>Ga0209598_10001130_pt1 | contig 21814 bp, 19 predicted proteins | sample M_140807_EF_Meta_FD_187317 | JGI IMG/M metagenome (GOLD analysis project Ga0209598, IMG submission 187317) | Freshwater microbial communities from Lake Montjoie, Canada to study carbon cycling - M_140807_EF_MetaG (SPAdes) (version 2) | ecosystem: Environmental > Aquatic > Freshwater > Lake...
CGGCGTGAACACCGCCAACGACTTCGAGCCCCTCTACGTGGTGCCGAAGGACAAGAAGAAGGTGGTCAAGGAGCTCAAGGACGCCCTCAAGGGCGCCGAGAGGTTGCTGTTGGCCACGGACGAAGACCGCGAGGGCGAAAGCATCAGCTGGCACCTGCTCCAGCTCCTCTCCCCCAAGGTGGAGGTCAAGCGGATGGTGTTTCACGAGATCACCAAGGAGGCGATCGGCCGGGCCCTGGACAGCACCCGTGAGCTCGATATGGAGCTGGTGCATGCCCAGGAGACCCGTCGCATCCTTGACCGGCTGGTGGGCTACACCCTCTCGCCGCTGCTGTGGAAGAAGGTGGCCTGGGGCCTCTCGGCCGGCCGGGTGCAGTCCGTCGCCGTGCGGCTGCTGGTGCAGCGGGAGCGGGCGCGGCGGGCCTTCCGCAGCGGCAGCTACTGGGACCTCAAGGCCCGGCTCAGCCACGGCGGCCTCCGCTTTGACGCCAAGCTCAGCCAGGTGAAGGGCGAGCGGATCGCCGGCGGCGGCGATTTCGATGAGAACACCGGAGCCCTCAAGGCCGGCAGCAAGGTGCGGCTACTCGCTGAGGCCGAGGCCCGCGCCCTGGTGGCGGCGGTGGAGGCTGGCCCCTGGCGGGTCACGGCGGTGGAGGAGAAGCCCACCGTGCGCAAGCCGGTGCCGCCCTTCACCACCAGCACCCTGCAACAGGAGGCAAACCGCAAGCTGCGGCTCTCGGCCCGCGAAACGATGCGCACCGCCCAGGCCCTCTACGAGCGGGGCTTCATCACCTACATGCGCACCGACTCGGTGCACCTCTCCGACCAGGCGATCAACGCGGCGCGCAGCTGCGTGGCCGACCGTTACGGCAAGGAGTACCTCTCGCCGGCCCCCCGCCAGTTCACCACCAAGGCTCGCAACGCCCAGGAAGCCCACGAGGCGATCCGCCCGGCCGGGGAATCCTTCCGCACCCCGGCCGACACCGGTCTCGACGGCCGCGATCTGGCCCTCTACGAGCTGATCTGGAAGCGCACTGTGGCCAGCCAGATGGCCGACGCGAAGCTCACGATGCTGGCCGTTGACCTGGAGGCCGCCGCCGCCAGCGCCGAGGGCCCAGCCACCTTCCGCGCTAGCGGCAAGCGGATCGACTTCGCCGGCTTCTTCCGTGCCTACGTGGAGGGCAGCGATGACCCCGACGCCGCCCTAGAGGGCCAGGAGGTGCTGCTGCCGGCCCTGAAGGTGGGCGATGCCCCTGCCGGCGAGGCGGTGGAGGCCCTGGGCCACCAGACCCAGCCACCGGCCCGTTACAGCGAGGCGGCCCTGGTGAAGATGCTTGAGAAGGAGGGCATCGGTCGCCCTTCCACTTACGCCTCGATCATCGGCACGATCGTGGACCGCGGCTACGCCACGCTCCAGAACAATTCCCTCACCCCCAGCTTCACCGCCTTCGCGGTGACCGCCCTGCTCGAGGAGCACTTCCCCGACCTGGTGGACACCAGCTTCACGGCCCGGATGGAGAGCAGTCTCGATGAGATCTCCACCGGCAAGGTGGAGTGGCTGCCCTATCTGGAGGGCTTCTACAAGGGTGAGAAGGGCCTCGAAGCCCAGGTGCTGCAGCGCGAGGGCGACATCGATCCCGGTGTCTCCCGCACCGTGGAACTCGAGGGCCTGCCCTGCGTGGTGCGGATCGGCCGCTTCGGTGCCTACCTCGAGAAGAAGCGGGTGGCCGACGACGGCAGCGAGGAGCTGCTCAAGGCCACCCTGCCGGTGGAGATCACCCCCGCCGACCTCGATGCGGACCGGGCCGAGCTGATCCTCAAGCAGAAGGCTGATGGCCCCGAATCGATCGGCGTTGACCCCGAGACCGGCGAGGCGGTCTACCTGCTGTTCGGCCAGTACGGGCCCTACCTGCAGTTGGGTCAGGCGAGCGAGGCCACACCCAAGCCGAAGCGCGCCTCCCTGCCCAAGGGCGTCAAACCTGAGGCGATGACCCTCGAGGATGCCCTCGGGCTGCTGCGACTCCCCCGCCACTTGGGTGAGCACCCGGATGGCGGCAAGGTGCAGGCTGGCCTCGGCCGTTTCGGGCCCTATGTGGTGCACGACAAGGGCAAGGGCGAGAAGGACTACCGCTCCCTCAAGGGCGACGACGACGTGCTGGCGATCGGCCTGAGCCGGGCTCTCGAACTGCTGGCTGAACCCAAGCGGGGCAGGGGTGGTCGCACCGCCCTCAAGGAACTTGGCATCCCGGAAGGGGCCGAGGAGGCGATCCAGCTGTTCAATGGCCCCTACGGGCTCTACGTGAAGCAGGGCAAGGTGAATGCCTCCCTGCCGGAGGGCACCACGGCCGACACCATCACCCTTGAGCAGGCGTTGGAGCTGCTGGCCGCCAAGGCTGCCAGCGGCAAGGGTGCCGGCCGGACCCGGGCCACTAGGGCCGCCGCCCCCAAGGCCTCTGCCGCCGCCAAAACCAAGACCCCCAAGGCCGCGGCCAAGGCGAGCGGCAGTTCCAAACCGGCTAAGCCCGCCACCAAGCCGCCTGCCACCACCAAGACCGGCCGGCTACGCGCCAGTGCCGTGCGGGTGATCAAGCCGGCCGGCAGCTGATGACCGCCGAACCCCTGGCAACTCGGAGCAGGCGTTCGCCAGCCCTGATCGGAGCCTTGCTGGTTCTCCCCCTGCTGCTCGCCGGTTGCAGCGGAACGCGCTTTGGCGAGGCCCTCTCCCGCAGCTTCTCCACCCCTGCCGATCCGGCAGCAGGCGCCACAACCGAGCCCGCTCCCGGAGCCACCACCGGCCCACAGCAAGGCCAAGGTGCAGCCAATTCGGCAAATCCGCTAGCCACCCCCGCTGGCACGACCAGCGGCGCCCAGGCCCCTGGCGCTGCGCCAGAGACCAGCCCGGCATCCGGGCCAACCCAGGCTTCGGCACCCAAAGGCGCGACTCCATCCCAGCCCACCGGCTCCAAAACGGCAGTCGGCAGTGCGGCCGGCACCTCGCCCCGATCCGGATCGGTCGATCCTGCTCGCCCCACCGCCCCGGCCCCGGCCAATCCGGCGCCCTACCGGGTCACGATCCGCCTGCCTCAGGCGGATCCCTCCGCCCCGGCCGAAGTGGTCACCGAGGCTCTGAGGGCCGCCGGAGTTCCGTTCGAGGTCGAAACGATCGAACGGATGGGGGGGACCTCCCCGCCTGCCCCTGCCGTTCAGCCGGCCGCCCCGCAGGTCCGGCCGGCGCCACCGCCGCGCTGACGCGCCCCCGCACCCGCCCCGTCCGTCCCCATGCCTCCCCCGCGCCAGCTCAGCCCTCGGCAGGCCCGTCAGCTGATGGACACCGCCTACCTGGCGGCTGCCACCGCATTGCTGTGGGTGGCGCTTTATTACCTTCCGGTGGGCAGCCCCCTGTTCCGACTGGCCCTCCCCCTGCCCCTGGCCCTGCTGCAGCTGCGCCACGGCTGGCGCTGTGCCCTCGAGGGCATGGTGGTGCTGGGCCTGCTGGTGGTGGCCCTGATGGGGCCGATCCGCGGCCCCCTGGTGCTCTTTCCTTATGGCTTTCTGGCCCTGTGGCTTGGGTGGAGTTGGCGCCGACGTCTGAGCTGGTGGATCAGCTTGGCGGTGGCCGCTGTGATCGGCAGCCTCGGCTTTTTGGTGCGGGTGGCCGTGCTCTCGGTGCTGGTGGGCGAGAACCTCTGGGTTCTGATCACCACCGCTGCCGCCGGTCTGCTGGAGCGCCTCCTTGGTCTGGTCGGACTGGGCGCCGGCATCGATCTGATTCAGGTCCAGGCCGCGGCCCTGGTTTTGGTCCTGATCCAAAACCTGTTGATGGGGCTGTGTCTGCATGCAGTGGCCTACTGGATCTTCCCTCGCCTGCAATCGCCGATCAGCGAACCGCCGGAGGCTCTCAGGGCCCTTGTGGCTCTCGATCCCCTGTGAAGCCCCTCCCCAGGCTGTTGCAGGGTGACCCGGCGGCTGCTCAGGCTTGGGGTGCTGCCTGGCAGGACAGCCTGCCGGAGACCAGTGTTTTGCTGCTGTTGGCCGCCACCGAGACGGCGGCTGTGCCCGGCATCTCCGCCGCCGGTGCCAGTCCTGAATCGCGCCGCACCACGGCCGCCGCCGATGCCGAGCTGCTGGTGCTGGGCTTCGCCACCCCCCTTCCCCACCCCCTTCCCCCCCTGCCGGCTGGGGTGTCGCCGGCCCTGATCTCCCAGGTGGTGCTGGAGGGGCTGGGGATTCAACCCCTGGTGGTCGATCTCGGTTGTGCGGTGGCTCCGGCGGTGCCCCATCTGCGCTTGCCCCCCCCAGCCGGGGCCGGTCCGGCCCGCTGTCTGAGCAGTGGGGCGGCCATGGAGCGCTCCCGGGTGGATGCCCTCCTGGCTCAGGGACGGCGCTGGGCCGTTGCGGCAGTCCCGGCGAGCTCCGGCGGCGCCCCCCCTCCCCTGCTGGTGGCGGAATGTGTCCCCGGTGGGACCACCACGGCTCAGGCGGTGCTCACCGGTCTCGGCATCGAGGCCGGCGGGATCGTGAGCGGCAGCCTCCACCGCCCCGCCCATGCCCTGAAGGCCGATCTGGTGGCTCGGGGGCTGGCGGCGGCGGCCGCCGTGGTCGGTGCGGAGGGTCTGGGGAGTGTCTGGGGGATGCCGCCGGATCCCCTGGCTGTGGTGGCTGCCCTGGGGGATCCGATGCAGGTCCTCACGGCCGGCCTGCTGCTGGGTGCCGCCGAAACCGGACAGACCGTGCTCCTGGCCGGTGGCAGCCAGATGGCCGCGGTGCTGGCCCTGGCCCTTGCCCTGGCACCGCCGGCACAGCGTTCCCGGCTCGCCTCCCTGGTGGCGGTGGGCACCACCGCCTGGGTGGCCGAGGAAGCCGGCAGCGACCTCACCCTGCTGCTGCGGCGGATCGGCAACCAATGGGGTGTCGATCCGCTCGCCTTCGCCGCTTCGCTCCGCTTCCAGGGACCGTTGCATACGGCGCTGCTCGATTACGAGCGGGGCTACGTGAAGGAGGGGGTGGGCGCCGGTGGGCTGGCGATCCTCTGGGAATTGGCCGGTCGCACGCCGCAGAGCCTTGCCCTGGCCTGTGATCGCGCTTGCTCCACCCTGCTTGGCCCCAGCCTTTCCCCCGCATCGTGCCCTCGGGTCGCCCCGTCGGCCGGTGACCCTCTACGGTCCGCCGATGGCTGAGATTCCCTGGTCACGCCGCCAGTTGCTCCGTACCGGTGTGGGGGGCTCCCTCGCCCTCGCCTCCTGGAGCCTCACCGGCTGTTCCACCACGCCCCCGCCGCGGCTGCAGGGAAGCCGGGGAGAGCTGCCCGCCGCCTGGATCACCCGTCTTCCCCGGCCTTGGCAGGCCCAGCAGCTCGAAGGACCGGCTGACGTGCGTGCCTCCATCACGGCCGGAGCCCATCAGCGGCCGGCCCTGGTGCAGCTCACCGATGGCTGGGCCACTGGCCTGGGGCCGGCTGATCTCCAGAGCATCGGCACGCCGGATTTGCTTGAGCGTTTGGCTCCCCACGCCGCCCCGGTGAGCCGTCTCTTCGGTCCCGCCGACGGTCCGCCCCTGGCCTTTCCCTGGGCCCTCAATCCCTGGGTGCTGGTGCTGCGCAACCGGTCCGACCTGCTGCGCCGCCACGCCGAGGGCTGGGATCTGCTGCTCGACCCCTCGCTCACCGGTTCCGTGGTGTTGCCCTCGTCGCCGCGGGTGGTGCTTGAGCTAGTGAATGGCGATGCCGGGCGGCTCAGGCGCCTGCGGCGCCAGGCTCTGGCCTTCGACGATCAGGATGGTCTCAGCCTCCTGCTGGATGGGAAGGCCGAGGCCGCCGTGCTGCCGCGCCAGCGGGTGGTGCCCCTGATGCGGCGCGATCCGCGGCTGGCCGTGGTGCTGCCGGAGCAGGGGGCACCCCTGGCCTGGAACCTGCTGCTCAACCTGTCCGGCTCGCCCTCGGCTCCACTCGACTGGCTGGCGGAGGTGCTCCAGCCGCCCCTGCTGCCTCGCCTCCTGGCTGCCGGTTGGGTGCCGCCCCTGCCCCACGACGTCCTCGAATCGGTGCTGGCCCCCTTTCCGGCGGGGATCCGCCAGCTGCTCAATCCTCCCGACGCCGTTCTGGCCCGGTGCCGAAGCCTGCCGCCCCTGGTCCCGCAGGAACGCCAACGCCTTCAGGCCCTCTGGGATGACGCCGCACCAAGCTTGGCGATGCCATCCGCCCCGGCCGTTCCTTCCACCCAAGTCCTAGGCGCCGAGGTCGGCTCTCCCTGAGCTCCACGTCTTCATTCGGCCCTGGCATTGGGTCACTGCATTCGCTCATGGCACTCAGCCAACGGGCGGAAACGGTTCCTTCTGCTGGCCGGGCCCGCTCAGCCCCACAGTCGCCGTCGAGGCGCTGCCGCCAGACGCCGATGGGTGTCGGCCAGCAGGTCGGGAATCGGCAGCTGGTGGGGGCAGCGGGGCAGGCAGGCCCCACAGTCGGCACAGGCCGAGGCATCCACCGTTTCCCACCAGTGGCCCGCCCGCCCGATCAGGCTGTAGCGCTCGCTGGCGAAGGACTCCAACCCATGGCCCACGGCCAGGTTGCGCAGTCGCAGTAGGGCAGGGATGGGCACCTCCGAGGGGCAGGGAAGGCAGGCGTGGCACTGACCGCAGCGCTCCTCCCCCAGCCGCTCGGTTCCCCTGGCGGCGAGCTGCGCCAGCGCCCGCTCCTCCGCCGTCGTGAGGGGCCCATCGGCATTCGCTAACCGGCTCGCCCAGGCCAGATCCTCCACCCGGGCTGCCCCCAGGGTGAGGGTGCTGATCCCCGTGGCTAGCAGATAGCGATAAGCCAGCTGCAGTGGGGCCAATGGGGCGCAGTCCTGCTCCAGCTGCGGGGGTGGGTCGTACAGGCGTCCGCCCTTGTCGGCCGGTGAGATCGCCATCACCCCGATTCCGTCGGCTAGGGCCGCGCGGGCCAGGGGCAATCGTTCCGGATCGAACAGGTGCAGATGCAGGCTGCAGAAGCGAAAGCGGCCACTGGCCAGGGCGGTTTCGATCAGGCCGTAGCTGCCATGGCTGGAGAACCCCACCTGGTCCACCAGGCCCTCCGCCACGGCGGCACGCAGCAGGTCGGCGCCGGCCCCGTGAAGGGCCCAGGCCAGATGGCTCTCGGTGTTGAGGCCGTGAACCGCCAGGTTGTCCAGCCGGGCGATGCCCAGGCGGCGGAGGCTGCCGCGCAGCAGCTCCAGACCTTCCGCGAGACCAATCCCCTCACCCAGCCCCGGCAGCAGCTTGCTGGTGAGCACCACCTCCCGGCGGGCGACCGGATCCCTCACGGCCAGGTCGTTGAGCACCTCCCCCAGGAAGGTTTCCGCCGGGCCATAGGCCGGTGCCGTTTCGATGTGGTTGATGCCTGCCTCAAGGGCGGCGTCGACCACCCTCGCCAGGGCCTGGGGGCTGTCCAGGGCCCGCATCGTGCCCAAGGTGAACAGGGAGACGGGCCGGCCCCTCCCGAAGGATCGCCGCACGAACCCGGGATGGAGACCCTCCTGGCTTGAACCGTCGGCGGTCATGGGCGGGGTGATCCTGACAGCCTCAAGTGGGCGCACCGCAGCCGCTGCGGCTGCGAAGTGGCTCTCGGCGGCGGCCTGTCTGGAGTCGCCTCTCCGTCCCGGACTGCTGTCGCCTGGCCCATCCGGCCTCAGCGTTCCGGTGTGGCCGGACCGTCGGCGGCGGGATCGCCGCTCTCTTCCGGGGGCTCTTCGCTGCCCTCCGCATCGGTTGACGCGTTGTTCTCGGAGCTGCGCCGCAGGTGGCGGATCAGGTCCGCCGGGCTGGTCCGGTCCAGGAAGCGACGGAAGTCCTCCTGGTCCACGGCATCGGCTTCGGCATCCACGGGAATCGAGGCATCGGCCACCACCTCCTCCAGCATCCAGATGCCGCTGCCTGTCCTCAGGGCCAGGGCGATGGCGTCACTGGGGCGGGCATCGAGTTCCACGGCCTCCTCCTCGCCGCGACGCAGCTTCAGCACTGCCCGGAAGGTGCTGTCCTCGATCGTGTGGATCACCACCCTCTCCAGCTGCAACCCGCCCGCCTCCAGCAGGCTCACCATCAGGTCATGGCTGAGGGGCCGCGGAGGCCGCTCGCCGTTCAGTCCCGCCAGGATGTTGTGAGCTTGGGCTTGATCGATCCAGATCGGCACCTGGCGGCGACCGGAGGGATCCCGCAGCAGCACGATGGGGCTGCGGCTGGCCGCGTCGAGGCCGATTCCCGCCACCCTCATCTCCACCATGGACCGTGCTCCCGGCCTCGGCCGATGCCCTGGGGCGATTATGGCGACAGTGAAGGGGAGGCAGGCATGTTCACCGGACTGGTGCGGGCCGTCGGTCATGTGGAGCGGTGTGCCACGGGGGTTCGGCTGCGGCTGCCGGCCAGTGGGGATGGCGAAGCCTGGTCGGGGGGCGAGGGGCTAGGTCACCTGTTTCTGGGGGACAGCGTTGCGGTCGATGGGGTGTGTCTCACCGTGGCGGAGTGTTTCAGCGATGGCTTCCGCGCCGACGTGAGTGAGGAGACCCTGGCGCGCACCACCCTGGCCGCCAAGGCGGAGGCCCGTGCTGCGGTGAATTTGGAGCCGGCGCTGCGGCTCAGTGACCGGCTCGGGGGCCACCTTGTCAGTGGCCATGTCGATGGCCTGGGCACGGTGGTGGCCATTGCGCGGGAGCCAGCCTCCTGGCGGCTTGAGGTGCGCTGGAACGACCCTGCCTATGGCCGTTATGTGTGTGAGAAGGCCAGTGTGGCCATCGATGGGATCAGCCTCACCGTGGCGGGTTGCAGCACCGCTGGCCAGTTTTGGATTGCCGTGATCCCTCACACCTGGTCTGCCACCACCTTGGCTCACCGGCGCGTGGGAGATGTGGTGAACCTGGAGGCGGATTTGCTGGCCAAATACACCGAACGGCTGCTTCAGGTTTCGATCGGGGCTGGGGGCTTGGCCTCCCCATCCCAGGCCGGAGAGGGCATGAGCCGCGACTGGCTGTCCAACCACGGTTGGGCCTGATCCCTCCGGTCAGGGCTGTGGCTTCCTTGCCAGACCCTGCCTAAGGTCCAGTCGTCATGTTCCCCATCCTTGCCATGGCCACGGAACTCAGCGATCTGGTCCCGGGCACGCCGGAACCCAGCCGTCTTGCCCGCGACAGCAGCGCTCTGCGCACATTCACTCTCGCCGAGGGGGTGGTGATGCTCGTGCTGGGGCTGCTGGCCCTGATCTTTCCCGTGCTGGCCTCGGTCTGGGTCACCGCCATGGTGGCGATCGGATTTCTAGTGGGCGGCATCGTGGGTTGGGTCAACACCCTTGCCCGGGCACCCCGCCTCAGTGGTGCCATCTGCTTCTGGCGCCTCACAGTGGACACCCTGTTTCTGGTGGCCGGAATCTGGATGGTGCGCCAACTGGCCGCCGGACCCGAGCGGGCCGCCAGTCAGGTCGCGGCCCTGGCCCTGGCCATCGGCGTGGTGTTCCTGGTTGAGGGGGGAGTGTCCAGCGTGGTGGCGCTCACCCACCGGCATGTCAAGGGGTGGGGCTGGGGTCTCACCAACGGCATCGTGACCCTGATTCTGGGTTTGATGATCCTCACGATGAAATCCCTGAGCCTTCTCTGGGTGCTTGGCACCCTGGTGGGGATCAGCTTCCTGTTCAGCGGGCTGGATCTGCTCACCTTCAGCGCCAGCTTCCATCCTGTAAAACCAGGGACGATGGTGGCCGGCGCGGAGAGCCGGGATTAACCGGAATGATCGGGGCCGAAACGGCCCTTCATTCGTTCGAAGCGTTCATGGGCAACAACCAGATCGAGCCGGTTTCTTTGTGGATTTCAATCCGGAACTCCTGGCCCGGCTCCAATCCCATCCGGCGTGTGTAGGCCTGGCCGATCAGCAGGTTGCCGTTTCCATGCACACGTGTGCGGAATTCTGCCTGGCGTCCTTTGCTGCCGACCGAACCACCGCTGGCCGAAGGCAGCACATACCCTTTAGCCGCCACCAAGGCGCGGTAGAAACTCTTCTTGAGGATCCGGCCACTGGGCCCCACATAGCCGCAGGCCTTGGCGATCTGGTCCTCAGGACGATTGCTTAGGGAGCGGGCTCGATCCAGCAGGGCTTTGCCCTCCAGTGGTGCGTCAGCAAGGGCAGGACCACTCTCGCTTGCAGTTGAAATCCTGTTGGCAGCCATTGAATCGAGATCGGCGAATGGAGATCGGCTGCAGGCAGCCTCAACCTGATCACAATTGTGACGAACCCAGCCTGACTTCGGCAAGTCTCAGAACCAACTTTTTGGCCACTCCTGCCTCGGTTGCCGCGTGTGGACGCTGGGAGGCGAGCGGAGAGGCTTTTGGATTGATGGGGTGTTTCAGAGCAGATAGAGGATTCCGAACAGAACCACCCAGATGCCATCCACGAAGTGCCAGTAGAGCTCCGCTGCTTCCAGGCCAAACGGAGTGTCGGCCTTGATCCGACCAGTGGCTCGGGTCTGCCACCACACGATCAGGATGCAGATCACGCCGAGGGTCACGTGAAGACCGTGAAACCCCGTGAGTGCGTAGAAGGTGCTGGCGAAGAGGTTGTCGGTGAGGCCAAAGGGGAGATGGAAATACTCCACCATCTGGCCGGCCAGGAAGGCCAGACCGAGGACTGCAGTGATCACCAACCAACGGCGGCAGCTGGCGCCATCGCTTCGCAGCAGACCCCGGCCGGCGCGATGGAAGGTGAAGCTGCTGAGGATCAGCAGCACGGTGTTGATGGTCGGCAGCAGCAGCTCCAGTTCGTAGTTGGATCCCTCGGGGAGGGGATTCACCGCCCGGAAGGTGAGGTAGGCGGCAAAGAAGCCTGCGAAGGTCATGCCATCGGCCACCAGAAAGGTGGCCAACCCGAACAGACGGACATCGGTGTGCGCGTCGTGTCCCTCACCGCCGTGGCCGTGGACCGCAGCGGCGCTGGCGCTTGGCGAAACGTTGCTGGTGCCGGGGGCAAGGCTGGTCATGGTGAGGGGGCTGGGATGGGTGGAAAGGGAGGGATCAGGGGCGGCGGTCGGTCCAGATCTGATCACCGGTGGCCTTGCCCAGATCAATGGCATCCACGGCCGTGCCGTATCCATAGGGATGGGTCACTAGGGGAGCCTCGCCGATCCAGTTTTCCACCGGTGGTGGAGATGAAGTGAGCCATTCGGGTGTGAGGGCGTTCCATGGGTTTCCTCCAGCCACGCGGCCACGGAAAGCACTCACCACCACATTGATCAGGAATGGGAGGGTGCTGAGTCCCATTAGGAGGGCACCGACGCTGCTGACCTGGTTGAGAGTGGTGAAGGAGGGGTCGTATTCCGCGACCCGCCTCGGCATGCCGTTCAATCCCAGCCAGTGCTGGGGAGCGAAGCAAAGATTAAAGCCAACGAAAGTAAGCAGGAAGTGGAGGCGACCAAGATCTTCATTGAGCATGCGGCCGGTGAATTTGGGATACCAGTGGTAAACGGCACTAAAGATCACAAACACGGTGCCGCCATACACGATGTAGTGGAAATGGCCCACAACGAAATAGGTGTCGTGCACATGAATGTCGAAGGGCACTTGAGCCAGGGCAACGCCGGTGATGCCACCGAACACAAAATTCACGATGAAGGCGCAGGCAAACAGCATGGCACTGTTGAGGGCGATCTTCCCTTGCCAGAGGGTGGCCAGCCAGTTGAAGAACTTGATGCCGGTGGGCACTGCGATGAAGGAGGTGGCAATTGTGAAGAACAGCCGCATCCACGGCGGAGTACCACTGGTGAACATGTGGTGGGCCCAGACAATCAAGCCAAGAACCACAATGGCAAGAATCGAATACACCATCGTGGTGTAACCGAACAACGGCTTGCGGGCATGAACAGGAAGGATCTCGCTCACCAGGCCGAAGGCCGGCAGTACCATGATGTAAACGGCCGGATGGGAATAGAACCAGAACAGATGTTGATACACCACCACGTTGCCCCCTAAGGCAGGATTGAAGAATCCTGTGTGGGCGATGATGTCAAAGCTCAGCAGGATCAGGGTTCCGGCCAACACTGGCGTCGAGAGCACCACAAGGATGCTGGTTCCAAGCATGGCCCAGCAATACATGGGCAGCTGCATCAGTTGCAGGCCTGGACGGCGTAATTTCAAGATGGTGGCAATGAAATTGATGCCACCAAAAATCGAGCTCCCTCCAAGAAGCAGCACACTCAGAATCCAGATCACCTGGCCCAAAGCTGGCGTGGTGATGCTCAGCGGTGGATAGGCGGTCCAGCCCGACTGGGCAGCTCCACCCTTAATAAAGTAACTGCTAATCAGCAGGATGCCCGCAGGAGGAATCAACCAGAAGGCCACGGCATTGAGCCTTGGGAAAGCCATGTCCCTGGCACCCACATAGAAGGGGATCAGGTAGTTCCCGAATGCTCCATTCACCACCGGCACGATCCACAGGAAGATCATCACCGTGCCATGCAGGGTGAGCACTTCGTTGTAGGTTTCGCGGCTCACGAAGTCGCTGATCGGGCTTGCAAGTTCCGTGCGAATCACCCCGGCAAGGGCGCCACCGATAAAATAAAATAGAAAACCGCAAATCATGTACTGAAGGCCGATCACCTTGTGATCCAGGCTGAAGCTCAGGTAGCGAAGCCATCCCTCAGGCTGAAGGCTTGGTGAGGGGGATTCGAAATCGCTGGGAGATGCAAGTGTCATGGCGAGATCAGGCCGTTGGATTGGAGCCGGAGCTGGCCACGGTGGCCGGCGGTGCAGGGGTGTTCTTGACGACCCAGGCCTCGAAGTCAGAAGGCTCATGCACCACCACCGTGGATCGCATCCCACCGTGGTAAGGGCCGCAGAGCTCAGCACAAACAATCGGGTAGCTGCCCGGTCGGGTTGCCGTGAAGCTGAGCAGGGTCGGTTGTCCGGGAATCACATCCTGCTTGAGGCGGAATTGTGGAACCCAGAAGGCATGAATCACATCCCTGGCCTCCATATGCAACTCGACGGGACGATCGGCCGGAATGTGCAATTCACCGCTGATGATATTGCCTTCTGGGTAGTGGAAAATGAAGGCAAACTGCATTGCAGTCACATCAACCGGTAGTGCCTTGACTTCTGGACTCGCTACGCCAATCCCACCCCACACCCTGGCTTCAGGCTTGGGATCGGAACCGGCCGCATCTGGTCCGTTGGAGATCATCACAGCGGAAGGATCAGCGTCATCACTCGTTTGATGTCCGCGATGACCTCGGTGGTTGACGGCCGGTTGCATCGCATGGCCTGCATGCATGGCGCTGTGATCATTGAGCGGCGTCATCCCGCCCATGCGCTCATAAATGTCGTAGCTGTAAATGCCAACGAACAGCACCACGACAGCAGGAATGGCGGTCCAAACGATCTCAAGAGGCAGGTTGCCTTCGATCGCTGCGCCGTCATCGAGATCGCCCTGTCGTCGTCGAAAGCGCACCAAACTGAAAACCAGCAATCCCACGATGCCGACGAACAGGATTGTGCCGATGCTGAACAACACCTTGAACAAGTCGTCGTAGACCGGTGCGTTGGTGCTGGCATCGAGCGGCAGGAGGCTCACGTTGTAGCCCACCCAGAGGCCGGCGAGCACAAGGGCCATGCCCAGCAGGAGGGTGATCAGGGCTGGTGGTATGGGCACGGGAGATTCGGAGGACTTGTCGCGAAGCCTTTCCAGCCTATGGAGATCGATGCTGGCGTGGAAGTGTCAACGGATTCGGAAGCCTGAACTGGTTGAAAGTTCAGATTTGATTCATATTTCTGCCTGAGATGTGCGGGATCCCTCATTTGACCAGACTCGCTAAGTTGTGCCTCCAGCTGCAAGTTCGGCCATGGTCGGCAAGTCGGCACCTACCAGGGATTTACCCGTTCACAACCCACCGTCCCATGCTCAAACCCTGACCGATTCTGGTGCTGCTCTCCAGCCGTTCCGTCCTGGTGTGCTCCATCGAGGCCTGGATTTCCTCCTTGGTCATCTGGTGCCGGCCCTGATCGCTCTGGTGGGAATCGGAGGAGCGACACGGGTCATGCAGGCGGGTCTCGCCTGCCCGGATTGGCCCCTCTGTTACGGAACGCTTCTGCCGGGTCGTCAGATGAACCTCCAGGTCTTCCTGGAGTGGTTTCATCGGCTTGATGCCTTTCTGGTCGGCATTGCCCTGCTGACTGTTGGTGCCGTTTCGCTTTTCAGGCGTCGGGACCTGCCCCGTTGGCTTCCATGGATGGCCGGCCTTGCCCTGGCTCTGGTGATCGTTCAGGGCGGCCTCGGAGCCTTGACCGTGCTGGGCCTCCTGGAGGCCTCCACCGTGACTCTCCATCTGTTAACAGCGCTGGTGCTGGTGCTTCTGATCAGTGGCACCCACCAGGCCCTGCGTACCTCCGCAGAGCGTCTCTCCTCAGGAGAATCTCCCCTCCAGGCCTGCTCCCCACTTCCTTTCTGGTGGATGCCCCTGCTGGCGCTGAGCACCCTGACGCTTTTCGCTCAGTGCGCCCTGGGAGGCGCCATGGCGAGCCGCTGGGCTGCCTCCCTTTGTCTTGACGATGGCATTGGCTGCCACTGGTTGCTGCTGCATCGTCTCGGCGCCTGGCCGACGCTGGTGGCTCTGGTGCTGCCGGCCCTGGCCTCACTGGCCTTGCCTTCCGCCGAATCGAGACTCCGGACCCTGGCGTGGTTCCCGGCGGGGCTGGTTCCTTGCCAGGTGGGCCTCGGTCTGTTGACCCTGCGCCTTCAGCTTGCTGAACCCATGGTCACCGTGGCCCACCAACTCCTGGCAGCCCTGCTCGTTGCCCTGCTCGGCGCACTGTGGGGCCGCAGCCTTGTCTCCTTCTCCTCTGTTCAAGCCGTCCCCGTTCCCCCCTCCCTGGAGATGGCCCATGGTTAGCCTTCGCTCTCTTCCACCCGTGGCCATTCCGGCGGGTGTTGGACCATCCCCTGCCGTCGATGCGGCTGCCAGCCAGAGTCAGGCGATCAGGCCTTCGGTGCGCCTGCCTGCCTGGCTGGAGGTGGCCAAACCGCGTCTGATTCCCCTCCTCCTTGCCACCACGATCGGCGGCATGGCACTTTCGGCAGGCTGGCCTCTCGACGGCCTCACCGTGACCGCCACCCTGTTAGGGGGTGCGATGGCCTCGGCCGCTGCCGGAGTCCTCAATTGCCTCTGGGAGGAAGAGCTGGATGGGCGCATGCAACGCACCAGCCGCCGGGCCCTTCCCTCGGGCCGGCTCGCCCGTCGCCAGGCCTTTGCCCTGGCCGTGCTGCTCACCACCGCGGCCACCCTGGTGCTGGTGCTGGGGGTGAACCCCCTTGCGGCTTCGCTGAGCCTCCTGGGCCTCTGCAGCTACGTGCTTCTGTACACCGTGCTGCTCAAGCCCCGCACCTCGCTCAACATCGTGATCGGCGGTGTCGCCGGGGCGATACCGCCCCTGGTGGGCGCTGCCGCTGCCACCGGCAGCCTCGGCTGGGCGGGCTGGTGGCTGTTCGCTCTTGTGATGGTCTGGACCCCTGCCCACTTCTGGTCCCTTGCCCTACTGCTCCGCGAGGACTACCGCTCGGTGGGGATCCCGATGCTGCCCGTGGTGCGTGGAACCATCGCCACCGGCCATGCCATTGCCCGCTACAGCTGGCTCACGGTGCTGCTCAGTGGTCTGGGCGTGCTCGCCCTGCCCACCGGGGGCTGGCTGTACGGGGTGTTGGTGCTTCCCTTCAACGCCCGCCTGCTGCAGCTCAGTGGTCGTCTGCAGTTGGATCCGGAGGATCCGCAGCGGGCCCGCAGTCTTTTTCGCTGGTCGATCTTCTATCTGTTCGGCATCTGCCTTCTCTTGGTTCTCGCCCGCACTCCCCAGGCGGCCGGATTTGATCCCGTGTTGTTGGGGTTGCTTCGCCCTGCTGCCCCCGTGGCCTGAGGGAGGCCTCCCCACCATCACGGCCCGGACGGTTCTCCGCCATCACCGAGTTAGGAGCATGCCTAGATTCCAGCCGTCGGACCATCGGGAGTGAGCCTGGCTTGATCGAGCTCGAGCACCTCAGCAAGCAGTACGGCACCGGTCGCCGCTCCGCCCCGGTCCGGGCCCTTGACGACTTTTCCCTTCTGATTCCTGATGGTTCCCTGTATGGGCTGCTGGGCCCCAATGGGGCTGGCAAGACCACGGCGCTCCGCATTCTCTGCACCCTCTTGGCCCCCGATTCCGGCAGCGTCCGGGTCGCCGGTCTCGATGCCCTCCGCGACCCCAGGGGCGTGAGGCGTCTGCTGGGCTACGTGGCCCAGGAGGTTGCTCTCGACAAGATCCTCACCGGCCGCGAACTGCTCGCCCTCCAGGGCGACCTCTATCACCTGGCCCGCGCCGATCGCGATGCCCGCATCGCCGAGCTCATCGATCTGCTGGGCATGGGCGAATGGATTGATCGGCGTTGTGGCGGCTATTCCGGGGGCATGCGCCGCCGACTCGACCTGGCCGCCGGCCTGCTTCATCGACCCCGTGTGCTCGTGCTCGATGAACCCACCGTGGGTCTCGATATCGAGAGCCGCGCCGCCATCTGGCAAGTGCTGCGTCAGCTGCGAGAGGGCGGCACCACGGTGCTGCTGAGCAGCCATTACCTGGAGGAGGTGGATGCCCTGGCCGACCGCCTGGCGATCGTCGAGGCCGGTCGGGTGATCGCCGAAGGCAGCCCTGCTTCCCTCAAGGGGGCCCTTGGTGGTGACCGGGTGACCCTGCGGGTGCGGGAATTTAGCGATGAAGCGGAGGCGAGCCGGGTGCAGGGCCTGCTGGAGCATTGCGAAGGCGTGCGTCAGGTGGTGATCAACAGGGCCCAGGGGTACTCCCTGAATCTGGTGGTGGAGAACGCCGCCGTGGTCGATCGGCTGCGCAGCCAGCTGGCGGCGGCCGAGCTGCCCGTGTTTGCCCTGGCGCAAAGCCGCGCCAGCCTCGATGACGTGTATCTGCAGGCCACCGGCCGCACCCTCATGGATGCCGAGCTCGCTGTGGCCGGTCAGCGTGACCCCAAGGCCGAGCGCAAACAGGCCATGCGCTGAGCTGGTGTCGAGCCCAGCGCCCTCTCATCTCTTCTTCCTTCTGACTTCGAACTGCCTGACGCGATGACCAGCGCTTCTCCCAGCCTCACTCCGTTGCCTGCTATGGCGGAACCCTCCGCCTTCGCCGAGATCAGCCAGGAAACCCTCGCTCTCACCCGTCGGCTGTTCGTGCAGCTGATCCGTCGTCCGTCGACGCTGGTGGCGGGGGTGCTGCAGCCCCTGATCTGGTTGGTGCTGTTCGGAGCGCTTTTCGCCAAGGCCCCGGACGGGCTGTTGCCCGGTGGAGGCAGTTATGGCCGCTTTCTGGGAGCGGGGGTGATCGTGTTCACGGCCTTCAGTGCCGCTCTCAACGCCGGCCTGCCGGTGATGTTTGATCGGGAGTTCGGCTTCCTCAATCGCCTGCTGGTGGCGCCGCTCCGATCCCGCACGTCGATCGTGCTGGCCTCGGTGCTGTACATCACCAGCCTGAGCCTGGTGCAGAGCCTGGCGATCGTGGCCACCGCTGCCCTGCTGGGATACGGCTGGCCCGGTGGGGCGGGCCTGGTGCTGGTGCTGGTCACCCTGCTGCTGCTCGTTTTTGCGGTCACGGCCCTGAGCCTCGGCCTGGCCTTCGCCCTGCCGGGCCACATCGAACTGATCGCGGTGATCTTCGTGGCCAACCTTCCATTGCTGTTTGCCAGCACCGCCCTGGCGCCGTTGTCGTTCATGCCGACCTGGTTGGGCTGGCTAGCGGCCCTAAATCCTCTTACCTTCGCGATTGAACCGATCCGCGCTGCCTACGCCGGCAACTTTCAGCTCAGCCATATCGCCCGTGATGTGGTTCTGCAGGCCCCCTATGGCTCCCTCACCACCGCCACCTGTCTGGTGGTTCTTGCGGTTCTCGCTATGGGTTTGTTTCTGGCCATCCGACCGCTGCTGGATCGAAAACTCACCTGACGCCAATTGCCGTGTCCCTGACATCGCCCAGCCAGCTCCCAGGACGACCGGCCCCTTCCCCCCGCCCTGATCTTGAGGCTCTGCTCCTGGAGGCGGTGCAGCAGCGCAACCGCCACGACTGTGTGGACTGGGTCCAGCGATGCGTTCATCGGCGTGGTCTCCGCTGGCTGGCTGACTTCCAGACCGACACACTTCCGGCCCGGGCCGGAACCGATGCTGCAGGCTGGTTGGCCGCTGTGTTGGCTGAGGGCCCGCTGGAACCGGTTGATTCCCCTGTCATTCCCGCCGGCGACAGTCCAGAGGAGTTCAGCCCAGCCGACGACTTCGGCATCCCTCATGCCACCCATGGGGGACTCTCCAGGGACCCGGATGATCGGGCCTGGATCGAGCAACGGGCCTCCGCTGCAGTGGATGGGGCCATCGCCTCGATGCTGGCCGAGTTTCCCGAACTGGCCCTGACCAGCGTCCATCCCCTCGGCCTGACCCTCCCCCTTCCCGTGATGCCCGCTCCTCCGGACTCGCTGGTGCCGGATGTGCTCCCCGGCAGACAGCCTCCCCCGGTGTTTTCCATGGCCGCTTCCCATGCTGTTCCGGTGGCCCATGCAATTGACCTCCCCGCGGACGGCCTGCCAGGAGATGGAAGTCATGCCGTTGGCAGCGACGGGATGGCGCCGGTCCAGGCGGATGGATCCAGCGGTGTGCCTCACGATCCTGACCCGTTGAATCGCCTTTCGGTGGTTGGCGCTGCGCCATGGCAGCGGACTGCGGCACAGCTCGGAGCCGGCCTGGGTTCCCGGCTGCTGAGGCGGTTCTCCCAGACCGACTGGCGAGCCTTGACCCGTCGCCGCCGCGATCCGGAGGCCGAGCGGACTGCACTGGAGCCGCCCATGCATGGGGAGGCCTCGGCGATAGCTGCTCCGATCCCCCAGGAGTCTCTCGAGACGCTTCCTTTGCCCGTTGTGCCGGAGTTTGCCGTTTGGCGGGAGCTCTCGCCTCAGGGTGACGGCCAGGCGCCGGAGGCCTTCCCCGCCGCTGGTTTTGAGGATCACACCCCTTGGGATGGGGGCAGTGAAAGCACCTCGGATCCCCTGGCCCAGATGGTCCGTCTAGCCGAAGGGCACCGCGGTCAGGGCCGACTGGATGATGCCGCCCCCGCACCGCCGGCCCTGGCGGATCTGCGGGCCTGGCTGCCCGAGGCCGCCCTGCCCCGGGCCAGCTGAGATCGGTTCTCCCAGCTTCATGCCCTGGTCGGCTTCGGCCGGCTCCCTCTCTGCTTCTGCTTCTCTCCTGCTGACGCCTCCCCATGGGTTCCGCCTCTCCATCGCTTCCCTCACGCGCCGATCTGGCCGGTGGCCTGATCGTTTCCGTGCAGGCGCCGGAGGGTTCGCCCCTGCGCGATCCGCAGGTGATCGCGGCCATGGCCCAGGCCAGCCTCCAGCAGGGGGCCCTCGGCGTGCGACTCGAGAGCCCGGAGCACATCGGCGCGGTGCGGCGCCGATGCCCGGAGGCCCTGATCGTGGGGCTCTGGAAGCGCACCTATACCGACAGCCCTGTGTACATCACCCCGGGCTGGGAGGAAATCCAGGCTGTCTGGGCGGCGGGAGCGGATGTGGTGGCTCTCGATGCCACCGAGCGCTTCCGGCCGGATGGTCAGGATCTCGTGGAGTTGATCCGCCGCTGCCGCGAGGAGCTGGGTGCCCCCTTGATGGCGGACATTGACAGCGCTGCCAATGGGCTGCGGGCCGCTGAGCTGGGCTGCCGCTGGGTGGGGACCACGTTGTATGGCTACACCGAGGCGACGGCGGTCCGGCGGCCTCCCGGCTGGGACCTGCTGCCGCTCCTGCGCCGCGACCTGCCGGAAACCGTGAGCCTGATCTGTGAGGGGGGCATCGCTTCGGCCGAGCAGGCGGTGCGCGCGGTGGCCGAGGGGGCCGACGCGGTGGTGGTCGGTACAGCGATCACGGGGATTGATCTTCAGGTGGCTGCCTACCGGCGGGCCCTGGCCAGTCGCTGAACCGGTCCCAAATTTTTCTGTAGCTCCGGTGTCCAGCCGTGGATTTTTGGACACCATGGAAGCAAAGCGAGCAGCCCCAGGGGGGATCCATGGCCACCCATTCAGAGAGCCCGGGTCATCGAAGGTCCTGGATGCCCGGGTGGTGGATCCGTTGCCTGGGATCCGGTCTGCTGCCGAGTTTCGGCGGGCTTGCCCTGTTCGGGGTGGCCTTGCTTGGCCTTCCCTTCAACGCTTACCACCTGGCGCAGTTTGAGGCTCTCAATCGTGAGCTGGGCAAGCTCTGTGCCCAGCCGCCACCACAGGCCCACAACGTCTGCCGGCTTCATGCGCGGTTGGTGAGCACTTTCTGAGGCCACTCCCCAACAGCAGGGAACAACAGCTGCTGGGGAGAAGGGCTTGACGCCCGGGCCGATCACATCATGCCGGGCATGCCCATTCCGCCCATTCCGCCCATGCCGCCCATTCCACCCATGCCGCCCATTCCACCCATGCCCCCATCGCCGGTGGGGGGAGCGGGGGGTTCCGGTTTGTCGGCGATCACCGCCTCGGTGGTGAGCAGCAGCGAGGCGATCGACACCGCGTCCTGCAGGCCGAGGCGCACCACCTTGGCGGCATCGAGGATGCCGGCGGCCAAAAGATCCTCGTAAGTGCCGGTGAGGGCGTTGAAGCCCAGACCGCCACGGCGGATCTCCTCCACCACCACATCACCATCGCTGCCGGCATTGAAGGCGATTTGCTTCACCGGGGCCTCCAGGGCCCGCTGCACGATGCTCATGCCGGTGCGCTCATCGCCGCCAGCAGCGGCGATGAGACGATTGAGGCCGTCAGCAAGCTGGAGCAGGGTGCTGCCGCCCCCGGCGATGATGCCCTCCTCCACCGCGGCGCGGGTGGCGTTGAGGGCATCCTCGATGCGCAGCTTGCGGTTCCGAAGTTCGGTTTCGGTGGGGGCCCCCACCTTGATCACCGCTACCCCTCCGGCCAGCTTGGCAATGCGCTCGGAGAGCTTCTCGCGGTCGTAGTCGGAATCGGTGGCCTCCAGTTGTTGCTTGATCGCCGCCACCCGGTCGGCCACGGCGGCCTTGCGGTCGTCACTCGCCAGGATGGTGGTTTCGTCCTTACGGATGGTGATCCGCTCAGCACTGCCCAGATCCGCCAGGGTGGCCTTCTCCAGGGTCATGGCCCTGTCCTCGCTGATCACCGTGGCGCCGGTGAGGATCGCGATGTCCTCCAGCATGGCCTTGCGGCGTTCGCCGAATCCGGGGGCGCGCACGGCCGCCACTTGGAGAACGCCACGAGTCTTGTTCACCACCAGGGTGGCCAGGGCTTCGCCTTCCACCTCCTCGGCCAGGATCACCAGGGGGCGACCGCTGCGGGAGACGGCTTCCAGAACGGGAACCAAATCGGCCACGGCACCGATCTTGCGGTCGGTGATCAGGAGGAGCGGATCGCTGAACACACACTCGCGCCGCTCGTTGTCGGTCACGAAGTAGGGGGAGGAGTAACCGCGGTCAAAGGCCATCCCTTCGGTGATCTCCAGTTCAGTCGCCAGGGATTTCGATTCCTCCACCGTGATTACCCCATCGGCGCTCACCTTGTCCATCGCCTCAGCGATCATCCGGCCGATCTCCTCGTCATTGCCTGAACTCACCGTGGCCACCTGGCGAATGGCATCGTCGGCCACTGGGCTGGAGCGCTGGGCGATTCCTGCCACCACCTGGGCCACGGCCCGTTCCATGCCGCGACGCAACTGCACGGGGTTGGCGCCGGCGGCCACGTTGCGCAGACCGTCCTTCACCATCGCCTGGGCCAGCACCGTGGCGGTGGTGGTG
>Ga0209598_10001131_pt1 | contig 21809 bp, 28 predicted proteins | sample M_140807_EF_Meta_FD_187317 | JGI IMG/M metagenome (GOLD analysis project Ga0209598, IMG submission 187317) | Freshwater microbial communities from Lake Montjoie, Canada to study carbon cycling - M_140807_EF_MetaG (SPAdes) (version 2) | ecosystem: Environmental > Aquatic > Freshwater > Lake...
GCGAGTTTCCGAGAAGCGCCGGGCCAGCACTTCCGGTCGCGCTTCCAGGAACAGGACGCGTACGGCATGGCCGCTGTGCCGCAGGTGGTCGATCTGCGCCGTCAGGGCGGCAATGTCGCTGCCGCTGGTCGGACCACCAACACTGCGCGTGTCAACGCTGATCGCCAGTGGCGCGGCAATGCTGGGGCCGATGCGCGGGACCAGCTCGGCCAAGAGACTCGCGGGGATGTTGTCGACACAGTAGTAGCCGCTGTCTTCGAGCGTGCGCAGGGCGATGCTCTTGCCGGCGCCCGACTGCCCAGTGATCAGCAGGATGTCGAGCGTTCGACCCACCGGGCTCATTCGCTGCCAGCGATCATCTTCGCTTGCCGCTCGGCGAGCTCGCGGTTGCTGTCGATGCCGCGCAATTGCAGCACGGTATTGCGCACAGCGGCCTCTACTAGCACTGCCAGGTTACGGCCCGGGGCCACCGGGATGGTCACTTTAGCGATCTTGACGCCCAAGATCTCGATCACGCTGGCATTGAGCGGCAGCCGCTCCATGGGCGGTTGATCGACATGGCGCACGCTCGCCAGGTGAATCACGACGCGGATGTTCTTATTCGGCCGCACCGAGGTCTCGCCAAAGATGGTGCGGATGTTGAGCACCCCCAGGCCGCGGACCTCCAGAAAGTCGCGCAGCAGGGTGGGGCAGCGTGCTTGCAGCGTGTCCGGCCCGATGCGGTAGAGGTCGACGACGTCGTCGGCAACCAGACCAGCGCCTCGGGAGATCAGCTCCAAGCCCAATTCGCTTTTGCCCGAGCCCGAGTCGCCGGTGATGATCACGCCCATCCCCAGCACGTCCAGGCACACACCATGGATGCTGGTTGACTGCGCCAGACGCAAGGTCAGGTAGTTGCGCAGCAACGTCATGAAGGGAATGGTCGGCTGGTTGGACGCCACCAGCAGGGTGTGGTGTTGCTGGCAAGCGGTCTCGACCAGATCCGGCACCGGAGCGTCGTCGGCGACTACCAACAGCAAAGGGCGCGCCGCAAACAGCTGATCGAGGTGGTGGTGCAGGGTCGAGGGTTCGAGGTGCGCGAGATAAGCGAGCTCGGTCGCGCCCAGCACCTGGATCCAGTTCGGGTGGATAAAGTTGAGGTGGCCGACCAGGCCGTTTGGCGAATTGATCAGCGATTCGCTGTCAATGCGACGCTCGCTGGCGCGCTCGTCAACCACCCAGCGCAGGCCGAGCTTGACCTGATTATCGGCGACCAGTTGCGCGACCGAGACGCTCGACACGCTCAGGCCTCGCTGGTGCTAAAGGCGTCGACGACGGCTGCGGCGTCGGGCGCATCCGCCAGCCGCTGACGAAACGCCGCCGAACCGAGGTGCTGAGCCAGTTCGCCGAGCAGTTGCAGATGCAATTCATCGGCACTGGCAGGCACCAGCAAGGCAAACACGAGATTCACTGGCCGTGCGTCGAGCGCCTCGAAGTCGAGCGCCGGATTGAGTCGGCAGAAGAACACCGCAGCGTCTTTCAGACCCTTCAGGCGACCGTGCGGAATCGCCACACCCATGCCGAGCCCGGTCGATCCCAGCGCCTCGCGGGCCTTGAAGCTGTCAACGATGTTGCGGGCCGGAACGCCAAGCAAAGGAGCGGCTTGATCGGCGAGATGGGCAAACAGGCCGAGTTTGTCGGCCACCCTGAGGTCAAGTTCGATGTGTGCAGGACGCAGCAGGGTGGCGAGACTGTTCATGCTTGGACGGGTCAGGTGTCTGCCAGTGGCTGTCGCTTAAGGCCGGCGCCATGGTGGTTGTTGTGCTTTTCCTTGTGGCGGATCACTTCACGGTCGAGCTTGTCAGCCAGTGCGTCGATCGAAGCGTACATGTCCTGGTTGACTGCCTCGGCGTGAAGGTCACGGCCGCGCACGTGGATGGTGGCGGCTGCCTTCTGCTCGAGTTTTTCGACGGATAGAACGACATTCACCGTGGTGACCTCATCGAAGTGGCGCAAGACGCGGTCAAGCTTGCCCGTAAGGTATTCGCGGATCGGCGGGGTGATTTCGACGTGATGACCAGCAAGACTCAGATTCATGTTGACTCCTTCACTTTCACTCAGGATTACAACGACTTCCGCAAAGCGACTGCGGGGATCTGCAAGGACTCGCGATATTTGGCGACAGTACGTCTCGCAACCATAATACCCTGCCGACCGAGAATGTCAGCCAGCTGACTGTCGGATAACGGTTGACGGCGATCTTCACTGGCGACCAGCTGGCGGATCAAGGCGCGAATCGCTGTCGACGATGCTGCACCGCCGCTTTCGGTGGCAACGTGGCTACCGAAGAAGAATTTGAGTTCGAACAGGCCGCGCGGCGTCATCATGTACTTCTGCGTGGTCACGCGGCTGATGGTGGATTCGTGCAGATCGAGCGCCTCGGCGATCTCGCGCAGCACCAGCGGCCGCATGGCGACTTCACCGTGGTCAAAGAACGCCTGTTGCCGCGCGACGATGGCCTGCGACACCCGCAGGATGGTCTCGAAGCGCTGTTGCACATTGCGCAGCATCCAGCGGGCCTCCTGCAGGCGCCCGCCGAGTTCGCCGTTGTTGCCGCGGTTGCGGCCCAGCAGCTCGGCGTAGGTGCGGTTGATGCGCAGACGCGGCAGCGCCTCGGCGTTGAGGCGCACCACCCAGCGATCGCGCTGGCGCAGCACGCGCACGTCGGGGATGACATAACGCGTCTCCGTCTCGCCGAAGGCCGCACCCGGTCGTGGGTTGAGGCCGGTGATCAGGTGATGCAGGCCGCGCACCGTGTCGTCGTCGCAGCCCAGGCGCTTGCGCAGCCCGGCGACATCGCGGCTGGCGAGCGCATCCAGATGGTCGTTCACCACCAACAGGGCGGCATCGCGAAACGGGGTATCTGGCGCCAACTGTTCGAGCTGGATGCGTAGGCAATCGGCCAAGTCGGCGGCGCCCACGCCCGGCGGATCCAGCGTCTGCAGATAGCGCAGAGCGACCCGCAGTTCGTCGGCCGGGATCACCAGTTCGCCTTCATCACCCTCGAGCCCGGCGTCGGCCGCTGCCGCGTTAATCGCTTCGACCAGCTCGTCGAAGGGTTGGCCCAGGTAGCCGTCGTCGTCGAGCGCCTCGATTAGCCATAGCAACAACTGCCGGTCGCGTTCGCCGAGTTGCGACAGCTGTACCTGCCATGCCAGATGTTCGCGCAGCGACTCGACGGCAGCAGTTTGCCCGCCGGGCTCGAAATCGTCGTCGTCATGCCCGCCGGCTGAGGTGCCCTCCCACAGCAGCTCGGCGCCGCTATCGTCGGCAACGGTGATGGCGTCGTCGCCGGTCGCTGCCGGTGCGTCGCCCGTCTCGCTATTGCTGCTGGACAGTGACGCCGCCAGCAGTGGCAGCAGTTCGTCGCCCTCGCCGTCCTCGGCGCGTTCGAGCATCGGGTTCTCGTCGAGGATGCGGTCGAGCTCTTGGTTGAGCTCAAGGGTCGACAGCTGCAAGAGCTTGATCGACTGCTGCAGCTGAGGTGTCAGCGTCAGCTGCTGGCTGGTGCGCAGCTGCAGGGTCTGCTTCATGGTCAGAGCCGGAACCGCTCGCCCAGATAGACCCGCCGCACGTCCTCATTGTCGACAATGGCCGCAGGCTCGCCACTGGCCAGGACATGGCCTTGGCTGATGATGAAGGCGTGGTCGCAGATGCCCAGCGTCTCGCGCACGTTGTGGTCAGTGATCAGCACGCCGATGCCGCGGTCACGCAAGTAGGCGATGATGGTCTGGATGTCGATGACGGCGATCGGATCGACGCCGGCGAACGGCTCGTCGAGCAGCACGAAGCGCGGGTCGGTGGCCAGCGCACGGGCGATCTCGACCCGCCGCCGCTCGCCACCGGAGAGGCTCACCGCGGCCGCATCGTGGAGGTGGCTGACGTGCAGTTCTTCGAGCAACTCGTCGGTGCGACGCGTGATGAAGTCGTCGTCATCGTGGCCGATCTCCAGAATGGCGCGAATGTTCTCGGCCACCGTCATGCGCCGAAAGATCGACGCTTCCTGGGGCAGGTAGCCGAGCCCAAGGCGGGCGCGGGCATGCATCGGCTGGTGGGTGATGTCGGTGCCGTCGAGGGTGATGCGGCCGCCATCGCTGGGCGTCAAGCCGACCACCATGTAGAAGCAGGTGGTCTTGCCCGCTCCGTTGGGGCCGAGCAGACCCACCACTTGACCGGCGTCGACGCTGAACGACACATCCTCGACCACGGTGCGCGACTTGTAGCGTTTGCGCAGCCCTTGGGCGGCGAGGGTGCTCATTGCGGCGTTTGTTGGCGCGGCTGGATCACGGCGCGCACCCGGCCGCCGGTGCCTGGCGCAGCGCTGGCGTCTTTGGGACGGGTGTCGCCGATGACGCGGTAGGTGCTGGTCTCGCTGTTGTACTCGATGAACTGGCCACGCGCCCAGTCGCCGCCGCGACGCACCTCGGCGTTGTCATGCAGTTCGATGATCTGGCGCAGGCTGTCGTACTCCATGCGCAAGCCTTGGCCGTCCATGTACTCGTCGACGCCGTCACGCTTCTGGCGAAACGTCGCGGGCTTGCCCAGGGCGGTGGCGAACTGGTTGCCTTTGCCGTCCTCACGCACCGTCACCTTGTCTGCCTTGAGCACCATCGTGCCCTGGATCATCACCACCGAACCGCGGAACACGCTGGTTTTGCTGCGATCGTCGACATCCACGGTGTCCGCTTCGATGTTCAGCGGTTTTTCGCGGTCGCCCTTTTCGGCAAGCGCCGGCCCGCTAGCGAGCAGCGCGAGCAGCAGCGCGACGGACAGTCTTGGCGGGGGCAGGTGTTGGAGCAGCATGTTTGCGGGGCGGAAGGTAGGTCACCCGCACATTCGAACGCAGGGTCAGGGTGCGGGCTTTGAAATCGAAGTCTAATCCATGCCCCGTGATCTGGGTGCGGGCGTTGATGATGCGCACATCGCGATCGGTGCTGGCGCGCTGCGACTCGGTCAGAACCTTAAGGTAGCTGGTCTCCAGAGTGTACGGTTCCTTGACCGTACCCCCCTGTTTCAACACCACGCGATCGAAAAACTCGACCTGGCTGCGATCGCCGCTCGCGGTGCCACGCTCGCTGCGCACCGTCAGCGTGTCGCCCTTGGCACCCAGTTGCTCGACCACCGGCAGGTCAAGTGCGCTGCTGTCGTCGTCCATGTAATGGCGCAACTGCCGGGCGCGCAGGGTAAGTTCCAGCGCGCCCTTGGCCGAGGTCTGGCGGGTGACGAAGTTGTGCAGCAGCGTGTCGGGATCGTGGCGGCCGCGTATCGCCCGTTCGGTGATGCTGTTGCGCACCTGGAAGTCGAGCCAGGTGGTCAGCAGTGCCAGCACGGCCAGCAGGGCCAGCGGAAACCAGATCGCCGGACGGTCGCTCACGGTCGTTCAGCTGAGGTAGCGCGCCATGGCGGCGTCGAACTTGCCCTGCGCGTGCAGGATCATCTCGCACCACTCGCGCACCGCGCCGTGACCACCCGACAGCTTGCAAATGTAGTGGGCGTGGGCACGCACCGCCTCGGGGGCTTCCGGTACGCACGCGGCAAAGCCGCAGCGGCGCATCACCGGCAGGTCGATGATGTCGTCACCGATGTAAGCGGCTTGCTCGGCTTGCAAACCGAGTCGTGCCAGCAGCTCCTCGAACACCGCGCCTTTGTCGTCGACGCCTTGGTACAGCGTGCCGATATCCAGCGCCTGAGCACGCACCTCGACGCAGCGTGCGTTGCGTCCGGAGATGATCGCGGTGTGAAGCCCGGCGTGTTTGAGCAGCTTCATGCCGTGGCCGTCGCGGGCATGGAAGGCTTTCATTTCGTCGCCGGCATCGGTGATGAAAATGCGGCCGTCGGTGAGCACACCGTCAACGTCAAAAATGACCAGCTGGATGCGCCGGGCGCGTTCGAAAGCGTCTTGCAAGATGGGTGTCCTTGTCGATGTGCCGGGTCAGACGACCTTGGCTTGGAACAGGTCGTGCATGTTGAGGGCGCCGCAGATGCGTCCGGCAGCGTCGGTGACCAGCAGTTGGCTGATGCGATGGCGCTCCATCAGCGTCACGGCCTCGACTGCCAGGGCATCTTCGGTGATGGTGCGCGGTGCGCGAGTCATCACTGCGCTGACCGGGCCGTCGAAGCGGGCGGTGCCCTCGGCGATCAAGCGGCGCAGGTCGCCATCGGTGAATATGCCGGCCAGCTGCTGGCCGTCCATCACTGCCGTCATACCGAGACCTTTGCGCGAGATCTCCAGTACGGCCTCGCCGACGCTGGCTGTGTGGAGGACTGCGGGTACGGCATCGCCGCCACGCATCACGTCGCGCACATGGGTCAGCAGGCGTCTGCCCAGTGCGCCACCGGGGTGCGAGCGAGCGAAGTCGTCGGGGCCGAATCCGCGCGCGTCCAGCAAAGCCACAGCCAGCGCGTCGCCCATCGCCAGTGTGGCGGTGGTGCTGGCGGTGGGGGCGAGGCCCAGCGGGCAGGCTTCGGTAGCGACGCTGGTATCGAGGTGGGCGTCGGCCTGCCGCGCCAGCGACGAGGCCGGGTTGCCAGTCATGGCGATCAGTTTGGCGCCCTGGCGCTTGACCAGCGGCACGATCACCGCCAATTCGTCGGATTCGCCGCTGTTGGACAGCGCCAGCAGCACGTCGCCGCCGGTGATCATGCCGAGGTCGCCGTGGGCCGCCTCGGCGGGATGGACAAAGTGCGCCGGTGTGCCGGTACTGGCAAAGGTGGCGGCGATCTTGCGGGCGATGTGGCCGGACTTGCCCATGCCGGAGACGATCACTCGGCCGCGACAGGCCAGCAGGATTTCGACTGCACGCAGAAATCCGGCGTCGATGCGGTCAGCCAGCGCCGCGACGGCGGCGGCTTCGATTTCGATCACCCGTCGCGCCAGAGCCACAACCCGGGCGGGCTCGGTTTGGCGAGTGATGTCGGGTGCGGCGGACGGGGCGGTGTGCGTCATGACCGTCTAGTATACTGGGACTATGACTAGACACCTTTTTGCCCCATCGCTGCTGGCCTCGGCTCTGCTTCTGACCAGCCTCTCGGCTCAAGCCGAGATGGCTGCTGACGACTTCCAGAAGGCGCAGGACGCGGCCCACATGATCGCCCGCAAGTCGGCGCAGTACGAGTTGTGCGGCGTCTCCAACGCCACCGATCTGCGCAAGGCCCTGCTTGGTTTCGGCAGCCGCTGTGGTGCGAACGAAGCAGAGCTTGGCAAGGTCAGCAAGGCTTACGATGCCAAGCGTGCCGAGCAGATGAAGGCGCTCGTCAATGGCAACTACGTCTGCCCTGTGCAACCGGCGCAGGCGCGCGAGATGATCGAGCGCGACCTGGTCGCCATGGGTTCGGTCGACTGCAAGCCGACCACCGGCAAGCTGCAACTGAAGTAGTCCGTTGAGCGGCAAGTACTACATCAAGACTTACGGTTGTCAGATGAACGAGTACGACTCGTCCCGGATGGGCGATGTACTCGAGGCTGAATATGGGCTCACGCCCACCAACGACCCTCAGCAGGCGCAGGTGATCCTGTTCAACACCTGCTCGGTGCGCGAGAAGGCGCAAGAAAAAGTCTTCACCGACCTCGGCTGGATTCGCGAGTACAAGCAGGCCAATCCGGACGTGGTGGTCGGCGTCGGTGGCTGCGTCGCGAGTCAGGAGGGCGAGGCCATCGTCCGCCGCGCCAAGTACGTGGACGTGGTGTTCGGTCCGCAAACGCTGCATCGCCTGCCTGAGCTGATCGAGCGTCGCCGGCGCAGCGGCGTGCCGCAAGTGGACATCAGCTTCCCCGAGATTGAGAAGTTCGACAACCTGCCGCCGGCCCGGGTCGAAGGCGCCAGTGCCTTTGTGTCGATCATGGAGGGGTGTAGCAAATATTGCACCTTCTGCGTGGTGCCGTACACGCGCGGCGAGGAGGTGTCGCGGCCGCTGCTCGATGTGTTGGCTGAGATTAGCGGGCTGGCCGAATCGGGCGTGCGTGAAGTCACCCTGCTGGGCCAAAACGTCAACGCCTACCGCGGCGCGATGAATGGCGTCGATGGCCACGACGGCATCGCCGATTTTGCGCTGCTGCTGGAGCTGGTCAACGACATCGACGGCATCGAGCGTATTCGTTACACCACCAGCCATCCGCGTGAAATGACGCAGCGCCTGATCGACGTCTACGCCCGTGTGCCCAAATTGGTGAACCACCTGCACCTGCCGGTGCAGAGCGGTTCTGATCGCATCCTTGCGGCGATGAAGCGCGGTCACACGGCACTGGAATACAAGTCAATCATCCGCCGTCTAAGAGCGGTGCGCCCGGACATCTGCCTGTCGTCCGACTTCATCGTTGGCTTTCCGGGCGAGACCGAAGCCGACTTCGAGGCAACGATGCGGCTGATCGAGGACCTCGACTTTGACCAGAGCTTCTCGTTCATCTACTCGCGCCGGCCCGGCACGCCAGCCGCCGAGCTGCAAGACGACACGCCGCACGAACTCAAGGTCGAGCGGCTGATGCGCTTGCAGGCGCAGATCCAGGCCCAGGCCGACCGCATCAACCTGGCGATGGTCGGCACCGTGCAGCGCGCGCTGGTCGAGGCACCGGCGCGCAAGGACCCGACCGAGCTGGCTGCTCGCACCGACAACAACCGAGTGGTCAACTTCGCTGTGCCGCACGGACAGGCCCGTGACCGGCTGATGCACACTTTCGTGGAGCTGCGCATCACCCACGCCTACCCGCATTCCCTGAGAGGGGAGTTGGTGGTGAAGCAGTGATGTGGGTGCCGATGAGCATCGCTGGCGGCTCCCGTCGGGTGTCCTTTTCGAAGCGACTTTTGAGCGCAGCGAACAGGAGCGAGAACAAGGATGCCCGAGGTGGTGAGCCGCCTGCAGCAACGGTTTTCAGCACCACATGACCACGCCCCCGCTGGAACTGCGCTTCGAGCCGGTCGACAACCTGAGGCTCGCCAACCTCTGCGGCGCGCTCGACGAGAACCTGCGGCAGATCGAGGCTGCGCTGGATGTGGCGATTTCCCGGCGTGGTGAGCGCTTCACCGTGCGGGGCGCGGCTGGCGAGCAGGCTGCGCAGGTGCTGCAGCGCTTCTACGAGCGCGCCCAGCAGCCGTTGAGTATCGACGACGTTCAGTTGGGCCTGATCGAGGCGCGGCATGTCGCGCCGCGCCCAGTGGCTGATGCCGACGCGATGCCGGTGCTGCGCACCCGCCGCACCGACCTGCGTGGCCGCACCCCGCACCAGGAGGCTTATATCCGGCAGATGCTGAACCACGACGTCACCTTTGGCGTCGGTCCGGCCGGCACCGGCAAGACCTACCTCGCGGTGGCGTGTGCGGTCGATGCGCTGGAGCGCGACCTGGTGCGCCGCGTGGTGCTGGTGCGGCCGGCGGTAGAGGCGGGCGAGAAGCTCGGTTTTCTGCCCGGCGACTTGGCGCAGAAGGTCGACCCCTACCTGCGCCCGCTCTACGATGCGCTGTACGACCTGATGGGCTTCGACAAGGTGGGTCGACTGTTCGAGAAAGGCACCATCGAGGTCGCGCCGCTCGCCTACATGCGCGGTCGTACGCTGAACCAGAGTTTCGTCATCCTTGACGAAGCGCAGAACACCACCCCGGAGCAGATGAAGATGTTCCTCACCCGCATTGGCTTTGGCAGTCGTGCGGTGATCACCGGCGACGTGACGCAGATCGACCTCGGCCCGAAGCAGCGCAGCGGCTTGGTCGACGCGCGGCAAGTGCTGTCCAAGGTGCGTGGTATCGCGTTCTGCAATTTCACCGCCGAGGATGTGGTGCGCCATCCGCTGGTGGCGCGCATTGTCGAGGCCTACGACCGTCATGACCATCGCCGCGGACCCGCTGACTAGGCCCGCCTTGCACCTTGCGGTGCAATACGCCTGCAGCTCCGCCGAGCTGCCTTCGCGCAGCCGGATCCGCCGCTGGGTGCAGGCGGCGCAGAGCCGCCCGGCGACGGTGGCCGTGCGCTGGGTCGACGCCGACGAGGGGCAGACGCTCAACCGCGAGTTCCGTCACAAGGACTACGCCACCAACGTCCTCACCTTTGTCTACCACGACGCCGACAGCGACGCGGTGGAGGGCGATATCGTGGTCTGCGAGCCAGTTTTGCGCGCCGAAGCTGCGGCTCAAGGCAAGCCGTTTGAGCATCACGCGGCGCACCTGCTGGTCCACGGCATGCTGCATCTGCAGGGCTTCGATCATCTCGATGATGACGAGGCTGCAACAATGGAGGCACTGGAACGCGCTATCCTCGCCCGCATGCGCATCCCGGACCCCTACGCTGACCGCGACCCCCAAGCCGCCGTCTGACCCGCCCCGAATGGACGACCCCGAGCACAAACCTAGCCTGTTGGACCGACTCAGCGCGCTGCTCTTGCGCGAGCCCGAAGATCGCGAGCAGTTGATCGAGCTGCTGCACTCATCGTACGAGCGACACCTGTTCGACAGCGACGCGCTGTCCATCATCGAGGGCGCGCTGTCGATGTCCGAACTGGCCGTTCGCGATGTCATGGTGCCGCGCGCGCAGATGGACATGATCGACATCGCCGACTCGCCCGAGAGCTTTGTGCCTCTGGTGCTGGAGACGGCGCACTCGCGTTTTCCGGTGTTCGAGGGCGAACGCGATAAGGTGCTCGGCATCCTGCTCGCCAAAGATTTGCTGCGCTACTACGCCGGCGAAGATTTCGATTTGCGCGACATGCTGCGGCCGGCCGTATTTGTGCCCGAATCCAAGCGACTCAACGTGCTGTTGCGCGACTTCCGCGCCAACCGCAACCACATGGCGATCGTGGTCGACGAGTACGGTGGCGTGGCCGGTCTGGTCACTATCGAGGACGTGCTCGAGCAGATCGTCGGTGACATCGACGATGAGTACGACTACGACGAAGACGAGGACAACATCGTTGAGGAGCGTCCCGGTTTCTACCGCGTCAAGGCGCAGACCGAGATCGCCGACTTCAACGACACATTGGTCTCTGATCTGCCAATCGACGAGGTCGACACTGTTGGCGGGTTGGTGGTGCGCTCGCTCGGCCGAGTGCCCAAACGCGGCGAGCGGGTGACCGTCGGCAGCTTCCAGTTTCAGGTGTTGCGCGCCGACAGCCGGCGCATCCACTCGCTTTTGGTGCAGCGCCTGTCGCCCGATGAGGGCGCTCCCGCTGCGTCATGACAGCGGCCGACGATCGCCTGCTGGCACTGTCAGCGGCGGTGCGCGAGTTTGCCGACGAGCGCGATTGGGGCCAGTTCCATACGCCCAAGAATCTCGCCTCGGCGCTGATCGTCGAGGCCGCCGAATTGCTGGAGCATTTTCAATGGCTCACGCCAGAGCAGAGCCATGCGCTGCCCCCGGAGCGCCACCACGAGGTGGCGCGCGAGATGGCCGACGTGCTGATTTACTTGCTGCGCTTGGCGCAGGTGCTGGACATCGACCTGCTGGCGACGGCCGAAGCCAAACTCGCCGACAATGCGCGCCGCTACCCGGTCGAGACCGCGCGTGGCAGCCCTGCCAAATCGACCATCCGCTGAGTGTCCTTGCCGCCGCCCGCTATGTCTGACAGCCACTTTGCCCACCATGTGTTCTTCTGCCTGAACCAGCGCGAGCCGGGCGAAGGCTGCTGCGCCGACTGCGGCTCGCTCAAGGCGTTCGAGCACACCAAGGCGCGAGTCAAGGCGCTGGGCCTCGCCGGCCCCGGCAAAGTGCGCGTCAACAAGGCGGGTTGCCTGGACCGCTGCGACCTCGGTCCGGTGCTGGTGATCTACCCCGAGGCCACCTGGTACCGCTACGTCGATAGCGAAGACCTTGACGAGATCATCGAGCGCCATCTGCAGCGCGGCGAGGTGGTCGAGCGGCTCAGGGTCGAGTAGCCGATGCCTGTAAGCGGACAAGCCTCGGAGGCGGATTGACGGCCACTGAGCGCGAGACGCTGTTGATCCCCGGGCCGGCCGGCGTGCTGCAGGCGGTGCTTGACGCGCCGGCGGCGCCCACCGCGGTGGCCGTTGTCTGCCATCCGCACCCGCCGCAGGGCGGCCACATGAACCACAAAGTGCCGATGGCGGTGTCGCGTGAGCTGGTGCGGCTTGGCTGCGCCACTCTGCGTTTCAATTTTCGCGGTGTCGGGCAGAGCGAGGGCAGCTACGACGGCGGCATCGGCGAGGTCGACGACGCGCTGGCCGCCGCCGACTGGGTGACGCAGCGCTACTCCGGGCTGCCACTCAATCTCGCCGGCTTCTCGTTCGGCGCGGCGGTGCAAACCGTGGTCGCCAGCCGGCTGGTCACGCCGCCGCAGCGGCTGATGCTGCTCGGCACCTCGCCCACGCGCTTCCCGTCAGCCAAAGTGGCAGTCCCCACCTTGGCGATCCACGGCGAGCATGACGAGATCGTGCCACTGGCCGACGTGCTCGACTGGGCGCGTCCGCAGGCGCTGCCAGTGGTCGTGGTCCCTGGGGCCGGCCACTTCTTTCATGGGCAGCTGCCGCTGTTGCAGGCGCTGGTGCGTACCTTCTGGCAAGGCAGCACGACGGCCGCCGGCGCGTCCGCAAACGGCTAACATCAGATTCCCAATTGCACCAACATCACCCATGCTCTCCATCAAGGCTTTGCACATCGTCTTTATGACCAGCTGGTTCGCCGGGCTGTTCTACCTGCCGCGTATCTTCGTCAATTTGGCGATGGTCCCGGCGGATAGCGAGGCCGAACGTGAGCGCTTACTCCTGATGGCAGGCAAGCTCTTCCGCTTTATCGGCCCGCTGATGTGGCTGACTCTCATCTGCGGACTGGCGCTGTGGCTGTACTACGGCGTCGGCGCCGGGACGCTGTGGATGCACCTCAAGCTCGCCATCGTCGTCGGCCTGGTCGGCTATCACCACGTCTGCGGCGCCATTCTCAAGCGGTTCCGCGCTGGTGCCAACACCCGCAGCCACGTCTGGTATCGCTGGTTTAACGAAGCGCCGGTGCTCGCCCTGTTCGCAGTGGTGTTTCTAGTGATCCTCAAGCCGGCATGAAATACCGCGACCTGCGCGACTTCATCGCGCACCTTGAGTCCACCGGTCAGCTCATCCGTGTCAAGGAGCCGGTCAGCCCGATCCTCGAGATGACCGAATTCTGCGACCGCTTGCTCAAGCGCGGCGGGCCGGCGGTTCTGTTCGAGAACGTGCCGGGCTACAGCACGCCCGTGCTCGGCAACTTGTTCGGCACGCCGGAGCGGGTGGCGCTGGGCATGGGCATCGAGGGCGAGGACTGGCGGAACCGTTTGCGCGAGGTTGGCAAGACACTGGCCTTCCTCAAAGAACCCGAACCGCCCAAGAGCCTGCGCGCCGCCTGGGAGGCGCTGCCCTTGATTAAACAGATCCTGTCGATGGCGCCCAAAGTCATCGCCAAGCCGCCGTGCCAGGAGATCGTGATCGAGGGCGACGCGGTGGACCTCGCGCAACTCCCGATCCAGACCTGCTGGCCGGGCGACGTCGGCCCACTGCTGACCTGGGGCCTGACCATCACCCGTGGTCCCCGCAAGAAGCGGCAGAACCTCGGCATCTACCGCCAGCAAGTGATCGGCCGCAACAAGCTCATCATGCGCTGGCTGGCGCACCGTGGCGGTGCGCTCGACTACCGCGACCACTGTGAGCTCAATCCGGGTCAGCCCTACCCGGTGTGTGTGGCGCTGGGTGCCGATCCGGCGACCACGCTGGGCGCGGTCACGCCGGTGCCCGATGCGCTGTCGGAGTACCAGTTCGCGGGTCTGCTGCGCGGCAGCCGCACCGAGTTGGCCCGCGCCATCGGCAGCGACCTGCAGGTGCCGGCACACGCCGAGATCATCCTCGAGGGCCACCTGACGCCCGGCGAGACCGCGCCGGAGGGCCCGTTTGGCGATCACACCGGCTATTACAACGAGGTCGATCACTTCCCCGTGTTTACTGTCGAGCGCATCACCCTGCGACGCGACGCCATCTACCACAGCACCTACACCGGCAAGCCGCCGGACGAGCCGGCCATGCTCGGCGTCGCGCTTAACGAGGTGTTCGTGCCTTTTTTGCAGCGGCAATTCCCTGAGGTGGTCGATTTTTACCTGCCGCCTGAGGGCTGCAGCTACCGCATGGCTTTGGTCGCGATCAAAAAGCAGTACGCCGGACAGGCGCGGCGGGTGATGTTCGGCATCTGGGGCTTTTTGCGGCAGTTCATGTACACCAAGTTCATTGTCGTGCTCGACCACGATGTGAACATCCGCGACTGGAAAGAGGTGATTTGGGCCATCACCACCCGCGTCGACCCGGCGCGCGACACGCTCTTGGCCGAGAACACGCCAATTGACTATCTCGACTTCGCCAGTCCGGTGTCGGGGCTCGGCAGCAAGATGGGCATCGATGCCACCAACAAGCTGCCGGGCGAGACGCAGCGCGAGTGGGGTACGCCGATCGTCATGGACGCGGCGGTGAAGCAGCGGGTGGACGAATTGTTTGGGCGGCTAGGCTTGTAGCCGCTCAACCCGCGTCGCTGCGACCCTTCGCTCCTCTGTCAGACGGGTAATTGAAGGATGCGAAGCGCAGTACTGCCTCCGACAACGCCAGCACCATTACCGAACCGCTCAAGACAAGGATGGTGATGGTTTCGGCATTGGTATTGACAAGGTCGATCAGGTGCCGCGTCAGCGCGGTGATGCCGACGTAGATGAGAAAGCGCACCGGCATATGATTGGTCTGGAAGTAGATGCCGACCATTGCGCCCAATTCCAGATAGATAAACAGCAGCAGCAAGTCTGCGAGGCTGGCGTGGCCGCTTCCAACCATGTCCGTGATTGCCGCCATCGCTGCCCACACCGTGGCCGCGCCGATGACGAACAGCATCAGATAGTGAAACGCTCCCACGATGGTGGTGCCCAGCGATCGGCTCACGTCTTCCCAGCGCCGGCGCTGCCGCGCCAGCCCGCGCAGGTCAATCGACGCGTCTTGAGTCTGCGGTCGCGGGGAGGGTGCTTGGCTCACGGTGGTCTCGGTGATCGGCTGAAGCCCTAGTGTAAGCCGGCGCTGGATGATTGCGCACGCTCTCGGTACAGTCCCGGCTTTTGCCGGAGGTACATCATGCATTGGCTCAGATTCCGTCACGCGGGACAGACTGGCTTTGGCCGTCTTGTGGGCGACCAGGTCGAGGTTCATCACGGCGATCTGTTCGGCAGTCACCAGCCGACAGGGCAGACGCTGCCGCTGACCGACATCGAGTGGCTCACGCCTTGCCAGCCGACGCAGATGGTCGCTATCTGGAACAACTTCCACGCCCTGGCCGAAAAGAACAGCTACGCCACCCCCGAAGAGCCGCTGTGGCTGCTCAAGTCACCGTCCTCATTTAACCCGCACACTGGCCTCATTCCTAAGCCGGCGGTGTACGACGGCCGCATCGTCTACGAAGGCGAACTTGGCATCGTCATCGGCAAGACCACGCGCAACGTTAGCGAGGCCGACGCGCCAGCCCACATCTTTGGCTACACCTGCGTCAACGACGTCACGGCACTGGAGATCCTGCAGCGCGACCCAAGTTTTGCGCAGTGGGCGCGCGCTAAGAGCTTTGATGGTTTCGGCTGCTTCGGCCCGGTCATCAGTACCGAGTCGCCGGTTGCTTCGGCTGAGGTGGTGGTCACAGTGGGCGGTCGCGAGCGCCAGCGCTATCCGCTGGCTGACATGATCTGCCCACCAGCGCGGCTGGTCGCGTTGATCTCGCGAGACCTCACCCTGCAGCCGGGGGATGTCATCGCTTGCGGCACTTCGGTGGGCGTACTGCCGATCAAGCCGGGCAGCGAGGTGACAGTGACCATCGAGGGCATCGGCACATTGGCCAACACACTGGCAGCGGACTGAGCGTCGGGCTGCGCCGCTTGTCGGCGAGCACGCCCTCCAGGTCGCGTTTGCCAGGCTGCGCTGACCGGGCTGCTCTTATCGCAACAAGATTGTCAGGCCGCTGACTTGGCCGCTGCTTCGCTGCGGCGAAATATCCAGCGGTCGGCCGTCGACGCGTCCGGTGCGAAGCGGTAGCCAGCGCTGTCGAAACCCTTGAGCGCCTCAACGTCGCCAAGCCGATTCACCACCGCCCAGCGCGTCATGAGTCCGCGGGCTTTCTTGGCGTAAAAGCTGACAATCTTGTATTTGCCGGCTTTCTCGTCCTCGAACACCGGCGTGACCACCCGCGCCCGCAGCGAACCCGGCGCCACAGCCTTGAAATACTCCTCGCTGGCAAGGTTGACCAGTACTGGCGCCGGATCGTCACCGAAATCGGCGTTGAGCGACTCGGCGATGCGACCGCCCCAGAAGGCGTAGAGGTCGCGGCCGCCGGGGTTGGGCAGCGTCGTGCCCATCTCGAGGCGGTAGGGCTGCATGCGGTCGAGCGGGCGCAACGCGCCGTAAAGCCCCGAGAGGATGCGCACATGCGCCTGCGCCCAGGTCAGATCGTCGGCTGACAGAGTGCGAGCCGACAGGCCGTCGTAGACATCGCCGTCAAATGCCAGAACGGCCTGCTTGCTGTTGGCCGGCGTGAATTCGGGCGACCAAGTCGCGTAGCGCTCGACATTGAGCAGCGCGAGTTTGTCGGAGAGGTCCATCAGTGCGGCGATGTCCTGTGGGCTCTTCTGCCGCAGGATGCCGATGAGTTCGCTGCTTTGCGGTACAAAGCGCGGCTCGGTGGCGGCATCCACGTGGGCGGGCGTGGCGTAATCGAGCGACTTGGCGGGCGAAAGGACGATCAGCATGGCGTGGCGATGGGTGGCTCAGTGCACAATGGCTGTCATTGTAAGACGACGTGGGCGGCCTCACCCGACGCCCATCCCTGACCCGTGCAGATCGAGACCCGGCTCAACCTTAAACTGCTGAACACGTTTGGCGTGGACGCCACCGCAGCCACGGCGGTGCGCGTTCGTCATGCCGGTGAGGTGCGCGACCTGCTGCGCAACCGGCAGCTGTGTGCGCAGCCCCGCTTGATCCTGGGGGGCGGTAGCAATGTCTTGTTCACCCGCGACTGGCCGGGGCTGGTGGTGCTGCCGGACATCCGCGAACGCGAAGTCGAGGCGGGCGCTGGTGATGCCGTTACGGTCATTGGCGGTGCTGGCGAGCCCTGGGACGGCTTCGTGCACTGGACCCTCGGTCTCGGTCTGGCTGGTCTCGAGAATCTCGCGTTGATTCCGGGCACGGTCGGCGCCGCGCCAATCCAGAACATCGGCGCCTATGGCGTGGAATTGCGTGACCGGCTGCTCTGGGTCGAGACCTTCGATTGGATCCGCGGCCGTCTGCAGACCCACTACAACGCCGACTGTCAGTTCGGCTATCGCGACAGCGTGTTCAAGCGCGAGCTGGCAGACCGTCTGGTGACACGGGTGGCGTTTCGTTTGTCGCGCAAGCCCGAGCTCGAACTCGACTACGGCGAGATCCGCCAGGAGTTGGCCGACCGCAGCATCCACGCGCCAGCGCCTCGCGATGTGGCCGATGCGGTCAGTGCCATTCGTCGGCGCAAGCTGCCGGACCCGGCCGTCATCGGCAACGCTGGCAGCTTCTTTCGCAACCCGGTGGTGTCGGAAGCGCAAGCGGCGTATCTGCGCAATCAGCATCCGACCATGCCGCAATTCGTCGCTTATGGGGGCGTCAAGCTGCCGGCGGGCTGGCTGATCGAGGCCTGCGGCTGGAAGGGGCGCCGCGAAGGGGATGCTGGCGTGCACGCCAGCCATGCGCTGGTGTTGGTCAACCACGGCGATGCCACTGGCGGACAGATCTGGGTTCTGGCGCAGCAGGTGCGTGACAGCGTGTCGCAGACCTTCGGCGTGACCCTCGAGCCGGAAGTGCGCGTTGTCTGAGCGGCGCCTAGTCGTGCAGACGACCCAACTGACGGCGGTCGCGTTTGGTCGGACGGCCGCCGCTGATGCTGGCCGCCGGGTCCTGCACCAGCTGGCGCTGGTCGCGTTGCCCCTCGCGGCGGGCGACGCTGTCCGCTGATTCGGCGTAGAGGGTCTGGGCGATCGCGGCGCTGCCACGCTTGTCGGCGACCGCCAGCACCGCCACTTCGATCTCGCGTTCGCCGATGCGTGCGACCACGGTGTCGCCAGCCTTCACCTCTTTCGCCGGCTTGATGCGCTCGCCGTTGAGTCGCACCTTGCCACCATCCACCGCCTGGGTGGCCAGGCTGCGGGTCTTGAAGAACCGCGCCGCCCATAGCCATTTGTCGATCCGGGTGCGAGCGCCGGCGCTTGCAGAATCAGGGGTTTGCGACATGGTCCGATGCTATCATCGGCGCCGTGAAATTCCTCTTCGATCTGCTGCCGGTCATCCTGTTCTTCGCCGCCTACAAGTGGGCCGGGCATGACGCCGCTGTGGCCTCCAAGTGGCTGGCGCACGTGGGCGTCACGGGAGTCGCCGACGCCATCGCGCCGATCTTGTTGGCCACTGCGGTGGCCATCGCCGCCAGCGTCGTGCAGGTGTCGACGTTGCTGGCGCTGCGTCGTCGCGTCGACGCCATGCTGTGGGTCAGTCTGGCCATCATTGTCGTCATGGGCGGACTCACGCTGTGGCTGCAAAATCCCCTCTTTATTATGTGGAAGCCCACTTTGCTGTACTGGGCGTTCGCGCTCACGCTCGGCGGCTCGGCTTGGCTGCTGCGGCGCAATTTGATCGAGCGCATGCTGTCGGCCGAACTGCAGTTGCCTGCCGCGCTGTGGTCGCGCCTGAATCTGGCGTGGGTGTTGTTCTTCGCCGCGATGGGTGGTCTCAATCTGCTGATCGCCTACAATTTTGACGAGGCCACCTGGGTCAGTTTCAAGGTCTATGGCGGTCTCGGGTTGATGCTGGTGTTTGTCGCCGCACAGGGCGTCTGGCTGTCGCGGCACCTGCCCGAGGAGACCCACAAGCACCACTGAGCGCGTTTTCGATGAAAACGCACGCCAATGCCTGATCTCCCTTGGATTGCGGCGCAACCGAATCACCCCCACGTCAACACTCTTACAGGCTGCCCAATGCTTTACGCCATCCTCTCCGAAGACCACCCCGAGTCGCTGCCGCTGCGCCTGCAGGCGCGCCCGGCGCATCTCGAGCGCTTGCAGGCCTTGCAGGCCGATGGCCGGTTGCTGCTGGCCGGTCCGCATCCGGCCATCGACAGCGAAGACCCGGGCGCGGCGGGTTTCAGCGGCAGCCTGATCGTCGCGCAGTTCGACTCGCTCGCCGACGCGCAAGCCTGGGCCGACGCCGACCCCTACGTTGCGGCCGGCGTCTACGCGCGGGTCACGGTCAAGCCGTTCCGCAAGACCTTCCCGCAGTGACTCTGACCCTGGTCGACGAGGTGAGTAGCCGCCTGCAGGCCTTGTCGCCGGCTGCCCTGGATCTGCGCGACGACAGTGACCGTCACGCTGGCCATGCCGGTAGCAATGGCGGCGGCCACCTCACCGTGCGCATCGTTTCGCCCCAATTTGATGGACTGGGCACTGTTGCGCGGCACCGCAAGGTGTATTCCGTTGTCCACGACCTGATGCCGACGCGATTGCATGCGCTGGCAATCACCGCACTCACCCCGGCCGAGGCCGGCCTCTGACTCGTACGCGCTTACCTACGGAGAACCCCCATGAAGCGTCTCACCCTCGCCCTGGCCTGCATGGCCGCCCTGTCACCCGCCTATGCCGCCGACGATGCGGTGGTGGCCCGCGTCAATGGCACCGCAATCCGCCAGTCGCAGGTGGATTCGGCGATCCGCCAACTCGCTGGACAAGGTCAGCAGGACACGCCCGAGCTGCGCACCCGCCTCAAGGACGAGTTGATCGCCCGTGAGCTGATCGTGCAAGAAGCGGTTAAAGCTGGCGTCGAAAAGCGCGACGACGTGCGTGAGCAGCTCGAACTGGCACGCTCGAATCTGCTGGTCAATAGCTACCTGCAGACTTGGGCCAAGGACCATCCGGTGAGTGATGCTGACCTTCAAGGCGAGTACGACAGCCTAAAAGCCGATCTGGCCAAGATCGACGAGTTCGCCACCCGTCATATTTTGGTCAAGGACGACAAAGCCGCCAAGGCGGTGTTGGCGCGCCTGAAAAAGGGTGAGAAGTTCGAGAAGCTTGCCGAGACCTTGAGCCAGGACAGCGGCACCAAGTCCAAGGGCGGCGAACTCGGCTGGGTGCGTGCGGACGCGCAGTTGGTGAAGCCCTTCCTCGATGCCATGGTCAAGCTCAAGAAGGGCGAGACCAGCGAGCCGGTGAAGACCGATTTCGGTTTCCACATCATCCGCGTCGACGACGTGCGCAAGGCTCAGGCCCCGTCGATCGACCAGGTGCGCGGCGAACTCACGCAGTTCATGCAGCGTCGGGCCATCGAGAAGATGGTGCAAGACCTGCGCAGCAAGGCGACCATCGACTGACCGGCCAGCCTGCGGCAGTGGCGTTCAGCCCTGCCGCTGGCTCTGGTCGAGGGCCGCGCGCAGCTTCGGTAGAGCTGCACGGAAGTCGTCCGATCGCCGTTGCTCCGCCAGCTCTTCCATCTCCGCAGCTTGGCGCGTCAGCGCACCGTCTGGCCAAAGGTAGGCCGCGCTGCCCTTGATGCTGTGCATCACCATGGCGGCGGCGTCCCAGTCGTCGACTCGCAATGCCGCCTCGATCTGTTGCAGCCGCTCCGGTGCGGCCGTTCCGAACATTTCCAGCAGGCGCGGACGCAGATCATCAACCAAGTTTGCGGTGGTCAAAAGCTTGTCGCGCAGCGTCACACCCTCGGCGAGCCGTTGCTCGACTACGCTGTGCAGGGCTCTACGCAGCGGGCCTTCCTCCAGCGGTTTGCCCATCAGGTCGTTCATGCCGGCGGCAAGACAGGCCCTGCGATCGGATCCGCTGTCGTTGGCCGATGCTCCGATCACCGGCAGGTTCGGCTCGGGGAAGCTCAATTCGCCCCAACGACCACTGCGCAGATGACGGGTGGCCGCGATGCCATCCATGTGCGGCATGCGAATGTCCATGATGACGACGTCGAAGCGATTGCCAGACGCCAGTTGGTGCAGCGCCTGCGCGCCATCGGCGGCGATGGTGCACCGGTGACCTTGGTCCTCTAGCAGGCTTCGGACCAGCAGCTGGTTGGTGTCGATGTCTTCAGCGACCAGCACCTCAAGGCTGTATTTCGAGGCGTCTCGAGAGACGCCGACCTCGTGCGCGGGGTCCTGACACATCAGCAGCGGCAACTCGAAGTGGAAGGTGCTGCCGTGGCCCAGTCGGCTGTCGACGCCGATCTGCCCGTCCATCATCTCGACCAGTTCTTTGCAGATGGCCAGCCCCAGCCCGGTGCCGCCAAACCGACGGGTGGTGCTGGAGTCGGCCTGCTCAAAGCGATCGAACAGACGGTCGAGGGCCTTGGCTTCTATACCGATTCCGGTGTCGATCACAGCGAAGCGCAGCCGCACCAGTTCGCCCGGCTGCGGGTCGACCGCGTCGCTCATGGGTGCCCGTGTCACCACCACCTGAACGCTGCCGGTCGAAGTGAACTTGAGGGCATTGCCGATCAGGTTGATGAGCACCTGACGGATCCGTACCGGATCGCCCCGCAACCATTGGGGCACGGCCGAATCGATCTCCAGACGCAGGTCGAGCAGTTTCTCTTCGGCGAATTCGGCGAGTAGGGCCACTGCATCGTCGACGACCGCGAACAGGTTGAATTCGATGTGTTCGATGGTGATCTTGCCGGCCTCGATCTTCGCCATGTCGAGCAGTTCGTTGACCATAGTCATCAAGGTCTCTGCGTTTGTACGCGCACGTTGCAGGCGCTCTTGGTCGGGCTTCGACAGCGTCGAGTCCCGCA
>Ga0209598_10001132_pt1 | contig 21807 bp, 18 predicted proteins | sample M_140807_EF_Meta_FD_187317 | JGI IMG/M metagenome (GOLD analysis project Ga0209598, IMG submission 187317) | Freshwater microbial communities from Lake Montjoie, Canada to study carbon cycling - M_140807_EF_MetaG (SPAdes) (version 2) | ecosystem: Environmental > Aquatic > Freshwater > Lake...
GAAGCGCGCTGGCAGCAGGCCTGGGAGGACCAGGGCGCTTTTCACCCAGATCCCCAGGCCCCCGGTGAACCCTTCTGTGTGGTGATCCCGCCGCCAAACGTGACCGGCAGCCTGCACATGGGCCATGCCTTCAACACCGCCCTGATCGACACGATCGTGCGTTTCCAGCGCCTACGCGGCAAGAACGTGCTCTGCCTGCCCGGCACCGACCACGCCTCGATCGCCGTGCAAACGATCCTTGAAAAACAACTCAAGGCTGAAGGCAGTAGTAAGGAAGCCCTGGGGCGGGAAGCCTTCCTGGAGCGCGCCTGGGCCTGGAAGGCGGAGAGCGGCGGCACGATCGTGGCCCAGCTGCGGCGCCTTGGTTATTCCGTTGATTGGCAGCGGCAGCGGTTCACCCTTGATGCCCAGCTGAATAAGGCGGTGGTGGAGGCCTTTGTGCGCCTGCACGGCCAGGGTCTGATCTATCGGGGTGAATACCTGGTGAATTGGTGCCCCGCCTCCGCTTCGGCGGTGAGTGACCTGGAGGTGGAGATGAAGGAGGTGGATGGCTTCCTTTGGCACTTCCGCTATCCCCTCAGCGATGGCAGCGGTTTTCTCGAGGTGGCCACCACCCGGCCCGAAACCCTGTTGGGGGACACGGGGGTGGCGGTGAACCCCAACGATCCCCGCTATGGAGCCCTGGTGGGGAAAACCCTCAAGCTGCCCCTGGTGGGGCGCGAGATACCGATCGTGGCCGACGACCACGTGGATCCCGCCTTTGGCACCGGCTGCGTCAAGGTGACCCCCGCCCACGACCCCAATGACTTCGCCATCGGCCAGCGCCATGGCCTGCCCTTGATCACGGTGATGGCCAAGGACGGCAGCATGAACGCCGCGGCAGGTCGTTTTGAGGGCCTCGATCGCTTTGAGGCGCGCCAGGCGGTGGTGGCGGCCATGGGGGCCGAGGGCTTCCTGGTGAAGGTGGAACCCCACCGCCATGCCGTGCCCTATTCCGACCGGGGCAAGGTGCCGGTGGAGCCGTTGCTCTCCACCCAGTGGTTCGTGCGCACTGAACCCTTGGCCAGCCGCTGCCGAGGGGCGCTGGCTAACCCCGCCGGCGCCGAACCCCGGTTCGTGCCGGAGCGCTGGGGCAAGGTTTATCGCGATTGGCTCACCGACATCCGGGACTGGTGCATCAGCCGTCAGCTCTGGTGGGGCCATCGCATCCCCGCCTGGTTTGTGGTGAGTGAAAGCGATGGGCTGGTCACCGACAGCACCCCCTATGTGGTGGCCCGCGATGGGGCGGAGGCCCTGGCCTTGGCCCAGCAGCGCTTTGGCGCCGGCCCTGGCGATGCCAGCGTGCGGATTGAGCAGGATGAAGATGTGCTCGACACCTGGTTCTCCAGTGGTCTCTGGCCCTTTTCCACCCTGGGCTGGCCCGATGCAGCCGCCCTGGATTTGGCCCAGTGGTACCCCACCAGCGTGCTGGTGACTGGTTTCGACATCATCTTTTTCTGGGTGGCCCGGATGACGATGCTGGCCGGGGTTCTGGAACCGCGCGGCCCAGGCGAACCCTGGATTCCCTTTGCCGATGTGTACATCCACGGCCTGGTGCGGGATGAACAGAACCGAAAGATGAGCAAATCAGTGGGCAATGGCATCGACCCATTGCTGCTGATTGGTCGCTACGGCGCCGACGCCCTGCGCTTTGCCCTGGTGCGGGAGGTGGCCGGCGCCGGCCAGGACATCCGCCTCGATTACGACCGCAAAACCGACAGCTCCGCCACGGTGGAGGGGGCGCGCAATTTTGCCAACAAGCTCTGGAATGCCACCCGCTTTGCCCTAATGAACCTGGGCGGCGAAACGCCCGCGAGCTTGGGGGACCCTGATCCGGCCCAGCTGCAGTTGGCCGACCGTTGGATCCTGTCGCGGCTGGCGCGGGTAAATCAGGAAACCGCTGAACGCTATGGCAACTACGGCCTTGGAGAAGCGGCAAAGGGGCTCTATGAATTTGCCTGGAACGAGGTGTGCGATTGGACGATTGAATTGCTAAAGCGGCGCTTCCAGGTGTCCGCTGGGCTGGAGGGCGTTGCCCTGGAGGCGGCCCTGGCCGACCAGCGCTGCGCCCGCCAGGTGCTGGCCAAGGTGCTCAATGGGCTGCTGCTGATGTTGCACCCGCTGATGCCGCACCTCACTGAGGAGTTGTGGCATGGGCTCAGTGGCGCCCCGATCGAAACGCTGCTGGCCCTGCAGCCTTGGCCGGCCCTAGATCAGGCGGCCCTTGATTCTGAATTAGAAGAGTTGTTTGCCGAAACGATCGAATTGATCCGGATGGCCCGCAACCTCAGGGCCACGGGCGGTTTAAAACCCGGCCAAAAAGTTTCGCTGGTGGCGATTACCACCAGCCGCCCTGAATTGCAGAAGGTGTTGGAACTGGCGGTGCCAGATATCGAGGTGCTGGTGAAGGCGGAACGGGTGGAAGTGTTTTCCACCATGCCCGAATTGCCTCGCTCACTGATGGGGATCAGTGGCAGCGCCCAGGTGCAATTGCAGCTGCCGGAACAGGATCTTGCCGCCCTCCGCAGTCGCCTGGAAAAAGACCTAGCCAAGGCTGAAAAAGAGATCGCCGGCCTGGCCGCTCGCCTTGCTAACCCCAACTTTGCCGATAAGGCCCCAGCGGAGGTGGTGGCTGAATGTCAGGCAAACCTGGCTGAGGCCCAGGCCCAGGCCCAGTTGGCGCAACAGCGGCTGGCCGATCTGGGCTGATGGGCGGGGGCTGTTAGGGGCCCAATGCCCCTCAGCCCCAGAGGCTCTTTGGCAGGGCGAGGAAACCATTCAGCAGCAGAATGAAGAGCAGCACCAGGGAGGCGAGGGCCCAGCACCGCTGCCAGCGGCCCAGGTTTCCTTGGAGCCAATTGCTGTAAAAGCGGCTTACAAAGGGCACCAGAAACCAGGAGGTGGCAGCCACGCAGATTGAATTACTTATCAGCATCACGATGGGATAGGCAACGCCTTTAAGGCTGAGGTGTAGCAGCGGCGTGAGCGCCATCACCGTGGGGTAAAGGGTTAGTAGCACCAGCAGGTTTACCTTCCACTTAGGCGTGGGTTGGTTGATGCTGCGGGCCAACCAGCGGCTGTAGCCCTCCCAGTTGCCATGGCCGCGGTATTGGAAGTAATTTTCTTCTTCCTCCTGGTGCAGTAGGCGGCGCCTTTCCGGGTGATCCAGCCAGTTGATACAAGCCTCAGGGCTTTCAAAGCGCAGCACGGTTTGAAAGTGGCGAATCTCTCCCTCCCCTGGCAGCAGCCGCCTCTCTTGGAATAAATAGCCCGGCTGCTGGCTCGCTAAATGGTGCAGCTGCTCGCTGAATTTGTAAAAGCTATCGAGCTTGGTGGCGCGCACCTGCTGCTCGAAGATGTATTCAAAGGGTTCGGCGGCTTCGGCGTTGCTGGGGACCTGGGGCGGCTTGGCCATGGCTGCTCAGGCGATCAGGGCTCGCCGCACCATGGCATGGATGCCGCGGTTGCGGTTCACCATCTGGGTGATGTGGAGGTCGCAGGCCAGGCTGCAAAACACATAGGCCTCCTCCCGGGCCCAGCCGGTGAGGCTCACCAGCCAATCGAGCATGCGCCGGGAGGCCTGTTGGGCGGCCAGGTTGAGATCGGCATCACAGCCCATGGTGATGTAGTGGCTGGGGGTGATTGCCCGGGGAAAGTCGAGGGCTGCTTGCTCGCTGGGGCGCTTATGCAGCACCAGTTGGAAGCTGCCCTTGAGGCAGGTTTCCAGGGCGGTTACATCCATTTCGCCATCGCCCTGCACCCCATGGCCATCGCCGGCGGAGAAGTGGGCCCCGGGCACAAACACCGGCAGAAACAGCGAGCTGCCCACCCGTAGTTCCTTGTTGTCGATGTTGCCGCCAAATTCACCGGGGGGCACCGAACTCAAGCGACCTTTCTCCGCCGCTGGCGCCACCGCCAACACCCCAAAAAAGGGATCTAGGGGCACGGCTACCCCCCAGGGCAGCTGGGTGGTTAGCGCCTGGCGATCGATGGGCAGGATCCGGTGGCTGGCATGGGGGAATTCCTCAGGCAAAACGCCGGCCCCGGGGCGCATCAGGTTGTAGCCCCAGTCCTCTGTGAGTTCGATTGCCTCGATCTTCACCTCCAGGGTGTCGCCCGGTTCGGCGCCCCGCACCGCCACTGGTCCCGTGAGGATGTGGGGGCCGTCGATCGGTATGACCGTTTCGATGATTTCCCGGTGGCTAGGCCGCACGATTGAGAGGTCCCCCCCCAGGTCGGCACGGCCGCCGGAGAGGGTGTCGATTACCACCAGATCGCCGGAATCAACAGTCAGTTTTGGTGGTATTGCCGCGTCTAGGTGGCCCCAGTGGATTGTGCTTGGAGTGGCTTCAAGGAAGTGTTGGGCCATGGTTCAGCCAATGGGCGGCAGAGGGGCCCGCTGGAAGCGGTCGCTGTCTTGGCTGTAGATGGCGATATTGGCGTAGCGCAGCCAGTTCACCAGGGTGCGGAAGGTTTGCTCGGCCTGGGGGGTGGTGAGGTGTTCGTCCATCAGGTCGAGCACGATGGCGCCGCTCACCTCGCCGCGGCGGTTGCGGTCTAGCAAGCGTTCCACGGTTTGCACCAGGGGCACCCGTTCCCGCATTAGTTGGGCCAGCAGTTGCCGTTGGCCGGATTCATCGGCCTTGCGCAGGCTGCGGCCATGGTCACTGAGTTGCAGTTTGCCGCCATCGCCCTGCAGCAGGCCTAGCAAGGTGCCGGCCTCCACCAGGGGCAGCAGGTCGTCATCGCTGAGGGCCAGCTCCCCCGCCAGTTCCGCCAGCCGTCGCCCCTTCTGTTTTGGCAGCAGCGTCACCAGGTCGGTGAGCGAGGCGGGCCTGCAGCTGGGTAACGCCGTCAGCAGGGGGCGGCGGGGGCCGGGAAGCTCGGATTTGGGGCTGCTGGTGCCGGAGGCCACCGGCCTTTCCGGATTGGTCATGTAGCCGTAGAGCTCCTCCACCAGGGCGCTGAAGGCGGGCTCCTGCTTGTCCCGCGGCCGCGGCAGCGGGTTGCTAACGATGCCGCGGATCACCCCGGGGTTGGCCCCCAACAGCACCACCCGATCGGAAAGCAACACGGCCTCTTCGATGTTGTGGGTCACGATCACGATGGCCTTGGCCGGGAAGTTGCCCTTGGCCCAGAGTTCATCGATGTCTTGGCGCAGGTTTTCAGCGGTGAGCACGTCGAGGGCGCTGAATGGTTCATCCATGAACAGCAGCCCCGGGTTCAGCACAAAGGCGCGGGCAAAGCCCACCCGTTGGCGCATGCCGCCGGAGAGTTCGCGGGGGTAGGCCTCGGCGTAGCCCTCTAAACCCACCATCGCCAGGGCCTCCAGGCCCCTTTCGCGGATGCGATCGGGGGCCACCCCTTGGGCCTCTAGGCCCACGCCCGTGTTGTCGAGCACCGTGAGCCAGGGCAGCAGCGCGAAGCTTTGGAACACGATCGCCACATCGGGATTCACCCCCTGCAGGGGGCTGCCCCGGTGCTGGATGCTGCCGCTGGATGGGGCAATCAGCCCGGCCATTAGGCGCAGCAGGGTGCTCTTGCCACTGCCACTGCGCCCCAACAGCGCCACCACTTCGCCCTCGTTTACCTCCAATTCGATGTCATCGAGGATCGTCACCGGTCCACTGCGGTCGGCGGCGGGGAAGGCCTTATGCACCTGGTGCAGGGCGAGCAGAGCGGTCATGGGAGCAGGGGTGGGGGGCTGGCTGGTGGGACGGGGAATCAGAGGGCGAAGCGGCGTTCGGCGAGGCGGTAAAGGGGGCGCCAGAGCAGGCGGTTGAAGCCCACCACAAATAGGCTCATCACCATCAGGCCCAGCAGAATGCGGGGTTGGTCCCCCTTGGCGGTGGCACTGGCGATGTAGGAGCCGAGGCCGGCGGTGCGCAGGGTGGTGTTGCCCCAAGTAACCACCTCCGCCACGATTGAGGCGTTCCAGGCGGCCCCGCAGGCGGTGATCGCCCCAGTCACCCAGGCGCTGAATACCGCCGGTAACAGGAAGCGGTCCCAGCGTTGGCGGCCCCGCAGCTGGAACACCTGGCCCATCTCCCGCAGGTCGGAGGGGATAGCGCTGGCCCCGGCGGTGCTGTTGAACAGCACATACCACTGGGAGCCCAGGGCCATCAGCACCACACAGCCCAACCACATGGGCAGATGGGTGGCCAGGAAAGCCACGGTGAAGAAGGGGAAGAGCAAGTTGGCGGGGATGCTGGCCAGCATCAGGATTAAGGGCTGCAGCAGGGCGGAAAGCCGGGGCCGCAGGCCGATGCTCACGGCCAGGGGCAGGAACACCAGGGTGCTCAACCCCACCACCGCCAGCACCCGTCCCAGGGTGAGCAGGCCATAGCCCACCACCAGCAGCGTTTCATTCAGGCCCACCCCCAGCAGCACCACGCGCACGGCCAGCCCCACGGCCAAGCTGGCTAGGCCCAAGAGCAGGGCATCGAGCCAGCGGGGCACGCTGGCAGCTGGGCCAGCGCTGGCCCGGGCTGGGGGGGTGAGATCCGCCAACAGTTGGGCCAGGGGTCGGCAGCCTTGGCCCATGGAGCGGCGCAGCTGCTGCAGCCCCCGCGACCGGCCCAGCAACTCCAGAAACCAAGACCTGGGCGCCACCCCGGCACCGCTGCTGTCCATGCGGAAGCGGTCGCTCCAGGCCACCAGCGGCCGCCAGAAAAGCTGATCGGATAAAACCACCACCAGCACCATGGTGAGCAGCGCCCAGAGGATGCAGTCCATCCGCTGGTGGGCGATGGCGGTGGCCACGTAGGAGCCCAGGCCGGGCAGGGTGTATTCGGAGTTATTAACGCTGATCGCTTCGCTCTGGGTGGCAAAAAACCAGCCCCCGGCGAAACTCATCATGCCGTTCCACACCAGGTTGATGGTGCCGTAGGGCAGATCCAGCCGGGTGAAGCGTTGCCAGCCGCTGAAGCGATAAAGGCGGGCGGCTTCATTAAGCTCCCCGGGCACCGTGCGCAGGGATTGGTAATAGGAAAAGATCAGGTTCCACACTTGGCCGGTCACGATCGCAAAGATCGAGGCGGCCTCCAGCCCCAGCAGGCTGCCCTGAAATAGGTGCAGAAAGAACGACACGGTGATGGCTAGAAAGCCAAGCACCGGCACCGATTGCAGCACATCAATGATCGGCATGATGATCCGCTCGGCCACGGCATTGCGGGCCGCCAGGGTGCCGATGGCGAGGCACAGGGCCAGGGAGATGCCTAAGCCGATGAACATCCGCAGGCTGGAACGGGCGGCGTAGTACGGCAGCAGGGCGGGGTTGAGATTCAGCCCCGGCAGGGCGTCACTGCCCGGGTGGAAACTCACCGCCATCTGGCTGCCCAATTGGGCGATGCCGGCCACCAGGGCCAGGGCCAGCACCAGCAGGGCTGCATCTAGCCATCCGCTGCCATTGGCCAGCCGCAAGCTGGCGTTGGCGTTATTCGTTTGAGTGTTTGGGACCGTGGCCATGGCTGGGGCTTTAGGGCCGGGGGGTTAAGGGTGGGCTTTGATCCAGCAGGGTCAGCAGATCGGCCTCAGTCAAGATCGGCACCCCCAGGGCTTTGGCTTTGCTGAGCTTGCTGCCAGCCTCCTCGCCAGCCACCACATAGGTGGTTTTCTTGCTCACGGAAGCGCTCACCCTGCCGCCGGCGGCCTCGATCTGGGCCTGGGCGGCGCCGCGGTTGAGGCTGGGCAGGCTGCCCGTAAGTACGAAGGTTTGGCCGGCCAGGGGTGTTTCCCCACCCCCAGCTAGCCCTGGGCCAGCCAGCCCAGGGCCCGATGCCGCCAGGGAGAAGCCCAGGTTTTCTAGCTGGGCCAACAGCTGCTGGTTTGCAGGCGTGGCAAACCACTGCTGCAGCGACTGGGCAATTTCAGGGCCGATGCCGAACACCGCAGTAATCAGCTCGGGGCTGTCGCTGGCGGCGCTGGCCAGGGCGGCGGCACTGGGGAAAGCGCGGGCTAAGGCCTTGGCGTTTACCTCGCCCACATGGTGGATCCCCAGGCCGTAGAGCTGGCGGTGCCAGGGCTGGCTTTTTGAGCTTGCCAATGCTGCCACCAGGTTCTCCGCCGACTTGCTACCCATGCGTTCGAGGCTGGCCAGCAGGGCCCCATCCAGCCCGTAGAGGTCAGCGATCGAGCGCACCAGGCCCCTATCCACCAACTGTTCGATCAGCTTGCTGCCGAGCCCATCCACATCCAGCCCCCCCTTGCTCACCCAATGGCGCAGGGCCCCCCGCAGGATTGCCGGGCAGCTGCTGTTCACACAGCGGGTGGCGGCCTCGCCGGCTTCCCGCACCAGCTCCGAGCCACATTCGGGGCACTGGTGGGGCAGCTCCAGGCGTGTCGCCGCCGCCGGCCTTAGCTCGCGCAGCACCCGCAGTACCTCCGGGATGATTTCCCCGGCCTTGCGCACCACGATCGTGTCGCCGGAGTGCAGATCCAGCTCCGCCAGCCGGTCGGCGTTGTGCAGGGTGGCGCGGCCCACCATGGTGCCGCCGAGGGGCACCGGTTCAAATTCGGCCACCGGGGTTACCACCCCCGTGCGGCCCACCTGGCAGCTGAGCCGTAGTAGCCGGCTGGGGGCCTCCTCGGCGGCGTACTTAAGGGCGATCGCCCAGCGGGGTGCCTTTTGGGTGAAGCCAGCGGCATCCTGCAGGCGCAGGTCATTCAGCTTCACCACCACCCCATCGGTGGCGTAGGGCAGGGCCCGGCGCTTTTCGTCCCAGCCGTTGAAAAAGGCCGCCACCGCCGCCAGATCCGGCAGCAGTTGGGCGTTGGGATTCACCCGGAAGCCAGCGCTTTGCAGCCATTGCAGCGATTGCCATTGGCTGGCGGGGGCGGGCTCCCCGGGGGGCAGGTGCAGGGTGTAGGCGAAGAAATCCAGCCTCCGGGCCGCCACCACCCGGGGATCCAGCTGCCGCAGGGTGCCGGCACAGGCATTGCGGGGGTTGGCAAACAGGGGTTCTCCGCGGGCCTGCCGTTCAACGTTGATGGCAGCAAAGGTGCCATCGGGGATAAAGGCTTCCCCGCGGATTTCCACCCAGGCGGGGGGCTGCTCCAGGTTTAAGCGCAGGGGCACGCTCTGGATCGTGCGCACATTGGCGGTAATTTCTTCGCCGCGTTCGCCATCGCCGCGGGTGGCGGCCCGCACCAACAGGCCCTGCTCATAGCTGAGGGCCAGGGCGTTGCCATCGATCTTTAGCTCCCCCACCATCGCCAGGGCGGGCAAGGGCTCCCCGGGGCCGGGCTCGCGCTCAAGCACCTTGAGCAGCCGGCCATACCAGGCCTCAAGCTCTGGGTTGTTGAAGGCGTTGTCGAGGCTGAGCAGCGGGATGCGGTGCTCCACGCTGCTGAAACTGGTGGAGGGGCTGTCCCCCACCCGTTGGCTGGGGCTGTCGGGGCTGATCAGCTCCGGATGGGCTTGCTCCAGCTCCAGCAGTTCCCGGTAGAGGCGGTCATAGACCGGGTCCTCCATTTCCGGGGCATCCAGCACGTAGTAGGCGTAGGCGGCACGGTTGAGAAGCCGCCGCAGTTCCTCCCCCCGGGCCGTTAGCTGGGGTGTGGGGGCCATGGGCAGCACTCAGTTGCTGGAGATGCGGGAGATGCGTTCCACCCGCCAGCTGTCTTCCACCTTTACGAAGGTGAAGTCGAGGGGGAGTTCCTCATTGCCCTCCGACTTCAGCTTCACAGTGAGCATGATTTGACCCTCCTGCAGCCGCGGCCGGCCGGACTTGAGGTTGCGGTATTTATTCAGCTGCAACCCCGCCAGGAAGCGGATGAACTGCTGGCGGTTCACGTGTTGCCGGTAGCTCTTGGTGGTGAGCAGATAGGCGGCATCCACCCGGCCGGAGGCCACCTGGGTGAAGAACTGTTTGATCAGCGGGTTAATGCCCCGGGCACTGATCACCAGGCGCACGGCACTGATGGTCCAGTAGAGGAGCAGCGCTCCGGCGCCAGCCAGCAGCAGCTTGGCGCTGAGGTCGCGGATCAGTGACCAGTCCAGATCCATGGGCGGCGTCCTTACTAGGGGGCATTGGGCTTGGTGGCCTGAGTCTGAAGGACAGCGGCCCGAATTCGGCCCACAATCTGGCGATGCCCATTGAGCCGCTACTGCCGCTGTTCCATCGGCTTAACCGGGAACACTTTGAGGGCAGCCTCGCCGCCCTGGCGGATCCGCCCCTGCAGTTGCGCTGGAGCGATGGCCGCATGACCCGCACGGCCGGTCTCTATCGCCGCGGGCCGGCCCTCTGCGAGATCGTGCTGTCGCGGCCCTTGCTGGGTCCCCTGCCGGCGGAGGCCACCCTGGGCACCCTCTGCCACGAAATGATCCATGCCTGGATCGACCGGGTGCTGGGGTCGCGGGAGGTGCATGGGCCCCAGTTCCGGGCCTGCATGGCCCGGATCAATGCTGGCCAGGCCCAGTTCCAAGTGAGCCTGCGGCACCGCTACCCCCTACCGGCCAGCCTCGCCGGCTGGCTGGCCCATTGCCCCAGCTGCGGTCAAACCCAGGCCTACCGCCGCCGCCGCCAGGGTCTGGCCTGTCGGCGCTGTTGTGAGCGGCACAACCAGGGCCATTGGGATGCCCGTTACGCCCTTAACTTCAGTCGTTCTGAACAGGCATCCGTTGGCTGAGTTCCTGGGGGGCCTGCTGGTAAGCGGCTGGGTGATCAGCCTGGTGGGCCTGGGCCGGGAGGCCTGGTTGCGGCGCTGCGCTCCTAAACTGAATAACTGGCCTTGAACGCTTGATGGTGGATCGCTTCTTCGAAGGGGGGTTGGAAGAGCGTCTTGAGGGTTGGCTAGGCCGCGGTAGGGAATTTGTGGATGGGGTCTCCGGGGCCCGGCCCGGATCGCGGCGCCAGGGCTTGGCTGGGTCGGGACCCCCTGGGCCTGGGGCCCCTGGCCGTCGCCCGCTGGAGGCGATCTCGCGCCGGGGGCTGAGGCCCAGCCCTCAGATAGCTGACCAAGGGGCCGATGACAGCTGGCCGGAGGACGCCAGTTTCAGCATGCCCCGCTGGCAGCGGTCCGAACCCCTCAATGCTGCGCCTGCCCCAGCCCCTGAACCGGAGCCGCGGCGGTCGGAGGGGGCCAGCAGGCCCATGCCCCGCTCCAGCCGCCGGCGCCCTGGCTAGGGGGCTAGTAGGGGTTTGCCGTTGTCCCGGCGGATGGCCACCACCCCGGGGCGGGGCCAGGCATTGGCCGTGCCATCGGGCCAATTAGATCCCAGGGGCACCCAACGCAGCTGGTTGAAGCCCTGGCCTGAGCGGTCCTGGAGCTCAAAGCTGCGGGCCTCCTCGGCCCCCTGGCGGCGCACCCCATGTAGTTCGCCTGGGTGTTGCACCGCCAGGAACAGGCTGCGGCCGTCCGGACTTAGTTCAGGGCCTGTGAGTTCGGTTTCCATCGGTCCGGTGGCGAAGCAGAAGGCTTGGCCCGCCTGGGGACCACCCGTGGGCAGCACCCAGCAGGAGTTGTTGCCGAAGGCGCCGCCATTGCGCTCGCCATTGAGCTCACCGGTGCCCACGTCGGTGACCATCCAGAGGGCGCCGCTGGGATCCAGCGCCAGGTTGTCGGGGTTGGCAAAGCCCAGGCCCCCGTCCTTTGGTTCGCCGCCGGTGGCCACCATCCGCCAGCGGAAGCGACCGTTGCCGGTTTCGCTTAAACGCATGATCCAGCCCTCGTTCCAGGGGGTTTGGCCCCGGGGTCCCTTAAAGATGCTGGGATCCGGGATGCCCTCTTCCCCGGGCAGGCCTGAAGTGAAGGCGATCAGCAGGTCGCCAGTGCGGGGATCAATCTCAGTGTCTTCCGGCCGGGCCGTGCCAGTGATGCCAATGGCGTTGGCCGCGTAGTGGGCATCGATCAACAGGGCGCCCAACTGGCCGTCGCCATTGCCGGGGTAAAGGTCGCCCAGGCTGGGGTAGCGCTGGGCGTAGGCCTGCACTTGCTCCGGCTGGGTCAGCCGTTCACTGCCGCCCTTTTGGCGGTCTGAATGGGGCACCAGCACCGGCGCCGCCAGGGGGGCCACGGGGGTGGAGGGCAGCAGCGGTCGCCATTCGCCTGTGCCATCGGTCTGGATCACGGCGCCATAGAGGGTGCCCTTGGCGAACAGGGCGCTGTTGGCGGGATCGCGGGGGTCGCTCACCTGGCCTTGGCTTACGAATTTGTAGAGGTGACCGCCGCGGCGGTCACAGCCGGAATAGACCACCAGGGGTTCCCCGGCCTCGGCCTTAACGGCCACTGCCTCGTGGCGGAAACGGCCCAGGGCCGTGTGTTTCGTGCCGGGATCAGTGGGGTCGGCGGGGTTGAGCTCCACCATCCAGCCGTATTTGTTGCCGGCCAACCCAAAGGGATTGCCCAGGCCGTTGAGCTCCTTTTCGGTGCACTGGAAGGGACGGGCGGCGGGGGGGAAGGAGCTGCCATCGGCATACACGGCCTCAGGCACTTGGCTTTGGAAGTTTTCCTCGGCGCTCAGCACCGTGCCCCAGGGGGTGGTGCCGCCGGCACAGTTGCCAAAGCTGCCGATGATGCGATCGCCGAGGCCATCGTTGTAGCCCTGGCGCTGGCGTTGTTGGAACACCGCCACCGCCGGGCCGCTGCTGCGGAGCCGTTGGCTGGGGTCGTTGAGGCCAGCCAGGCCGGTGATCCGCCGGTCCTCGGGGCCAGGGTCCCTCTGCCAGCCCCCGTCGGCCTGGCGCCTGAGGCGGATCACCCCTAGCCCCTGGTCGATTAGGGCTTCCTTGGCCAATTCCTGGATTGGCCCCCGCAGGGGATCGTTGCTGGGCAGCTGGGAGGCATCTAGCTTGCCGCCGCTGGCTTTGAGGCCATCCACCACGGCTTGATAGGGCAGGGGCTTACCCACCACCGCCGCAAAGGCCTGGCGCCAGGGCAGGGCACTGATGTATTCGAAATTAACTGTGAGTAGGGCCTGCTGGGGATTCAAGATCCGCAGGGCCAGGTAGTCGTTGTTGTAGCCAAAACGACTGTTGCCCACCGGCTCCCCCCAGCTGGCAATCAGTTGTTGGCTATAGCCCTTGGGGATCTCTAATTTGTCGCTGATCCGCACCACTCGGTAGCGCTGCCGCTGGGCGGCGGCGCTGAGGCCATCGTTGGCCAGGGGCAGGCTGGTGGCCACTGGCTGGAAGGGCAGGAGCCCTTGAACGGCCCGGTTCCCCTGGGCCGCCAGGCTTTCCCCGTGGCGACCGCCCAGGGCTAGGCCCGTGAGGCCGCCGCCCAGCAGCAGCAGAAACTCGCGGCGGACCAGTCCCATTCTTAGCCGTGGTAATGAAGCCAGAGCCTAGGGAGCGCTGCAGACCCAGGCTGTCTTTATCAATCCTTAATCAACACTGTGGAGGCTGCGGGCAGCTTGCTTGCCACTGCCATGGGTCAATTGATTGTGCTGGGTTTTGACAAGGCAGAGGAAGCAGAGGACGTGCGCAAGGAGTTGGTGGCCCTGCAGCAGGACCATCTGATTGCCCTGGAGGATGCCGTGGTGGTGGTGACTGATGCCGCCGGCAAGGTGGAATTACACCAGGCCGTGAATCTGCCCGCCGCCGGCGCCCTGAGTGGCGGCTTCTGGGGCACCCTGGTGGGGCTTGTTTTTCTCAATCCGCTGCTGGGGGCTGCGGTGGGGGCCGGGGTGGGGGCCGCCTCCGGGGCCCTCACCGATTTGGGCATTAACGATGGTTTCCTGCGGGAGGTGGGTGAAACCCTCAAGCCAGAAAGTGCTGCCCTTTGTTTATTGGTGAAGGAGGCCACCGTGGATCGGGTGATTGAGAAGCTGCACAGCCATGCGCCCCACGCCAAGCTGCTGCGCACCAACCTCAGCCACACCGATGAGGCCCGTTTGCAGAAGTTGCTGGATGAGGCCAGCTAATAACTAGACAACTGTCTTTTCACTTGAAACTTGCAGCCCAGCCCCAGCAGTCGTTCATTTACCGCCTGCACTAAGTGCTTGGGAAGCTCCTCAGCCATCTGGGCCGGGGAGCTGTTAATTGAGGGGGAACCTTCATTGAGGGCGGCCAATAGCTCAGCCCATTGCTGCACCAGGTGGCGCTCGTCGATGCTGCTCAGCCCGTGGCCTTGGAGTAGCCCGCCGCAAAGCTCCTGGTGCCAAAGGGTGCAGCGGTTGGCGTTTTGTTCGGGGCGCCGGAAGGCAAAGCCCTGGGTTAAGGCGGTTTCGTTGGGTAGGCCGGCGTTGTCGCGGAGACCGGCGTCAGTAAGTAATTTTCCGCAGTAAATCGCCGAGATGCCATAGCGGCGGCCCAGGTCGGTGAGGGTTAACCAAGGTTGGATTGGCTGGGCCGGAATCTTAGCCATTGAATTTTTGTTCACCCTGATCCTTGCGAGCTGTTCCTATGCTGACGGGGTGGCAATTGAATGCAAGTTTCTAGGTAGATTTAGCTTCAATCTCATACAAACTTTTTAAAAAATCATGTTCTTTTGTGCTCCTTAGGGGCCGTGGCGGGGCCTAGCCATTGCCCAAGGGCCGGGGAAAAAACCTCGCGAATCACCGTGAGGGCTTGGCCCTGCCGGAAAAATCGATAGTGGCGACTCCAGAACGGACCCCCTTGGCCAAAGCCTTCCTCCAGCCACGGGGCCGTTACCAGGCCATAGCCATCCACCTCCCGGAATAGTTCGGCCCGTTCGCTGGTGAGGCTGCGCCAGATCGGTTGATGGCGATTTTGCAGGTGCAGTGCCGCCTGTTCTTGGTTCCACCAGCTTTCGGCCCAGGCCAGGGGGCGGCCGCCGCAATGGAGCCACACCTGGCGGCGGAGCAGCGGGGCCAGCAGGTCTTGGACCTCCGCAGGGGGCGCCGTTGCCATGGGGCCATCGGGCTCAGGGCCCATGGCGGCCAGTGCCACCTCCACCGGCGCACCGGTGAGCAGCTGTAGGTGTCTGGTGGGGCTGCCATCCCCCAGCAGCAGTAGCCGCCAGGGGCCGGTTAGTTCCTGGCCAGAAAGATTGTTGCTGCGCCAGAGCGCTTCGGGGGAGTTGTGCACCGGGCTGAGCTATGCCCAGGGGAAGGCTAACGACCGCTGAGGCTGAGGCTGCGCACCAAGCCCTGGTGGCTCACTTGCACCTGGTCGCTGGCCACGCTCTGCAGCTGCCAACCACTGCTGCCGATCGTTTCGCCCACGGCGGCGGTAATCGAACCGGTGGCGGTGTTGAAGATCGCCGTGCCGCCGCGGCCGGGCACCTGCACCACCCCCAACAGTTCTGGCAGGGGCAAGGGGGCGGGCGCCTGGGCGGCGGGCCGGGCCGTGGGCACTGGCACCCGGATCGGGGCCACCGGTTCAAACCAGCCGGGTTCGGGATTGGCGGGGGGTTGTTGCTGCAGGGGCTGCTGTTGGGGGGCGGCCGGCTGGGGTAGCTGGGGGGCGGGTTGCGGCGGTGGCGCCGTGAGGGTTGGATTGGGCGCTGAGAGCGGCCCCAGCTGGCGCAGCCGTTCCAGCACCAGCAGTTGACGTTCCTGGTGCAGGTCTTGGCGGGCCTCCATCCAGCTGCGCCACAACAGCATCGAAAACAAGCCCGCCACGGCGCTCACCAGGGTGAGGCCAATCACCAGGGCCACCGGCGTGCTGAGCCTGGGGGGCTTGGGACTAGCGCTGGGCAGGGCTGACAGCGGTTCGGCCCGCGGGCTTTCCGCCCGGCTGCCGCTGGGTTCGAGCGTTTCAAACACCCGGTCCATCACCTGCTCAGCGCGCAGCTCCCAGTAAGCCCTGCCCCGGCGGTGGTGTTCGAACTGGGGCAGGGGGGGGCTCAGGAACTGGGGGGCGAACGACCCAACCTATCGATCAGAACCAGGGCTGGCGAGGGCCAGGCTGCGGCGGGTGTCCAGTTCCAGCCAGAGCAGCAGGGCGGTGATATCGGCGGGGCTCACCCCAGGGATGCGGGCGGCCTGGCCGAGGTTGTGGGGCTGTACCACGGCTAGCTTTTCCCTGGCCTCCCGCGACAGGGTGGGTACGGTTTCGTAGTTGATCGTTGATGGGATCGGCCGTTCGCCCTGTTGTTGCACCCGCTCGATCTGTTGGGCCTGGCGGGCCAGGTAACCGCTGTATTTGACATCGATCTCCGCCCCCTCCCTAACGGCGGCCGGCAGGTTGGCATCGGCCAGGCCATGGTGCACCAGATCGCTGGTATGGAAACCAGAGCGCCGCAGCAGGTCGGCCAGGGTTGCGGAGCCCCGGATCGGGGCGCCAGTTTGTGCCGCCACGGCGGCGGCGGCCGGGTCACTGGCCTTGAGCCGCACGCTTTCCAGCCGCTGGGTTTCCGCTGTGATCGCCGCCTGCTTGGCCTGGAAGATCTCCCAGCGGCGGTCATCGATTAAGCCAAGGTCCCGGCCCAGGGGCGTGAGCCGCCGGTCGGCGTTGTCCCCCCGCAACAGCAGTCGGTATTCACTGCGGCTGGTGAGCACCCGGTAGGGCTCGCGCAGATCCTTAGTGACCAAATCGTCGATCAAGGTGCCGATGTAGCTGCCCTCCCGGGGGAAGTGCACCGGCGGTTGACCTCGCAAAAGCCGCGCCGCGTTGAGCCCTGCCACCAGCCCCTGGGCGGCGGCCTCCTCGTAGCCGGTGGTGCCATTGAGCTGGCCGGCGCAAAACAAGCCCCTCAGCCGTTTGGTTTCCAGCGACGGCCGCAGCTGGGTGGCGGGCAGGTAGTCGTATTCCACCGCATAGGCGGGCCGCAACATCACGCATTGCTCCAGCCCCGGCAGGGTGCGTAGCAATTCCAGTTGCAGCCTTTCCGGCAGGCCGGTGGAAAACCCCTGGATATAGAGCTCAGGGGTGTCGCGGCCCTCCGGTTCGAGGAAGATCTGGTGGGAGTCTTTATCGGCAAACCGCACGATCTTGTCTTCGATGGAAGGGCAATAGCGGGGCCCCTTGCTGTCGATAAAGCCGCCGTAGATCGGCGTGTGTTGCAGGTTGTCGCGGATTAGTTGGTGGGTGGCGGCGGTGGTGCGGGTGAGGTGGCAGCTCATTTGCTCGCCACTCACCCAGGCGGCTGGGTCAAAGGAGAAGAAGCGATCGGCGGCGTCGCTGGGTTGTTCTTCCAGTTGGTCGAGGGCAACGCTGCGGCGGTCCACCCGGGCGGGGGTGCCGGTTTTGAGCCGGTCGGTGCTGAAACCCAGGGCCTGCAGTGCTTCGGTGAGCCCTGCGGCGGCCTGTTCCCCGGCGCGACCCGCCGCCATCGATTGGTTGCCCACCCAGATCTGGCCCCCCAAGAAGGTGCCGGTGGTGAGGATCACGGCGCCGGCGCCGTAAACGCTGCCGAAGTAGGTGCGTACGCCGATGATCCGGGCGTCTGAGCTGGCGGCACCGGGTTCTGGGGGATCGCCTTCGATCTCCAGCCCGGTCACCATCGCCTCGCGCAGGGCCAGGTTTGGGGTGTGCTGCAGCAGCTGCAGCATCTGACGGGCGTATTGGCGCTTATCGGTTTGGGCGCGCAGGGCCCAAACCGCCGGGCCGCGGCTGGCATTCAGCACCCGTTTCTGCAGGGCGGTGGCATCGGCGAGGCGGCCGATCACGCCACCGAGGGCATCTACCTCATGCACCAGCTGGCTCTTGGCCGGACCGCCCACCGCCGGGTTGCAGGGCTGCCAGGCGATGCGATCGAGGTTTAGGGAAAACAGGGCCGTGTTTATCCCCAGCCGCGCGGCGGTGAGGGCCGCCTCGCAGCCGGCATGGCCGCCGCCGACCACGATCAGGTCGAAGCTTTCGCTGGGGGGGGCGCTCAATGGCATGGCTTAACTATGCCTCTAGCAACAGATCGGCGAGGCCGATGGCGGCGACTACCGCCAGCCGAATGCGGCGTAGATCCCGGGGACTCACTTGGCCGAGGCAGGTTTTTCACCACGGTCAGCTGGTGCAGATCGAAAGGGGTACGAGCCAGTGGAGTGCATGTTTCGCGGGTCTACATAACATGCGCTCGGCTATTAAAGCCAGGATCAGGTTCGCCTTTTTGCAATCCCCCCCCCCATGTCACATTGCCGCCATATATGTTATTTGCAGAAAGTAGAGGGGCATGATGTGCTTTGTGCGTAGCCGCCTAATTTGAAGTTGGGCCCCGAGAAGCATATATATGTGGCTCTACATCTTATGTGCTGCAGATATAAAGACCTAATTGACGATTCTGGGTCCCCACTGCGAATTTAAACTCGCCAGGCCAAATTGTAGTCAATCCACAGTCATGCGCATATCCAAAGATCAGATTCCTGCCAAGATCAATGTCCCAGGCGCCGTTGCCCGTGTCGCCACAGATTTCGGAGACGCGACCGGTTTTGGCAAGATGGGGGGTGAGTATTTCTCCTTGGGTGCCGGTACTGACATTGCGCCCCTCTTAAAGGGGCTCAAGGACGACGCCTGCCATGCTCCGCACTGGGGTTACATGATATCTGGTGAACTCGTGGTGACTTATATCGACGGTAATGTCGACACTTGCAAAGAGAACGATCTTTTTTACTGGCCGCCTGGGCACAGCGTGCGGTCGGTTAAAGATTCCGAGGTCATTCTGTTCAGCCCGCAGTGCGAGCATGCTCTTGCAATAGATCACATGCTGAATTCAATGAAGGGCTGAGTTAAAATCCAGAGATTTGTGGCGCGCTCAGTTGAGGTTGGCCGCTTGAGAGCGGTGCCGAGGCCTAACATTAATATCAAACGGCTGGGGCAAAAAGTACCTGGTTTGTGAAATTAGGCTTCTACCCGCCGCTGAACTTGAGCGTTGACTGACTCAGGGCTTGGTGGGGATGTTCAGTGAGAGAGCGGTCAGCCAGGTCGCTTTCGTTCTGCTCGGCGAAACTTCATTTGCGGACAAGTCATTCGCCTTGATTGGGGTCTCTCGGTTGTTTGACAGCTGGGTGGCCGGCTGGCCCCCACCGCTGCCCGCAACCCATGGCCTAAACAAGAAGGCCGCCGGCCGCTTACCCCCGCCATGGAACCTCGCCACCCCTGGATCAAACGTTGGGGCGCCTGGAGCCTTGCTTCGGCCCTGCTGCTCTCTGGGGCTGCGGCCTTTGGGGCCCCGTTCCGCAGCAGCCTCAACCTGCAGGGCTACAGCTTCACGGTTACCGCCACTGGTGAGGGCTCGATCCAGCAACTCTCCGTGAAGGCCCGCCATGGCACCAAGGCCTTGGCAGCGATCCAGGAAGCCGTGGAGGGCCGGGTGGTGGGTGCCGAAGTGGCAGACATCAACAGCGATGGGTTGCCTGATCTGTTCGTTTACGTGCAAAGCGCCGGCAGTGGCAGCTATGGCTCCGTGAAGGCCTGGACCACCACCCGCGCCGGGGGGCTGCTGCCGGTTTATGTGCAGGAGCTGAATGCCAAGGACATCGAGGGCTCCATGGGCCACGACCAATTTGCGGTGGTGGAGACCAACCTGGTGCGCCGCTTCCCCCTCTACAACCGCGGCGATAGCAATGCCAAGCCCACCGGCGGCACCCGCCAAGTGACCTACAAGCTGGTGCCCGGCCAGGCCATGTGGCAACTCAAGCCGGTGGGCTCCATCCAGTTCTGACGGCCCCGGGGTGGGGCAGTCCCACGAGGCAGTGCAGATCACCGGCAAGCGTGGCAATGCCGTACTCCTTTCAGAAGACGACTGGCAGGCAATTCAGGAAACCCTTTACTTGATCTCTATACCCGGGATGAGGCAATAATCCTGGAAGTGATGGCTACACCCTGATCGGCACTCACCGCCTGCAAGCCAGCCTTGCAGAGGAATTATTAACACCAATGTCCATCAATTGAGCTTTGAAAATGAGATTTTTATATCATTGAAATCACCATCACCAAGATTGTACATGTCTTCAAAGGCCAATGTTCGATCATTGCCTAACTTGAAATGTTCTTTTTTGTCGGGGTTTGCAGCTGGAAATGCGAAATAAATTTGTTGGCCATAAATCGAATCACTTACAGTAGCAATAGGAGCATATTGAAGGCCTTTGGCTGAATGATCCTTAAGTAAAATAGATATTGTTTTCTCGTCTTCCCCTGCAAATGTGCCTAGATTGGCAATATTAGACTGCGCAACTTTGGTGTAATTTGCATCTCCTGGTAAAAGTATTGCGCCGCTCACGGCATCCTTCACTTCGCCCTTATCCCCAAGTGTCACATAAAAATTTAAATCAGTGCCGTATTTTGCGGATTTGAATACTGATGCTTTGAAATTTCCTGAATAATTCGTTAGATCATTAGTTGCCAATGCACTTGTTGATGAAGCAGACTGACGATTGTTTATGGCAGTTTGCAAAGGGTTGCTGACATTAGATCCCCCATCGGCGGCCACTGTAAGAGCCCAAAGGGTTATTGAATCATTGTAACCACTATTTCCAGTTAAGGAGTTTTGAATTTGCGTGCTAGGGTCTCCTGAACCCATGCCTGTAGAGCCAAAACGGCCATCTAAATTAGAAAAAACAGCATCTTTATTCGCCCAAGTAGTTTCGGGAGCAGCTGCTAAAGCTAAAAGTCCGCCGGCTGTGTAGTTTTGGGTGTAGCTTCCGCCGTTCGCGTATGGAGAGGAAATTGGAACACTATTTGTTATTTGATTTGCTCCTGAACTTCCTCCGGCTTGGAATGACGTACCAAGGGCTGAAAGCATGGAACTTGCAATGCCGGTCATATCTGTATTACTTGCATTTTCTGATGCTTGAACATAGTTAAGCAATCTTATTGGCATTCTCTGGGAATCAGCATCATATTGATCGCTGTATCTACTTCCAGTGTATCCAGAGTATGATGAAGCAGCCTGAATACCGTATGTAGCATTGCTCAAGTTTGAATTTTGAGTTGCGAAATTTATTGAACCAGTGCCGGATTGCTGAGTTCGTGGATCAGCGCTACCGAAATCAAAAACTGCTTTCCATGAAGTTAGAGCTTGATTTTCTGCACTTTCCCAAAACTGGGCGTTTTCTGAATCAAAATATTGGAACAGCTGATAGGCTCTTGGGTCAGAATAATCAGGATGCCAACTACCCGTAATTCCTCCGTTATATTGTGCTTGATCTGAGCCATCAGCTAAAATATATCTGTTGTATGTATTTGAATCCTTGGCGTTAAAATCTAATCCTCTAATAGAGTCTATATAATTTGCAGCAAGATTGTAATAACTATTGCCATTTGAATCGTTGGGCGACCATCCGTAGGTGGATGCAGCAAGATAAGCATAAACATAGCCAAGGGCAATGTTTATATCGCCATCGGAGGCCGATGAGGAATAATTAGTCTTCACTGTTCCATCACTATTATATACCACTGGAGGAACTTGCCAAGTCACTCCATTGTCTGGGGTTACTACTTCCCATGGCATCAATGTTCTACCAGACGCAGTCATCGCCGTTTGGATAAAAGCAGAAATCCGATCAAATGTTGCTTTATCATTATATTGGGCCGCGAGTAATAATGAATAGCCAATTGATTCGCTTGCCGCTTGCACTCCAGAGATATTTGCTGTGGATGCACCATCTAAAATCACAAGGCCGCTTGAACCACCTGAAGAAACAGGGTATTTTGTTGAAGAAGAAGTGTAAGACTGAAAATTATTGGCAGGTTTCCAGTATGATGTGGAAGCTTTGTAGGCGTTGTAATAGTCATTGTACGTAGACATGGTAATCAAAAAATCTCAATTTATAATTTAGAGAAAGAAGGGCTGAGATCTGCCCCCCTTAGGGTGGTTGACAATTCTCTTGTGCTGTGATAAAGCATCTGTGATAAAGCATCTGTGATAAAGCATCTGTGATAAAGCATCTGTGATAAAGCATCTGTGATAAAGCATCTGTGATAAAGCATC
>Ga0209598_10001133_pt1 | contig 21782 bp, 13 predicted proteins | sample M_140807_EF_Meta_FD_187317 | JGI IMG/M metagenome (GOLD analysis project Ga0209598, IMG submission 187317) | Freshwater microbial communities from Lake Montjoie, Canada to study carbon cycling - M_140807_EF_MetaG (SPAdes) (version 2) | ecosystem: Environmental > Aquatic > Freshwater > Lake...
ATCCACTTCCCGACGCTCGCGCCACAGATCGTGCCGTTCACCCCGATGGCCAACATTCTGAAATACTCGACCGTGAGCATGGCGATCCCCGCTCCGCCGGCGAATCAGGGGGGGCTGTCGTTCTCGCTCGGCGCGGATGCCCCGGCCTGGGCAACGATCGGGAGGACGTCGGGCCTCCTTTCGCTCAATCCCGGCTCCGACGGGGCCACGACCGCATTCGATGTTCTCGTCGACGACAGTGGGGGGGCACCGGTCGTGCGGCGCGTGGCCGTGTCGGTGTTCTCCGCCGGGGTGATCGGCAACGATCTGCTCGTCTACGGGACCTCCGGCAGCGACCGGATCGCGGTCAGCGCCGATGGCCCTGCCACGGTCACCTCCGACGGGCTGCCGCTGCCGATCCTCCTCCCGGGTGGTGGCGTGACAGGATCGTTCAACCCCGCGGCCGTCGGCGGCTCGCTGTATATCGATCTCGGCGCGGGGGTCGATGCCTTCCAGGCCAGCGGGAGTGCTTCGATCTCGGTTCGGACTGCGTCGGTGGCGGGGGGGGTGGCCGGCGATCGGCTCGATGTCGCCGCCTGGAATGGCACTTTGAATCTCGACGCCGGCGCCGGATCGCTCGATGTGACAGACGCCGCCCCGCCGGCGGGGGCAGCGATCGACACGCTGTTGGTGGGCACGAAGATGCGGAGCGTGTCGATATTCGCCGGCACGATCCACTGTGGGCAGACGCTGCTGGCCGATGCGGTGTCGCTCCGCGCGACGAGCGCCGATCTCCGCGCCGCGAACTTCGGCACATCCACCCTCTCGCTCCCGCAGGCCGGAGCCGCCGTCAATCTGGCCGGGGCTGGCTTCGGGAACCTCGTCGTCAGCGGGCCCGGAACGCTCCTCGATCTGACCCAAGCCAATTTCTCCACGCTCGAAAACCGTTCGCCCGGGGCGGTGATCAACCTCGCCAACGCCTCCTTTCAGAGCTTCGTCAATACGGCGCCGCAGTCGGTCGTCGATCTGTCGGTGGCGACGTTCGGCATGATTTTGAACACCGGAAATGGGTCCACCCTCAATCTCGCCGGGGCCCAGTTCTCCTCGCTCGTCAACGAGGGGCTCCAGGCGACGATCAACCTCGGCGGCGCGAACTTCAAGTCGCTGGTCAAGCAGACGGCCACGATCAACCTCGGCGGGATCAAGTTCGACTCCCTGATCAACAAGGGGAGTGGCACGACGATCAACCTCGGCGGAGCCGACTTCAGCGCCCTGGACCGGCAAACCGCCGACATCACCGTCGGCGGCATCGATTTCCGCTCGCTCGAGAACACCGCCGACAACGTCACCGTCACCGTCGGCGCCATCGACTTCGGGACGCTCATCGACCAGGGGGGGGCGATCTCCGTCGGGGCGATCAAGTTCGACACGCTGATCAACAAGGGCAGCGGCACGAACATCAACCTCGGCGGGGCCAACTTCAAGTCGCTCGTCAAGCAGACCGGCACGATCAACCTCGGCGGCGCCACCTTCAACGCAGTGGTCAACCAGAGCACCGGCTCGACCATCAATGTCGGCGGGGCCAACTTCACCGCCCTGTCGGGGGAGAATGCCGGGGCGACGATCAACGTGGCGGGTGTCACCTTCGGGACGCTTCTGAACGAGGGTGCCCTCGCCACGCTGAACCTCGGTGGCGCCGACTTCGGGACGCTCGTCGACCAGGGAGGGGCAATCTCCGTCGGGGCGATCAAGTTCGACACCCTGATCAACAAGGGGAGTGGCACGAAGATCAACCTCGGTGGGGCCAACTTCAAGTCGCTCGTCAAGCAGACGGCTACGATCAACCTCGGCGGGGTTCAGATCCAGGGCATTCTGAACACCGCCGATGGCGTGTCGATCGTGACGGCCCCCGCCAACTTCGACGCCCTGGTGACCCGGGCCGCAGGAACCACGATCAATCTCGGCGGTGTGCAACTCGGCAGCCTCGTGAGCTCGGGCAGCGATGTCTCGATCGACCTGACCGACACGACGGTCACGACGCTCGTGAACGGGGATCCGGTCGCCGTCTCCCAGCCGGAGGTCGATCTCACGGGCCTCGCCGACGTCGGCAGTCGGGCACGGATCAACCTCGCCCGTGTCACCTTCGACGCGCTGGTCAATGCCGCGAGCGGATCGACGATCGCCGTCCGTGACGCGACCTTCACCACGCTCCTGAATTCCGGCCATGCGACCGGGACCTCGATCGCCCTGGCGGGAGCGACGTTCCAGACCCTTGCCAACTACGCCGCCGCGGCCACCCTCGACATCGGCAGCGCGAATTTCAAGTCGCTGGTCAAGCAGACGGCCACGATCAACCTCGGCGGCATCAAGTTCGACACGCTGATCAACAAGGGAACCGGCACGAAGATCAATCTCGGCGGCGCCGATCTGGGGTCCCTCGTCGAGCAGACGGCGCCGATCTCCTTCGGGGCGGTCGCCTTCCAGACGCTTGTGAACACCGCCGACGGAGTGTCGATCAACATCGGCGGGGCGAACTTCAAGTCGCTCATCAAGCAGACCAGCACGATCAACCTCGGCGGGATCAAGTTCGGCGCGCTGATCAACAAGGGAACCGGCACGAAGATCCATCTCGGTGGCGCCGATTTCGGCGCCGTGGAGTCGACGGTGAGCGGGGCCGCAATCGTCCTTCCGGCCGCCGAGATCGGCCAGATCATCAACGAGGGGAGCCTCGTCTCGATCGACACGGGGGGGGCCAGGTTCAGCACCCTGATCACGAAGAATGCCACGATCAACCTCGGTGGGATCAAGTTCGACACGCTGATCAACAAGGGGACCGGCACGAAGATCAATCTCGGGGGGATCAGTTTCGGATCGATCCAAAACCTCGCCGACGCCACCGAGATCACGCTCGTCAACGACCAGTTCTCGGATCTTGCCAACTCCGGTGCGGGCCCCGGCACCCGGATCGACGTTCTCGGCGGCCGGTTCAACTCGCTCACCAACTCCGGCAATGGCGTCGGCCTCGTGCGGGTGGCCGGCGCGGCGTTCGGCGCGGTGCGCAACGACGGCGACCTGGTGAGCCTGATCGACGTCACCGGCGGCTCGGAGGCAAATGTCCTTGTCAATGACGGCAACGGCGTGACGATCGTCTTTGCTGCCGGTGGCGGGGATGACGTGTTCGTCAACGACGGCTCGTGCCACGAGCTCCATGGCAATGGCGTGATCCTGTCGGTCAACCTCGGTGACGGGAATGACCGCGCGGTGATCGGCGGCCAGAATCTCGTCGGCCGCGTCGCCACTGGCTTCGGCGACGATCAGGTGTTTTTCGTCGGCGAGGTTTCGGGGGCGCTCGTGCTCGATGAGGCCGCCAATGCCGGCACCGACACGCTCGACTTCTCCCGACTCACTGGCGGTGGGATCACGATCGATCTGGCCCTGACGGCCCCCCAGGTGGTCCGGGCAGGCTTGATGCTCGCTTTGACGAATGCCCTGGGAATCGAGAGTGTCGTCGGGACCGTTGCCGCCGACACGATCCGCGGTAACGGCCGCGACAATCTTCTCCTCGGGGCCGATCTGGCTGACGATCGCGGCGGGGCAGCGACGCCGCTCAACGGCCGCCTCCAGAACGTTTTCCTCGACTTCGATTCCCGCACGGAGGCTGGCGAGCATCTCTACACCGCGGCCGAGCGCGTCTCGATCGTCGCTGGCCTCAACTCGATCTATGCGGGATTTCAGGTCGCATTCTTGACCGCACCGCCGGCGCGGGGGGATTACGCCACGGTGTTTTTCAACCAGTCCCGTGCCGATGGGCAACCGGGAGGGGATTCCTCGGAGATCGATTTCGGTAATCGCAACCTCGGCGGCACGGCGATCGTCCAGATCAACGGTCTGCTCGACCTCCCTGGCGGGCCCGAGTCGACCGCGGCGAACTTTGTCGCGGCGAGCGTTTGGATGGCGGCCCATGAATTGGGCCATCTTTTGGGCCTGCGGCACGCCGACGCTTTCGGCCCGGTCGGCTTCAGTGTGAACACCGCCCCGCAGTCGCTCGGGCTGTCGGCCGCGCCGGCCGTGCCTGGGGCGCCGGCCGGGTGGGAGACCAATTCGGCCATCATGGCGACTCCAGCCCTGACCGGATTCACCCTTGCCGAACTGGCCACGAGCCACTTCTTCAGCGAGCGGGAGGCCGTCAAGCTCGCCTACAACCGGCGGGCCCCGATCGTGCCCGATGGTCGGCTCCTCGTTGCCGAGCAGTCTGCCCAGCATGGTGGCATCAGCTCCGCTCAGAGCCTGTCGCTGGCCTCCCTGCCGGTCCCCAACACGCTCCGGCGCGGCTTCAATGCCGGCAAGGATCTCGTCGTCGCCGCAGTCGACGTGATCGGCTCGATCGCGACGTCGGGGCAGAAGGATCTCTACCGCATCGACGGTCGCCGCGGTGACCTGATGAATCTCCAGGCGATGTCAAAGGCCCTCAATCGCTACCAGGGGCAGAGCTTCGACGCCTACCTGACCGTCTTCGATGCCGGCGGAAAGGTGGTCGCCTCGAGCGACGATGAGTTCGAGAGCCAGGATCCCTCGATCATCGACCTCGTGCTCCCTGCCGACGGGAGCTACTACCTCGAGGTCCGCGGCTTCGACGCGACGCAGACGGGGAGCTACGAGCTGTTTGCCTGGCGGTTCGACACCGCCAGCCCGACCGACGTCGGTGACTTCATCGAAGGGCGGGACGGGAAAGACATCCTTCTCGGCGGGGCCGGCGAGGACCTCCTCTTCGGTAGTGACGGAGACGATTTCCTCTCCGGTGGCAGCGGCGATGATCTTCTCGTCGGCGGTGAAGGTGCAGACCGTCTCGACGGAGGTTTTGACGATGATGTCCTCGTGGCCGGTGACACCAACGCCGCCTACGGCATTTGGACCGATCCGGAGAAGCTCCGCTTCTTCGTGGCCGCTTGGTCGACGAAGAGCTCCCGCGCTTCGATCCTCCGGGATGGATCCAGCGGCGACGGCAGCCAAGACGTGCTCATCGGTGGCCTCGGGGCCGACTGGTTCATTGTCGGCAGCGAGGATCGAATCATCGATCGTGTCAGCAGCCAGGGCGACGTCTTCGACACCGTCAGGTAATCTCCCGCTGGGGATAAACCCGCTGGGGATAACCCGCTGGGGCTAACCTGCTGGGGCTAACCTGCTGGGGCTAACCTGCTGGGGCTAACCTGCTGGGGCTGCCGCGCGGCGGCTGCCCGGAGCCCCGCCCTCCGACAGGGCTGGGGCCGTGTCGGCTGCCTCCGCTCTCGGCCGCGAAAGCGATCAATGGACGGGAGCCACCGTCGGCACGGCGGTCACGGCGCGGCGATTCTTGCGACGATCTCCCGGTAGGCAGGCAGCGACTGGAGCGGGAGCAGGTCCGGATCGATCGTCAGCGTGACCCTGTCGCGGTAACCGGCCGCGACCGCATTGCGGACGGCCTCGACGGCATGGCTGGCCTGGGTGTCGGCGGCGGCGGGGTCGGTGGGGCGGAGCTTGACCGCGCACTGGGCGTGACAGCGAGCGAGAGCCAGGAGGACGTCCGTGGTGATCGCCTGCGCACTGCCACGGATCGACGCGGCGATCGAGAGCGCACCCTCCACGTCCCCGCACCGGGAGCGGGTGAGCATCAACTCGATCTTTCGCTCGCTGTTCTTCGGATCGATGGCGACGATCTCCTCACGCATCCGCAGGGCCCCTTCAAACCGGCGGGCCGCCTCCTGTTCATCCCCGGCCATCGATTCGACGGTGCCGAGGCGGTAGAGGTCGTAGGCGACGCTGCGGGCCTGATCGACGTCATTGCCGTCGAGCGCCAGCACGTCGCGGTGGAGGGCCAACGATCGCTCCCAGACGCGGCGGGCGTTGTCGATTTCACCCATCCGCAGGTGGAGATCGCCGAAGTTGCCCAGCACCTCGGCAAGCGCGATCCGTGTCGCGGTGTCGTCCCGATTGGCGGCGTGGAGATCCTCGTTGGTCGACAGACTCAATCCGTAGTATTTGATCGCCTCCTGCAACTCCCCCGTCAGATAGCAGGCTTCGCCCATGGCCTGGTAGGAAACGGCCTGGGCCGAGCGGAGGAACGCCTTTTCGGGGAATCGATCGAGAAGTTTCTGGCGGGCATCGATCCCCTCCCGGATCAGCGGCGCCGAATCCTTGATCAGGCCCTGATTGAGGAGGATGACCCCGAGATTCGTTGCCCCCTCCGCGAGATTGGCCGCGATCGTTTCCAGTTCCACTGGCCCTTCGGTGCCCCGGGGACCGGCCTGGAGCTTCCTCCAGATGTCAAGCGACTGCCGGTAGCAGTTGACAGACGCCACCATGTCATGCTCGAGCTCGTGCCGCATGGCGCCGAGCTTGGAGAGCACTGCGGCCAGATTTCCCTGGGCCGCGTCGTTGTGTGGCTTGTCCCGGGCCCGATCCCAGGCAATCGTGTGGGCCATGAGGTATTGATCCATTGCCTCCGACGTCTTGCCCAGCGAGCTGTAGAGGTTTCCGAGGAGCATATGGGTCGCCAGCGCGGTAGTTTCCGTCGAGCTCGAGTCACCCATGTTCTCGGCGAGGGAGTTCACGCCGTTGAGTGACTCCTCGAGGAGCTTCCTCTTGAGCGTTGTCGTGCCGGGGGTTTCCTCGAGGCTCCGAACCGCTTCGATGAGCGTCTGATACGAGGCGAGAGCGAGATTGGTGCGCTTGTCGGCGAGGAGAGCATTTTCTATGGCGGTAGTCTTCGCCGCATCGGCTGCCAGATTGGCATCGACGGCGTCGTTGCGGGCCTTCGCGATTCGGAGCGCCGCCGCGGTCGATCCGACGGCCACCACAGCCAGCAGGCCGACGACGGTCGCGGCGAGGGCGGATGTGCGGGGATTGCGGCGGCACCACCGCCAGAGCCGTTCGGCCGGCGAGATTGGCCTCGAGAGGATCGGCTCACCGGCGAGGAACCGCCGGCAATCCTCGGCCAGCGCGGCGGCGTCTGCATACCGCCGGTCCGGATCCTTCTGGAGGCATTTCAGGCAGATCGTCTCGACGTCGGCTGGCACCTGGGAGACGAGCAGTGAGGGGCGAACCGGCTCCTCGTTGACCACGAGCATCGTCGTCTCGTACGGCGAGGCTCCGAGGAACGGGGGGCGGCCGACGAGCATCTCGTAGAGGATCGCCCCGAGGGCATAGACGTCGACGAGGTGACCGTACGATTCACTCATCGCCTGTTCGGGGGCCATGTAACTCGGCGTGCCGATCTGCGATCCGCTCCGCGTCTGGCTCGACTGGCTCTCGAGATCTTTGGCCAAGCCGAAGTCGGTGATCTTCGGTGTGCCGTCACCTGCCACGAGGACGTTCGCCGGCTTGAGATCACGGTGGATGATGCCGTGCGCGTGGGCGACCTGGATCGCCCGGGCAAGGATCTCGATTAAGGCCAGTGCCGCCTGGGGCGGCTGCGGTGTGCCGTCGATCCTGGCATCGAGCGGCATGCCGTCGACGAACTCCAGCGACAGGAAGGGGAGCCCATCGCTGGTGCCGAGCTCGTGGATCTGGACGATGTTGGGATGTTGGAGTGCGGCGACCGCCCGGGCTTCGTTCTCGAAGCGGGCCCGTTGCTCCTCTGTGGCATGCCCGCCGGCCACGATCATCTTCAGCGCCACGAAGCGATGAAGTGCCATCTGCCTCGCCTTGTACACGACCCCCATCGTGCCCCGGCCCAGTTCCGAGAGCAGTTCATAGCCAGCGACTTTCGGAAACGAGGATCTGGAAGACATCCCGCTCCGGGCTTCGGACGCCGGCACTCCTCGTGGCGGATCATCGACATCCGGGGTTCGAGCCTCATCCGTCCGCAGCGGGGCGCTCCCAGCGGTGGAATGGCCGTGGGGCTGAGGGAGAAGTGGCGGCTCGGGCGAAGGTCCGGCGGGCACCGGCTCAAAAGCGTTGTTCATGGGTTGCTGTCGGTCTGAACCTGCTTGCCGAGAGCCATCCTTCCTGGCATTCTCTCGCCGCGGAAACCCTCCGTCCAGCAAGGTTTCCTCTCATGAGAATCGGCTGGCGTTCCCGGTGCAAACCCCCGTTCTTTGCCCATGAAATGCCACAAGCCCACCCCCGGGAGTCGGAGGATGGGCTTTGTGGTTCATGACAGTTTCGAAAGCGGCCGGATCAGCCAGCGGCCCGGGCGAGGGCAAGTTTGCAAAGCACCCCGGGACAACGACCGTTTCAACCGCCGGACCCTGCCGTGTGAACGCGGCCCCCGACCCGGGATTCCGCCGGATCGGCGCGTCACGCGCCGCTCGGATCACTCGGGGCTCGGGTTTCGCGTGCCACCCATTTCATGAACTCCGCGGAGGCAGACGTCACGCTCAGCGCGAAGACCGCCGGGAGTTCGTACGGATGGGCTTCAATGAGAAGCTGTTCGAGTGCCTGATACATGGCTTTCGTGGTCTTGAACATCAATCGCACTTCCGTCTCCTCGACGACTCGGCCCTGCCAACGGTAGGTACTTCGGATTGGTTCCGCCTGGACGCAGGCCGCCAATCGTCTCGCGATCGCCAGGTCGGCAAGTACCGAGGCTTGTTCATCGGTCGCGACCGTCGTGAACACCGCAACGAGATCCGCGTCGTCAGATGAACACATGGTATGCGCCAGTCCCTGGATCGAAATCCGTGACGACTTCCGGCCGATACCGAAGCACGAACTTCTGTCGGCTTCAGCCAGGGGTTCGACAGGAATTTGGAGCCTACCCCCGACGCCCGGCCCGCTCACACCCGCACCGCTCGGGTGGCGATGAAGCAGGGGATGTATTCGGTCAGTGTCCACTCCGGCCCGCCGTCCTCAAAGAATCCAGTGAGCACCAGACCGGCGGCGAGGACGGGCCCCTGTTGACCGCCGCCGGACGCGAGGCAGAGCACATCGAGCCCGGGGAGCGGCGGGAACCAGTTCCGAGGAACGGGCGTTGTTGGGGTGAGGACGACCGACCACTCGCCCCGGCGAGCGGCCGCAGTCACCTCCGGCCCGACCGAAACCGTCCACCGGTTGCCGGCACGCACCTGTCGGTCCCAGGCATCGCGGTTAGAGACGCGAATGTCCATCGTTTTCCCAAGCCTAACGCTTGAGCTGATCAGTGGCGGACCAGCCGCCCTGCGTCACGGCTCGATGCTATCCGCAGTCTGATCCAGCGATTCTTTCGGCGTCTTCGCCTCGCCAGCCGGCCGCCGAACTGGCGGGGAAAAGAGCCCCACGTCGGCCCGTTCCGACGGACTTCACAGCAGCGCCAGGATCGACGCGAACAGGATCACGACCGGCACGGTGCGATGCCACAGGTCAAACCGGTCAGCAGAGACTTCACGTTGTTCATGGCGATCTCTCCTGGGAGGTTGGAACGGGTCACCGAACCATCAACCACGCACGCCCACGGCGGGCAACGAACCGACTTCACCCCGCGACTCGGCAGCGGAGCGACGCTCCGAGACAAGGCGGGCTTGGATGAACACCGACACGAGCGAATCCCCCGACGAAACACCGGGGATGTGGACGAAAGCGCCCTGGGCACGCGACCAAGCCTCGTCCGAGCCGCTCGACTCGCCGCCACAGACGACCAGGAGCGTGTCGGACCGGCCAGCGAGCTCGCGGGCGAGCGATTCCACCGCGGTGCGGTCGCCACCCAGCGGCGAGACCAGATCGATGACGACCAGTTGGTGGGTGTGGCGGCGGGCCGCGGCGAGCGTGGAGACCGCGGCCGGGGCGGCGATCGTCGACCAGCCACCGAGGTCGGCAGCCGCGTCGAGGCGGCGACGCAGCGAGGCGTCGCCCGTCACCACCAGGCAGTTCAGTGACACCGCAGCGGAGGAACGGGAAGTGCCGAAGGGACGCATGCCGACGGCCCGGGCCACCGTGACGTCGCACTGGCGGGGTGCCACAAGCACCATCACCGCGTCGAAGTCCAAGGCAACGGCCATCTCGAATCCCTCCAGCCCCAACGATCAGGAGCCGGTTGATCACCGGTCCCCTTTGTGAATTAAGGAAAGAGATGCACGGCCCGTGCCACTCTTGCGGAAAGCTCCGAAAAATTCCGAATGAGCGTGTTTTGAGACCGAATCTCCCTCGCCCCGCCCGACAGGCCCCACCGGCCTCACCACGATGCCCGTCACCGAAAAGGTGAGACGGGCATTCGTCACGGGGAGGAATGGCCAAAAAACATATTTTTTTCCGATGGAAACGGACCTTTCACCAGATCAGGGAGAACCTCTCACCACCCCAGGGGAACAGGGGCGAGAGGACAGGCAAGACAGGAGGTCTGCGGAACTTCAGCCAGCGGCTCCGCGGCTGTTGTCCGGGTGCCATGGTGCCAGGCGGGCGATCAATTCGCCCACCGACGACCGTTCTCTCCGGTCAACGTCGCTCGACGAGGAAAAGGTGCTCGGTAACGTGAACGGAGCGGTTGGCGAAGCTCCGGCTGCCGCGGAAGGCGGTGTAGGGGATCTCGATCTCCTCGACATGCCCCTGATCCGCGAGCATCCGCCGCATCGCGGCTGGCGGGATGAACCCCTCGTTGTTATACGACACGAGGAGGAACGTCGCCCGGATATCCTTGACGAGGGCCTCGAGCCTCGGCTGCGCCTCCGCCCTGACGTTGAACCCGGAGCGGTTCCAATCCTTCGGGATCCCCGACACGCGGCTGACGCGTTCCGGGCGCTGGTATCCCACGAGGAGGTTGAGGAGAAAATAGTTCGAGCCGTAGGGATGTTGGTTGTACGGCGGATCGAGGTAGGCCAGATCGACCGGGCGGGCCTGGAGTGCGGTGGCGTGGGCGTCGGCCTGAAAGACCTCGAAGGGGCATTCAAAGCGGCTCAAGATCGGGGGCTCGAGGCGGATCGGGCCAAGGATCCGCTGGAGCGCATCAGACCCGGTGCCGCCGAACTGGCCGATCCCTGTCTGCCTGTTTTTATAAAAGCCCTTGAAGACGCCGGCGGTATTGGCGTGGATCGAGGCTTCGCTGATCAGGGGAGCGAGGAGGAGATCGCGCAGATGGGCAGGCGCCGTGTCGATGAGTTGCCGGTAGACGTCGAGCCGGCAGGCATTGGCACGGGTGTAGAAGACACGGTCGTCGGCCTCGATGTTTTCCTCGTCGCGCGGGGCATACATCGCCGCGATGAATCCGCTGGGGGCTTGAGGCAGCGAGGCACGGTCGTTGAAGTCGGCGACCACCTCCGCGAGCATGGCCAGATCGACGTCGCTGCGGTTGGTGAGGAAACAGCGGCTGGCGACGGCGGCATAGGCTTCGAGGTCGTTGGCGATCAGGTGCGACGCATGCCTCTTCAGGAATCGGGAGACGATCCCCGAGCCGCTGAAGACGTCGAAGCAGGCGAGCCGATCCCGGCCGAGGCGCCGTTTGACCTGCTCGACCGCGGCTTCGATCGGCGCCAAGAGCGCCCGCTTGTTCCCGAGGCAGGTGATCAGCTGCTTCGCGAGGTAGTCGGGGTGCTCGCCGGGAACACCGTCAGTCATCGACCGTCACCTGCCTCGCCTTGATCGCCCGGGCGACGAGGTGGAGGAGGAAGCCGATCGGCCCGAGGAGGAAGGTGAGAACGAGGCACACACTCCGCACCGGCCAGGGGATCCGCAGGCGCACCGCGTCGCGGGCGATCCACGCCCCCACCACCATGTCGAAAACGAGGTAGTGGGTCCACGCCGCGGCGAACACCCAGTCGTCGGCGAAGGCGCTCCGCAGCCCAGCGATCGAGCCGAGCTCGTCAGGCGACGGTCCCCCTGCGGCCAGCTTCCAGCCGATCACGGCCGCGTAGGCCGCCGCGAGTGCGCCGGGGAGGAGCACGGCGCAGAGCAGCCCCGAGACGCGTTTGTTGCCGGGCAACGCCAACAACGCGATCCAGCCGAGCAGGGCGACGATGTTCGTGATCCGGAAAAATTGTTCGGCCATGCGACATAGCCTACCGAAAAACCGGGCGCCCCCGATGGGGAAGGGGCCGGGGGCAATTGTTGCGAAGAGGCACTCGGCGCCGGGGATCATGACGGCCTCCGCGCGATGGCTCCTGCCGTGCCGTGGCCTGACCACCCCCGCGGGTCGTGGTAGAAACGGCTCGATGTCGTCGGAGGCTGCCCGTCAGGGGAGAGTCCGAGCAGCTCCCGCGATCCGTGCCAGATTCCCCCCCTGAAGGAGATGATCCCGTGCGCGTGCTCGTCATCGACGACGAAGACTCCGCCCGCTGCGCGGTGGCCCAGGGGCTGCGGGCAGCCGGGGTCGAGGTGCTCGAGGCAGCCGACGGTCCGGTGGGGCTTGCCAAGGCTCTCGACGGCGGCGTCGACCTGGTCGTCCTCGATCTCCGGCTGCCGGGAATGGACGGAGAAGCGGTGCTCGCCACGCTGCGGCGCTCGAGCGCCGTGCCGGTGATCGTCGTCTCGTCGAAGCGCCACGAGGACGACCGTGTCGGGGTGCTCGATCTCGGCGCCGACGACTATCTCGTCAAGCCGTTCACAATCCGCGAGCTCGAGGCCCGCATCCGTGCGGTGCTGCGGCGAAGCGACGGGGATGTGACCTCGGCGACCACGATCGGTGATGTGACGGTCGACTTCCCTTCCCGGATGGCGACGCGCGGCGGCGAACCGGTGACGCTGACGGCCCAGGAATTCGCCCTCCTCGCCTGCCTCGCGCGCCACCGCGGCCGGCTCGTCAGCCGGGCGATGCTCGAGGAGGCGATCCACCCTGGGGAGAACGTTCCCGAGGAGATGGTGAGCAACGTCGTCGACGTGCTCGTCCTCCGGTTGCGGCGGAAGCTGGGGCGCGACCTGATCACGACCCGGCGCGGCCAGGGCTTCATCATCGACGGGGCAAGGGGATGACCAATCTTCCCGTTGATCCCGCCGCGCTGCAGGAGAGGAGGCCATCGCTGCGGCGCCGGTTCATGCTCACCTTCGGCGCGCTGTTTGTCGTCGGCGCCGTGGTCCTCCGCCTCATCCATTATTCGACGACCGTGACGGCCATGGCCCACGATGTCGATCTCGAGCTCCGCGCTCACCTGTTCGCCTTCGAGGTTCACGATCGACTCGCCCCCCTTCTACCAGCCGGAAGTCCACCGCGCGACGACGGCTTTCTCCTCCCCACCATTCGTCCGGTGGAGGCGGGGGGGCCGCGCGGCATCGCAGCGATCTTCGACCTCGGGGCCGGTCCGATCGATCTTCCCAGCTTTCGGTGGTTTGCCGGGGGCTGGAAGGCGGATGGCACGAGGGTGCACGCCGTCGCCCTTCCCCCCGGCCTGGCCTGGGATCCCGCGTGGGCGTCGCGCCTCGGCACCGCCTGGACGACGGCCGATGGCCAGTGGCGGCTGGCGGCGATCGCCGGCGCCGATGGCACGGTGCTCATCGCCGGCACGTCGACGGCGGGCTTGAGGGCTGCGGCGCGGAAACAGGCCCTTTATCAGCTGGCGACGTTTGTCACGTGGGTGCCGCTGGTGCTCGCTGTCGCCTGGCTGACGCTGGCCCGAGTTCTCTCCCCTCTGGCCACGATCGCGGCCACCGCCCGCCGCGTCCGTTCCGGCGTGTTCGACGAGCGGATCGACCTCGCCCATTCCGACGCCGAGGTGGCGGAGGTCGCCGGGACGATCAACGCCATGCTCGACAAGCTCGACGACATCCGTCAGGCCCAATCTCGCTTCAATGCCGATGTGGCCCACCAGCTCGTCAATCCCGTTCATGCCATCCTGCTCGAGTGTGATACCGAAGGCCGCGGCGCCCACTCTGCCAGCGAGATGGCCGGGGCGCTCGAGCGGATTGACGGCCTGGCGCGGCGGATCGAAGGGGTGTGTGAGAGCCTCCTCTGCTACTCGCGGACCGCGGCGCTCGATCCGGCCCGCTTGCGGCCGATCGACCTCGAGCCAATCGTCGCGGCGGCGATCGAGCGCGTCGAGCGACGCGCGGACGAGCGTGGCGTCAGGATTGTGCCGCCGTCGAGCGGCGCCGTGGTTCGGGGCGACCCCGATCTCCTCGAAGAGGTGATCGTCAATCTGCTCACCAACGCCGTCGAGCACGGTGCCACCGGCGACCGGATCGAGGTCACGCTTGCGACGGGAGCCTCCCGTTGCCGGATGGCGGTGATCGACCACGGCCCGGGCGTTCCCGTGCTCGCGCTCCCGAAGCTCTTCGATCGCTTCCACAGCGGCAAGGCTTCCGGTGGCCACGGCATCGGCCTGGCGCTGTCGCGCCGCATCGCCCGCAGCCATGGGGGCGATCTTGTCCACGAGGCCACGCCCGGCGGCGGAGCGACGTTTGTCCTCTTCCTTCCGTCGGCGCTCGAGCCTTCGTGAAGGCCGCGTGACAGGAACCATGAACGGCGCATGAACACGCCATGAAATCCGCATGAACGGCGGAGTTGCCGCTGACCTGTGGCGGCAGGCGGGGCGTACTGGAGGGATCGAGTCCGGCGCGTGCCGGACCGAGACGGCGTTGCTGCCGTCGCCACCTGGTCGCTCACCCGCGAGGCTCATCATGAATCCGATCTGGCAGTTCTGCTCGATGTTTCGGGAGATCCCCTCTCGCCAACTGCGACGGGGGCATGTCCGCAGTCTGGCCCGCATGGCGCGCGGCATGACGCGCCTCGGGAGCGAGTCGCTCGAAGGGCGGGCGATGATGTCCGCCACGGTGCCTGATTACAAAGTCGTGCAGGACTGGGGCTCCGGCTTCCAGGCCGGAATCACGCTCGACAACCGGGGCACCACTCCGGTCACCGACTGGAAAGTGAGCTTCGACTATGGCGCCCAGATCAATTCGATCTGGGACGCGCGGATCGTGTCGCATGTCGGTACGACCTACACGATTGCCAACACCGGCTGGAACGGCACGCTCGACGCGGGCAAGAGCGTCGCCTTCGGGTTCATCGGTGCCGGCGGTGCCGCGGCCACCCCGTCGCGCTGGCTCCTCAATGGCGAGCCGATCGGCAGCGACGGCACGCCGCAGACGCCGCCGCTGCCGCAGATCGCGCTCGGCGCTGCGTCGGTCAAGGAGGGGGCCGTGGGGGGCGGTGCGAAGGCGGTCTTCTCGCTGTCGCTCTCCGCCCCCTCGGCAGTGCCGGTGACGGTTGCCTATCGGACAGCCGACGGCACGGCCGTGGCGGGGAGCGATTTCACCGCCACCAGCGGCACGGTGACCTTTGCCCCCGGGGCGACGAAGGCGGAGGTGAGCGTGGCGGTGATCGGCGATGCCACGACCGAGTCGAGCGAGACTTTCTCGCTCGTGCTCTCGTCGCCGCAGGGGGCCACGCTCGCCCAGGCGACTGCCGTGGGGACGATCCTCGACGACGACATCGCCCCGGCGGGCCAGGGGGTGACCGTGGCGTTCACCGTCACGGGGCAGTGGAGCACGGGCTTCGGTGGGGAGATCAAGCTCACCAACGGCGGCTCGACGCCGATCCCCGGCTGGAAGCTCGGCTTCACCGCGCCGTGGACGATCGCTTCGGCCTGGAATGCGACGCTTGTCGGCACGTCGGCCGTCGCCGGTGGAACCCGCTTCACCGTCGCCGATGCCGGCTGGAACGGCACCGTGCCGGTCGGTGGGAGCGTGACGATCGGCTTCGTCGGCGCCGGTGCCGGCACGATCGCTTCCCCGACCGACTGGACACTCAATGGCGTGCCGCTCGGTGGTGCCAGCGGAGGCGGTGGCGGCGGGGTGGTCGTACCTCCGCTCCCGACGATCAGCGTCACGGGCGCTGCGGTGAAGGAGGGGGCGGCTGGGACGACCGCGAAGTCGGTGTTTACGCTGTCGCTCTCGGCGGCGTCATCCACGCCGGTGACGGTCGCCTACGCGACCACCGACGGCACGGCGAAGGCCGGCAGCGACTATACGGCGACCACCGGCACCATCACCTTCCCGGCCGGAGTGACGTCGCAGCAAGTGAACGTGGCGGTGATCGGCGACGCGACGGTCGAAACCGACGAGACCTTCTCCCTCACACTCTCTGCGCCGCAGGGGGCGACGCTCGCCCAGCCGACCGCTTCGGTGGCGATCGTCAACGATGATACGGCGCCGAGCGTCGTCGGTGGCGACATCACGAAGACCGACAAGGTGCTGACGGCATATTTCCCCGAGTGGGGCATCTACGGCCGCAACTTCCAGGTGGCCGATGTTCCCGCCGACAAGCTCAACCGACTCATCTACTCGTTCCTCGACCTGAAGAGCAACGGCCAGGTGGCGATCATGGACAGTTACGCGGCGCTCGAGAAGCGGTTCAGCGCTGCGGATTCGGTGTCTGGCGAGGCCGATCTGTGGTCGTACCCGGCCAACGACCCGCGTTCGCAGCAGACGGTGTGGGGCAACTTCAATCAGCTCGCCGAACTGAAGGCGAAGTATCCCCACATGAAGGTGAGCATCGCCGTGGGGGGATGGACGCTGTCAGACAACTTCAGCGCCGTCTGCTCGACCCCGGCGGGGCGTGAGGCGTTTGCCAGCTCGCTGGTGAACTTCCTCACCACGTACCGGATGTTCGACGGCATCGACTTCGATTGGGAGTATCCGGGCGGGGGGGGCGAGGCGGGCAATGCGGCGAGCCCGAGCGACGGTGCCAACTATGCCTTGCTGTTGCAGTTGGTGCGGCAGAAGTTCGATGCCCTCGGCGTTCAAGTGGGACGGCGGTACGAGATCTCGGTCGCCTCACCGGCCGGGATCGACAAGATTGCCACTTTCAACCTGGCCGGGCTCGCCCCGTCGGTCGACCATTTCAATCTCATGTCGTACGACTTCCACGGCACGTGGGAGACCACGACTGGGCATCAGTCGGCGTTCACCGGCGACGCGGCCGGGTATGACATCCAGACGGCGGTCAAGGCCTACCTCGCGGCCGGCGTGCCGGCCGCCAAGGTGATCCTCGGGGCGCCGCTCTACACGCGGGCCTGGAGTGGCGTGGCCGATGGCGGCGACGGTGGTTACCTGGAGAAGTCGTCGGGGGCCGCCGCGGGGACGTTCGAAAAGGGCGTCTATGACTACAAAGACCTCGTCGCGCAGATGCAGGTATCGGCGGGGGCGTGGAAGCTCTATTGGGACGACACCGCCCAGGCCGCCTACGTCTACGATGGGGCCGATGCGACGTTCAGTTCGTTCGAGAACCGGGCCTCGATCGCACAGAAGTCTGACTGGGCGGAGCGCTTGGGCCTCGGCGGGATGATGTTTTGGGACATCACCGGCGATGCCCTGGGGACATCGGAGAGCCTCGTCGATGCGGCCTATGAATCGTGGGTGCTCGGCGACAGCATGAGCACGATCCGGGCCCGCTCGAGGCTGATGACGGAGATCGTCATCGGTGGCGACGGCGTGATCGCGTCCCTGTCGACGACATGATCCTCTGGATAAAGCACACGACCGCATCCGCTCGGGAAACCCGGGCGGATGCGGCGTGGCAAAGGCTTCGAGAAGTTCTCAGAGCGATCAGGGAAGGATGACGCCGTCGATCACATGGATCACGCCATTGTCGGTCTTGATGTCGGTCTTCACGACCTTCGACATGCCCTTGCCGGTGCCGACCTTCACAACGCCGCCATCGGCGCTGATCTTGATGGTCTTGCCGCCGGCGGTCTTCGCTTCCTTGAGCTTGACGACGTCTGCCGCCATCACGGAGCCGGGAACGACGTGAAGCAGGAGGATCGCCTTGAGCTTTTCCTTGTTTTCGGGCTTGAGAAGATCTTCAACGGTGCCCTTGGGCAGCTTGGCGAAAGCTTCGTCGGATGGGGCGAGAACGGTGAACGGTCCCTTCCCCTTGAGCGTGTCGACGAGATCGGCAGCACCGAGTGCTGCGGCAAGCGTCTTAAAAGTACCGGCCTTGACTGCGGTATCGACCAGATCATCGGCCACCGCCATGGACGCTCCGCCGAACGCGAACGCAGCCATGGTCACAAAAGCAACCAATCGATTGAGGGTCATAAAAAGATTCCTGGAGAGAAGGTTTCGAACAGACCCCACTATAGGGCGGTTGATTTGTTTTGGACAGGGTTGCGGATCGACCTGACGCCACAGTGGGGCAATCTGGCTCCCCGCCCTGGCGGGGGGGGCGTGATCGCCGAGATCGGGTAGGAATCTGGCCGGTGATCGGAAAGGGAGTGCTACGAAGAGCCTGAGGCCCGCCGGTAGACTTCTGCCATGGAGACTGTTCGGCTTCTCTTCTTCACCGCGCTCTGGACGGCCGTCTGGGGGGCGGCGCTACCGAAGCTTTCCCGACGCGTGGAGCTCATCGCCGGGTTGATCCCGTTCGCGGCGTTCGGCCTGCGGGTGTTCGCGGCCTGCTTCCTTGGAGTTCCGGAGGACGACCCTGTCCGCCGGGCGGTCGCGCCGCTGGTCGACTGGGTCAACGGCGTCGCCGGTGTGCCCCCGTACCAATGGGTGCTCGACGTCACGGTCGCGATCGGCCTGGTGTGGTTGGCGTCGATCGCCGGCATCCCGCGCCGGTGGCGGCTGGCCACGATCTGGGTCATGCCGGCGGTGGCGCTGGCGAGTCTGGCGAGCCTTCACTTCACTGGCCTGCCGCTCGAGCGATGGCTGCACGATCGCATCTGGCCAATTGAAAGCGCATTGATGTCCGATGCGTTTGTCTACGACGGCGCGGTGCTGGCCTGTCGGGAAATGCTGCGCGGCGGCGTGACCACCTTCAACGACATGTATTTTTTTCCGGAGGCCACCGCCCGCGCCGCGCTCGAAATGGGCATGCGCGCTGTCCTTGGCATCCTGGTCATCGACTTTCCAAGCGCCTACGGCAGCGGCCCGGCCGACTACCTCGACAAGGGCATGGCGCTGCGCGATTCCTTGCGACACGAGCCGTCAATCGGTTTCTGCCTCGCGCCCCACGCCCCCTATTCGGTCTCCGACGACGCGTTTCGCGACGTCGCCAAACTCGCTGCCGAGCTGCAATTGCCGGTTCATATGCATGTGCACGAGACTGCCAGCGAAATTGCCAACCACATCGCCCGATATGGCGTACGACCGCTGGAACGGCTGGCCGCTTTAGGCCTGGTCGGCCCCGAGCTTATTGCGGTCCATGCGGTGCACCTGAACGACGCCGAAATCAGACTGCTCGCCGACCACGGCGCCTCGGTGGCCCACTGCCCGCACTCCAACCTCAAGCTGGCCAGCGGCATTGCACCCATCACCAGGATGCTCGATCAGGGCATCAACCTCGGGATCGGCACCGATGGCTCGGCAAGCAACAATCGGCTCGACATGCTGCTCGAGATGCGAACCGCCTCCCTGCTGGCCAAAGGCGCCAGCGCCGACGCCACCGCACTCGGTGCACACGCCACGCTGCAGGCGGCCACGCTGTCGGCGGCCCGCGCGATCGGCTGGCAGGACCGTCTGGGCAGCATCGTCGCCGGAAAGTCGGCCGACCTGGTCGCCATCGATCTCAGTGATGACGACCAGCAACCGGTCTACGATCCGGTCGCGCAGTTGCTCTATTGCGCCGGACGCGAGCAGGTCACCGATGTCTGGATTGGCGGACGAGCTGTTGTTGCGAAACGACAATTGGCGTGCAAGCGAGCACAGGACGCGGTTTCAGGCATATCTGCACGCAGGGTCGTGTGGCACAATCGATTGAGTTTGCTCGTGCCTGATGGTGTTTAAGACGCTCATTGACAGGTTTTTGATCCTGTAATGGTTTGTTTTGACGATCCGTGGTTTTCGGCACGAGACAGGGTCGGGGATGCTTTGCCGTTAGTAGGGGTCGGTCTGTATACTGCTCCGCAGACGTTGTAAGGCGTTGATTTTTCTGATGTGAGCCATCTCACCGAGAGGAGAAACATGAAGAATTCGGTTAAATTGGGTGCCCTGTCAGCAACGGTGTTGCTGGCCGCTTGCGCAACGGGCGGCACCGGCACGGTTGGTGCCCCCACTCCGCAAGCACGTGCGGGTCAGTCTGGCTACGTGGTCGGCGGTCAAGGCGACAACATCATCGCCACCAGCCCCTTCAGCGACGCCAACAGCCCGTCTGGCCTGTGCTGGAGAGGCGCATTCTGGGATCCGTCCAACGCTCAAAAGGGTTGCGACGAAGACCTGATTCCGAAACCCCCGCCGCCGCCGCCGCCGCCCGCCCCGGTCGTTGTGCCGCCTGCCCCGGCCCCCGCGCCCGTGCCGGTTGCTCCGCCGAAGGTCGTCAGCGAGAAAGTCACTTACGCAGCTGATGCGTTCTTCGACTTCGACAAAGCCACGCTCAAGCCCGAAGGCAAAGCAAAGCTCGACGAGCTCGCCGCCAAGATCAAGGACTTCACGCTTGAGGTTGTTATCGCGGTTGGTCACACCGACTCGGTCGGCTCCGACGCCTACAACCAGAAGCTGTCGCTGCGTCGTGCAGAGTCGGTCAAGGCCTACCTTGTCAGCAAGGGCATCGAAGCCAACCGCGTCTACACCGAGGGCAAAGGCAAGAAGCAGCCTCTGGCCGACAACAAGACCGCAGACGGCCGCGCCAAGAACCGTCGCGTCGAGATCGAAGTCGTCGGTACCCGTACCGTCAAATAAGTTCTCGATCGAACGCTGCGCTCTTCGGGGCGCACGGTCTGAAGCCCCGCCTCGAGCGGGGCTTTTTTTTGGAGGCTTTTTTCGGTTGCGGCACCTGATCGGCGCTCGCCCTTGACAGGGTTCATGGTTCGAGCGTCGGGGAGCCGTAGAATGTCGGTCTGTCTGCCTGGTATCGAGCAATGTCCAACACTGAAACCCCGCCCTATCGTCAAGAAGCCGTCCCGCCCCTGAAAGCCAATGCTGATGCCGCCGAAGTTGCCAAATTTCAGGCACTGGCCTCGCGCTGGTGGGATCCGGAGTCGGAGTTCAGACCGCTTCATCAGATCAACCCCCTGAGGCTCGACTGGATAACGCGACTGGCCGGTCCGCTGGCGGGACGAAAGGCGATCGACGTCGGATGCGGCGGTGGCATCCTGGCCGAAGCGATGGCGCGTCAAGGGGCGCAGGTCACCGGCATTGACCTGGCCGACAAGGCACTGCAGGTCGCCGAATTACATGGTCTCGAATCGGGCGTCGCTGTGCGGTACGAGCAGGTTCTCGCGGAAACCTTTGCCGAGCGCGAGCCGGGCCTTTATGACGTGGTCACCTGCATGGAAATGCTGGAGCACGTACCCGACCCCGACTCCACCATCGCCGCCTGCGCCCGTCTGGCAAAGCCTGGCGGCTGGGTGTTTTTCTCGACACTCAACCGCAACCCCAAGGCGTTTTTGTTTGCAATCATCGGCGCCGAATACATTCTCAATTTGCTGCCACGCGGCACCCATGAATACGAAAAGTTCATCAAACCGTCTGAGCTCGTGAACGCAGCGCGGCGAGCGGGCCTCGAGCAGGCGGCGATGATGGGGCTGACCTACAACCCGCTGAGTCGCGAGTATCGGCTGGTCGACAACGATGTCAGCGTGAATTACCTCGTCGCGATGCGACGGGCCGTCTGACGCTGAACGTCCCCATGAACGCGATCGAAAAACGCTCAAACCTGCCGGCAGCGGTGTTTTTCGATCTCGACGGTACCCTCGCCGATTCCGCAGCCGACCTTGCCGCCCCGGTCAATGCGATGCGAGTGGCCCGCGGTCTCGAGCCGATGCCACTTGAATTGCTGCGACCTTTCGCCTCGCATGGCGCTCGCGGTCTGATCGGCCAGGGATTGGGCATCGGCAGCGACGACCCGGCCTACGAGGAATTGCGTCGCGACTTTTTGAGCCGCTACGAAGCGGCAATGGTGGTCCACACGCGGATCTTTGACGGCATGAGCGACGTGCTCGATGCACTCGATGCCGCGGGCGTGCGGTGGGGGGTGGTCAGCAACAAGGTCG
>Ga0209598_10001135_pt1 | contig 21762 bp, 18 predicted proteins | sample M_140807_EF_Meta_FD_187317 | JGI IMG/M metagenome (GOLD analysis project Ga0209598, IMG submission 187317) | Freshwater microbial communities from Lake Montjoie, Canada to study carbon cycling - M_140807_EF_MetaG (SPAdes) (version 2) | ecosystem: Environmental > Aquatic > Freshwater > Lake...
GTCGGCTCCGGGGCGCTCGCAGCGCGGCGACGGTCACTGCGCTCAAGTCTAGCCCAACGGGGCATAGGTTGTAAGGGGGTCGGGGCAGGGCTATATTGCGGCCCCGAATTCGGTAGGGAGGCGCCGCTCGATGGCCCGTCTGGCAAAGTTGACCTACCGCACGCCCGAAGGCGAAGCGCGAGAGGTCACCGTCTCGAGTGACGGCGAGGTCGTCGTCGGTCGCCACCCGGAGTGCGCAATCAACATCACGCAGCCCTCGGTGTCCCGCCGGCACGCGCGCTTCTGGTTCGACGCCGACGACGGGCGGTTCTACGTCGAGGACAAGGGCAGCTCGAACGGCTCGTTCGTGAACAACCAGCGCGTCACCCGCGCAGCGCTGTCGAGCGGCGATGAAATTCGGTGCGGCGACTTCAAGCTGGCCTTTACCGAGGTCGCCGCCGAACCTGCGGCGCCCGCCGGACCGCGGCTCGTGGGCACTCTGCGGCCGCAGCGCCTACCGGACGGCAGCGTGCCTCGGCGGCCGGGGTCGGTGCCGCCGAGCCTGCCGGGGTCGCCGGTGCCCGTCGGCCCGCCCGCGCAGCAGGCGGACGCCGGCCGCGCGCAGCCCATCACGGTTCGCCCCGGGGCAGCGCCGTCGCCTGCGGCTACGCCCACCGCGCCTCGCCCCGTCGCGACGCTCTCGGCCAACGCTGCCGGTCCACGCGCCGTGGGGCCGTTGCCGCCGACCGGCGCGACGCCCACAGTGGACTTGAGCGCCGAGGTCGTCCGGCTGCGCGCCGAGGTCGAGCAGTGGAAGTCCGCGGCGGCTGCGGCTAAGGCCTCGAACACGGCAAACGCGGACAGCCAGCTCGCCGCGTCTGCGCAGGCGTCTGAGAACCTGCGCGCTGAGCTCGAGGTCCAAAAGATTCACCTCGAGCGCGCCAAAATCGAGGCCGCCACAGCGATCTCGGACAAGGTCAAGGCCGAGTCCGAGCTCACCGAGCTGCGGCAGGACCTGCAGGACAAGGCCAAGCGGGTCAGCGATCTGGAGCGCGCGGTCGAGCGCGGGCGCGAGCAGGCGGAGACACAAGCGGAGCGCAGCGTCCAGCTCACCAAGCAAATCCAGACGCAGCAGACGCAGCTCGAGGAGTACCGCCGCGAGAAGGTCGACCTTGAGATGCAGTTCGCCGAGGCGAGCCATAAGCTCGGCCTCGCGCAGGGCTCGCTGGACTCCGGCGCGGGTCGCGAGGCTGACCTCGTGAACCAGATCAACGACCTGAAGCGCGAGGTCCGCCAAAAGGAAAAGGGCGAGAAGGACACGCTCAAGCAGCTCGAGGTCAGCGAGTACAACCTGCGCGTCGCCCGCGAGGAGATCGACAACCTCAAGCTCGCGCTCGGCGAGGACGATGGCCAGCGCCGCGGCCTGAACACCAAGGTCGAAGACTTGGCCCAGGTGGTCGCCGAGAAAGAGGCGATCATCGAGGCGCTTCAGTTCGAGATCTCGAAGCTCACGCTGCGCGCCGAGCAAAAGGACGCCGAGGTTCAGGCCACGGTCGCCGAGCAGACGGCCCGCGTCCGCGCCGACTTCTTGAGCGAGAAGGAGACGCTGCTGCGGCAGGCGCAGCAGCTCAACCAAGAGGCCTCGCAGCTTCGGCAGCAGGTGGCGCAGGCGCAGGTGGGCAATACTCAGGTCGCCGCGCTCGAGCAGCGCGCCGCGGTGCTCCACGCCGAGACGCAGACGCTCCGCGCCGCGCTGGCCGAGGCCGAGGCGCGCGCGCTCACGGGGCCGCGGCAGCAGCAGGAGCAGCTCAACGATCTGCGACGCGCCAACCGGGAGCTCCGCAACGAGCTCGAGGCGCTTCAGCAGCAGCCTGCACCCACCGCGAGCGCGGCGGGTGAGGCGGACGCGCAGGCGCTCGCGGAGCTGCGGCGTCTATTCGAGCAGGCGCAGAGTGCGCGGCGCACGGCCGAGGTCCTCAAGGAGCGCGCCGAGGCGGAGCTCAAAGCGCTCAAGGACGCCGCGCCTGCGACCCCGACCGCCTCCGTATCGGGCGTGGGGGGCGACTACGCGCACCTGCGGACCGAGGCGGTGCAGGTCTACGAGACGATCAACGACGTCGCCGCCGAGCTGCGCAACCAGGTCAGCTCGGCGCTCAACTACCTCGACGACCTGAGGGGCGCCGTCGAGGTCGCCGAGCAGACCGCCGCGGACGCGTCGGCGGGCGCAGCCCGGGACCGCGCGGCCAAGTTCGTGCAGGCGTCCAACCCGCGCCTCGCCCTCGAGGACACCGAGGCCGCGCTTGGCGCGCTGCAAGAGGCCGCGGACGCGTTCCGCCGCACGCTGCGCGCGTTCCGCGAGGTCCTCAACCGCCACGGCTACGGGAGCTGAGTCCATGTCGCAATCAGTCGACAGCCGTACCGAGCTTGAGCACCTGATCAAGGCGCGGTACCCGATCATCTACGTCAACAGCTCCGAAGAAGAGCGCGTCGAGCGCGCCATCGTGGACACGCGCGACGCCCTCAACAGCAAGAGCGCGATGAAGCGCAAGCTGCTCTACTGGTCGATCACGGAGGGCTTCACGGGGGACCAGGAGCTCAACGACCTGCGCGACCCGATCAAGGCGCTCGACTTCCTGATTCGCTACGAGGACAGCGCGCTCTTCGTGCTGCGGGACTTTCACCCGTATCTGAAGGACCCCGTCGTCGTCCGTCGCCTGCGCGACTGCCACCACAAGTTCAAAGAGAGCGACAAGCTCAAGAGCGTGATCCTGCTCTCGCCGTCGATGAAGATCCCCGTCGAGGTCGAGAAAGAGGTCGCCGTGGTCGACTTCGCGCTGCCCACGCGCGCCGACATCCGCAGGCTGATCGACGATCTGTGCGCGGACTTTGGGCTCACGCACGACAACGAGCGCCGTGACCGCTTCACCGAGGCCGCGCTCGGGCTGACTTACGAAGAGGCGAACAACGTCCTCGCGAAGAGCCTCGTGCGGCACCGCGACTTCGACATGGACACGATCCTGTCCGAGAAGAAGGCGATCATCCGCAAGTCGGGCCTGCTCGAGTACTACGAGACGAGCGAGCAGTTCGACGACGTCGGCGGCTTGCCGACGCTCAAGGACTGGCTCCGCAAGCGTGAGGGCGCGTTCAGCGAGAAGGCCCGCGCCTTCGGGCTGCCGGTGCCTAAGGGCATCCTGCTCATCGGCATCCCGGGCTGCGGCAAGTCGCTGACCGCGAAGGCCGTCGGCGCGCTCTGGCAGATGCCGCTCCTGCGGCTCGATGTGGGCAAGGTCTTCAGCGGGCTCGTCGGCTCGTCCGAGGAGAACATTCGCAAGGCGATCGCGACGGCCGAGGCGGTCGCGCCCGCCATCCTGTGGCTCGACGAGCTCGAGAAGGGCTTCAGCGGCGTGCAGTCCTCGGGGCAGAGCGACGCGGGCACGACCGCGCGCGTCTTCGGCAGCTTCATCACGTGGCTGCAGGAGAAGCAGAGCGCGGTCTTCGTGATCGCAACCGCGAACGATGTGTCGCTCATGCCGCCGGAGCTCCTGCGCAAGGGGCGCTTCGACGAGATTTTCTTCGTGGACATGCCGTCCGAGTCCGAGCGGCGTGAGATCATGCGGATTCACCTGCAGAAGAAGAAGCGCGACCCGTCGACGTTCGACCTCGACGCCATCGCGCTCGCGTCGCGCGGCTTCAGCGGCGCCGAGCTTGAGCAGGCGGTCGTCGGCGCGCTCTACGACGCCTACTTCGAAGGGGACGAGCTCACATCGGACCGTATTCAGGCGGCGTGCAACGAGGTCATCCCGCTCAGCCTGACGATGAAAGAGAAGATCGACGGCCTGCGTGACTGGGCGCGCTCTCGGGCGCGCAGCGCCAGCGGGCTGCCCATCGGCGCGCTCGCCGCCGAAGAAGAGGCCCTCGCCGCCGAATCGTCGAAGCAGGCCGGCCAGTCCGGCGCACGCTTCCGTAACCTTGAGATGGACCCACGCTGATGTCGCACTTCACGACGGTACAGACCAAGATCAAGAACCTGGTGTCGCTCAAGGCGGCGCTCAAGGACCTGGGCTATGAGTTCGTCGAGGACGAGCAGGGCGTCGAGGTGCGGGGCTATCTGGGTCAAAAGGAGCGCGCGGAGCTCGTCGTGCGCGCGAGCAAGACCTATGACATCGGCGTCAAGAAGACCGCCGAGGGCTACGAGTTCGTGTCGGACTGGTGGGGCATCGAGACAACGCGCGGCGTCACACAAGAAGAATTCGTGAAAACGGTGACGCAGCGGTACGCCTACCATCAAGTGCTCAGTGAGGTCGCCCGGCAGGGCTACACCATCGAGACCGACGAAGTTCAGCAGGACCAGACCATCTCCATTACGGTGCGCAAATGGCAGTGAGAACCGAACTCCACATCGAGATCACGCCGGACGGCGAGGTCAAGGTCACGGTCAAGGGCGCGTCCGGCGGCGAGTGCCTGGAGCTCACGAAGGCGCTCGAGCAAGAGCTCGGCGTGGTCGTCGACCGGCAGATGACGTCTGACTACTACCAGAGCACGGTGACCGCCGAGGACACCGTGAAGATCGGGGAAGACTAAGATGTCGCTCTGGGAATCGATTGTTCGCTTTTTCCGGTCGCTCTTCGGGGGCGGTGCGCAGCCGGCGCTCCCGAGTGACGCGGCGACGCGGTCCGAGCCGATCGTCGCGGCGCCCAAGGCCGAGCCGCCCAAGGCCGAGCCGGTGCCCATCGCGGCTGCGCCCGTGGTCGAGGCCGCTACCCCCGCGGCGGAGGCGGTTGCGCCTGCGCCTGCGCCCGAGGCGCCGCCCGTGAGCACAGACGCGCACGCAGCGGTCGGTGACACCGAGGGCGACGACGCGGACGGCGACGACGAGGCGGACGACGACGAGGTCTCGCCGAGCGGCGCGCACCCCGCCGTGGGGGGCGACGGCTCCAAGGACCGCAAGTCGCAAAAGCGCAAGAAGCGCAAGGAGCGCAAGAACCGCAAGAAGGGCAAAGACGCGGCCCCCGCGGTCTCCGCCGAAGAGGCTGTCGCCCTCGACGCGGCCAAGCAGGAGATTCAGCGCGAGGTCCAGCCAACGACCGACGCCCTCGATGTGGTCGAGACCGTGGCGATGCCCGCGCTGAACTTCTCGGCGATGGCGCAGGCCGCGGCGCCGGCACCGGAGGCGGCGTCCGAGGCCGCGACCGAGCCCGAGCCCGTGGTCGAGGCGACGCAGATGTTGCCCGCGCTGTCTCAGGTCCGCGCAGGCGCCGCGGTGGATACGGAAGCGCAGCCTGCGGCTGAGCCGGCGCCTGAGCCTGAGCCCGCGCCTGCGCCTGCGGCGGAACCCACGCCTGAGCCTGAGCCCGCGCCTGCGCCCGAGCCTGCGCTCGAGCCCGAACTCGAGCCCGCGCCTGAGCCCGAACCTGCGCCCGCCCCCGCGCCTGAGCCCGAACCTGCGCCCGAGCCAGAGCCCGCGCCCGCTCCCGCGCCCCCCTCGCCGCTGGCGGGCTTGCCGAAGCCCCCGGCGAGCGGCGGCTTGGGCCTTGGCCTGAGCGGGCTGGGCAGCCGCGCGCCGACCCCGCTCCCCGCGCTGGGCGCGCGTCCCTCGGGCCTGCTCGGCGGCAAGCCGGCAGGCGGCAACGTAGACGGCGGCTGGTCGAGCTTGGGGAGCATTACCCCTGGCGCGCCTCGCCCCGGCGCCGGTCTCGGCCTCGGGTTGGGCGGGCTGGGTGGCCTGAGCAAGACGCCCCTGTCCAAGCCCGTCGCGCCCGCCAAGCCGGACGGCGAGGGCGAAGACAAGAAGTGAGCGACGCGCTCGCGCCCGGTCGCTTGAGCCGCGTGATCGCAGCGGCCGCCGAGCGGATGAGCGCGCGCTCTCCCGATATCGCCGCGGCGCGCATCGGGCGCCTGCGGATGCGGCCTGTCGAGGTCACGCTCGACACTGAGCCGCCCGACTTGGCGCAGTTCGACCCCGACCCTGCGAGCTTTCAGGTCAGCAAGGTCACCCAAGAGCCTCGACCCATCGAGCGCCCCGACATCCTCGACGACCAGCTCGAGCGTGTGACGCCGCAGTTCTTCTTGCGGAACACTGAGCGGCTCGAGCGATACGCCGACCCCGACTTCGTCGAGTTCGACGCGCGACCCGTCCGCGACGCCGAAGTAGATGACTTTCTGACGGCAGCCCGCCGGTGTGGGGTCGACCGCCCGGACCTGACCGAGGACCTCGCGAGCGTACAGTTACGGGTGAATGTGGCGCAACGTCGCGCACTTATGCTAAACACCGCGTGGTCGGAGAGTTTCGGGCGCCGCGAAATGGTCGCGGTCGACGACGCCGACGCAGAGAATGGTCCCTTTGGCGACGCGTGAAGACCCTGCTGTGACGACATCGAAAACGGGCCTCCGCGTCTCCATTCTTCAATCGCTCTCAGTGCCCCGGGTTCAGCGCGCCGCGCATATGGCGCCCCCGGTCGTGCGCGAGAGCTGCTTCGTCGCGCCCAGGCGCGAGAAAGGACGCGCTGCGAATGAGCAAGCGCATGTTGGTCAATGCGGCCCAGGCGGGTGAAGTCCGGGTCGCGATCGTCGAAGATGGGGTCCTCGAGGACCTGAACATCGCCATCGCGGGCGCAGAGCAGATCCGCGGCAACATCTACCGGGCGCGGGTCGTGAACGTGGAGTCGGGCCTGCAGGCCGCCTTCATCGACTACGGCGCCGACCGCAACGGCTTCGTCACGTTCCCCGACGTGCTGCCTCGCTTCTACACGCGCAAGCCGCGCGGCGAGGCGCGCCCGCGCATCCAGGACGCCCTTGACCGCGGCGCCGAGCTGATGGTGCAGGTCTACAAGGAGGGCATCGGCAACAAGGGCGCGGCGATGACGACGGACATCACGCTGCCTGGCCGCTATCTGGTGCTCATGCCCTGGTCCGGCAGCGGCGGCGTGAGCCGCAAGATCGAGGACGAGGACGCGCGCAAGAAGCTCAAAGACATCATCAAGAAGCTCGCGCCGCCCGAGGAGATGGGCGTCATCGTGCGGACGGCCGGCATGGAGGCCTCGCGCGCGGAGCTCGAGGCCGACTACCAGCACCTGCTGCGCGTGTGGGCCCACATTCAACACCAGTTCGCGCAGCGCAACGAGTCGGGCCTGATCTATCAGGAGCAGGACGTCGTGATCCGCTCGGTGCGCGACTACTTCACGGACGACATCGACGAGGTCGTCGTCGACGACGTGAACGTGCATCGTCAGGTGCTCGACTTTTTCCAGCGCAACATGCCGGGCGTGCTCGACCGCGTGAAGCTCTACAACGGCAAGATGCCGGTGTTCAGCAACTACGGGCTAGAGCGCCAGCTTGAGAACATCGTCAGCCCGAAGGTGCCCCTCAAGAGCGGCGGCTCGATCGTCATCAGCCCCACCGAGGCGCTCACGGCGATTGACGTGAACTCGGGCAAGTCGCGCGGCCAGGACACCCAAGAGGCGATGGCGCTGCAGACGAACGTGGAGGCGGCCGAGGAGGTCGCGCGCCAGCTGCGCCTGCGGGACCTGGGCGGCCTGATCGTCGTCGACTTCATCGACATGCACGACGCGCGTAACCGGCGCGAGGTCGAGAAGGTGCTCAAGCGCACAATGAAGCTCGACAAGGCCCGGGTCGAGATCGGGCGCGTCTCGCGCTTCGGCCTGCTCGAGCTGTCGCGACAGCGCATCAAGCAACGGTTGATCTCGAGCACGCACCGCACGTGCCCCATGTGCGAGGGCTCGGGCTATGTCCTGGGCACCGAGACGGCGGGCATGAGCATGCTGCGCCGGATTCAGGAGCTCGCTGTGAGCGCGGTGCCGGGGGCGACGCTCCGCGGCAAGCTGCCGGTGGACGTCGCGCTGTTCCTGCTCAACAAGCAGCGCGAGACGCTCGCGGCGCTCGAGGCGCAGGGTAAGGTCACCATCGAGATTATCCCGGACGCGACGGCTGTCAGCACGCGCGACGCCATCGAGGTCCTGAAGCCGGGCCAGACCGAGAAGGCGACCGAGGAGCGGCGCGAAAACCGTGACCGCAGCCGCGACCGCCGCGATAAGCGGGACCGCAGCGGCCCGCCCACGCGGGGCGCCGCCGGCAAGGCGCTGCCCCCGCCGCCCAAGGTGCTGCCGCCCAAGACGAACATCGTCAATCTCGACGAGGACGACGACGAGGACGATATGCCGTACGAGCCCGCGCGGGTCGTCGGCTTCCAGTCCCCCGAGACGCTCGCCCAGCAGACGATGGACGAGGCGCCCGAGTCGCCCGAGTCCGAGGACGACGACGAGCGCGACGACGACGCGGGCGATAGCGCCGAGACGCCCCGCGCCGCCGGCGACGAGGACAGCGACCGCAAGAAGCGCCGCCGCCGTCGCCGCAAGGGCCGCGGGGGCGAGCGCGACGGCGCCGCCGAGCCGCGCACGCTGCTCGAGTCCTCGGACGACGACGCGCAGGACGACGACGACGCCCAAGACGACGACGAGAACGACGCGCAGGACGCCGACGAGCGCGCCGCAGACGCCGCCGATGGGGACGACGCCGATGGCCGCGGTCGCAAGCGTCGCCGCCGCCGCCGCAAGGGCCGCGGGGGTGAGCGCGAGGGCGGCGAGCAGCCGACCGTGCGCGAGGCCGCGCCGTCCTCCCGCGCCCCGGCGCCCACGGCGCCGGTCGCAGCCCCGGAGCGCGACCTGCGCGCTGAGGCGCGCGAGCGGATTCGTCTGCGCCGCGAGGCCCTGTCGCTCGGGCTCGACCCCGAGGCGTATGTCGCGGAGCGCCTGGGCGCCGCGTCGGTCGCGTCGACGGACGAGGCGGTCACCTCGGTCGAGGCGCCGAGCCCCACCCCGACCCCGCGCTCGTCGACGGAGCTCAAGGCGCTGCTGCGGGACCGCTTGAAGGCGCCCGTAGCGGCGTCGGTGCCGGCCGCCGCCAAGCCCGCTGCAAAGCCCGCCAAGGCTGAGCCCGCGGTCACCGGCAACGCGCCCCCCGCACTGAAGGCCGCCCTCAAGGCGCGCCTGAAGGCGGACGTCGCCGCGACACCCGCCCCCCCCCCCGCCGCCGCCAAGCCTGCCAAGGCCGAGCCCGCGGTCACCGGCAGCGCACCCACCGCGTTGAAGGCCGCTCTCAAGGCACGCCTCAAGGCGGACGTCGCCGCGATGCCGGCGCCGCCGGTCGCGCCGGTCGCCGCGCCGCCGGTCGCCGCGCCGCCGGTCGCGGTGGTCGCCGCGCCCGCCGTCGTCGACCCCGCCGCCGCGAAGGCGTCCCTCAAGGACAAGCTCAAGGCGAAGGTGGGCAAGACCAGCGCGGTGCCCGTCACGGCGCCGGTGACCGCGCCCGCGGCGCCCCCGCCGACCCCTGCGGTCCCTGAGCCCGCCGCGAAGGCGTCCTTCAAGGACAAGCTCAAGGCGAAGCTCTCCCAGGGTGAAGCCCCAGGCGCGTCTGCGCCCGTTGCAGCGCCCGTTGCAGCGCCCGTTGCAGTGCCCGCGCCCGCCGCAGCTGCACCCGGGGGCCGCAGCGTCGCGGAGCGGCTCAAGGCGAAGCTCGGCAAGGCCGCCGCGCCCGCCCCGACGCCGCCTGAGCCCGCCGCAGCGCCCGCGCCCGCTGCTTCGCCGGAGCCCGCGGCCCGTGGCAAGCGCACCAAGAAGGCCGCCGCGGCGGTCTTCGCGACGCTCGGCGACGAGTGACGCGCCGCCCGCTCGGCGGGCGGTGACTGCGGACGCCCGCGCTCAGCCCTCGACGAGGAGCCTGTAAGCGGGCGTCTGCATGACCGGGCAGCGGTAGATGTACTCCCCGGGCGTGAGCTCGATGGGAAAGAGCTTGCCGGTGCCCGGCGCGATGCCCTCGCCGTTCACGCGCGGCAGGCTCGGGTCGTGCTCACCCTTGAGCTCGAAGCCTGTCGCCCACGGCGCCGCGGTGTTCATGACCTGCAGATGGTACTTGCCCGCCTTCACGCGCAAGCGGACAAGTCCGCCCTCACGCGCGACAGCCGTGACGCGGTTGATGCGCGCGCACTCTTCGGCGGACTTCGCCGTGAAGGGTGCGGCATTCGGCTCGGCGTCGGCGAACACGCAGACCGCCTGACGCAGCGTGATGACAGGCCGCCCATCGCTCGCGGTCGTGAGCGTCGGCACGACGTCGCCCTCGGGCAGGCGAGGGACGTCCCGCGCGGCGCGTGTGGAGTGCACAGGCGCCGCGGCGAGCGCCTGAGCCGGCACGAGGAGCGCGGCGAGCGCGCAAGCCACAACCTTCATCGACGAACCTCCTGAACGCTCGACGCGCGACCGGCGCCGAAGATTCAGACGCTCAGCCGTTGACGAACGCGATGATCTCGCCGTCCTCATCCCGCGCGGCGCGCAGGTTGTCGACCAGCTCACCGATCAGGGCGGCGAAGTCGTCGTCGAAGACCAAGTCGAGGTCCTGCGCCATCTCCTCGGCGCGCTTGCGGAGCTCGTAGAGCTGCACGCGGTCGTAGTCCTCGTCGTCTTCTTCGTCCGGGTCGAGGTCGATGGCCTCGCCCAAGCGATCGAGCTGGTCCATTGCGTCGGACATGTCGTCCTCGCTCAGGTGACCAACCTTCGGGCTTGTGTGCCCGCCGTCAAGGTCGCCGAGCTCAGCGCCGAGCAGGTCCGAGAGCTTCGTGTCGAGGAGCTGGTCGAGCGCGTCGAACAGGTCGTTCGGCGGCGTCGCGAACTCGGTGCGGCCGAGGTGCTCACCGAACTCCTCACACCTTTTCCGCAGGCCCTCCACGCCCTCACTCCGGCGGACCTTCGTGAGCTGGGCCGCATTCAACGCGTAGAAGTCGAGGAAGAACGCCATGCAGAAGACCTCTTTGGGGGCAGTCCGTGACCCCCCCATTCAACGATGATGCGCCCCTTGTCAAGTCTATCGCGGGGGGGCGTCGTCAACCTGTGCGAAATCCATGCGCTCCATCAAGAACAGCACCTGATAGGCGTCCGCCTCGTCCACGCCGGGGATCGACAAGACGCGGCCGAGCTGCTCGGCGAGGGAGAGCCCGTGTGTCACGGCGTTCCAGATGCGCAGCTGCTTGGTGGAGAGCTGCAAATCCTCGGGAGAGATGCGCTTGTGGTCGAGCCGCAGGAACGGCTGCCGCTCTCGGCCGTCGAAGTGGGCCTTGAGGTCATCGAGGGCCATCCGACGGCAGACGCCCTCGTTGACGAGCGCGTAGGCCCCCAGCTCGAGCGGCACAATCTGCGCCGTCGTGTACTCGCCTCGGTAGAACGCGTACTGACCGGACGGCCACGAGAAGACCTCGAGCAACTTCGCCTTGACCTGCGAGCTCAGCGCGTCGAACAGGTCGTGCGGCGTCAGCAGGTTCAGGTGAACGAGCGCGTCTCCGAGCCGCCCGCCGTGGTCCGAGAGCGCGTTGAGCGCCTCGTTGAGCCGAGCGCGGGGGACCAGCCGCCGGTCGACGAGGTACTCGCCGAGCAGCTCGGAGCGCAGGTTGCTCGTCACGTACTCAGGCCGACCACGCCGCCAGAAGATCTCCTTGCGCTTGTGGCCCGTCTCGAGGGTCATGCGGCCCGTCGAGCGGCACACTGCGTAGCGGTAGAGAATGCGCGGCAGGTCGCGACGGTCGAATGTGCCGCCAAAGTCGGGCCGCGCCGTCGCGCCGCCGCTGACAGCCGCATCGAGCAGGCCGTCGACCCTGGCCGCCACCACCCAAGGACCGCCGTCGACCGAGACCTCTTCGGCAGACTTGAGCCCGTCGCGGCGCACGATCTCGACGAGCGTGCTGTAGCCCATCGGCCCATAGATGGCGCCCTCGCCGTCGCGGATCTTGAAGCGACTCTGCGGCGTCCAGGCGAGGCTGTCCGAGGGGTCGGCCGAGGCCGGCAACCCGACGGGCGGCGCGCTCGGCGGCGGCGCTGAGCGAGGCGGACCGCTCCGCAGCGTGGGCGTCATCGCTGCGGGGGCGGCGCTCGGCGGCGGGGGTGCAGGCGTTGCGCGCGCCGCCAACCCCGGCCCAAACGACTCACCCGCGAGGCCGAGCGCCTCGACAGCGCGGTCGAGGTCTTCTTGGCGCGCCAGCTCGTCCTCGAGCTCTCGCGCGAAGACCGACTTCATGAACCGGCCCATGTCCTGGTTCGTGACGCGCATCTTCTCGTTGAACAGGTAGTCGAGCAGCGCGTCGAGGAACTCGGTCGCGGTCTGGAAGCGGTCCTCGCGCTGCCGCGACAGGCCGCGCTGGACGATGCGGCGCAGCGGCTCCGGGACGTCTGACGGCAGCTTGGACAGCGCCTCGGTCACGTCGCAGTCGCGCACCATCATGAGCGTCTCGAGCTCGGTCTTGCCGTGAAAGAGGCGGTTCATGGCGAGCATCTCGTAGAGGATGATCGCGGCGCTGAAGAGGTCGGCGCGCGCGTCGATCTCCTGCCCCATCACCTGCTCGGGGCTCATGTACCCGAGCTTGCCCTTCATCGTGCCGGTCTTGGTCGCGGCCTCGCGCCGCGTGGCCTTCGCGACGCCGAAGTCGCCGATCTTGACCTCGCCGTCGTAGCTCACGAGCACGTTCGACGGCGAGACATCGCGGTGAATGATGTTGAGCGGCTGGCCGCGGCTATCGACCGCGCTGTGGGCCGCCTCGAGGCCCTTGAGCGTCTCGCACATCATGAAGACGGCGAGCTTCTGCGGCACACGAATCCGCAAGTGCGTACAGCGGATGAGCAGGTTCAGCAGGTCCTTGCCGAACACGTACTCCATCGCGATGAAGTACTCCGTGCGGACCGCACCCAAGTCGAAGATCTGCACGACGTTCGCGTGCTGCAGCGAGACGGCGATCTTCGCCTCGTCGATGAACATGCGGACGAACTCGTCGTTCTCCGCGAGATGCATCAGGATTTTCTTGATGCAGAGCTGCTTTTGAAAGCCCGCAGCGCCGTACTGACGCGCCCGAAAGATCTCCGCCATGCCGCCCATGCCGATGCGGTCGAGCAGGACGTACTTGCCGAAGTGAACCGGCTGGATCTTGGGGGCGCGGTCGGCGGACGCGGGCTTCACGCGCCCAACATCGCACACCCGGCAGGGGGCGGCAATTCAGGCGTCTCTGTCAGCACTCGATGACGTTCAAGGCGAGGCCGCCGCGGGCCGTCTCCTTGTACTTAGTGCTCATGTCCGCGCCCGTCGCGCGCATGGTCGCGATGACCTTGTCGAGCGAGACCTTGTGGGAGCCGTCCCCCGACAGGGCGAGCCGCGCCGCGTTGATGGCCTTGACCGCGCCCATCGCGTTGCGCTCGATGCAGGGCACCTGCACCAGCCCGCCGATGGGGTCGCAGGTGAGCCCCAGGTTGTGCTCCATCCCGATCTCGGCGGCGTTCTCGACCTGCTCGGGCGTGCCGCCCAAGACCTCGGCGAGCGCGCCCGCGGCCATTGAGCAGGCGACCCCGACCTCACCTTGGCAGCCGACCTCAGCGCCGCTGATCGAGGCGTTGCGCTTGTAGAGGCCGCCGATCGCGGTCGCGGCGAGCAAGAAGCGCAGCGTGCCGTCGTCGTCCGCGTTCGGCGTGTAGCGATGGTAGTAGGCCAGCACGGCGGGCACGATCCCCGCGGCGCCGTTCGTGGGCGCCGTCACGACCCGCCCGCCCGCGGCGTTCTCCTCGTTCACGGCGAGGGCCCACAAGTTCACCCAGTCGAGCGCGGCGAGCGGGTCATGCGCGCCGCGCGGGTCGTTCCGTAGGCGGCGATACATCTGCGCCGCCCGGCGGGGCACCCGCAGCCCCCCCGGCAGGATGCCCTCGACGCGGCAGCCACGCTCGATACACGCCTGCATCGTCGCCCACAGGCGCGTCACGCCGCCCCGCACCTCGGCTTCGGATCGGAGCGCGCACTCGTTCTTCAGCACAACCGTACTGATCGACAGGCCCGTGCGCTCGCACACATCGAGGAGCTCGCGACCGTTTGCGAAGGGGTGCGGCAGCGGCGCGCCCTGCTCGCCCGCCGAGCCCCCGCCGACCGGCGCACCGTCCGCCCCGGCCACGAAGCCACCGCCCACGGAGTAGTAAACGCGCTCGAAGAGCACCTCCCCGGCCGCGTCGAGCGCGCGAAAGCGCATGCCGTTGGAGTGCAGCGGCAGCCGCTCGCGCCGGTCGAAGACCAGGTCGCTGCGCGTGTCGAAGTGAATCTCCCCGACCCCGACGAGGGGCAAGCGGCCTGTGCGCGTCACGGCGTCGACCAGACCCGGCGCGGCGTCCGTGTCGACCGTATCGGGCCGCTCACCCCGCAGCCCGAGCACGATCGCGGTGTCGGTGCCGTGCCCGCGGCCGGTGTGGGCCAGCGAGCCGTGCAGCGAGACCCGCACGGTCGCGACGCGCGCGGCCACGCCGAAGTCCACGAGCCGCTCGCAGAACAGCAGCGCCGCCTTCATCGGGCCGACGGTGTGGGAGCTCGAGGGGCCGAGGCCGATCTTGAACAGGTCGAAAACGCTCACGTCCATGCGGGTCAACCTAGCATGCGGTTGGCACGTTCGCCTTCTGCCTGCTAGATTGCCGCGCTTTCATGTCTACGCAAACCCTCCCAGACCACGTCGAGACGCTCATCATCGGCGCCGGCCTCGCTGGCCTGTCGACCGCGCTGCACCTCGGCCCCGCCCACAACCTGCTCGTCGTCGAGGCGAACGACTACGTCGGCGGCAAGGCGCGCACGGAGCGCATCGGCGACTTCCTCTTCGACGTGACCGGCCACTGGCTGCACCTGCGCGACCCCGGCATTCGGGCGCTCATCTTCAGCCTGCTCGGTGAGGACCACTTCCACAAAGTGGACCGCATCAGCCGCATCTGGTCGCACGGCGTCTACACCGAGTACCCGTTCCAGGCGAACACCTTTGGCCTGCCGCCGCAGGTTGTGCACGAGTGCCTGATGGGCGCCATCGAGGCCGCCCGCGCGCGCCCGGACGCAGTCACGCCGGCGCAGGAGCCCGAGAGCTTCGCGGAGTGGATTCGGTTCTACTTTGGCGAGGGCATCGCGCGGCACTTCATGGTGCCCTACAACGCGCGCCTGTGGGGCGTGGACGCCGCTGAGATCACGAGCCGCTGGTGCCAGCGCTTCGTGCCAAAGCCCAAGCTCGAGGACATCGTGGCGGGCGCCGTGGGCCTGAACGCAGGCAAGATGGGCTACAACGCCCACTTCTTGTACCCCAAGCAGGGCGGCATCCAGAGCGTATCCGAGGCCTTGGCAGACGCCGTGGGCCGTGCGCGCATCGCGCTCTCGCTCAAGGTCACGGGCCTCGACCTCGACGCGCGCACCGCGACCCTGAGCGACGGCCGCGCCGTGCATTTCGAGCGCTTGGTCAGCACCATGCCGATGCCGTGGCTCATCGACACGATCGAGCGCGTGCCCGACGCCGTCCGGGCCGCCAAGGGCACCCTGCGCGCGACGCCTGTGACCTACTTCAACGTGGGCGTGCGCGGCGCGTTGGGCGTGCCGGACCACTGGGTCTACGTGCCCGAGGCGGAGTGGCCGATGTACCGCGTCGGCAGCTTCTCAAATGCCGTGCCGACGATGGCGCCGCCGGGCCACAGCTCGCTCTACATCGAGCTCGCCGACCGCACGACCCCGCCCGAGGCGCTCGTCCCGCGCGTGACCGAGGGGCTCATCCGCATGGGCTTCATCGAGCACGCCGACCAGATTTTGTTCATGCAGGCGCGCCACGTTCCGCTCGCCTACGTCATCTATGACTTCGGCTACACCGCGGGCCGCGAGGCCGTGCTCGAGTTCTTGGGCGCGCGGGGTGTGCAGTCGATCGGTCGCTACGGCGACTGGAACTACTCGTCGATGGAGGACGCGCTGATCGATGGCCGGCGCGCCGCAGGGATAAAGCCATGACACCGCCGCTCGTCTCGATCGTCATTCCCGTCTACAACGAGCAGGCGATCCTGTCGTCGTCGCTGAGCGATCTTGTCGACAAGCTCTCACGCGAGGACTTCACATACGAGATCATCGTCGCGGAGAACGGCTCGAAGGACGCCACAGTCGCCTTGGCCAACGAGTTCGCGTCGCACCACCCGCAGGTGCGCGTGCTCTCGGTCGGCGAGCCCAACTACGGCAAGGCGCTGAAGCAGGGCATCCTCGAGGCGCGGGGTGAGTTCGTCATCTGTGACGAAATCGACCTCTGCGACGTCGAATTCTACCGCCTCGCGCTGTCGAAGATGCGGGGAGACGGCTTCGACTTCGTCGTCGGCAGCAAGCGCGTCGCGGGATCGAACGACCGCCGCCCGATGTACCGCCGCGTGGCGACCCAGGTGCTCAACGGCATGCTCCGCGTCGCCGTGGGCTTCAAGGGCACCGATACGCACGGCCTCAAGGCGTTCCGGCGCGAGGCGATGCTCGACATCGTCGAGGCCTGCGTCGTCGACCGCGACATGTTCGCGAGCGAGCTCGTGGTCCGCACGCACCGCGCCGACCGCCGCTGGACCGAGGTCCCCATCGACCTGATGGAGAAGCGCCCGCCGTCTGTGCACCTGTTCAAGCGCGTGCCGAACGTACTCAAGAACATCGTGCGCCTCACGTCGATCATCCGGCTCGGCCGCGACGTCAAGTTCTAAGCGCGTGGCCCGGACCGTCAGCGTCGGCGTCGACATCGACGCGCTCGTTCACTACCACCGCATCCACGGCCTGCCCGAGGGGCGCGCTTCAAACGCGGCCTGGCGGGACGCTCTGCCCCGCTTCTCGGAGATGTTCGAGGCGCTCGGCGTCAAGGCGTCCTTCTACGCGGTCGCCGCGGATCTCGCGATCCCCGGCAACGCCGACCGGCTGCGCGCGCTCGTCGCGCAGGGCCACGAGATCGGCAACCACACGCTCAATCACCGCTACGACCTGACGCGCATGACGGCCGACGACCGCGTGGTCGAGGTCGGGCAGGGTCGCTACCGCCTGGAGCACGCGGCCGAGGCCGAGGTCGTGGGGTTCCGCGCGCCCGGCTACAACGTGAATGCCGACCTGCTGCGGGACGTCGTCGCCACCGGCCACACGTATGACACGAGCGTGTTCCCGTGCGCGCCTTACTACGGCGTCAAGGCGGGCGTGATCGGGCTGCTCAGCGCCCTCGGTCGACCGAGCCAGAGCATCGTCGGCACGCCGCGTGTGCTGTTCGCGCCGCGCGCGCCCTACCGCATGGATCCCGAAGAGCCGCACACGCGCGGCGATGGCCTGCCCGAGTTCCCGGTCACCGTGGCGGCGGGTGTGCCGATGCTGGGCCACGCCTTCACCGCGCTCGGTCGCCGCGGGGCGGTCGCGGCCGCGCAGCTCGCGGCGCGCCTGCACGACCACGTCACGGTCGAGTTCCACGCGGCCGACCTGCTCTCGCTCGACGAAGACCGCCTCGAGCCCGCGCTCGCGGCGCAGCGTGATCTGCGCGTTCCCCTGGCGCGCAAGCGTGAGACGTTCGAGGCGGCCCTGCGCGCGCTGCTCGACGGCGCGGCCTGCGTGCGCCTGTGCGACCTGCGCCTCGGCCCCCCAAATGAGGGTGCTCGCGCCTGATCGACGCGCGCAGGGTTGCGCCCCACGGCCCGCTCAGGTCAAATGCGCGCCGCCATGGCCGAGAACACGCACGACGATATGCAGGTCGAGCTCGAGAAGCTCCTCGAGATCGCAGTCAAGTACCCCGAGGTGGGCCCCCCCCTCGCCGCCGTCGCCTACAAGGCGGGGTGGCGGAGCTTCGGGGACCGGCTCGTTCGCATCGGCCTGACGGGCGGACCCCGCGGCTTCGACTACTACGCGGTCGCCGTGCTCAGCGCGCGCCGCGATGGTCGGACCGAGGACGCGCGCAAGCTCGTCCTTGAGGCCGCGCAGGACCTCGCGCGCGCCGAAGGTGTGAGCACCCACGACGCCGCCGAGTTCTTGCGGCTCGTCCGGCAAGGCTTCTCGTCCCTGCTGCACGACCAGAAAGACCCGCGCGCCGACCTCGCCTTCCCGTCGACACTCGCCGAGGTCTGGCCGTCGCTCGAGTCGAAGCTCTCGGGTGACCCGCTCTACCATGTGATTCGCGCGCAGATCCTGTGGTACGCCGACCCCGCCGCGGCCGAGGCCGCTTGGGTCGCTGCCGAGGCCCACGGCGACGCCGAGCTGGTCTGGAACGCCCGCGGCACGTGGGCGAAGGACGCCGAGAAGGACGAGGCCGCGGCCGAGAGCGCTTATCGAGCCGGGCTCGAGAAGGCCCGTGGTAGCGCGCTGCTGCTGCATAACCTGGCACAGCTCCTGATGGATCGGCACACACCCGCGCCTGCCGCCGACGCGGCCGCGCCTGCAGAGGCCGAGGCGCCTGCAGAGGCCGAGGCGCCTGCGGAAGCCGAGGTGGCCGCTGAGGGCGACGCGCCCGCAGCCCCCGTCGAAGCACCTGCCGCCCCTGCGGCGCATAGCCCGAGCGCCAAGCAGCGCAACCGTGACCTGAACGAGGCCGATATGCTGCTCCGCCGCGCGCTCAAGAGCGACTCGGCGCGCGGCCTGCGCCGCTTCGTGCACGCCACGCTCGACCGTCTGCACGCCATGCACACGCCACCGGAGCGTCGCCCCCGCGAGCCGCGCGCTCGCGACCAGCGCCGCGGCGACGAGGGCGGCCAGCGCCCGACCGGCCCCCTCCCCGAGGTCGGCGCCACCCTCAAGGGCAAGGTCGTGGGCCTGTCCGAGTTTGGCGCCTTCGTCGCCATCGCCGGCGGCCACGTGGGCTTGGTGCACCGCACCGAGCTCGCGCACGAGCGTGTCGGCGACCCGTCGAGCGTCGTCAAAGAGGGCGACGAGTTCGACGTCAAGGTGCTCGAGGTGGGCGTCCGCGAGGACGGCAAGCAGCGGCTCGCGCTCTCGCGCAAGGCCTTGCTCGAGGCGCCCGCGCCCCGCCCGCCTCGCCCACCCCGCGAGGGTGGCGGTGAGCAGCGCGGTCCCCGTCGCGAAGGCGGCGGAGAGCAGCGCGGTCCTCGTCGCGAGGGTGGCGGCGGCGAGCAGCGCGGTCCCCGTCGCGAAGGTGGCGGCGGCGAGCAGCGCGGCCCCCGTCGCGAGGGTGGCGGTGGTGAGCCGCGTGGCCCGCGCCCCCCGCGTGACGGTGGAGGCGAGCAGCGCGGCCCCCGTCGCGAGGGCGGCGGTGAAGGTCGTCCTCCGCGTCGCGAGGGCGGAGAGGGCGGCGAGGGCCGTCCGCAGCGCCGCGACGAGCGGCCCGCGGCCGCCCAGCCCGCCGCGAACGCGGGCTTCGGGCTGAGCCTCGGCGAGATGCTGCTCGCCAAGCTCCGCGAGCAAGAGGCGGCGCGCAAGGGCTGAGCCCGAGCGGCCGCGCGCGTCACCAGTAGGTCGCGCGCACGTGCACATCCCCGAGCGCGCGCGCCAAACACGCAATTCGGGTGTCAGGCCCGCGCTGCTCCGGGGAGAGCCGGTCGAGCAGCGCCGCTTCGTCGGGCTCCACGGCCGAGGTCGGCCCGCGAACGTCTACGCGGCAGGCCACGCACACCCCGCGCCCGCGGCAGGCGTAGCCGATGGGGCGGCCCGCGCGGAGGACCGCCGCGAGGACCGGCGTGCCCTCGGGGACGTCGATCATCGCCCCGTCCGGCTCGAAGGTCACCACGGCCATTGAGCGCCCCCGCGGGTTCCCCCAATATGCCGCGCCATGTCGAACTCGACCGACTCCGCTCGCGCCGCTGGCCTGGGCTTCCTCGTCATCACGGGCGCCAAGCTCTGGTTCATGGTGGGGGGCGCGCTCATTGGCCTTGGCCTGCCTTATCTCGTGGGCGCCGCGGGGTACGGCAAGTACACCGACATCAACAACTCGCTCGGCCTGTTCAGCATGGTCATGGTCACGGGCATGACTCAAGCGGTCGCGCACGCCGTGAGCGCGCACCCGGCGCAGGCGGGCGGGACTGTGCGGCGGGCGCTGTGGGGCATCGGCCTGTTGGGGGGCCTGATCGGCCTGGCGGGCGCCCTCTTGGCGCCGCTCATCGCCGAGGCGCGGGGCGACGCCCTGATGACGTCCGCCTACCGGGGCGCGGCGGTCGTCGTCTTCGCCTATGGCCTGTACGCGACCCTGATCGGCTACCTGAACGGGCGCCAGCTCTTCTTGCGGCAGGCGCTCTTCGACATCGCCTATACCACCCTCAAAGCCTCCCTCGTGCTCGGCGGCGCATACTTCGCGCTGCGCTCCGCGGGCCCCGAGGCCTTCTGCCTGCCGCCCGCGTGCGCCGAGGGCGGCGCGCCTGAGCCCGCGGCCCTCGGCGGCGCGATGACCGCGGTCTTCGGGGGCTTCGCGCTCGCGTCTGTGCTCATCCTGCTGGCGGCCGGCGCGCGGATCGGGCGAGAGCTCGACCCTGGCCCGCCCGCCCCGGGACTCTGGAAGTTCGCCGCGCAGGTCATGGCGTCCCAGCTCGTTTTTCAGCTCGTGTTTCGACAGGACGTCTTGCTCATCCCATTTATCGCGCAGGGTGGGCTCGGCGAGGTCGTCGCGCCGCTGACGCAGGTCGAGACCGACCGCGTGCTGGGCCACTACGGCCTCGCCGCGTCGCTCGCGCGGCTCCCGTGGCAGGCCACGCTCGCGATCACCTTCGTGATTTTCCCGATGGTGAGCGCCGCGACGTTCACGGACGACCCGCAGCGCGCGCGCGACTACGTGCGGCAGACGCTGCGCTACTCGCTCCTGCTGATTGCGACGGCGGCCGTGGCCTTCGCCGCGGTGCCGACGCTCATCGTCGACGGCGCCTGGAACGCGGACTTCGAGCCGGCCGCCATCGCGCTCACCGTCCTGGCGCCCGCCTATGTGTGCTTCGCCCTCTTCAACATCGCCAATACGGTCCTCACGGCCTCGGGGCGCGCGGCCACTGTCCTGGGGATCAGCGTCGCCACGGCCCTGGCCGCATTCGCGAGCTACGCGCTCATCCTACCGGGCGCCGCCGATCCAGACGCCCTCTTGCAGCGGGCCGCCATCGCAACCCTCGTACCGTTCGCGCTGGGCCTCGCCCTCTCCGGCGGCGCCCTCTACCGCCTCTACGGCCCCCCCATCGCTGCGGCCACGGTCGCTCGCGTCGCCAGCCTCGGCCTGCTCGTCTGCGCCCTCGGGCGTCTGGCGCCCGCCGTCGCGGACGTCACCGCGCGCTTCGCCCCCCAAGGTGGCAAGCTCGCGCGGCTCGTTGGTCTGGGCTACGGTGGCGGCATGGCGCTCTTGGTCGTACTCGCCTTCTTGGCGCTGCTCTTCGTCACACGCGAGTTTGGCCCCGAGGACCGCGCGCGGGTCGCCCGCGTGCTCTCGCGCAAGAGGCCGCAGTGACGCCGCGCCGCGCCGCGCTCCGCGCCCTGGGCGTGCTGACGCTCCTGGCGCTCTCCGCCTGTGCCGCCCGCCCCAACACGCCCGCGAACACGCTGCTCGACACCCTGCGCGCGTTCCACGCCCACCTGCAGTGGGAGAACTACGGCGCGGCGCTCGGGCAGGTCGACCCCGCCTATCGCGCCACGTTCGCCGCGCACGTGAAGGCGAACGGCAAGCTCACCGAGTGGGAGATCGGCGGCATCGACCTGCCGGAGCCGCCGGGCGATGCCGCGACGGTCCTGACCCGCTGGGCCGGCTATCGCATGCCCGACCTGACGGTGCGCGCCGGTCTGTGGCGAGAGTCGTGGCGTCGCTCAGGGGACGTGTGGACCCTGACCGCCCTCGAAGAGGTCGACCCGGGCCTCTAAAGCCGCTGCCCCGCGGCCGTCAGAACGGGATCGGGTCGTCATCAAACCCGGGGCCGGCGTCGCCGCCGCCACCGCCGCCGCGGTTGCCACCGCCACCGCCACCGCCGCCGCCACGGTTGCCACCGCCGCCGCCGCCGCCGC
>Ga0209598_10001136_pt1 | contig 21760 bp, 20 predicted proteins | sample M_140807_EF_Meta_FD_187317 | JGI IMG/M metagenome (GOLD analysis project Ga0209598, IMG submission 187317) | Freshwater microbial communities from Lake Montjoie, Canada to study carbon cycling - M_140807_EF_MetaG (SPAdes) (version 2) | ecosystem: Environmental > Aquatic > Freshwater > Lake...
ATCATTGTAAGGCAGGGCGATGTAGAAAGGATTTTGGCGGGGAATGAAACGCGCCGGGATGTAGCCGCGGCGACCGCGAGGATCAGGGTCGTCGTAGCCGCCGTAGCTATGGGACCACTTGGTGTCCCAAGAACTCTTGTTGTTGGGCACCGGATTGTTCTCAGCGGCGCTTTCCCCGATCCAGAAAACCGTGGTGACGATATTGTTCTTCCAAGGAAACTGGCGGGAATTGCCCGCGCGGGCCTCGGCAGGTTGGCGCGGGTGGGTCAGGCGCGGTTCGACGCGCAGAAGCACGCTTTCACGCAGTCGAAGGGCTTGCTCCTCAAAGCCGGGGGTCGTCGTGGCAGAAACCGCGGAGACCAGGATGAGGGAAAGGCAGAGGCCCGGAATGAAGGCTTTTGGGAAAGTCATTCGCGAGTTTGTAAATATCGCCTTGAACGAAGACCGAGGCAAGCGGCAAGACGAATTTATTTTCCGCCGGAGGCCTGTGGTCAGAGATAAAGCGGGGATCCCGGGCCGATCAATATTGCCTCTTCCCCTCAGGCCGGTCGCGATGGATCCAGACGCTTTGCAGGATGCCCACACTGAAAAGGACGGCGAGCAGGAAAGAACCGCCGTAGCTGATCAAGGGGAGCGGAAGGCCGGTGATGGGGGTCACGCCGATCGTCATACCGACGTTCATCAGGGTGTGCGTGAAAAGCAAGGTGGTCAGCCCGACCGCAATCAAACGGCCCAGATCATCCTTGGCCTTCAGAGCCACATAGAGCCCGAGCCCGATGAGCAGGGTAAAGGCGAGCAACAACAACCCGGCGCCGACAAAACCGTGCTGCTCGCCGATGACGGAGAAAATAAAGTCGTTGTGCACGATGGTGCTGGGGAGGAAGCCGAGCTCATTGAGCGTGTTGGGCGCCTTGAACCCTTTGCCGCTCCACCCGCCGGATCCGATGGCGGTGAGCGATTGGTTGATGGTCCAACCGGCCCCGCGCGGGTCCAGTTCGGGATCAAGGAATGTGACGATGCGCTGCCGCTGGTAGGGACGCAGCCCGAAATTGACGACCAGCGGGATGACGGCAAGAACCAGGAGGATCATGCTGATAAGGTAGCGGGCCGGAATGCGCGCGGCGTAGAGCATGGCGAGGAAAACAGGCACCCAAGTGATGGCCGAGCCGAGGTCCGGTTGGATCAAGATGAGAAGGAAAGGCACCGCGGCCACCACGCCGCAGACGGCGATCCGCAAGGGCGCAGGCATTTCCTCATAGCCGGAAAGGAATACCGACAGAACCATGATCGATGCGATGATGGCGAGCTGGGAAGGCTGGAAATTGATAACGCCGAGGTCGAGCCAACTGCGCGCGCCATACACTTTCGCGCCGACAAAATGGGTCAGAACGAGGGCGACCACCGCGGCGAGGTAAAGCGGCACCGCGCCCACGCGCACCCACTCGTAATCGCGCAGAGACACCACCGCGCAGAGGGCGAGGCCGACCACTAGCCAGATAAGTTGGCGGCTCCAGAAATTCTGGTCACGCATCCATGTCGCGCTGTAGATGGCGAAAATGCCGAAGGCCGCAAGAGCCAGGACGAGGAGCAACAACGGCCAGTTGAGGGACGGGATTTTACGGATGGCTGGAATCATGGGCTCCCGGGCTCAGGCGGCCAACCGCGGAACGGCGGCCAGAAGCTTCTTCGTATATTCATGACGCGGGTCGCCGTAGATGGACTCCGCCGACGCCGATTCCACGATTTTTCCGTGATGCATGACGACGACATGGTCGCTGACATGTTTGACCACGGCAAGATCGTGCGCGATGAAAAGGTAGGCGATGCCCAACTGCTCCTGGAGATCCTGCAGAAGGTTGACGATCTGGGCCTGCACGCTCACGTCGAGAGCGCTGACCGGTTCGTCGCAGACGATGAATTTGGGCTTCACCGCGAGGGCGCGCGCGATGCCGATGCGCTGGCGCTGGCCGCCGCTGAACTCGTGAGGATAGCGCCCCATGGCATCGGCGGGCAATCCGACCAAGCGCAGCAATTCCGCCACGCGCGCGCGCCGCTCGTCCCTCGTCATCGCCGGAAAATGGATCTCGAGGGGCTCGGCCAGGATGGCGTGGATGGTCATGCGCGGGTTGAGCGAACCGAAAGGGTCCTGGAAGATCATCTGCATGTCTTTGCGCAGCGGACGGAACTCGCCCTCGCCCATCGGCAGGATGTCGCGATCCCCGTAGAGCACCCGACCGGAGGTCGCCGGGGTGAGCTTGAGGATCGTGCGGCCCACCGTCGTCTTGCCGCTGCCGCTTTCGCCGACGAGGCCCACGGTTTTGCCGGGTTCGATATCAAAGCTGACGCCGTCGACGGCCTTGATCTCCCCGGTGCGGTGGCGGAAGACGCCGCCGAGCACGGGAAACCATGTGTGCAGATCTTGGACCGAAACGAGCGGCATCGGCGCAATTTGCCGCCTTGACGCTTGCTCGGCAAGAGCGGTCTGGATTGGTCAGGCCAGCAATGCTTCCAAGGCGTCGGCGAGCGCGGCGGGCGTCCCGGCTTTGCCCAGGGCGGCGAACGTCTTCTCCTCGCCGCAAAGGCGGGCCAGCGCACCGACCGAACGCAGATAATCCTCGGCCATCGCCGCGGGAATGGCGAAGACGAAGACAAAGCGCGGCAGGCCGGCAGGCGCGTTCTCCTCGAGGCGCCCGGCGGCCAACACGAGATCCCGGACCGATTCGTCGCGTCCGTGGGCGAGACAGACGCCGCATCCGCATCCTTTGAGATCGACGATCTGCTTCGGGCCGATGGATCCCCAAAACGCATCCCACGAGCCGATCCTTTCGTCGCCGCGCAAAAGTTCCGCGACCACGCGGACCGCCTCGTCGCGCGATGCCGCAGCCAGTCCGAGCCTGACGTGCGCCGGGTCGATCAGGCGGTTGCTCATACGTTGCTACCGCTCCACTTGAGTTTCTCGCGGAGCACCCCGCTGAATGTCAGCCCGGGCAACGTGGCCAAGTGCAACTTTTCCGCGGCGCGCGAGACGCGCAGCACGTCGCGGGCACCGAGTTCGCGGATCTCCTGGCCGTCGACGTTGACCGTGACGCCCGGCGCGTCGCCGACCAGACGCAACTCGAGACGCGCGCTGTCGGGCACCACGGCCGAACGGTTGGTCAGCACGTGCGGGCAAATCGGCGTCAGCACGAAGGAGGCGCTGTCGGGCAGCACGAGCGGACCGCCCGCGGACATGGAATAGGCGGTGGAGCCGGTCGGCGTCGCCACGATAAGGCCGTCCGCATTGTAGACGCACAATTCTTCGCCATTCACCCGCACCTCGATTTTGATGAGCTGCGAATGGTGGCCGCGGCTGACCACGGCGTCGTTCAGGCCAAGGAACGTCTCCGCAATGCGCCCGTCCCGCTCGAGTTCGACGCGCAGGAGGGAGCGTGCGCTGAGTTGGTAGTCGCCCCCGGCAATGCTTTGCACCGCATCGCTCCATTCCTCGCCGCTCACCCCCGTGAGAAAGCCCAGTGACCCGAGGTTGATGCCGAAGATCGGCGGGACTGTGCCGCCCATACGGTGCAGGGCGCGGAGGATCGTGCCGTCCCCGCCGAGCACGACGATCAAATCGCACGACTGCGCCATCTCCTGCTCCGAAACGCCGGCCGTGCCGTCGCCGAGCAATCCGGCCGTGCGGCTCTCGAGCAAGATGCCGGCGCCTCGCGCCGAGAGCGCGTCGCGTAACGACCGGACGAGCGGTGCGGCCTGCGGTTTGTCGCAGCGGGCGAGCAGACCTACTTTCATGGCCGGATCAGGCAGAGGAATTCGTGGTTGCCGTCCGCTCCCGTGATCGGAGAACCGGTGACGCCGCACCATGTCCATCCGCGCGCGGCGGCAAAATCGCGGATTTTATCCACCGCACGGAGGCGAGCGGCATCATCACGCACCACGCCGCCGCGCCCGACTTCTTGGCGCGAGAGTTCGAACTGCGGCTTGATCAGGGCCAATATCATGCCGCCGTCAGTAAGAACCTGCGCGGCGGGCGGCAAGACCAAAGTCAGGGAAATGAAACTCACATCGGCCGTGATCAGGCCGACTTTCTCGGGAATGGCCCCCGGTGGCAGGTGGCGCGCATTGCAGTGTTCCATCACGACCACGCGGTGGTCGTTGCGGATTTTCCAGTCGAGTTGCCCGTGCCCGACATCGAGCGCATAAACTTTGGCCGCGCCATGCTGCAGCAGACAATCGGTGAATCCGCCGGTCGACGCGCCGACATCGAGGCAGACCATCCCCGCCGGATCGACCGCAAAATGGCCCAGTGCATGCTCGAGTTTGAGACCCCCGCGTCCGACGTAGCGTTCGCTTTGGCGGATGTCGATGGGCGCGTCGTGCAGGAAGGATTGCGACGCCTTGTCCAGACGCGTGCCGCCGCTGAAGACCTGGCCGGCCATGATGAGCCGCTGGGCTTTTTCGCGGGAAGGACACAAGCCGCGCCGGACAAGCAGCACGTCCAGACGCTCTTTGGGAGCGGCGGCGCTCAATCCGGGAGCAGGCCGGCGGACTGCAAACGCTTCTCGAGTTGGCGGATGCGCACTTCAGCCATCTCGAGTTTCTGCCGCTTCTCGACGAGGAGCAGCTCGAGTTCGCGGATGCGCTGCTGCAAATTCTGCCGGATGGTGCGGCGCCCCGGTTCACCGCGGGCAATGTCTTCCATCGGCGGCGGGAGGCCCTGGAAAAAGCTGCTCTCGCGAAGCGCCATTTCCTCGCCGGTGCAGCAATTGATGATCGCGGTGTCGGCGTTGATTTCGCCCAGGCGCAGAAACTCCTGCACCGTCTCCTCGGTGGTCGGCCCGTAGTAGGACTCGTCTCCGAGTTGGATGAGATAATCCATGTGCAGGGCCTGCAGCATGGGGGCCTTGACCCAACTGATCCGGTCGTCGCTCACCATGTCGAGGGGCGAGACTTGGGCCGCCCGGGTCCAATCCTTCAATTTGGCAAAGTCGACCGGTCCGAAGACTTCCCCGTCCTCGTGCTTCCTTAAAAACCATAGGGCCGACTGTTCCATCTCCCGGGAGCATAGCGGAAGGCCCCTCGCTCGCAAAGGGCGCAGATGACCGCTTTTGCTTGCCTCGGGCGGCTATCCCGATAGTCTTGGCGGCTCGTTTCCATGAAAGCCGATTTGCATCCCGATTACGCCGAGACCACGATCACCTGCACCTGCGGGGTGGTCTACCACACACGCTCAACCCGCAAGAACATCAAAATCGGCATCTGCGCGGGCTGCCATCCTTTCTTCACCGGCGAGCAGAAGTTCATCGATACCGCAGGGCGCGTGGAGAAATTCTCCCGCCGCTACGGCTCGGTCAAAGCCGCCCGCACCAAAAAAGCTTAGCTGGTTTGTTGCTGACACGGTGATCGCGCCGCTTCGCGGCCGGTCGCCGTTTTTCTTTTTATGGATCTCGCTTCGCTCATCGCCAAAAAACGCGAGCGCCTGGCGGAGTTGGACAAGTTGGTCGCCTGCGAAGACTTCTACGCCGATCCAGCCAAAGCGCGCGATGTCATGCGCGAGCAGGCGCGGTTGAAAGAACTGGCCGGTGCGGATGACGAAGCCAAACGGTTGCGCGGACAATTGAAAGAAAACGGCGAACTCGCCACCGGCACCGATCCGGAGATGGCCGAGCTGGCCGCCGCGGAAATCCCGCAAATCGAGGAACGCCTCTCCGTGCTCGACCGGGAAATCCAGTTCGCCCTTCTCCCGCCCGACGAGAGCGAAGACCGCAACGCCATCGTGGAAATCCGCGCAGGCACCGGAGGCGACGAGGCAGGACTCTTCGCCGCCGATCTCTACCGCATGTATCAACGCCACGCCGAAGCGCACGGACTGAAAATCGAGTCGATCGATTCCAGCCCGTCCGGCCTCGGCGGCTTCAAAGAAGTCATCTTCAAGGTCATCGGCGAGGCTGTCTTCCGCCGCCTGCGCTACGAGAGCGGAGTACACCGCGTGCAACGCGTCCCCGCCACCGAGGCGCAGGGACGCATCCACACTTCAACCGCCACCGTCGCCGTCCTGCCCGAGGCGCAGGAGGTCGACATCGAACTCCGCCCCCAAGACCTGCGCATCGAAGTCTGCCGCTCCGGCGGACCCGGCGGGCAGGGCGTCAACACAACCGACTCCGCGGTGCAGATCCTCCACATCCCCACCGGCAAAATCGTGCGCTGTCAGGACGGACGCTCGCAGCAGAAAAACAAAGCCGCCGCGCTGGAAATCCTCCGCACCCGCCTTCTCGAGGACAAACGCAACGAGGAGGAAGCGAAATATTCCGCCCACCGACGCAGCCTCATCGGCCGCGCCGGCCGCGAGGAAAAAATCCGCACCTACAATTTCCCGCAGAACCGCATCACCGACCACCGCATCGGCCTGACCCTTTACAATCTCGACCGCGTGATCGAAGGCGACCTCGATGAAATGGTCGGCTCCCTCCAGCAACGCGACATGGAGGACCGCCTGGCCGAAGCGGGCCTGGCGTAAGCATCATGCGATCTGTTTCGTTAAGGCAGCGGACGGCAGGGCCAGCCGCCACCTGCTCCGCAGTCTCGCCGTCCCCGGCGACGAATCGTCATGCCTGAATCCATTCCGCTGCTCGAAGTCCTCCGCGGCGCCGAGCGTTATCTCGCCGATCGCGGTGTGGAGAGCCCGCGCCTCAACGCCGAGCATCTGCTGGCCCACACGCTCGGGCTCAAGCGGATGGAGCTTTATCTGCAGTTCGATCGTCCGCTCGGCGAGGCCGAACGCGCCCCGTTGCGCGAGATGGTGAAACGCCGAGGCGCGCGCGAACCGCTCCAGCACGTTCTTGGCACGGCCGAGTTCCACGGACGCACCTTCGCCTGCGACAAACGCGGCCTTGTCCCCCGCCCCGAGACGGAACAACTCGTCGAGATCGCGCTGGAAATCGCGAAGACCAAAACATCGCCCAAGATTCTCGATATCGGCACGGGTAGTGGCGTCATCGCCATCACGCTCGCGCTGGAAATACCCTCCGCGGAAATCCACGCCGTCGACATCTCCCCCGACGCCCTCGCCCTCGCCGCGGAGAACACCGCGCGACACGAACTCGCCACGCGCATTTCTTTCCACCCAGCCGACCTCCTTCCGCCCGGGAATACCAAGTTCGACCTCATCGCGGCCAACCTCCCCTACATCCCGGCCGGCGAGATCGCGTCACTCTCGCCCGAAGTCCGCCACGACCCTGCCACCGCTCTGGACGGCGGACCAGACGGACTCGACACCATCCGCCGCCTTGTGGAGACCGCACCCGACCACCTTGCCCCCGGCGGCGCGCTCCTTCTGGAGATCGGCGCGGGGCAGGGAGATGCTGTTAACACCCTACTAAGGGAACAACGCAAATTTCGGGACATTTCCGTTCGTTCGGACTATCAAAACATCCCGCGTTTCGCGGTCGGTTTCCATGGATAAAATTCTCGTTCACGGCGGACGCAAGTTGAACGGCAAGGTGCGTATCAGCGGATCGAAAAACTCCGCCCTTCCCATCCTCGCCGCCACGCTCCTCACCCGCGAAAAGTGCGTCATACGCGGCGTGCCGGACTTGAGCGACATCCATTACATGCTGACCATCCTCAGCGCGCTCGGATGCGAAGTGGAGCGCGCCAGCGGCACGGTCGTGATCAAAGCGGAGAGGATCCGCACCGAGGCACCCTACGAACTTGTGCGCAAAATGCGCGCGTCCGTCTGCGTGCTCGGCCCGCTGCTCGGACGCGAGCACGAGGCTTGCGTGTCGCTCCCCGGCGGTTGCGTCATCGGCGACCGCCCGATCGATCTTCATCTCCGCGGATTCGAAGCGCTCGGCGCCGCCGTGCGCGTGACCGGAGGCAATGTCAAAGTCCTCGCCCCTCGCCTCTGCGGCGCAAACGTCTCCATGAGCGGCAAATACGGCACAACCGTGCTCGGCACGGACAATGTCATGATGGCCGCCGTCCTGGCCGAGGGTACCACGATCATCGAGGACGCAGCCGAGGAACCCGAGGTGGTCGACTTGGCCAATTTTCTCAACGCACTCGGCGCAAACATCACCGGCGCCGGAACCCGCCGCATCGTCATCGAGGGTGTCAAGGAACTCCACGGCACCGATTACACCGTCATCCCCGACCGCATCGAAGCCGGCACCATGCTCGTGGCCGGCGCGATCAGCGGAGGCGACCTCACGGTCAACAATGTCCGCCCCGACCATCTCGAGTCGGTCCTCGCGCCCCTCCGTGCCGCCGGTTTCCACATCGAAACGCGCGAACGCAGCGTCAGCGTTTCGCCCAACGGCGGACTGCGCCCGCTCCATCTCGAGACGAGCCCCTACCCCGGTTTTCCCACCGACATGCAGGCGCAGATGTGCGCGTTGCTTGTCCGCGCTCCCGGCGAAAGCGTCATCACCGACCACATTTTCCCCCAGCGTTTCATGCACGTGGCCGAACTGGCCCGCATGGGCGCGCAAATCCGCCTCGAAGCCCCGACCGCGTTCATCACCGGCAACGGAGCGCTGAGCGGCGCACCCGTCATGGCCAGCGATCTGCGCGCCTCGGCCGCGTTGCTCCTCGCCGGGTTGCAAGCCGACGGCGTGACCGAGGTCAACCGCGTCTATCACGTCGATCGCGGCTACGAGCACATCGACGAAAAACTCAACGGCGTCGGCGCGCACATTGAACGCGTCAAAGCGTGAGCAGTCAGAGCATGCGACGCAAACTTTAGCGTCGCCGTCCCCGGCGACGAAAACTCCCGATCCATGAACGACCGCGACTTCCGCACTCACGCCCCCGGTTGCTGGCCCGATGCCGGTCCAGCGGAGTGGAACGACTGGCGCTGGCAGATGCGCCACCGCATCACCACGCTCGCGCAAGCCGAGCAGCACCTGCGCCTCACGCCGGCCGAACGCGAGGGTCTGCTTCTCACCGCACACAAACTCGCCTTCGCCGTCACCCCGCACTACTTCAACCTCATCGAGCCCGACAATCCGTCCTGCCCGATCCGCCGTCAGATCATCCCTCTTCCCGGCGAAGCGGTGGTCACTCCCGGCGAAATGGCCGACCCGTGCGGCGAGGATGGGCATATGCCCGTGCCCGGGTTGGTCCACCGCTATCCGGACCGCGTCCTTCTCCTCGTCACCGACCGCTGCGCCAGCTACTGCCGCTACTGCACGCGCAGCCGCGTGGTCAGCGGCGTGGGCGAGCAGGAACTGGAGACCGATTTCGAGGCGGCCTTCCAATACCTCGAAACCCACACCGAGGTCCGCGACGTCCTCCTCTCCGGCGGCGACGCACTACTGCTCTCCGACGATAAACTCCGCGGCATCCTCACCCGCCTGCGCGCCATTCCGCACATCGAGTTCCTCCGCATCGGCTCGCGGATTCCGATTTTTCTCCCGCAGCGCATCACTCCCGAGTTGTGCGCCATGCTCAAGGAATTCCACCCGCTCTGGATGAGCGTGCACGTCAATCACCCGCGTGAACTCACCACCGAAGTGCGCGACGCGCTCGGACGGTTGGCCGACGCAGGCATCCCGCTGGGCAACCAGAGCGTGCTGCTCGCCGGGGTCAATGACGACGCCGACACCATGCGTGCGCTCATCCACAAACTCCTGCGCAGCCGGGTGCGCCCCTATTACCTTTACCAGTGCGACCTCATCCACGGGTCCGCCCACCTGCGCACCAGCGTGGCCAAAGGACTCGAAATCATCGAAGCCCTGCGCGGACACACCACCGGCTACGCCGTGCCGCAATACGTCATCGACGCGCCCGGCGGTGGAGGCAAAGTTCCAGTCAGCCCCGGCTACGTCGTGTATCACGACAGCGAGAAAGTCGTCCTGCGCAATTACGAGGGCCGCATCTTCGAATACCCCGAAAATCCGGGCGCATCCGGGATTGTCCGGCCCGAGGCCATCCTCGAATACTGAACGCATGGCCACGATCATCGTCCGCCCGCGCGCCCGGGTCTTCCACGGCCACGACTGGGTCCACGACAACGAAGTGCTCAAAGTCACCGGCAAACCGGAGGACGGGGGCGTTGTCGGACTGAAAGACCAGCGCGACCGTTTCCTCGGCAGCGCCATCTACAACAGCCGCTCGAAAATTCCCGCGCGCCGCTTCTCGCGCCAGCGCCAGGACCTCGACGCCGACTTCTTCCGCCGCCGCATCGCCATGGCCTCGGAATACCGCGACAAACTCGGACTCGATCCCCGCGCCCGCCGCGAAGTCTGGAGTGAAAGCGACGGACTCCCGGGTCTCATCCTCGACCGCTACGGCGACTGCGCCGTCCTGCAAACGCTCACCCTCGCGATGGACCAACGCAAAGACCTCATCGCCGGTGCCATCGAGGAAATTCTCAAACCGAACTGCATCATCGAACGAAATGACGCCCCCGTGCGCAAAGCCGAAGGACTCGAGCTGCACACCGGCATCCTGCGCGGCGAAGCCCCCGGGCCTTTCGAGGTGACGCTCGCCGGGGTCCGATTCGGAATCGATCTTCCCGGCGGACAAAAAACCGGCCTCTACCTCGACCAGGCCGACAACTACGCGCTCGTCGCGCAACATGCCCAAGGCATGCGCGTCCTCGACTGCTTCAGCAACCAAGGCGGATTCGCCCTCGCCTGCGCCATGGCCGGAGCGAGCGAAGTCACCGCCCTCGACATCTCAGCCGACGCCTGCGCCACCATCGAGGCCAACGCCAAGCGCAACAACGTTCGTCTCAATGTCACCGAAACCAACGTCTTCGACTGGCTCAAAGCCGCCACGACGCGCGGCGACCAATACGATCTCATCATCCTCGATCCGCCGAGTTTCACCCGCGACCGCGCGCGGCTCAACGACGCCCTGCGCGGCTACAAAGAAATTCACCTCCGCGCCGCGCAGTTGCTCGGCAATGGAGGACTACTCGCCACCTTCTGCTGCTCGCACCACGTGAGTGATGCCATTTTTCTCGACGTGATCGGCGACGCCATGGTCGACGCCAAGAAAACCGCCCGCCTCCGCGCGAGTTACACGCAACGCCCCGATCACCCCGTCATCCTCGGCCTCCCCGAGTCCTCGTATCTCAAAGGCCACCTCCTCGAAATGGCTCCGGGGCGCTAGCCGCGGGTCTATTCGACGGTCACGCTCTTGGCCAGGTTGCGCGGTTTATCCACATCGCAGCCTCGCGCCACGGCAATGTGGTAGGAGAGGAGTTGCAGAGGAATGACGGTGAGCACGGGCATGAGCCAATCAGGCGCATCGGGGACCCAAAGGGTGTCGTCGGTGATTTTTGCCAGCGCCTCGTGGCCCTCGGTGCCGACGCCGATGACCGGACCCTTGCGCGCACGGACTTCCTGGATATTGCTCGCGTTCTTCTCGAAAAGCGCGTCGCGCGGGGCGATGAACACCGATGGCGTGTCCTGATTGACCAGCGCGATGACGCCGTGCTTCAGTTCGGCGCTCGGATAGCCCGAGCAGAGCATGTAGCTGATCTCCTTGAGCTTGAGCGCAGCTTCGAGCGCAACCGGATATTGGAACTGGCGGCCCATGAAGAGCATGCCGTGCGAGTTGGCGTATTTCTCCGCGACGGCGGGCAAATGTGCATTCATCTCGAGAACGCGGGCCACCTTGTCCGGCAACTGTTCCAATTCCTCGATGATGCGCAACCCGTCCGAGGTGGAGAGATTGCGGATGCGTCCCATGAGCAGCGAGAGAAGCGTCAGGATGGTGACCTGCGAGGTGAAAGATTTGGTCGCCGCCACGCCGATCTCCGGACCGGCGTGCATGTAAACACCGCCATCGCTTTCGCGCGCGATGGTGCTGGCCACATTGTTGCAGATCCCCAGCGCGCGATGGCCCTTGCGCTGACTCTCGCGCAGTGCGGCCAGTGTGTCCGCCGTTTCGCCGCTCTGGCTGATGACGAAAGTGAGCGTGTATTTGTCGAGCGGGGTATTGCGGTAGCGAAACTCGCTGGCCACTTCCACCTCGGTCGGAAGAGAGGCCAGGCTCTCCATGAGGTATTCGCCGATGAGCGCCGCGTGATACGCCGTGCCGCAACCGATGAGGACGATGCGTTCGACCTCGCGCAACTGCGCGGACGTCATGTTGAGACCGCCGAGCTTGGCCGTGGCCTCCTCGGGCGAGAGGCGTCCGCGCATGGCATCGCGCACGGTGGAGGCCTGCTCGTAGATCTCCTTGAGCATGTAGTGCGGGTAGTCGCCCTTGGAGACTTCTTCCGCGTCAATGTCGACCGTGCTGATCTCGTAGTCCTTGCCGACGCCGGCCAGCGATTGGATCTGGAAATCTCCGGGACGGAGCATGACGATTTCGAAATCTTTCAGATAGACGACATCGCGCGTGTGGTTGACCAGCGCCAACGGGTCGCTGGCCAGGAAGTTTTCGCCACGCCCCACACCGACGACAAGCGGACTGCCGCGGCGCGCGCCGATGAGGAGATCGGGAACATCGCGGTGCATCACGGCGATACCGTAGGTCCCGTGCACTTCACGCAGGGCCATGCGGACCGCCTCGACGAGATGGTCGGCCGAGGGTTCGCCCAGTTGGATGGCAAATTTGCCGATGAGGTGGGCGAGAACCTCGGTGTCGGTCTCGGAATGAAAAACATGACCTTCGTGCTCCAGCTCCTCGCGGAGGCGCTGGTAGTTTTCGATGACGCCGTTGTGGACCAGCACGATGCGCCCGCTTTGGTCGGTGTGCGGGTGGGCATTTTCTTCGGTCACCGCACCATGGGTGGCCCAACGGGTGTGACTGATGCCGCGGTTGCCGTGCACCGGATGGTCGACGATCACCTGCGCCAGATTCTGGATGCGCCCGACAGCTTTGCGGATTTCGAGAGATCCGTTGTTTCCAAGGGCCAGACCCGCGGAGTCGTAACCGCGGTATTCGAGACGACGCAACCCGTCCAGAAGGACGGGCGCGGCCTCGGCAGGACCGACATAGCCGACGATTCCACACATAAGAACCATCAATAATGCGGGAACGCGGGGCCGCTGGCAACCATAGGGGCCATGGTCCCGACAGAATGCAAAATCCGGACGTGACAAGAGAGTCTGTTTGCGCGACCCCTCTTTCCTGATGTCCGATCCCTTGCAGGCAGAAGCCGCCCTGACCCGCACCCTTGGCGTCATCATGGGCGGCGGCGCCGGAAAGCGGCTTTATCCGCTGACCAAAGACCGCTCCAAGCCCGCGGTGCCCCTCGGCGGCAAATACCGGCTGGTCGACATTCCGATCAGCAACTGCCTGAACGCCGGAATCCGCGGTATTTATGTCCTGACGCAATTCAACAGCGCGTCCCTCCACCAGCACATCAGCCGGACCTACAAATTCGATATCTTCAGCTCGGGAAGCTTCGTGGAAATCCTCGCCGCACAGCAAACGCCCAGCGGGTCCGGATGGTATCAGGGAACCGCAGATGCGGTGCGGCAGAACTTGCGCTACTTCCTCGAGAGACCGTGGAAATATTTCCTCATCCTGAGTGGCGACCAGCTTTACCAGATGGATTTCCGCGAGTTGATGGCCTCGCATCTCGAGTCCGGCGCGGATCTGACCATCGCCACCCTGCCCGTCGAGCGGCAAGCCGCGGAAGGCTTCGGCATCATGCAGACGGATAGCGACCGCCGCATCACGCGCTTCGTGGAGAAACCGAAAGATCCTGCGGTGCTCGAGAGCCTGCGCATTCCCGATGCGTTGCTCGCCCAACTCGGCATCCCGGCAGGCAGCGAACGCTACCAGGCCTCGATGGGCATTTATCTTTTCAACCGAGAGACGCTCGTCCGCTGCCTCGAAAACGATTTTGAGGACTTCGGGAAAAATGTCATTCCGTCCGCGATCGGATCGATGTCCGTCGGGGGGCACGTTTTCCAGGGGTATTGGGAGGACATCGGGACGATCCGGTCGTTTTTCGAAGCCAATCTCGCATTGGCCGAAATCGAACCGCCGTTCAGCTTCTACCTCACAGGCGCCACGGTCTACTCGCGACCACGGTTTCTCCCCGCGAGCAAGCTGAACAGCGCGACCGTGAGGCGCGCCGTGGTTTCGGACGGTTGCATCATCACCGAGGCCACCTTGGACCGCTGCGTCATCGGCATCCGCAGCATCATCGAGACGGGCGCGGTCCTGCAGAACACGGTCATGATGGGAGCGGATTATTACGAGGCGGAGTCGGCGCGGCCACCCGGTGCACCGCCCCTCGGGATCGGGCGCAACACAAGGATCAAGGACGCCATCGTCGATAAAAACGCGCGCATCGGCGACGGCGTCGTCATCAGCCCGGAAGGCAAACCCCGCGATCACGACGGGGACAATTATTTCATCCGCGACGGTGTGGTCATTGTGCCCAAAAATTCAATTATTGCGGACGGCACCACGATCTGATTCCAAAAGAAAGGGGGTTAAACTCCCATGATTCAGGGATTCATCGACTATGACATCCAGCGGCAAAATCAGACCCATCGTCTACTTTGTCGGGCTGACCGCCGGCTTGGCCGGACTGCTCTTCGGACTTGATGTCGGCGTGATTTCGGGCGCGAACGGGCTGATCAAAAAAGATTTCGGCATCGACGACACCCAACTTGAGAACATCGTCAGCGCGCTGCTCTGGGGCGCGGTCTTGGGCGTTCTCGTCAGCGGCTTCTTTTCCATGCGCCTCGGCCGGCGCGGCACCCTGCTGGTCAGCGCGCTGGTCTTCGCCGCGGGGGCCATGCTTTCCGCGCTTTCACCCAGTGCAAATTTTCTCCTTGGCGCCAGATTCTTTCTCGGCATTGCGGTGGGCATGGCTTCGTTCGTGTGCCCTCTCTACCTCTCGGAGATCGCGCCGCAGGCCGTGCGCGGAGCACTCGTCTCCCTTTACCAGCTGATGATTACCATCGGCATTGTCGTGGCCTTTCTCAGCGACACCTATTTTGCCGGCTACGCCCGCCTTGAACCGATCGCGGCCCACGTGAGCCACTCCCTTAGTTCGCTGGCGGGCGGACGGGGTCAGATGGTGATGGAACTCTACCTCGATGCACCTTGGCGCTGGATGCTGGGCGTGATTTCCCTACCGGCGCTGCTGATGTTTGCCGGCATGCTCCTGCTGCCGGAAAGTCCCCGCTGGCTGGTCTTGAAGAACCGCAAAGACCAAGCCCGTAGTGTGCTGCTAAGATTGAGTGCCAGCGAAGCGGAGGCGGACCGCGAACTGGAGGCCATCCAGGCGGGAATGCAGGTCCGGCAAAGCGGTCCGGACTTGTTCCTTCATAACAGCAATTTCCGGCGTGCTGTTTTCCTCGGAATCTCGCTCCAGATGATCCAGCAGTTCACCGGCATCAATGTGGTCATGTATTACTCCCCGAATATCCTGCAGCAGGCGGGATTCGCCACCACCGCCGGACAACTCTGGGGCACGGTGCTGGTCGGCACGGTCAACGTCTTGGCCACTTTCATCGCCATCGGCTTTGTCGACCGCTTGGGTCGCAAACCCATCATGTTCGCCGGCTTCACTGTGATGGGCGGGGGCATGCTTTCGCTCGGCGCCCTGTTCCATCTCGGGCTCGGCGCAGGCACCCCCAACATGCTGCTCAGCTATCTGGCTCTCGCCGCGCTGATGGTCTTCATCGTCGGCTTCGCCATGAGCGCGGGCCCGATCATCTGGATTATCTGCTCGGAAATTTATCCGCTGGCCGGGCGTGATCTCGGTATCACCTGCAGCACGGTGACCAACTGGGCGGCCAACGCCGTGGTCGGCATGACCTTCCTCACCATGCTCAACGGTCTCGGACCCGGAAACACCTTCCTTCTCTACGGCGCGATGAACGCGGTCTTCATCGCCTTCTTCCTCTTCTTCGTGCCGGAAACGAAGGGCGTCTCCCTCGAGTCGATCGAAAAGAAACTGCTCGGCGGCGCGCGGCTGCACGATATCGGCAAGTAGCGGTCTCAGTCGCCGATCTTGACCGGTGTCCCCACTTTCACGCGCTGGAAAAAGAGCGGCGCGATGTCTACGGGTAGTATGACAGCGGTGTCCGCCGCGGCATAACCGGGCAACGGTCCGGCGTGCAAAGCAAGCCCTTCGTCGTTCAAGCGCAAGCAGTATTGGACCGGCATGGCGCGGAATGTCGTGCCGCCCGGTGCCGCATCGGTGCGCGTGCTCACAGCCGACCGCACCGCACGGCCCTCGGCATCAATGTAATCACCGAAGAAACGCGAGGAGTGGGTGGTTTTCTTTTCCTGCACCGCGAACTCCCCCTTCGGCGTCATGGCGCGGGGCTTGCCCGTCGAAACCGGCGTGTCGATGGCCACCTCGCTGCCGATCGAGAGGTAGGCCCGCTGCCGGCCGAGCGAAACATAGACGCTGGCCTGCGAAGGATCGGCGCCGTCGAGAAGGCGCGGAACGACTTTGGGCGGCTCTTGCGTCCGGATTGTTTCACCGATGGGCTTCGGGGCAGGCGCGGGGGCCTCCGGCGGTGCAGGCTGGCCCGAGGCGGAGACAGCGCACACCAGCGTCAGCAAAAATGAGATCAAGCCGCAAACCACGAGGGCGGAACTAAGGGTTCCGCTGGCTAATTTCAATCTCATTTGGTTTCTTGCTCGGGTGCGACTTCTCCTCCCGGCGATTGTGCTGGCACTCTGCCTGCCCATCACAGCCCGCGGCGCAAAGAGGCAACTGACGCCGCCGCCGATGGGCGAGGACATCCCGGTGAAGGTCATGCGCGGCGGTTCGATCGACATCCAACTCCGAGCCCACGAAGGACGCGGTAACCCTTTGGCCTACGAAATCGTGCGCGAGCCACAGTCCGGACGCCTCGAGGGTTTCCGTCAAGCCGACAGGAACCGGCAAGGATCCGCCTCGATTGTCTATGTGCACGGCGACGACGAGGAGTCGATCGAGGACGAATTCGCCTTCCGGGCACGGGGACTGATTGGCGGCGGAGTGAGCAGCCCGATCAAGGTGAAGCTTCGCATCGTCGATGCACCCCCGCGGCTGGGCATTGCACCGGTGGTGGATTTCTCGGCCGTGGCCGGGGAAAGCGATGTGCAGCAGCTGATTTTGGCCAACGAGGGCGGCGGGCTGCTCGAGGGCAGCATCGAGCCCGCCGAGCCTTTCCATATCGAGGGCGACGGGCGCTTCAGCCTCGGTCGCGGACAGTCAACCGGCCTGCTCATCCGCTTCTCGCCGCAATCGACCGACTCCATCCCCCCGCAGAAGTTGTCCCCGGCCCCTGCCGACCCCGGCACGAGCGTCACGCTGAAGGGCGAAGCAAAAGCGCCTTTTTCGGCAAGCGCGGAGCCCATGGAACTGGGTGCGGATGGCTCGCGCACCGGAAAATTCAGCGTCGCCAACTTGTCGACGTCGCCTCTGGCTTTGCGTTTCGAGAGGGAGCCGAAAGACACGGCAAATGTGCCCGAAACAGTGCAGGTCCCGGCGGGCGGGATGTCCGAGATTCCGGTGACCATCGGCACGGAAAAAAAAGGAGGTGCCGTGAATCTGCGGATCCGGATTACCAGCACGCACTACGAGCAAGAGCTTGTCGTCGAAGCGCCGGCAGTTCCGCCAAAATTGGAAGTGGTCACCCCCGAACTCGACTTCCTCCAAACTGACGAGGCTGAGGTGCTGGTGCGAAACGACGGCGGCGTCGAAGGAGACTTCTCACTCCATCTGCCGAAGGGAATCCAATCACTTGCAGGGGCAGAAAGTTTCCACGTTCCGCCAGACTCGGAGACGAGAGTCCTGCTGCGGCTTGAGAACAAGAAGGACGCGAAAGCCGGCGATTCATTGATCGTCGATCTCGGCAAAGGCGGCAAAGTTCCCGTGCCACTGCTTTTCCCCTACCCGACGCCCTCTCCCACGCCCGCAACCACGCCCCAACCACAAAATACTCCTGCAGAGGAACCGCCAAAGCCTTGGAAGTTGAACGAGGACGTGAAGTTGGAGACATCAAAAGGAAAAACTTTCATCACTTGGTCCCGATCAAAGGACCTTTGGGCCAATGCCCTTTTGGAAACGGTCACAGCCGAGGGCTCGACGCCCTACGAAGGCGCACCCGAAGACCCTCGCTGGTGGCAGGCAATGAAAGCTTGGTTGAGCGGCAGCACCCATGAAGCGAAAGAGGCGTGGCAGGAAAAGCAGCAGTTTTTCGGCGATCGCCTCACGGTTCCCGGCGAAAAGGAACACGAAGCTGGTAGCACTGGAAAAAGCGAAAGCCCATGGCGGCTCGAAGCAATCTCGGATCGTGACGCACGCGGCGCCGACTGGTGCTGGCGCATCACGGCCGGAAAGGAAAGCAACGGAACCCAGGAGCAAGTCTCACCCGATTTCAAAATCGACTGGCAAACCAGGAAGCTTGTGCCCGCGCACGCCGAATCGGTCGTGCCAGCCGAAAATTCCCCGCAACCGGGCCAAACGCGCGCAGATGAACCGGTATTGTCGGCAAAACTCCCGTTCCCGCCTTCACCTGCACGAGCCGAGCGCAAGATCGAGACGGCGGCCGTGGTTCCCGAGAGGACAAGGGCCACCGTCAAGCTGGCCATCGAGGAAGATCCCACGATAACCGGCTTCCGTCTGGAGCGGGGGGAAATAGTGGCCAACATAGACCCAAAATCAGAAACACCGAGGAAGCCGGAGTTCGTCCCGGTGAAACATTTTGGGAACGTTGCCATCCGGGCGATTGCTGCTACCGAGCAAGAAGGCAAAAAGCTGACTGTGGTAGTCGCCACAATCGACGGCCTGAGACCGGGCACCGCAACTTTCTGGCGATTGGTGCCGCTCGCCGGTGAGAAAGAATCGACGCCAACGGCGGGATTCCTCGTCCCCACGGCTCCTCCTTGGCAGTTTCCTTGGCGCGGATTTTTCCTCGCGTTGCTGGTCGCCCTGTTGGCGATCGTAATCTGGCTCAGGCACAGACATCGCACGGTAGGCCGTCGGTAGAAACTGTTCTTGGAAAAAGTTGCGCGGAGCCGGCGCGATGCTGTTATTCTCGGAGAGGCGATGAGCACGTCGGAAAAACAAAGCGGCAGGTCGAAAATCTCTCTTCCGACAAGCGTGCGAGACTCCAAGGCCTGCATTTTCCTTTCTTGGGCGGGCGAAATCTACGGACCCGCCACCGACGAGGAAGTGGCGAATGGCGTGCGAACATCCTGGTTCGAGCAAGGCGCTCTCTATTGGTACGAGGGTCTGGACGAGTGGAAACCGGTCTATGAGTTTGTCCTCCCGGGAAATGAACCGCCCGCCGACAATCTGGGTACACGGAAGGTTGATGCCGCTCCGACCGCACCCGATCTTCCCGGCGGCTCAAAGGACCGCATCCCTCGAAGTCGTGCGCGGCGCCCGCGTGCCTCGAGACCGGACTCACGCCGGCTCGGGGGGAGCGGACGAACCATCGTCTTCGGCGCTGCGCTTCTCGCCGTCCTCGTGACGGTGGGAATTCTTTTGCTCTTGATGTTGGTTTAGGCCCCGGCACCCGAATCGACCGCCGCGGCGACTTTCAGGCGGAGGGCGTTGAGGCGGATGAAGCCCGTGGCATCGGACTGGTTGTAGGCCTGCGTTGGGTCGGCCTCCATGGTCGCCATGTGCGGATTGTAGAGACTGAGCGGGCTGCGCCGCCCGGCTGCTATGACATTTCCTTTGTAAAGCTTGACCCGGACTTCGCCGGTCACGCTCTTCTGCGTCTCCTCGACCAAGGCCTGCAAGGCCTCGCGCTCGGGCGCGAACCAGAATCCATTGTAAACCAGCGTGCTGTAGCGCGGGATGAGCGAGTCACGCAAGTGCATGGCCTCGCGGTCCATGGTCAGCGACTCCATCTGCCGGTGGGCGAAGTGCAGGATAGCCCCGCCCGGCGTCTCGTAAACCCCTCGGCTCTTCATGCCGACAAAACGGTTCTCCACCATGTCGACACGGCCGATACCGTGCTTGCCGCCGAGATTGTTGAGCACCTTCATGACCATGAGAGGACCGAGCTTTTTGCCGTCACCCTTGTGACCGAGTTCCTTCAGCGCGCGCTCCACGCCCTCGCCTTCGAGTCCGGTGCAATCGCCCTTTTCGAAATGCAGGACCAACCGCTCCGCCTGATCCGGCGCATCCTCGGGTGACACGCTCAAGCGGAACATGTCTTTGTTCTCCTCGTCGCTTGCGTCGAACCACGGATCCTCGAGGATCCCGCTCTCGTAACTGATGTGCAGAAGGTTGCGGTCCGTCGAATACGGTTTCTTCGCCGTGACCGGCACGGGAATCCCGTGCGCCTCGGCGTAGGCGATCATCTCGGCGCGGCCGGGAAATTTTTCGCGGAAGCGCTCCTGCCGCCACGGCGCGATAACTTCGAGTTGGGGCGCGAGCGCGGCGGCCGCCAACTCGAACCGCACCTGATCATTGCCCTTGCCCGTGGCGCCGTGCGCGACCGCCTGCGCGCCTTCGGAGCGCGCGATTTCCACCATGCGCTTGGCGATGAGCGGACGCGCGATGCTTGTGCCGAGAAAATATTGGCCTTCATAAAGCGCGGACGCGCGGAACATCGGAAAAATGAAATCACGCGCGAATTCCTCCTGCAAATCGTCGACGAAGCACTTTGACGCGCCGGTGCTGAGCGCTTTCTGCTCCAAGCCGTCGAGCTCATCCTCCTGCCCGATGTTGGCGCAGAAAGCGACCACCTCGGCCCCGTAGGTTTCCTTGAGCCATTGCAGCAGCACCGACGTGTCGAGGCCGCCCGAATACGCGCAGACGATTTTCATCGCTGGGTTTCTAAAGCGTGCCGCAGCCCGTGGCAATGCCGCGAACGCCTCCCGCGGGGACTTGCCCGGACAGCAGAACGCCTTAACATGGCCGTTGATGAAGGTTTCCAAACGCGGGGAATACGCGCTACGGGCGCTTATCGATCTCGGCATTGCCGCCGAGTCAGGGTTTCCCCTCCTCCGTGCCCAGGAAATCGTGGCCCGGGAGAATCTCCCCAAAGGCTTCCTCGACCAGATCCTCATGCAACTGCGCAAAGCCGGCCTCATCGCGACGAAGCGGGGCAAAAAAGGCGGCTATTATCTGGCCAAGCCGATGGACAGCATCTCGCTTGGTCAGGTCGTTCGCCTGATCGACGGACCGCTCGCCCCGATCCGCTGCGTCAGCCAGAGCAAATACGAGAAATGTTCCTGCCCCGACGAAGCAACGTGCGGTCTGCGCATGGTCATGCTCGACGTGCGCAATTCCATCGCCGATGTCCTCGACCGCCACACGCTCGCCGACACGGTGCGCACCTCGATCGCCAAGATGAAGGCGAGCGGCAAATCATTCCGCGCGGAGGAAACGGGACCGGTCAGTTCGCCGTGAGCCAACGCCAGCAGTGCCGCGCCACGGCGGCGGAACGGACAGGCTGAGCGTGTTCCGGGTCGCCGCCCAGCGGTTCACCTTCTCCTTTGGCCGTCGTATCGGCCGCGCAGCATAGAGGCGGCGCCCCGCGTGGTAAATTTTCAATCGCCGCCACAGCCATAAGCCGTTAATTTCCATACTGCCACATGCATCCCGAGCTCCAAACCGCCATCGAAGAAGGAAAAATCAACGCCCAACAAGCCAAAACCCTCGAACAACTCCCGGCCGGCGCCTACGCTCTGCACAAAAGCTGGGGCTGCGCCCGCGTGGCCAATGTCGACTTTCTTCTCGGGCAACTCGAACTCGAGTTCCTCGGCGGCCGCAAACAGGCGATGCAGATGTCCTTCGCCGCAGCGGCACTCACACCCGTCACCGACACGCACGTCGAAGCCCGCCGCATGACCGACAGCGAGGCGCTGCGCAAGGAGG
>Ga0209598_10001139_pt1 | contig 21757 bp, 21 predicted proteins | sample M_140807_EF_Meta_FD_187317 | JGI IMG/M metagenome (GOLD analysis project Ga0209598, IMG submission 187317) | Freshwater microbial communities from Lake Montjoie, Canada to study carbon cycling - M_140807_EF_MetaG (SPAdes) (version 2) | ecosystem: Environmental > Aquatic > Freshwater > Lake...
AAAAAAAAAATACAGAGAAGAACGAAGAAACTCACGTCTATACGGGATTTGGAAAAATCTCTTCATGGCACAGGCGCTGCGCGACCCTTGGCCAAAATGTGGTGCAGCATGATGCCCCCCGTGACAGACACGTTGAGGGAGTCGACACCGAAACCGTCGCCGGCCGCGGCACCGGCACCGGCCGACGGGATCTTGACGAGGTGGGTGCACCGGCGCAGAATGTTGGTGCGGATGCCGTGGCCCTCGTTGCCCAGCACCAGGACGGTCGGTTGCCGCAGCGGCAGCCGAGATTCTGCCCGCCTGCGGTGTTCACGGGCTCGCGGAGCGCCTGCAAGACGCGCTCGAGGCGATCGACCGCGAAGTTCGGCCGGGGATTGCTCGCGGCGCCGGGCCCAGCATCGAGGCGGACGGCGCACGCGTGGTCACGACGGATTTCGAGGCCATCGAGGCCGTACGCCACGACCTGCGTGACTTCGCCACGCGCAACGACCTCTCGCACGTCGTCGTGGTCAACCTCGCGAGCACCGAGGCGTCGCGTGTGCCGCACGCCGCCTGGCAGCGGCTCGAAGACCTGGACGCCGCGCTCGCTCGAGGTGGGGACATCTTGCCGGCGAGCGCCCTGTACGCGTACGCGACGCTCGCGGAGGGCTTCGCCTACGTGAACTTCACGCCGAGCGTCGGCTCGCGGCTACCCGCGCTCTGCGAGCTCGCCATTCGGACAGGCGCGGTGCACACCGGCTCGGACGGCAAGACGGGCGAGACGCTGGTCAAATCAGTGCTCGGCGAGCTCTTTGCGCGGCGCAATCTCCGCGTGCTCTCGTGGTTCGGGCAGAACATCCTCGGGAATGAGGACGGGCGCGTGCTGAACGACCCGCTCCACAAGGCGTCGAAGATTCGGAGCAAGGACCAACTCCTGCCGAAGCTCCTGGGCTACGCGCCCGAGACCCATGTGGGCATCGACTACGTCCCCAGCTTGGGCGAGTGGAAGATCGCGTGGGACCACATCCACTTCGAGGGGTTCCTGGGCGGGCGCATGTCGATGCAGTTCACTTGGAACGGGTGTGACTCCCTGCTCGCTGCACCGCTCGTGCTCGACCTCGTTCGGCTCGTAGAGCTCGCGCACCGCCGCGGCGAGCGCGGCGTCTTCGCGGCGGCCGCGTCATTCTTCAAGGACCCCATGGGGACCGATGAGCAGCGGCTGGTCGCTCAGGACGAGGCGCTGCTTGCGTGGATCGCGCGCCGTTGATGGGGGTGGCGCGCGCGTGGCTTGAGCTCATTCGCCTGCCCGCGGTGTTCACCGCACCTGCGGATGTCCTCGCGGGGGCCGCGCTCACCGGCGCGCTCGCTTCGACGACGGATCCGGCGCTCACGGCGACGCGCCTCGGGGGGGCGGTCCTGGCCAGCGTCGCGGTCTATGCGGCGGGGATGGCCGCGAATGACTACTGTGACGCGCGGGTCGATGCGGCTGAGCGGCCGAATCGTCCCATCCCGTCGGGTCGGCTCACGCAAGCGCAGGTGCTGCGCTTCGTGGTCACGCTGCAGCTCCTCGCGGTGCTGGTCGCCGGGATTGTCTCACTCGCGGCCGGCGCTGCGGCCCTCGGGACGATCGCGCTGACCTGGCTATATAACGGTTTAGTGAAGAATACGTGGGTGGGGCCGCTCTCGATGGGGGCGTGCCGCTATGGTAACGCCCTGATCGGCGCGTGCGCGGTCGCGTGGCCCGTGCCCCCACAAGCTTGGGGGGCGCCCCTGGCGACGCTGCTCTACGTCGCGGCCATCACCGGCGTGTCGCGGTTCGAGGTCGCGGGCGGGCGCGGCGGCGCCTATCGGACCGCGGTCGCGGGGCTGGTCGCGCTCAGCGGGATCGCCGCCCTCGTCGGCGCGCTCCACTACGCGCCGCTCTGGGCGACCCTCTTGGGCCTTGCGCCGACCGTCTGGCTGCTGCGCGCCGTTCGGCCTGCCTGGCCCGAGGCGAGCGGAGGCGCGGTCCGAGGCGTCGTGATGGCGGGTATCTTCGGCATTGCGCTCCTGAACGCGTCCCTGGCCGCTCAAGCGGGCCAAGCGCTCGTCGCCGCGGTCATCGTCGCGCTCGCGGTCAGCGGCCGCTTCGTGGGGCGTCGCTTCTACGCGACCTGATCCCGCCGAACGCTCGGCTCAGGGTTTGCGCGGCGCGGCGACGGGCTCGATGACCAGAGTCACCGGAGTGCCGACCGCGGGGATGTCTCGCGTATTGACCTCGAAGCCGAGGCCTTCGCCGCGATACGGGTTGCCGACGTCCTCTGTCGCGCCGATCACGCACGTGTCATCGGGGACGAGGCCGATGACGCTCCGGGCCGAGTCTGCGCTGTAGCTCGCCTCCCAGAAGATGCTGCCCATAAACGCCCACTCTGCGGGCTTGCCCGGGCGCTTGGTCTTGCGATTCCAGAGCAGGCTCTCGACGGGGACGCGCTCGACCTTGCCCGCCTTGGTCGACGGGCGCTCGACGAACATCCGCACGCGAGCCCCGGCTTTGGATATGCGGCGGCCCTGTGGCTTGACGCTGACGTACTCATTGGGCTCGAGGTCGAGCAGGAGCATCGCCATGTGCAAGTGACTCGGAACAGCCTGCATCTCGAGCACAGACTCGTGGAGCTTTCCATTCGCGGTGACCGCAATGTACTCGAGGATACCCTTGGACATGTTGATGCGCGCGGGCACTTCGATGCGTCGCGCTGCGGTGTCGACCCGAATGGCGCCGACCTCGATGCGCTTGTCGTCGACCTTTCGAATGGGGATCGCGCCGGGTCGCATGTCCGGCGTTCCAGCGCGCGCGGCGTCCCGCATGCGGCGAATGTCGGCGTCGCCCGTCGGGGCACCGTGGACGCGTGGCTGAGGCGGCACGGGGGGGGGAAGCTCGATGCGGGGGCGCTTCGCGCGTCGACCTGGGCTCGCGCCTGCGTCCGCCTGCGCGCCTGCGTCTGGAATCACAACGCGCGGTCGGCTGCCCCCGGGGCGGTCATCGGTCGGCGTGCAGCCGATCGCTAGGCCGAGCGCGGCCGCCATCAAGGCCGCGGTCCGTCGAGGGCCACCTCGGGTCATGCGCGCCTCTGCGCGCGAACGAGGGTGTAGTTGATCGGCGCGGGGAGCCGATGCACGTCCGTGACCTCGAAGCCGACCTCGTCGAGCCACGCCCGCTGCTCGGCGACCGAGTGGCAGCGACCGTCATGGCTGAGCACCCGCATGTTGAGCTGGAACATCGCGCCAAAGAGCGGGCCTGCTCGGTCGTCGTCGAGCATGACGTCGCTCAGCCAGAGGACCGCGCCCGGCTCTGCCGCCTGTGCGACTTGCGAGAAAATGCGACGTACGCCATCCGGCTGCTCTCGGTGCAGCACTCCGGAGATCAGGAAAGCGTCGTATCGGCCAGGCAGCGTGTCGTGGGTGTAGTCGTATGCGGTGCAGGTCACGTTCGGCGCAGCCCCCATGGACGAGACGATCTCTCGCGCGATCGCGACGACGCCCGGGAGGTCGAGGACCTCAGCGTGGAGACCGGGCGTCTTCTGGGTCAGGAGCGCCGAGTAGGTCCCCGGTCCACCGCCGATGTCCGCGAGCTTGGACTTGCCCGCGAAGTCGATGACCGCCGCGACTGCCCGGCCCACGCCGAGCGCGCGGTGGTGCATGCCGTAGACGAAGTTACGGGTCCGCGTGTCATCGGCGCCCAGGTACTGGTTCGGCGACTCGGCGACCTTGCCCGAGCGCACGACGCTGTCCAAATTGGCCCAGAGCGAGAAGACATCACCGTTGTAGAGCAACGCGGGCCCCAGAAAGCCAGGACGGCCCTCGACCAAGAACGCCTCCGCCAGCCCGCTGTTCGTGAAGCGCTCATCCACGCCCTTGCTGCACAGGCCGACGTTCGCCATCGCGGCGAGGAGCGCGTCCGTGGCGATGGCGTCGGTCCCGGCGCGCGACGCGACGTCGGTGGCGGTCGCGGGTCCGTCTGCGAGGAGCGTAGGGAGACGGAGCCGAACGGCAGCGACGAGCGTTGCGCTGCCCCAAAAGGCGGTCGCGAGTTCGATCAGGGCGGCGGGGTTCGGGGTGGGGTGTGTGTTCATCTCGACCTCGGTCTGGGCGCGTTCGGCGCGTGAGACTAAAGCAAGCGAAGGGCGATGGCTATGGCGCCGCTTTCGGGGTTGTCGCGCGCGGATTTGTATGTTGAAACCGGCCTCGACCGCCGCACCAGCAGGGAGAGGCACGTGCCTTTCAATTGGATCAAGCGCATCTTCTCGCGGGACGCCGACGCGCTCGCGCCCGAGACCATCACACTGCCCGACGCAGCGGCCGACGCCGCTGTTCAAGCCCCTGAGGCCCCTGTTGCGGGGCCCATCTTCGAGAGCCAGCGGGCGGCTGCAGACGAGGAGGCGCTCGAGGCCCCCGAGAGCTCAAATCTGACGGGCCGCCTGCGCACGCTCGGCGTGGCGCCACTCTGGGTTCCGAGCCTGCGAGAGCCCGCGCTCTTGCAGCGCTTGGCCGCCGAGGCCACGCTCACGGACCCCGCGTCCACCTCACTCGACATCCAAGACGCTCGGCAGCGCTTGGACGCTTGGCTCACGCTCGAGCCGTCGGACGCTGAGGCGCTCGTCCTCCGAGGGCGAGCAGCCGCGCTGCTGGGGGATTCGCGGGCCGCCCGCGCCGACTTCGAAGCAGCGGTCGACGACGCCGAGGTCGGCGCGGAGGCGCGCGCGGCGCTCGAGGCTCTCCCCACGGGCGAGCCCACGCTCGAGACGCCTGCGGTGGAGGGCTGACGATGCACCTGCGCGCGATTGAGCAGGAGAAGTCGAGAGCCGATGACGCGTTCTCGCGGGGCGCTCTCTCGGACGCCGCCGCGTCGCTTGAGGCCATCGAGTCCGCGTATCAGCGCCTGGGCTTTCATGAGGGCCTCGCCACGCTGCGCTACAACCGGCTCCTGATGGCGGTCGAGGCGGACGAACGCGCGGAGTTGCCGCGCGTCGGCCGCGCGCTCGCCGAGACCCTGCGGTGCCTCGAGCCGCCTGCGTCGCCCCTGATCCTTCAGGTCGCCGCTGGGCTCAAGCGTCTGCTCGCGGGCACGGTCCGGGGTCTTGACGCTGGTCTCGAGAACGAACTCTTGGATCTGGCAGCTTGGCTCGGCGGCGACGCGCTTGAGGCCGAGGCGACCACATCGAGCCGCGAGTGGCCGACCCTGCCGACGCGCGAGGCGTCTACCCTCGGCGCCGAGGACGCGGCCCGCGTCCTCATCCAGAGCGCCGGCGCCGGACTGCTCGCCGGCCTCGGCGCGACGGAGGCACCGCCCGCGCTCGCGCTCACTGCGCTCGAGTCTGCCCGCGTCGCCGCGCTCGCTGGAAATGTCGAGCAGCAGTATATCGACCTCGTCCGCGCGTTCGAGCTCACGGCCCCACGCGAGCCGCGCACTGCACTCGATATTCAAGCGTCCCTCAACGTCCTTGAGAGCGGGACGCTCCCGGCGTCGCTCGACTACCGTTCGACCCTGCCGCGTGAGCGGCGTCTTCGCGTCGCCGCTGACCTGCATGCCCGGATCGCCCGGGTGGTCGCGCGGCAGGCGGGCTCAGAGAGCGTCGCCACGGTGCAGTGGCGTCACGTGGAGTCGGTTGCGATCGCAGCTTTGGGGCACGCCGCCGCGCGACGTGAGCGCGGCGCGGTGCAGACCGATGACGGCGAGCATGAGGCGCAGCTCACGCTCTTCGTCGCGGAGGCGCGTCGGGCGCAGGGACACGCGAGCGAGGGGCTCGCGCACCTTGAGCCCTTCGTCGGGCGCGCTCGACGCGGCGCATTCGGTCGACGGGAGACGTCTGTCCGCGTCCTCTCGGGCTATGCGGAGTTTCAAGAGCGCCTCGGGCGTCTCGACGAGGCCGCAGAGGCGTGGCGCGAAGCCGCGGAGCTGGCCTTGCCGGGTGCGTGCGGCTCGCGGCGGCCCATGGTGCTCGCGCAGATTGTCGGCGACGCGATGGACGAGGGGTTGGTCTCGTGTGTCGTGCTTGGGGCGATTGCGCTGGCGGGTGTCGCGCGCACGCGCGACATCGACGAACCGGAGCACGCGCGCCTCGTGCTCGGCGCCGCCCACACGCTGATGTCCTTTGCGCGGCGTGATCTCGACCCCGCCGACTTCGGGCACGCGATGCTCTGGATCGAGCTGAGCCTCGCGCGCTTTGGGGATGCCGTGGCTGCGGGTCGGGCGCGAGAGCTCGCGCGCGCCCGCCAGGACCCCGAGGCGCTCGCCCTCGGCGGCCTGCTGCAGGCGCTCACGACCCCGACGGCGGATACGCCGCAAGGCCGTCGCGCGGCTCGCGCTGCGTACGTTCAGGTCGCTTTGGAGTCTGTCCGCGCGACCGCCGGTGCCGTTCGGCGTGCTACGGAGCTCTGCGCGGCGCAAGCATGTCGGGCCATCGCCGCGGAGACGGCCGCTGATTGGTCGCGTGTCGAGGTCCACCTGCGTCGATTCGCAGAGGCCGCGCGTCCGGGGTCGTTCGAGGACGGCGCGGGTCCGTGGGACCTGTGCCTGCCGACCACGCTGCCGGCGACGCTCGACGCGCTCCTCGACGCGCTCGTCGATGCGGGTCGTGTGGCCGCGGTCCATCGGAGCCTCGCGACGTCACGCCTCGGGGTGTCTGCACCTCAGTCGCCCCCCGCGCTCGCTGCGGACGAGGCGCACTTGGAGTTTCATCCGCGACCGAGCGAGGTCTGGGTCTTCGTCCGCGTGGCGGATTTGCCGCTCACACTCGTGCGCATCGCCGAGCCCGCCACGAGCGTGGATGCCAGCGTCGCGGAGCTGCTCAACGCGCTCAGCGTTCGCGGCGAGGACGCACGTCGCGAAGTTCAGCAGCGGGCTCAGGCGGTGTTCCGCACGCTGGTTGCGCCCTGTTTGGGGGCGCTCGGTGGCGTGACCCGGCTCCTCGTGACGGCGACGGGCAGCCTCGCCCGTGTGCCCTTTGGCGTCCTCTTGGGAGACCAGTTCCTCTGCGAGCGCTTCGACATCGCGCGCACCCACGCCGCCCCGGAATCCGAAGCGGCGCGCGCCGAGCCGGACCGAGAGCCGCGTCGTCTCGTCGTGCTCGGCGATGCCGTGACGTCGCGCGATCTGGGCCTCTGCGAGCTTGAGCGCGACGGCGCATGGTCCGCCGTGCATGTAGTCTCAGACGCGGACGACCTGCAGGACGACGTGCTCGACGCGCGCTTGGCGGGCGCCCGGTGCGTTCACTTGGTCGGGGACGTCTCGTCGCGGGGCGTCGAGCTGCGCGAAGGTCACCCCGCGGCCCTGCTCGAGCTCGGCGCGCGTCTGCGCCGCGCGGGCGTGGCCGTCGTGGTCCTCGACGGGCCTGTAGACGGGCGGGAGGCCGACGCCGCGCTGTCTGCGCTCATCGAGGGAGGCTGCGATGCCGTCGTCGTGCGTCGCTGGCCGGGCGATGAGGACGGCACCTTCCTGCGAGAGCTTGTGCGGGCTTGCGCCCGTGCAGAGGCGCCGTCCGACGTCACGCGTGCGCTCGCGGAGACCCGCCGCGCCGCCGTGCGAGCGCGGCTCCCGCCGCGGGCGTGGATGGCCTATGAGGTCTTCGAGCGCGAGCGGGCCTGAGGCCGCGCTTACTTGAGGAAGTAGAACAGCGCGCCGCCCACCACGACGACGAGGCCGACCGCGACCGCGACCGCGAGATCACGGTTGCGCGAGCCGACGTCGGGGTTGAAAGCTGTCGTCGGCCCCGACATGAGCGCGGAGGGTTCCCGCCGCGCCGCAGTCGCTGAAGACGTCGCCGTCTGAGGCGCGGGTGACGCAGGCGGAGTCGCCGTGGGCGCAGCGGCCGCGAGCTGTGCCGGCGTCACGGGCGTCGTCGGCGCTGTGGGATCGTTCGAGAGCGCAGCGCTCGGGAGTGGACCGGTCGCGGCGCGGGGCCGCTGACCCATTGTGAGACCATCGGCCGCCATCGCGCGGGCGATCATGTCGGTCGAGAGCTGGAGCGTCGCGGCACCCTCCATCGGGGCGTCCTGGCTCGCGAGCAGGTCGGCGACCTCGTCCGGGCTCATCTCCAAGGAGACGTCTTGACGCGCCTTGAGCGTTTCGATGCACGACTCCAGCGCCTTCTTGACCTCGTTCGCGTTTGCGAACCGGTCCTCTTTGCGCTTGCGCAGAAGCTTCGTGACGATCGCCTCGAGCTCGGCGGGATAAGACCACTCTGGTCGCACGCGCGAGGGGGGCGCGGGCTCTTCGATGACGATCTTCGTCGCGACTTCGACGGCAGACTCCGCGTGAAACGGCAGCATGCCTGTGATCGTCTGGTAGAGGATGATCCCCAAGCTGAACAGGTCGGAGCGCTGGTCGAGCTCGAACCCTTGCACCTGCTCCGGGCTCATGTAGGCGGGCGTCCCGCACACGATGCCGTCGCGGGTGAGCGGGACGTAGTCGGCGCCGGGGTCCGTGATCTTGGCGATCCCGAAGTCGAGGACCTTCACGAAGTCCTGCGTGCGGCGGTGGTTGAAGCACACGATGTTCGCGGGCTTCAGGTCACGGTGGATCACGTTCGCCGAGTGGGCCTCGTCGAGGGCGTCACACACCTGAGCGATGATGTTGACGATGCGCGCCGTCGGGATGGGGGCGTCCTCGGCGATGATCGTGCCGAGGTCACGGCCCTGGATGAACTCCATCGCCATCCAGAGCAGCTCGCCGTTGTCCTCTTGGCCGAACCCGAAGATCGAGATGCAGTTCGGATGATTCAGTCGGCTCGCGGCCTGCGCCTCGCGCTCGAAGCGCTTGACGACCGTCGCGTCGCTGACCAGGCCGGGGCGCAGGACTTTGAGCGCGACGTGCTTCTTGAGCTGCAGGTGCTGCGCTCGATAGACCTTGCCCATCGCACCCTCGCCGACGAGGGCCTCGACCTTGAAGTCGTTCGCGATGGTGCGCCCGATGAGCGGGTCGTGCGCGCTCGGCGCGGCGAAAGTGAGCGAGGCGCCGCAGCCGGGGCAGAAGTTGGGGCGTCCCTCGATCGGTCGCTGACACTTTGGGCACGCGGCCATGAGACAAAAACCCCCGAGGGCGCGAAACGATGGCGCGGAAGATAACAAAGGCGGTCAACGGGCGCAATTGATTGCACTTTGCATCTCGTCGACCCCTCGGCTATGGTCCCAGCCCGCAATCCGGACCGCGTACGGGAGTCGCTCGAACCTCATGCTCCGCAGATTCACCGCGTCGTGCGCCCTCGTGGCGCTCTCGAGCCAAGCCGCCTGCTACAACACTTACAACGTCTCGCTCGAGGAGCTCGGCAAGGCTCAGGAAGGCGGCATCGCCAGCGCCGTCTCGATGAAGACGAGCGAAGGGCAGGACATTGTCGTCACCGAGAACTCCAAGATCGGCGTGACGGACAAGCAGGGGACTTACCACCCTGTGTCGCCCTTCAACTTCACGCTGACGGCGGGGCAGCTCGTGGCACCGGACGAGGACAAGATCCTCGCCCGTGAGCAGATCGAGACCGGCAACGTGAAGCAGATCAGCCGCGTGAAGACCGCGCTCATCGTGACGGCGGGCGTCCTCGCTGCCGCAGGTCTGGGCGTGTTCGTCGTCCTCACGGCGCCCGAGAAGAAGGGCTTCGGCGCGCAGTGAGCGCGTCGTCGGTGCGTCGCGCGTGGACACCTCGATGCCGCTAGACGCCGGGGACCCCGCAGACGCGCTCCGACGTGTGCTCGGCCTGATGCGGATCGCGCCGCTCGACTTCGGGCTTCGGATTCGCGCCGGCGACCTGCTCATCAAGGTCGGCGACCGGCCGCGCGGCATTCGCGTGCTCCGGTCGTGCGCGGACTACTGCACGCTGGCTGGCTTTCCGGTCCGCGCGCTCTGGGCGCTCAAGCTGATCGAGACGTTCGCGTTCGACACGCAGCTGGTCGAGCGCGGCCTCAACATGCTCGCCCGTCAGTACTGCCGAGCGCCCGACCGTGCTTTCGGCGAGCCGATCTTCGAGATGCCCCTCCCGAAGCGCGAGCCGAACGTCGCCGACCTGCCGACGGACCTCGAGGAGGTCAAGGCGGAGCTCGAGCGACGCGCGACGGACATCATCCGAGGGGTGAACTTCCCGGATAACTTGCCGAGCTTTCCGCTCCTGAGCGAGCTGGAGCACGACGCTTTCTTGAGCGTTGTACGTTCGCTGCGGCTGCGTCGAGTGCCTGCAGGCATAGAGCTCGCGCGCGAAGGAGAGCCGGGACAGGCCGTCTCGATCGTGGTCGCGGGGCGTGTCGTTGTCACAAAGCGCGCCGGGGATGGCACAGCCGTGACGCTCGCGACCCTCGGCGAAGGTCAGGTCTTTGGCGAGATGGCGCTCGTGACGGAGTCACCGCGGGTCGCGACGGTGGTCGCTGACACGCAGGTCGACCTCTTCGAGCTGCCGCGCTCGGTGCTGCAGGCGCTCGGTGCGGACGCGGTCCAGCTGCAGAGCGCGCTCTCACGCCAGGTGTGCGACCGCATGGTCAAAAACCTGATGAGCTTGAGCCCGTTGTTCCGTGGTCTGTCGCCGGAGGCGCGGCAGGGGCTGCTGTCCAAGTTCCAGACGCGGCTCGTCGAGGCGGAAGAGGACGTGATCGTCGAGGGGCAGCTTGGGCGCGGGCTGTTCATCATCCTCGACGGGCTGGTCCAGGTCACGCTGCGCAAGGGGGGCAAGCGCCACTTGCTGAACTGGCTGCGCGAAGGCGACGTGCTCGGCGAGATCTCGTTGACGCGCAATACGCCCGCCACGGCGACGTGTACGGCGTCCCGACGTACGCTGCTCATGTGTCTCGAGCGCGCCGACTTCGACGAGTTCGCCGCGGAGCACCCGCAGGTCGTCGACCAGATCCGAGAGCTCGGCGAGGTTCGCCTGCTCGACACGATCTACACGCTCGCTTAGTCCCGATTCACGCTCGCGGAGTCGCGTTCGTGGGCGCGACAGTCGATACAGGTTCAACCCCGTGTCGGCGATAAAATTGACCCGCCTCGACCGTGCCGCTTAGCCTGTTCAACATCGAGCACAGGCTTCACAGGCGGAGATGATATGGCCACGAGAGGCACGGCGAAGAAGCCCGAGGCGAAGGGCAAGCGCGGAAACATCACGGCTGAGGCCCGTGAGAAGGGCGCGATCTCCAAGTCGCAGCGCGGCATCTTCAACCGTTACCTGCGCGCGCTACAGGGACGCGCGCTCGAGCGCAACCGCGAGAAGATCGCCGAGATCGACGAGACGCTGGCCCGTGGGCGACAGGTTCGTAAGGCCCCGGTGTTCAAGAACGGCAAGCGGATTGGCACGCGCGAGAAAGAGCTCCCGTTGCTCCCGTCGGAGCGCGCGAAGCTCATGGCGACCCGGATTCAGCTCGAGGCCAACCTGACGCGCAAGGCGCCGGACGAACTTCGGGGCGAGTTCCTCGCGATCTTGCCCGACTACGCGGCGAAGAACGGCCTGACGCGAGACATCTTGCTCTCCGTGGGCGTGCCCGCCGAAGACCTCGCGGCCGTCGGCCTCTGAGCCCGAAGGCGCGCTCAGGCGTTGAGCATGCGGTCGAGCTCGCCGCGCTGGTCGAGCGCGCGCATGTCGGTGTATCCCCCAATCGAGATCTCGCCGACGAAGATCTGCGGCACGGTCCTCTGACCGGAGGCTTGAACCAGCCATGCGCGCTGCGCGTCGTCGTCCGAGACGTCGATCTCCTCGTAGGTGACGCCCTTGCCCGACAAGAAACGCTTGGCGGCTTGGCAGTAGCCGCAGGTCAGGGTTGTATAGATGCGGACCGTCTGCATGGTCTCCTCCGTCGCTTTGGCTCTATATAGGCGCGGTCGCAGGCGATGACCAGCGCTTGGCTCTCTGGGGTCATCGTTGCGCGCGATGCAGGTGAGATGATCGACGCGTGCTTGGCGTCGCTCGCTGGCGTGGATGAGCTCGTCGTCGTGGACCATGCGAGCACGGACGACACCGCGACGCGCGCCGCGCAGGCGGGCGCTCGAGTCGTCCGCATGCCCGCCGAGGCCTCCCTGGGCGCGCTCAGGGCGCGCGCGCACGTCGAATGCACCGGCACATGGATTCTCTTCCTCGACACGGACGAGCGCCTCCCCATCGGTGGCGTCGCGACGCTGCGTGAGCACCTCGCGGCGCTGCCCGAGCGTGTTTCCGCCGTCGTCTTCCCGTTCGATAACCGGCTCGGTGGTGTGACGCTGCGGTGGGGTGGCTTTGCGCCTGCGCGGCGCGTGCGAGCTTATCGGCGGATCGCCTGCCTGTGGACAGCGTCGGATCGTGTCCACGAGCGGCTGACGCTTCTGCATGGCCGAGTCGGCCGGCTCGACACCGTGAGGGTGACGCATCTGACCTATCGAGATGCGGCACACGCCGAGGAGAAGTGGATGGCGTACGCCCGCTGGGCCGCAGAGGGCGCGTTCGAGGCGGGGGTGCGCCCTCATTGGGTGCGCGCCGGGGTGAGGGCGCTCGCGCGCATGCTGCGGGACCTGCTGCTGCGCGCTGCGTGGCTCGATGGTCGCGCCGGCCTTCGGCTCGTCTGGGTTCGCGCGCGGGCGACCTGGGCCCGTGAGCGACACTTGGCCGACTTGTGGCGGCGCATCGCTGGCTGACCCCTTGCCGCGGAGAATGACGTGTCTACCGTCAAAAAGGGGTGGGTTTGCGACGACCTCCCGAATCCTGCATAGTGGGTGCGGGGTCGATAGTACAGGTGTCAACACCGGAGGCGCACAGTGCTCGACGCGTATATCATCGAACAGATTCGGAAGCGCGAGGAGGAGCGGCGGCGCATCTACGAGCGACCTGCGCTCGAGCTGCCGCTCCCGATCGACGACGGCCCACGCCGTCGTGAGCGCGAGGCGGCCGAGGAAGAGCACGAGCCGTCTCACGTCATCGTGATCGACCTCTGAGGCGGTCGAGCAAATAAAAAAGGCGACCCGAGGGTCGCCTGCTTCACGCCGCTGCGGCGAGGCCGCTCAGAGACCGGCGTTGAACACGAACGGGTAGCGGATCTGGCAGACGCCACCTTCGGGCTTCGGGAAGATCCAGCGTTCGACGTTGCGCATCATGCAGCCCTCGACGTTCTTGTTGTTGAGGGTGCTGTTCTCGATGAGCACCTTCATCACCTTGCCGTCGATGCCGATACGCCACTGCAGCGTCACCTTGCCGTTCAGCTCCGGATCGGCGGCGAGCTCCTTCTCGTAGCAGTACGTGATGCCGGACTGGCGCGCCGCGACGACGCGCTGGATGTCGGCCTCCTTGCAGAAGCCCTGCACATCACCGGCGCCGCGCTGCACGCGGGACGTGGCCTTGCGCTTCTCCTTGCCGCCGAGGCCCGCGCGGACACCGCGACCACCGCCGGTGTCGATCTTGCCCATGCCGTGAATGCGGCCGAAGCCCTCACCGCCGCCGCCGTCGCCCATGCCGCGCATGCCCATGCCACCGGAGCCGGCGCCCATGACGAAGTCCGTGCCTTCGCCGCTCATGGCCGCGTTCAGCTTGGAGGCGAAGTTGGTCTTGTCGCTGAAGACGTTGGCGAGGGGGCCCTTGCCCATCAGGTTCGACGTCAGGGCCTTGGTGAGGGCCATGTTCTTGACCTTGTCGACCATCTGGCCGTCTTGGAGGGGGACCTTGGACTTCTCCTTCTTGTCCTCCTCGCCGAACTTGCCCTCTTCACCGCCGGCTTTCTTGCCGACGTCTTCCTGCTTCTCCTCGAGCTCCTCCTCGGGCTTCTCCTCCTGCTGCTCGAAGACGTAGCCGACCAGCCGGTCGCGCTGTGTCATGTCCTCGAACGTCGGCTTGAGGTTCCACTGCGAGTAGGCCAGCACCAGCGTGCCAATGATGGCGACGTATGCGGCGAGCACTGAGCTGAGGAGGCTTGTGTCCATCTTCGTGTAGATGGGCGGGGCCGGCAGCTTCTCGTTGTCGCTGACGAAGTGGAAGAAGATCTGGATGTTGTCGAGCTCGAGCAGGCCCCAGTCGTGGTAGTCGACGCGGACCTTGTCACCCTTTGCCGAGCGCACGGCGTCGACGGTCTGCTCGTCGGCGTCGTGACGGAGGCGACCCCGCATGGCGGGCGTCAGGTTCAGCTCGTACCCTTGGCCGTTCCACGTGAACAGCTTGTACGACTTGCCCACGCCGGCGACGTCCGGGATGACCAGCGTGTTGCTCGTGTCATCGCCGATGGTCGCGACCTGGCGTCGACCCAGCACGCGCTCGGTGACGACCGTGTCGTGCCACAGAACGGCCAAGCGAAGATTCGTGGGGTGGCGCTCGCTCAAGGTTTCGACCTCCGACGGCCCTCAGGACCCAAGACAGCAAAGGGTAGCGACTGTTGTGGACGCACGGAGCGCCCAAAAAGTTCACGGGAAACTAGCCGCACGGCTCGGCACGGTCAAGGTCTCCGTTCGACGCATTCGACACGTCGCCTGGGCCGGATGTTCCGCGGAGCCGCGAGTCGTGGTGTATAAAATCGGAGCGCCAGTCGAGGAGTGCAGAATGTTGCCCAAGCGGATGCGACGCGCCGCGCGGCGTTTGGTCGTCGCGTCTCTCGTGGCGGTCCCCGTCACGCCTGCCCGCGCCCAGGCGCCGGCCGCACCCGACGCTCTGAGCGCGCCGTGGACCCTGCAGGGCCGCGCCGAGCTGCGCGAGCGCCTGAACGCCGGTCTGCACACGGTTCGTCGGCGCCTCCCCTTGCCGCCCGGGGTGACCGCGCCCGCTGCACCCGTGCTCTTCGGCGTAGCCGCATGCATGGCGGATGGCGCGCTGTGGACCTCAGCGGCGCTGGTCGAAGGGGCCGCGGCGGCGCCCGCGCCCCCCACCGGCGGTGATGCGAGCGCGCCGCTGACGATCGAAGCGGCTGCGGGTCCGGGGCCGCGGCCCGAGCGGCCGGTGATCGTTGCACGCGTCGACTCCGCGCTCGGGCTGGCTGCGCTGCACGGGACCGACGCCGCGGGTCAGCCGGCGCTCTGCTCAGGCGGCTGGGTGCCGCTGCCCGCGCTCGAGACAGGCGGGCTCACGCCCGGGCGGGTCGTCTACGCTGCGGTGCCGGGCGACGCGCGCCTCAGGACTGTGACCGTTCAGGGGCCGGGACGAGACCCCTTCGGATGGTATTGGGCGGCGGAGGGGGACCCGCTGCCGCCCGGCACGCCTGTCTTCGACGCTGCCGGTCGGTGGCTCGGCATGGCGGGACCGCAGGCGCCCGACGCGCCGACACGCTCTCACCTGCTGCCAGACACCGCGACGCAGACGTGGGTCAGCGGCGTTCGAGCGCCCGAGGGGCCGCCGTGACGCGTTCGCGTCGGCGGCGAGGCGTCGACGATCCTGTCCGGGCGGTCCAACGGGCATGTCGGCGTCTCCCGGGCGACCCGCCCGAGGGAAGCCCGCTCGTGCTTGCCGTGAGCGGCGGGCTGGACTCGAGTGTGCTCCTGCACGCACTGGCGCGCATCGCCCGACAGAAGGTCTCCGTGGTGACGGTGGACCACGGCCTGCATGCGGCGTCCAGGGTGCACGCGGCGGCCGTCGCTCGCGCGAGCGCTGCGCTGGGGGTGCCCTGCGAAGTGGTGGGTCTCGATGGGCAAGCGCTCCGCGAAGCTGCGGACGACGCGGGCGTGGAGGCCGCCGCGCGCAGCGCTCGGTATGAGGCGCTGCGACGGCACGCAGGGTCACGCGGTGCTCAGCTTGTGACCGCACACACGCGCGACGACGCGATCGAGACGATGCTCCTGCGGGTCGCAGGGGGCGGTGGGCTGCGCGCGCTCGCCGGTCCCGCGCGGATGTCCGACGGCATTTGGCGACCGCTCCTCGACATTCCGCGGGCGACGCTTCAGGCCTACGCCACGGCCGAGGGCGTCGCGTCCGTCGACGACCCGACGAACGCGGACGTTCGCTTCAGAAGAAACGCGCTGCGCCGCGAAGGCCTGCCGCCGCTCGATGCCGCATTGGGCGCGGCATGGCGCGACGGGGCGGGACGCTCGCTCGCCGAGCTGCGCGCCCTGCGCGCGGGCCTCGACGCCCTCGAGGTGGTTTGGCCGGGCGCGCGGCTGACCGAGGGCGTGGCGGGCAGCGTGCGCTTGGACGCCGCCGCGCTCCGCGACGCGCCCGAGGCGCTGACACGCTGGGTCGCGCAGCGCGCGCTGCACCTGCTCGGCGTCGGTGCGCATCGCGGCGCGCGCGAGGCGGTCGACCAGCTCGTTCGGGCGCTCAGGGCCCAAGAGAGGGCGCCCACGATGCTGCCGAGCGGCCATGCGCTGGTCACACACAGCGCCTCGGGGTGGCTCGTTCCGCCCGCTGCGCTCGAGCCGTGGGCGGCGGTGCGCGTCGACACGCCTGGGGAGTGGCGGGTGGGGGGGTACCACGTGCGCATCGAGCGCGGCACAGTCCCGGCGCAGATGCCCGGCGAGGCGTTCGTTCGGGCGCCCGCGCCCGGGGCCGCGCTCCACCTGCACGCTCATGCGCACGTGGGCGATGCCGTCTTCGAGCCGTTGGGGGCGGGTGCACTGCATCATGGGCGGTCGACGCTGTGGGCGCGCGCGGGGGTGACGCGCTGCGTTCAAGCGCCGCTGCCCGTGCTCACCACAGAGCGAGGCGAAGTGGTTTGGGCAGCCTGGCTCGGCGCGCACGCCTCGGAGCGTCGCCCGGCCGGAGACGCGGCGTGGCGGGTCAGCTTGGTCGAATCTCCGCCGTGGTCCACCCCGCGACACTTGCGAGACCGTTCGGCGTGTATAGGTGTCTAATCAAAAGAAGAGTGGGCGGCCCGTCTGGCGGTCTAGGCGCGTTTGCGGCGCCGCGGACGGCCGTGCTAGGGTCGCCCCGCCTGCGGCGGCCGGATGCGCGTCGCCGCGGTGTGGTCGGTCGTGTGCGCATCAGGCCCCCGGCGCGCCGGGGCAGAAAGACTCGAAGTGCGGCAGCCATACAAGACAGCGCTCCTCTGGCTCATCCTGATCGTCACGGTCATCATGCTGCTCAAGGTGTTCCCCGGCAGCAGCGGCCAGTCGACGAGTATCTCTTGGGGTGACTTCGCGCGCCACCTGCAGAGCGACGAGATTGCGCGGCTCGACGTCGAGGTCGAGGACGGCACCGCTGAGATTCGGGGAGCGCTCAAGGCCGAGGGCAAGGAGTTCGTCGTCTTCGGGCCGATGAGCGACGAGCTTCAGAGCCGCATTACGCAGAGCGCGGCGGACGGCAAGATCCCCGACGTGAAGTTCCAGCGCCGCGAGCGCGATGGCTTTCTTCAGATCATGCTCGTGCAGATCGTGCCCCTGCTCGTGCTGTTCGTGATCTTCTTCTTGTTCATGCGCCAGCTTCAGGGGGGCGGCGGCAAGGCGATGTCGTTCGGCAAGAGCCGGGCGAAGCTGCTCAGCGAGTCACACAAGAAGGTGACCTTCGAGGACGTCGCGGGCTGCGACGAGGCCAAGGAGGAGCTGCAGGAGATTATTCAATTTTTGCGCGACCCCAAGAAGTTCACCAAGCTCGGGGGGCGCATCCCAAAGGGCGTGCTGCTGATGGGTCCGCCGGGCACAGGCAAGACGCTGCTCGCCAAGGGCGTCGCAGGCGAAGCAGGTGTGCCGTTTTTCTCCATCTCTGGGTCTGACTTTGTGGAGATGTTCGTCGGCGTGGGCGCGAGCCGCGTGCGCGACTTGTTCGAGCAGGGCAAGAAGAGCGCGCCCTGCATCATCTTCATCGATGAAATCGACGCAGTCGGTCGTCATCGCGGCGCCGGCATGGGCGGCGGACACGACGAGCGCGAGCAGACGCTGAACCAGCTCCTCGTCGAGATGGACGGCTTCGAGTCGAACGAGGGCGTCATCTTGATCGCGGCCACGAACCGGCCGGACGTGCTCGACCCCGCGCTGCTTCGGCCCGGTCGCTTCGACCGCCGCGTCGTGGTGAGCCGCCCAGACGTCAAGGGGCGCGAAGAGATCCTGAACGTGCACACGCGCAAGGTTCCGCTGAATGGGGACGTCGAGCTCGGGACGATTGCGCGCGGCTCGCCCGGCTTCAGCGGCGCGGATCTGGAGAACCTCGTCAACGAGGCAGCCCTTCTGGCGGCGCGGCGTGACCAGGACAGCGTCACGATGGACGACTTCGAGGCGGCGAAGGACAAGGTGCTCATGGGCGCCGAGCGGCGTTCGATGATCATCTCCGATCAGGAGAAGCGCACGACCGCTTACCACGAGGCGGGCCACGCGCTTGTCGCGCGGCTTCTGCCGATGGCGGACCCCGTGCACAAGGTCACGATCATCCCGCGTGGCCGAGCGCTCGGCGTGACGCAGCAGCTCCCGAGCGAGGACCGGCTCAACATGAGCCGCGACTACGCCGAGAACCGGCTTGCGATCATGATGGGGGGCCGCGTCGCTGAAGAGGTCATCTTCCAGCAGGTCACGACGGGCGCGGGCAATGACCTCGAGCAGGCCACGGACCTCGCGCGGCGCATGGTGTGCGAGTGGGGCATGAGCGAGAAGCTCGGGCCGCTTACGTTCGGCCGCAAGGACGAGAACCCGTTCCTTGGCCGTGAGTTTGGTCAGCAGCGCGACTACTCCGAGCACACCGCGATTGAGATCGACGCCGAGGTACGCCGCATTGTGACGACGGGCTACCAGCTCGCGATGAAGCTCGTGAGCGAGAACATCGACAAGCTCAAGGCCTTGGCCGAGGCGCTGCTTGAGTATGAGTCCCTCGACGGTCCTCAGGTCGATCTGGTGATCGCGGGCGAGAAGCTGCCGCCATTCCAGAAGCCTGCGCCGCGAGGCGGCGCCGCCAGCCGCAAGCCGAAGTCGATCTTTAGCTCGCAGGACAAGGCCGGCGTCGTCGGGACACCCAAGATCTCCGAGACGGCCTGAGGCCCCGCGTGCAGTGGGCCTTCCGGGGCTTCGAGCGCACGCTGGACTTCGCCCACGAGACGCTCGTGATGGGCGTCGTGAACGTGACGCCCGACTCGTTCTCGGACGGGGGGCGGCATCTTGTCGTCGAGCGCGCGGTCGAGCGCGCGCGCGCCCTCATCGACGCGGGCGCGGACCTCATCGACATCGGCGGCGAGTCGACGCGGCCCGGCGCAGCGCCGGTCGACGCGGCGACCGAGCTCGCGCGTGTTGTCCCCGTCATCCGCGCGCTCGTCGCTCAAACGCAGGCGCTCGTCTCGGTCGATACGAGCAAGGCCAGTGTGGCCGAGGCGGCGTGCGACGCCGGGGCGCGGATTGTGAACGACGTGACCGCGCTCGGAGACCCCGAGATGGCGGGCGTGATTCAGAGGTTCGAGGCGGGCGCGGTGCTGATGCACATGCGCGGCACGCCCGAGACGATGCAGACGCGCGACCTCGCGTCGAACGACATCGTCGGCGATGTCTTGGCGTGGCTCGCTCAGCGCGTCGAGGTGGCGGTCGCGATGGGCATTCCGCGGCGTGCGGTCGCGATCGACCCAGGCATCGGCTTCGGCAAGACCCAGCGTCAGAACGCTGCGCTCGTTCACGGAGTCCCCGCGCTGCTGTCCCTCGGCCGCCCGGTGCTGATCGGCCTTTCGCGCAAGTCGCTTGTCGGCCACCTGACGTCGCGGGCGGTTGAGGACCGGCTCGCCGGGTCCCTTGGCGGGGCCGTCGCGGCGGTCGCACGAGGCGCGCGTATCCTGCGCGTCCATGATGTCGCTGAGACTCGAGACGCGCTGCGTGTGGCCGCGGCGTGCCTGGAGGGCGAGGCAGGGGTCGACGCGCTGACGCAAGGAGGCCCGCGTGCGTGACCTGATCGAGGCGTTCCGCACCGTCGCGCCGTTCATCGACGCGCTGATCGTGTACCTGCTGATCTACCGAGTGCTCTTGCTCATCAAGGGTACGCGGGCGGTGCCGATGCTGGTCGGCCTCTTCACGCTCACCTTGCTGTATTTCGTGTCTCAGGACGCGTTCCTCGGCCTCGCAACGTTCAACTGGCTGCTTGAGAAGTTCATCGGGAGCCTCTTCCTGATCGTGGTCGTCGTCTTTCAAGCCGACATTCGGCGTGCGCTCGTCGCTTTCGGTGGTGCGCAGTTCTTCAGCAACTTTCGGAGCGCATCCGAGGCGCAGCTGCTCGACGAGCTCGTGAAGTGCGCGGGGCTCTTGGCGGGACAGCGCGTGGGCGCGCTCGTCGTGCTGGAGCGGGACGCGAAGCTCGACCAGTACATGGACGACAGCGTGAAGCTCGACGCGCGTGTGTCCAAGGAGCTGGTCTACGCCCTCTTCGTGCCAGAGCGTCAGAACCCGCTGCACGACGGCGCTGTGGTCATCCGAGACGGGCGCGTCTACGCGGGGGGCGTGTTCCTGCCGATGAGCGCGCGCGCGCAGGTCGACCGGCAGCTCGGGACGCGTCACCGCGCGGCGCTCGGCCTGTCCGAGGAGACGGACGCGGTCGTGGTGGTCGTGAGCGAAGAGCGGGGCGAGGTCTCGCTCGCCGTCGATGGCCGCCTCGAGCGCGGCCTGTCCTCCCAGGCGCTGCGTGACCGCCTCGTGGAGCTGTTGATGCGCAAGCCGCCGAGGCCCTCGATGCGACCCAAGCCGCCGCCCGGTCCCGCGGCGACCGCGACAGGGGACGTCTCAGACCCTGCGGTCGGGAGCTGAAGCATGAGTTGGTTCAACGGTCTGTTCACTGACCACCTGCCCCACAAGGGCATCGCCGCGGCGCTCGCGGTCTTGTTCGTGGTCTTCGTGCGCGAGGACAAGACGTCGACCGTCACGACGACTGTGCGCGTGCGTGTCAGCCGCCCCGACGACCGTGTGCTGGTCAGCCCGATGGTCGACAAGGTCACGGTCGTCATCGAGGGCAAGTACGGCGCGCTCCGCAAGCTCGACAGCGACCAGCTCCCCCCCCTCGACCTGAACCTTTCGGGGAGCGAGGGCGACCAGGTCTCGTTCGAGCCGGAGATGGTGAAGTTGCCACCCGGCCTCTCTGTCCGGTCCGTTCGACCGCCGGCGATGGTCGTCCGCTTCGAGCCTTTGGTGCAGAAGCGCGTGCCCGTGAGCGTCGTGACCTCGGGAGAGCCCGCGCTGGGTTTTCGTGTGACTCAACTTCGAGTGGAGCCGGCCGAGGTCCAGATCGAGGGCGCCGCGTCCGTGGTCGATACGCTCACTCGGGTCGAGACCACGCCCGTCGAGCTCGCGGGCCGCAGCCAGAGCGCAATCGTTGAGGCGCCCCTCAAGGCCGCGCCGGCGTTCGTGAGCTGGCTCGGGCCCATCAAATACAAAGTGGGCGTCGACATCGAGGAGCGTCAGGGCACGCGGGTCCTCGATGACCGCATCGTGACGGTGCGCGGGCTCGACCCGAGCGGTGTTGCTTACGAGGTCAGCCCCGCGGAGGTGGACGTGACGCTCTCCGGGCCGGTGCGGCTGCTCGACGCGCTGGACCTTGAGCGGGTCGTCGCGTATGTCGACGCGGCGGACTTCGGGCGGTCGAAGCGGGTCTTGTTCACCCGCGTCGTCGGCGTCGAGGTGCCGCCCGGTGTGTCGCTGACAGAGGTCAAACCGGCGAAGGTCACGCTCGCGCGCTCGACAGCCCGACTGCGGGAGCAAGCGCCGTCCCCTTAACCCGCGTCGTAGACGGTGAGAAGGTCATGGCGAATCGAAAACTCTTCGGGACGGACGGCATTCGAGGCGAAGCGAACGTCTTCCCGATGACGGCGGAGCTGGCGCTGCGTCTCGGGCGCGCGCTCGGGCTTCGGGTGGCGGCGACACGCGGTCACAAGGCGCGGGTCTTGGTAGGCAAGGACACCCGCATCTCCGGCTACATGCTCGAGACGAGCCTCTCGGCGGGTCTGGTGAGCG
>Ga0209598_10001142_pt1 | contig 21734 bp, 18 predicted proteins | sample M_140807_EF_Meta_FD_187317 | JGI IMG/M metagenome (GOLD analysis project Ga0209598, IMG submission 187317) | Freshwater microbial communities from Lake Montjoie, Canada to study carbon cycling - M_140807_EF_MetaG (SPAdes) (version 2) | ecosystem: Environmental > Aquatic > Freshwater > Lake...
GCTGGCCCAGGAAAGAAAAGTGTCGCTCCGCACCGCCGCCTACATGCTCGGCGTGGGGCGGGTCGGCAAGGCGACCGTCCTCGGCGGGCTGGGGTGAGCAACGGCTGCGCTTCGCTTTCCAGAAAAACGAGCGCCGAAAACGAACGCGGCCCGCCGGTTGCATCCGGCGGGCCGCTCGATTGAATCCCGAACGTGTGTGCCTGGCGGGAGCGCCTGGCGCTCTGGCCGACCGGGCCTGGGATCAGGGGGTGGGAAGGAGGATCGTGCCGTTCTCGTCGATCTTGGCCGTGCCCGCCTTGCCGTCGATCGTGTAGTCGATCGAAAGATGCTTCTCGGCACCGGGGGCCGGGTCGCCGCCGAAGACTTTGTTGAAGTTGTCCCCCGGGATGAAGATCAGCGCCAGGCTGCCGGCGTTCTTGCGGACGACGTCGGTGACATCCTTCTGCCGATCGCCCGCACCATACGTCGCCTTGACGATCTCGAGCTTCACCTTCTCCAGGCCCAGCCCCTTGGCAAGCGAATAGGCCTCGGCCGATTCCTCGGGGAGCTTCTTGACGATCGCCGCGGCCGCGATCCGGGCCTCGGGCTTCAGTTCCTCCTCGGCACCGGCCTTGGCGGCAAGCTTGAGCATCTCCATGTCGGGGTAGCGGCGGGCGACCTCGAGAACGAGCTTTCGCTCGGCCGGGGTCTTCGTGGCGGCATAGGCCGCAACGGCCATCTTCGCCCGCTCCGCCTGCTCGAGCTTGAACTGCCGCGCGATGCGGATAAAGCCGCGGATCGCCCGGCCGCGGTATTTGTCTTCGGCGAGCGACTTGGAGAGGTCGAGGAGCACAGGCGCCGCATCGGCTGTCATCCATTCGCCGAGCAGCCGGCTGGCGACGTCCTTTTGGGCGTCGTCGCCGTTCTTGGCGGCGGCGGCCACGGCGGCAAGAGCCTTCGTTCCGCCGACTTGGCCCAGGGTTTCGAGGAGCACCTGCTTGGCCGGGGCCGGAGCGGTGGCGAGCGGCCCGGTGACGGCGCCGGCACAGGCTTCGCGGTCCGGCATGCGGATCGCCGCCGTGAGGAGCGCCTTCCGGGCGTTGGCGGCGTCGGCGTCGTCGCGCGGCTTCACGACCTGGGCGACGAGCACCGAGAGCCGTTCGACGTCGACGATGTTGCCCAGAGCCGCCAGGGCCGCAGCCCGCGTGGCCGGATCCTTGGAGTCGACGGCGGCCAGGGCCGGCGGGATGGCGTCGATGCGACGCTGGCCGACGAGCTCGAGGAGCATCGGCAGGAGCTTGCCCGACGCGGCCGGAAGGCGCTTCTTGATCTCGGCATCAACCTCGGCCCCTGACAGACTCGAGATCGAGGCGGTGGCCGCTCGGGCCAGATCGGCATCGGCATCAACCGCCCCTTCGAGGAGAACGGCCAGCGCCGAGGCATTGCCAGCGGCGCCGAGCGATTCGAGTGCAGCGAGCCTTGTCTCCTTGCTCCCCTTCGCCGCGGCGGCGACGAGGGCTTCGACGGCCGCCGGGCTCTTCCGGTCAGCCAACGCCCGGAGAAGGAGGGCGGCCCGGTTGGCGGGGAGCTTGGAGAGCTCGGCCACGAGGGCCGTGTCGCACTTCCCCGGCTTGACCTCGCGGGCGGTGGAGAGCCCGAGGCGGAAGACCGACTGCTCCGGCGACTGGAGCTGCTCGACGAGGAGTGCGGCGCCATCGTCGCCACGGGCGAGGATCGCGCCACGGGTCGCGTCGAGCTTCCGCTGCGCCGGCACGGGGGCCTTGCGGACCTCATCAAACAGGGCGATGGCGTCGGTCGTCTTGCCGGCGGCGAGGAGCCCCTCGGCGGCGAGGATGCAGCCCTCGGCAACGGCCGACTGGAGCGCCCCATTGGCCCGCGGCAGGGCCGCCTTCAGCGCCGAGATCGCCGGGAGCGTGCCGACATGCCCGAGGGCGACGGCCGCCGCGGAGGCGACCTCCGGATCGCGGTCGCCGAGACGCTGGGTGAGGATCTGGAGGGCGCCGGCATCCTTGCGGACACCGATCGTGTTGAGCGTGCCGACCAAGAGGTTGCCGGAGAGCGTCGCGGCAGCGGCCCGCAGGGCCCCATCGGCCTCCGGTCCGGGGATCGCCTCCAGGCCCGTGCGGGCCCAGGAGTGGAGCCGCTCGTTGGCGAGGAGCTTGGCGAGCTCGGGGACGGCGTCGGCCGAGCCGTAGATCGCCAGCTGTTTGCAGGCGAGGGCCTTGTCGGCCTCGGCGGCATCGCTGCGGAGGACGGCGAGGGCCGCCTTCGCCTTGTCGCCGGCGTCAGGGCTCTGGGCATGAATGGAGCGGTTCGGCACCGAGACGAGGAGGGCCGTCACCGTGGCGGCTAGGGCCAGGCGGCGAAAGAGGGAGACCTTCAGCATGGGAGAGTTGTCCTGATCGGGGGATTGGGTGGGAGGGGGACGCGAGGGGCGAGCGCGGGCTGGATTCAGATCCGCCACGGCTCGCGGAGCGCCTCCGAACGGAGCCGGTTGGCCTCGACGTCGTCGACGAACGCATTGGTGGCGTTGTCGAACTTCACCGGCCGGCCGAGGAACAGGGCAACGTTGGCCGCATGGCAGGCAATGTGGGCATTGCAGGCCGCATCGGCGTTCCCCTTCGGCTTGCCCCGGGTCTTCACGCAGTCGAGGAAATCACGGACATGGAACGTCGCCGGATAGCCGCCGATCTCTTCGACGGTCCGCCCGGCAAGCAGCTCCGGGGAGGAGAGGACGAGCTTGCCCGAGTCGCCAGCCTCCACCCAGCCATCTTCCCCCTCGAAGCGGACGGGGCAGGAGCCGAGCGGGATCCAATCCTTCTCGCGGAAGATCAGCTCCACGCCGTCGTCATACGTGCAGACGATCTGGCCATCGACCGGCGGGGCATAGGCCACCGGCGGCGGGCAGTCGTTGACGGCCCACTGGCAGAGATCGACGCAGTGCGAGCCCCATTCGAGGACGCCGCCGCCGACGAGCCCGCCCCCCTTCTCGAAGTTGAAGCCGTCGAGGAGCTTGGCATTGAACGGCCGCCAGGCCGCCGGGCCGAGGTACATGTTCCAGTCGACGACTTCCTTCGGCGGCTCGTTCTCCGCCGGCAGCCAGCCGCTCGAGCTGGCCGTCATCCCCGCCGGATGGGCGAAGACACGCTTCATCTTGCCGAGGCGGCCGGTGCGGGCCAGCTCGCACGCGAAGGCGAAATGAGGGAGGTTGCGGCGCTGCGTGCCGGCCTGGAAGACGCGACCGGTGCGGCGGATGGTGTCGCGGAGGAGGAGGCTCTGGGCGATGTTCTTCGAGCAGGGCTTCTCACAGTAGATGTCCTTGCCGGCCTTCGCCGCGTAGACGCTCGCGGTGGTGTGCCAGTTGGGGCCGGTGGCGATCAGCACGGCGTCGATGTCGCTGCGGTCGAGGAGCTCACGGAAGTCCTGGTACATCGCGCACGATTCGTTGCCGTACTTCTCGTCGGCCATCTTCTTGATGCCGACGCGCCGGTTCTCCTTGACGTCGCAGATCGCCGTGAACTGGACGTCGTTCTGCTCGAGAAAGCAGCCGAGGTCGTAGGTGCCGCGGTTGCCGATGCCGATGCCGCCGAGGACGACGCGCTCGCTCGGCGGGATCGTGCCGTCGAGGCCGAGGGCCGAGCCGGGGATCACGGTGGGGGCGATCGCCGCCGCCGACAGCGAGAGGCCGGTCTTGAGGAAGCGGCGGCGCGAGGCGCCGGGGCGGGAGACGGACCTGGCCATACGGATGACTCCTGGTGATGTCGTGGTGGTGAGCCGGCGCGTTTGACGCGCCGACCGGAAGACCCCCTGGCAGTCGAGGAAAGGCCCCGGCCGCGGCCGACCACTATAGCAGGAGGCGGGGGTGGTCAGCAGATGTCGAGGGCGCTGCCGTCGGAGAGCTGGATCGGCCGGTTGAGGCGATCGCGGAGCTCGGTCTTCGGCGCGATGCCGAGCCGGTCATAGACGGTGGCGAGGACGTCGGCCGGCGTCACTGGCCGGTCGGCGGGCTCGCCCCCCTTCGAGTCGCTCGCTCCATACACCACCCCGCCGCGGACGCCGCCGCCGGCGAGGACGGTGGAATAGACGTTGGGCCAGTGGTCGCGGCCGGCGTCCTTATTGATCCCCGGCGTGCGGCCGAACTCACCGGTGTTGACGACGAGTGTCCGCTCGAGGAGGCCACGGTCGGCCAGATCGGCGACGAGGGCTGCGAAGGCCCGGTCCATCGGGGGGACGATCTGCTGGTAGCGGCCGAGGAGCCCGCCGTGGGTGTCCCACTCCTGGTTGAAGGCGTTGTGGGCGACGAATTGCACCCCGACTTCGACGAGCCTTCGGGCGAGGAGGAGCGACTGGCCGAACTTCGTCCGGCCGTAGGCGTCGCGGACCCGCGCCGGCTCCTCCGAGAGATCGAGCGCCCGGCGGAAGCGGCCGTCGGTGACGAGGTCGTAGGCGCTCTGCTGGAGCCGGTCGTACTGCTCGCGCGTGTCCTTCTCGAGGAGCCTGGCGATGCCGTCGAGGCGGCGGTTGAGCTCGAGACGGTTGCCGAGCCGGTCGTTGGTCATCCCCTCCGGCGGCGTGAGGGCGAGCGGCTTGTAGCCACTCGAGTTCGGATCCCCCTCGATGATGAAGGGATCGTGGACCGCCCCGAGGAATCCGCCGTACTGCCCCGGCATCCGGTTGGAGGGGCCGGGGATGCTCAACCAATTTGGGAGCGAGACGCTCCGCGGCACGCCCGGCGGGGAAGTCTGGAGGGCGTTGAGGACGGCGCCGGGGCCGGGGAAGTCGTCGGAGTGGGCCTCGCGATCCTGGTCGCGCTGGTTGTTCGATCCGGTCAGCGTGATGTAGGTGCCGGCGATGTGGTTGGAGAACTTGTGCGTCATCGAGCGGATGATGCAGAGCTTGTCGGCCACCGTCGCCGAGCGCTCCATGAGCTCCCCGAGCTCGATCCCGGGGACGGTCGTGGCGATCGGCCGGAAGGGGCCGCGGATCTCGGCGACCGCCCGCGGCTTCGGGTCCCACAGATCGATGTGGCTGGCGCCCCCTTGGAGGAGGATGAAGATGCACTGCCGCTGCCAGCCATCGGCCGGAGGGGCGCCGGTGGCCGCGGTGGCGACGCGCCGGCCGAAAGCATCGCCGCCGGCGCAGCCGAGAATCGAGAGCGCCCCGACCCGGAGGAGCTCACGGCGACTGACGGCAGCGGTGGGCTGAAGGGGGAGCATGGGGGCGTCTCGGGGGAGTGGCGATCTTCCATCGTATCGTACGTCGCGACGCAAACGCGGGTCGAGGGCACCGGGCCGGAGGGCTCGCTCCGAACGAGTGGACGACCGCGGGGCGGGCGGTTTAGGCTCTCCCCTCGTGCGGAGGGCCTGTCCGGAGCGTCGTGGCAACCCCGGCCTGTTCATGGAGTCACCTTCATGTCCGACTTCAATCCCTACGCCCCTCCCGCCGCCGACACTCTCGACAGCGGCCGCCAGTGGGGCGAATCTGACGACCGAGGCGGGCTGTGGAGGGAACGCTTCCTCCTGGTGATGGACAGGACGGCCACGCTGCCGGTCGATCGGTGCATCGTCTGCGATGCCCCGGCCACAGGGCGACCGCTCCGCCGCAAGCTCTCCTGGCATTCGCCGTGGTGGTATCTCATCGTGCTCTTCAACCTCCTCTTCTATGTCATCGCGGCGATGATCGTACGGAAGACCGTCGCCGTGCGCGTCGGCCTGTGTGATCTCCACCGGACCCGACGGCGGCGGTGGATCGCCCTCGCCTGGAGCCTCGTCCTCGTGGCGCTCGGGGTGCTGGGCTTCGTGGCGTCGAACCCCGTCACCGACGCGACGATGGCAACGCTCATCGCACTGGCCCTTCTGTCGCTCCTCGCTGGATGTGGAGTCGGGATCTATGGCCCCCGGGTCGTGGCCGCCAAGCAGATCGACGACCGCTACGCCTGGATCGGCGGCGTCTCGTCGGAGCTGCTCGACACGCTCCCCGATTGGCCCGGCCCGAAGTACCACGGCTGATCTGGGGGTGCGGGAGGATCGCTGGACGCACGACTTGGTGACGGTGTGCTCCAAGAAACTTTCCCGCTCCGCCGCCGATTACGGCCTTCAAGGTTGGGAGTGCTGAACACACTCGGCTGCGGCTCGGGGAGATCCGCAAGCAAATCGCCGCGAAGACCAGGCTCGATGCGGATCGAAGCGCGGCCAGGCTGGCCTTTGAGGAGGCCAACGCCATCTATGCCGATCTTCCGAATGATGGCGATGAGGATGGCGCGGTCCAGGCGGCGATGCTCCTCAACAAGGCGGTGCTCGGTGCCGTCATGGCGACGCTCTTCACCGATGGCTTCATCGATCGGCTCACCGAGGAGGTGAACGCCAAACTTTCCAAGGCGGCCCGCCAGCCGGTGGCGTCGACCAAGGACCTCGAGCGGGAGATCGCGAGCCGAGAGCGGCAGGTGTCACGTCTGGCGGCGAAGCTTGAGCGAGTCGACGCCGACGGCACCATCGACGCCATCGTTGACCAGGTGCGTTCCATGGAGCGGGACCTGGCGGCAAAGCGAGAGGAGCTGGCGAGTCCCGGCGGGTCGAGGGAGAGGCGAGGCCGCGGATGGTGGCCCGCTTCACGATCAACGCCGTCCCCGCGCTCGCCGAACTCCGCCGGCGTTCCCGCTCAGGCGAGGGCGGCCAGGATGATCCAACGGACAGCGTGTGGGAGTTCCTACATGGTGACCGTTGGACAATGCCCAGCAAGGGAGGACTCCGCGGTCTTGAGGTCACCGTTGCGCTGCGAAAGCCCCCGAAAAAGAGGTCATGCTGCCGCAGATCATGGAGATGGCCGAGGCGGGGTCGGGCGTCGATCTCATCTCTCGCGCGCTCGGCATCGGGGCTGAGGTCGTTCGCGACGCTCTTCACCTGCGCCGCACCGGGAGGCGGCCGCCGGGCCGTGTTGACGGCCGCCGCCGGAAACCACGGCAGCCCGGCAACCCGTTCGTGCCCAAGTACCAGCAGATTGCGCCAGAGGTCGATCGACGCCGAAAGGGCGGCGAGGGATTCGAGCGGCTGGCCCGGGAGATGAAGGTCAGCCGCCCCACGGTTGTTCGGGCCTACGATTTGGCCAACCGAGACGAAGCCGCCGCCGCGGCCCGAGAGGGCGGCTCGCCGACACGGCCGCCGTAGAGGTGGAGTGAGGAATCCCGGGCCGCAAAACGCAAGCCGCGGGATGCGTGACTGCAGTTGGAGCCTGTGGCGCCCGCAGGTGCGTGGGTCATAGGCTCCCTGCGCCGAGACGTCGCCCGAGCTGAGGCAGAGGTTAGCAGGGGGGATCTGGTGAGGGTCGCTCGCATCGGCCGTGTCACCGCAAGAGTGTACGTGCGCACACTTTACCCGTCCATGCCCCGGTGCGCCCATGGTCGCCGCACTCGCCGCGCCTCCGACGCGGTCGAAAGTCCGCCCACACTGCGGCACGGCAAGTTCCCGCCGCTACGAGCGACGCCGGCCGGAGAGGACGCCTCTCTACAAGGTCGTCGCAGAGCACCTTCCCTCCTGCAACGGCCGCCGGATGGCACAGACAGCTGCGCATCTCGTCGACCGCGTCATACCCCCGGTGCCTGTCCGGCAATGGGTGGTTTCGGTGCCAAAGCGGCTCAAAGGATTCCTTGCTGACCGGCCCCAGGCCGTGGCGGCCCTGACGCGGATCTTTCTCAGCGAGATCGAACGGCTGCTCTGCGCTGAGCGACTCCTCTGCGAAGCAGCGGGCGGCTCATGTGGAGATGATGCCCCGGCGGCTCCTCGGCCACGCCCGGGCGCCGTCTTCTTTCAGGCGTCACCCGTCGAGCTGCCCGACATCGACATCCACAGCCTCTGATGGCATTCCATGCCACGGTGCGGACGGCCCGCGAGAAGAGCGGTTTCAAGGCCGGTCTGCGCCAACGAGAAAAACCCGGCCTTGAGCGTGGATAGGAAGCTCCTCGGCACCTCGAAGCGAGCGTCGCATCCAGCCCGGCCAGTCCCGGCGGCTGCTCCTCATGATCCGCCCCGCCAGGCCCACGCTTGCAGAAGCGCCATTGGCCGACCTATCCTAAAGCGAGCGTCGCATCCAGCCCAGCAAGTCCCGGCGGTTGCTCCTCATGATCCGCCCCGCTCGGCCCACGCTTGCAAAAGTGCCATTGGCCGACCTATTCTTAAGCGAGCGTCTCATCCAGCCCAGCGAGTCCCGGCGGTTGCTCCTCAAGATCCGCCCCGCTCGGCCCACGCTTGCCGAAGTGCCATTGGCCGACCTATCTTTGTACCTGCACGCGCAAAGCAGCGTATGCGCACCCTCCTCTTTCCTGGACCACGGTCGCGACCCGACCTCTATCGGCACGTGCCATGATCATGTGCCGACCTGTGCTTCAGTGGCAGCGATTGCTGCCCTATCCCTGTGAGCTATTTGTGATAAGTCGGCTCGCGATGGCCTTATCTCACTGATCTATGATGACGCTGAATAAAATCATCTTTCGCACTCGAGCCAGATTTTACCAGGCCACGCACCGCCTGATGGTACGAACGGTGCTTAGGACGCCGCCGTTGTCTCCGGGCAGCCTGTCATTTTCAGCGCTGACAATGGTCGGGCACAAGGACATTCTGGCCTATCTTGTTGCCATAAAAACTTTTGCTTTCTTTGCCCCGCCACGAAACATCGTGGTGCTATGTGACAGCACCGTAACCGCTGCCGACCGATCGCTCTTGAATGCCCACGTTCCACACATTGAATTTCTCGACATTGCGGCTTTCCGGCCGGCCCAGATTCCGACTGGCGGGTGCTGGGAGCGGCTGCTCGCCGTTGCGACCCTGGCACGGGATAGATATGTCGTGCAACTAGACTCGGATACCGTGACCACCGGACCAATAGAAGAGGTCCTCAACGCCGTTGCGGGGCGTGAAGGCTTTGTAATGGGGGGCAAACCTAAACAGCAACTGGAGACAGTCCCACAACGGCAGACACTCACACAACTGCGCACAATCACTGCTCAAAACGCAGAATGCCTGCCATCACTTCATATCCATCAGCTGATCGAATACTACCTGCCGCGGATCGGACTCGATGACCGTCGAACCTATACCAATGGCTGGGCGGCCTTCACCGGTTTCCCCCCCGATGACACCATGCAGATGCAACTTTTTGATGTCGTCGAGCGCTTGAGGATCGCTATGGGGGATCGCCTCAACGAATGGGGCAGCGAAATGGCCACGTCAAATTATCTGGTATCGAACTCGCAAAAATCCAAGGTATTACCTTATCCGAAGTATTGCACACCGATGAATGATGAGAGGGATGTGCATTTGTGGCACTTCGTGGGGTTTATGCGATACAACGACATGCGATATGCCACAGTCAGTCGCAACGCCGTTAGAAAATTACTGGTCCGGGATTCGGCATGAAACCACAGGTCGATTACAGCAGCCGCTTGAGCTTCTATTCAACGACAATAATGAACTGGATCCCCGACCTGCATTCTTCGGTACTGATCGTGGGAGGGTGCCCAAACAATGAGCGTGTTTTTACGTCGCTGGGTTATAAGAACGTAACACTTACGAATGTCCGGCAGCCGCCGCGATGAGCGGCTCGAACCGCGCGAGCTCATCCATCGGCCCCTGGCCGAAGGGATGCTCGTAGACCTTCGTGACGCCGATCCACGAACGCGGGTCGGCCAGCTGGGCTTCGCTGCGGCCGAAGTCCTTGCGGGCAGGGCAGTTGTTGTCGAGCGCCTTGGTGACCAACTCGAACGACACCCGGCGGTCGGCGGTGTCGGGCGGCCCCGAGAGCCTGTCGAAATGGCCCGCGATGAACGTGACGAACGCCCCGGGGGGATACTCGCCGGTGTGGAGCCGCTCGGAGTGGAAGGCCCGGTCGACGAGCTGCGCCCACGAGGCCGCGAGAAGGCGGCGGCCACGAATCGTTTCTATCTCGATCTCTACCCGAATGACGGCGGCCTGACGACCGAGGCCCGATCGTTCGCCGAGAGAATCGCCGCCGAGACACGGCTGAGCGAAGAGCCCGGGAAACCGGTTCTCCGGCGATCTTGGCGGAGCGTGCTGCTGTGGGGAAACGTGGCTCTGATCGGAGCGCTGGCAGGCTGGGTACTCATCCGCAATCGCAGGCTATCCAGGCGCGGCGGATCACGATCGTGACATACTCTCACGCGGCCCGGAGGAGCGGCGAGCCGGTGTCGTCGCCGGGCATGCTGCACTGGCGGTGCTCGATCTCGTCCATGATCGCCAGGAGGATCTCCTCGCGGATCGTCTGCATCTCGCCGTCGTCGGCCGTCAGGGCGAGCGCCGAGATCTCGATCGTGTAGGCCGCCGACGATTGCCCCGTGAGCCGGACCCGCGGCGAGCCGGGATCGAGACGGGCATGGTCGCCGAGGAGATCGCGGAAACGCGAGAGCAGATCGCGGACCTGGCCGGGGCTGGCGTCGGGCCGGATCTCCACCGGGAGCTTGATCGGGATCCGGTCGCGGCGGGTGTAGTTGACGAGCTGAACTTTCGCGAACTCGGCGTTGGGAATCGTGATCAGTGAGCGATCGAGCCCGCGGATCCGCGTCGACCGCAGCCCGATCTGCTCGACGCGCCCGCGGATCTCGCCATACTGGCATTCATCGCCGATCCGCACCGGTTTGTCGGTGAAGAGAACCACGCCGGCGATCAGATTCTCGATCGAATACTGCGCGGCCAGCGCCACTGCCAGGCCGCCGGCCCCGAGCCCGGCCAGAAGCGGCGCCACCGGGATGCCGAGGGAATCGGCGGCCTGGATCCCGATCCAGGCAACGATCACGAACGTGCAAACTCTGGCCGCGAGGCGGACGAGTTGGACGTCGACCCCGTCGCCGCGCCGTGCCCGGGCTCGGACGAGGAGCTCGGTGACCCGCGCCATGATCGCCATCACCGCGGCGATGGCGCCGGCGTAGAGCGTGAGCCGCAGTGTGAGCTTGGCAGCGATGAGCGTGTCGCCGGTGAGCCGCACCTGGAACGTCAGCAGCCAGTCGGCGAGGAGGCTGCCGCCGGCGAGGACGACCGGGAGGAGAAAGCTCGTGATCGACCGCGCCCAGCCAGGATGGAAGATCCTTGGGAGCGACGAGGCGAGAAACGCCACCAGGCCAAAGGCGGCAGCGAGGAGGACGGCGGCGCACCACTGCCAGACCGTCTCGCCGAGGATGATGGTGTGGGCCCAGGGAGGGAGGCTGCGGATGAACGACTCGGGGAAGAGCGTGCCGCCGATCGTCACAAAGGCCTCGTAGAGGCCGGGGCTGCCGGCATCGGGCTTGTACGGTCTGCTGCGGACTCTGGAGAAGTAACTCTCGGCCCGCTCCACCGATTCGGGGGTGAAGACGAAATCCCCCTGGCGCGGGCCGGCGTCGATCCGCACGAGCATGATCTCGGTGCCGGGGATCCGCCAGCGCGTGATCGAATCGGCCTTCACGGCGGCGGCATCGGGGATCGCCGAATCTGCCGGCATCGGGATCCGGTCAAACACCTCCTTGAGGCAGGTGGCGGCCTCGCGCCCCTTCGCCGCGGCGAGCGTCGGGGCGAACTCGGAGAGATCGAGGCACTTCAGCGCCTGGCCGATGAGATGGGCATTCTCGATGCGCGTGTCGACCGTCAGCCCGCCACGCGTGTTGCGGTAAACATGGTCGATCGTGTCGCGGAAGCTGCGGAGCGTGGCCCGCGGGCTCGAGGTGTCGAGGGGGGCCAGGGGCGACGTGGCCGCGGTGAGCGTCGCGTGGGCATCGTCGGGAGGGGGCATGTTGAGCGCCACGGGCGTGACGTCGCTGGCCTCGTGGGCCGGCGTCGTCGTGGGCACGGGTGTCGACGTCACAGCAGCGATCTCGGCCGGTTCATTCGCGGCAGCCCGCGCCGGCAGCGGGGCTGGCGGCGGCGCTGGAGGTGCCGCTGGCGGTGCCGCTGGCGGCGAGGCCTGCGCTGGCGCTGACACGACCGCCACGGAGGGGGCGACCGCGGGCTTGGTCCCCGCGGAGACGGGGGCCGGATCGAGCGCGGCCTCGGCATGGTGATCGCCGATCCCCTCTTCCATGAGCACCGACGGCGACAGCGAGAGGATGTCGGCGACGCAGGCGGCGATGGGGGTGAGGAAGGAGAGCGTGTGATGGGTGAGCCGGTGCCAGACGTGGGCATCCTGGCAGGCGGAGAGCGCCCCCCATGTCAGGCCGCCAACGGCGATGGCGACGAACAACGGCACGACGGCCGAGGGGCGGCGGCGGGGTGCTGGGCGTCTGGCCATGCGGCGGGCTTCGATGGGGATTGGTGGCGGCTGCGGCAGCGCGCGGTCCGACCTGAATCGCGGCCGCGTCGATGGGGAAGTACCAAAGCTCCCCTGCTGCAAACAAGGCCGCTCGTCGCGCTCGGGGCGCCTGAATTGCCAGGGCTGCCCAGTCTTCCGGGGGCGTTGTCATTCCGTCGGGTTTGTTCGACGCTACGCTCTCGCTGGCCCGATTCAGCGGCGCCCGTCGCGGCGCCGGTTCGCTCCGATACGTCGGTTCCCTGGTCTCGCCGAGGCATTCACGGCTTCGGCTTACCGGAGCTCGCCGCGGGCGAGTGCGACGCCAATCCGGCCGGGACGTCAGCCGGCTTGGTCGAGCATCTGCTGGATGAGTTTGCGGGACACGGCGTCGGAGCCGTACATCCGCATCGCCGTCTCCCACTTGAGCCTTTCTGGAGAGAGGGGCCCACGGTCGGCGATGATCTCCCGGCCGATCAGGTCGCGGGCCCAGACAAACATCGCAGCGGCTCGGGCAACGCGGACATGCGGCGGAAGGGCATCCTGCGCCGCGCGGAATCTGGCCTCGATCTCACTCTGCTGCATCTCCATGCCCGGCATCCTAACAGGCCGTCGCCGGAGGGCCCCGCCTGTGGAGGCCAGAAAAATAACGCCCACCAGAATTCCGGCGACGCCGATTTCTTGACTGGAATGCTAGGCATTCCTAGATTTGACCCCAGGAGAGGGTGGTGCCCTCCCGCGAGGTCTTCCGAGGAGAGATCCGGTGAATCGGCGAAACACAACAAGACGCCTTACCCCCCCCCCGCAATCACGCGCTCTCGCGGGCGCTGTTTGAGCATCTAGAACCACGGGCGATGTTCGCTGGACTGGGGTCCGAGTCGTGGAGCGCCTCGGTGCTCCCGACCGCCCCGCTTGGAACCAGTGCTCTCGATCCCAGCGGCATCATTCTCGCCTGCTCGAGCCCCGCGCCAGGTTCGTCGGGTGCGTCGTCGATTCCCGCTTTGCCCGCAGCTTCTGGCGGTTCGCCAGGAGGCGGCGCCCTCTGTCTGCCAAGTTCATCTGGATATGGTGCCGGCTCCGCTGCCTCTGGTACCGGCGGCGGGGTGAATGTAAGCGGCCCGGTACTTCTGGCGCAATACACCAGCGGCTCGCTGGCGGGCCAAGCAACCCCTACGGCTGCCCTGGGAGCAGGAGGGCTGCCATTCGTTGCCTACGACCCCTCGCAGATAGGCGCTACCGGCGCGCGGACCCAGCCGGGATCGACCGGGTCAACCATAAGCTTCCTGGCGGATGCCCAATCGCGAGCAACGATCGTGCCGCTCGTCTACCAGCCCGGCAGCGGCGACGAACCCGTTTTTGACTCAGGCGTGTGGAGGGGCGATGAGGAGGGAGTGCAGTTTGTCCAGCTTGCCGACAAGCAGACCGGAGCAGCTCAATCTCAACAGTCGACGCCAACGGGCACAGAGCCCGCGGGAGATTCCCGAGACGACGATCCAGTTTGGGGTGACGTTAATCGCTTGATCGACAGGAAGACAGGCCAGCTCATGTGGGAGGATCGGGCTGGGGGAGCCTCAACGAAAGAGGCAGTAAAGCAGTGGGGCCCCGGTATCGTGGGAGTTCTCAAGGACATCGGGATCATCGTCGTCACGGAGGGGGGAACACAGGTCGCAGGTTTTTGGTGGTTTGTCACCAAGGGTGACGATGCGGCAAGAATTGTCATTCGACAGCCGTTGGGGAAAGGCTCGACCGCAGACCTCTCGAAGGGCACGACACTGGCCAGAAACCTTCGTGAGCAACTGGCGATCCAAGAGGTGTTGTCAAAGCCCGAAGTAGGGACACAACTCCGCTTCCCATTGGGAGACCCACGATGGCCTAGCTCGGGCGGATGGGTGAAGATGGAGCGGTTTGTGGAATCGGGTGGACGTGAAGGCAACGTTCTCGTTCATTACGTTTGGAATACAATCACCGGTGAGATTGACGATCTAAAGATCGTTTTGCCCGGTACACGTTGAGGATGTGAGCCATGCGGGTCACCATGACACGGACATCGCGAGATGGCGCTCCACCAAGCGTCGCTCCGTTCATCCCGGTAGACGTTCCATTCACTGTTGGGCAGGACTACGAGGTCCATGCAATCACGGTGTACCAGGGAGTGGTGGCTTTCCTAGTCGTCGAGGACGACGGGGAATTTCCGGTTTGGGTTCCGGCGTGGATGTGCAAGACGGTGGCTGGGGAGATGCCGGGAGATTGGGTGGCCAATCTGGTCGATGAAGGGCTTCTCGTGATCGGTCCACCTTTTCTCGCGCGCGATCTCCAGTCGTACGTGGACATGGTTGAGCGGAATCCGGAGCAGACCGCAAGATTCTGGCGACGGCTCGACGCGATCAACGCACCCCCGCCTGGCATGGACGAAGACTAGGCGACGCACGTTCCGTGGCGCTTTATTGGGTGCTGTCGGAATATGGCTCGCGCCCAAGCTCACGCCCCTGGGCGGGGAAAGGAGAAGTGCTCGATCGCCGCGTCGGTGAAGCGGACGCCGTAGCCTGGCATCTCCGGCGGCATGTACGAGCCGGCCCGCATCACGACCGGATCGTGGAGGTGCTCGTGGAGGTGGTCGGAATACTCGGCGACGCGGCCGTCGAGTGAGCCCGAGACACACACATAGTCGATCATGCTCAGATGCTGGACATATTCACACAGGCCGACGCCGCCGGCATGCGGGCAGACGGGGATCGAAAACCGCTCGGCGAGTAACAGCACCGCCATCACCTCGTTGACCCCGCCCAGCCGGCAGCTGTCGAGCTGGCAGACCTGCATCGCGCCCGACTGCATGAACTGCTTGAACATGATCCGGTTGTGACACATCTCTCCGGTGGCGACGCGGAGCGGATGAATCGCGCGGGCGATCGCCAGGTGCCCGAGGATGTCGTCGGGGTGGGTCGGCTCCTCGACAAACCAGGGGTCAAACTCGGCAAGCTTCCCGATCCACTCAATCGCCTCCGGCACATCCCAGACCTGATTGGCATCGATCATCATCCGGGCTTCCGGCCCCATCTCGTCGCGGAGGACGCGGCAGCGGCGCAGATCGTCCTCGAGATCGCGGCCGACCTTGATCTTGAAGTGCGACCAGCCGCGGCGTTTGAGATCGCGGCACTTCTCCCGCAGCGCCTCGTCGGTGTAGCCGAGCCAGCCGGCCGAGGTCGTGTAGCTGGGGTAGCCCGAGTCGACCAGGTGCGCGATCCGCTCCGGCTTGCCTGGCTCCCGAGCGCGGAGCAGCTCAAGGGCCGCTCCTGGAGTCAGCGCGTCGGCGAGGTAGCGGAAGTCGACCGAGGCGACAAACTCCTCCGGCGACATCTCACCCACCAGCCGCCACAGCGGCTTGCCGTGAACGCGGGCCCACAGATCCCAGACGGCGTTCATGACCGCGGCAGCGGCGAGATGGATCACCCCCTTCTCCGGGCCGACCCAGCGGAGCTGTGAATCGGCCGTCAGCCGGCGGTAGAGGTCGACCGGCCGCCGCATGAGGGCCTCGAGCGGCTGGCCGACGAGGAGACTTGCCAGCGAGATGATCGCCTCCACGCACAGCTCATTGCCCCGGCCGATCGTGAACGTCATCCCGTGGCCGCACAGCCCGGCGGCGTTGGTTCGAAGGACGACGTACGCCGCCGAATAGTCCGGATCGGGGTTCATCGCGTCTGACCCGTCGAGGTGCTGCGACGTGGGGAAGCGCAGGTCGTGGGTCTCGTAGCCGGTGATGGTGATCGGGGCGGGCATGGTGGTCTCACAGGCAGGGATTGCGGACACGAAGCGTTGGGAAGCGGCCGAAGTCACGGTCGGCCATGGGGGCGGGCTGAAGCCTTTTCCCGGGTCCGTTCATTGAGATTGATGCACGAGTTGACACGTTTTCTCGATTTCCCTAAACTGCACTACCGAACTAGTGCACTAGGCAGTCAGGCCACCCTGTCCGAGGATTCGCGCCGTGCAGATCGACCCCCGCCGCCACCTGCCGATCTATCTCCAGATCGCCGAAGCGATCCGCGGGGGCGTGGCGGCCGGGACCTACCGGCCGGGGGAGGCGCTGCCGTCTCTCCGCGAACTGGCTGTCACCCTCCGGGTGAATCCGAACACCGTCCAGCGCGCCTACGACGAACTCGCCCGCGACGGGATCGTCGAAGCCCGCCGTGGCCTCGGCCTGTTCGTCGCCGAGCGGGCCCCGGGGGACGCCCGTCCCCGCGCCGTTGAGGAGGTGCGTGCCGCGCTCGAGCGGGGCATCCGCATCGGCTTGGCTGCCGGCCTTGCCCCCGAATCGATCGCGGCCGATTTCCGGCAAGTGCTCGCCACCGTCACGCGATCGATCCCGTCCCCCGTCCCCCCCGCAACGCCACCGAAACTCCGCCGCAATCCGAAGGAGGCCGACGCATGAACGCCACGTTCGCTCCACACGCCCAGATCGGCCCGGCCACGCCCGCCCCGACACACGCCCCGGCAATCTCGATGCACGGCGTGACGAAACGCTTCGGCACGACCGTCGCCCTCGACGATGTCTCGCTTTCGATCCCCACCGGCTCGATCTGCGGGCTCGTCGGCCCCAACGGCGCCGGCAAGACGACGCTCGTCCGCCTCCTCCTCGGCCTCGAGCGGCCGGCCGCGGGCACGATCGGCGTTCTCGGGCTTGATCCGCTCCGCGACGCCCTCGCGCTCCGCGAGCGTGTCGGCTACGTCCCCGACACCCTCCACGCCGACCGATGGATGACCGGGGCCGAGGTGCTCCGGTTCTGCCGCGGCCTCCGCCGCCGCTGGAACGCCCCCCTCGCCGCGCGGCTCGTCGACCGGCTCGGCATCCCCCTGAAGACACGCGTTGGCAACCTGTCGCGCGGCACGCTTGTGAAGCTCGGTCTTGTGGCGGCGGTGGCCCCTGAGCCCGAGTTGCTCCTCCTCGACGAGCCGATGGCCGGTCTCGACCCGCTGGCCCGCGAGGAGGTGGTGGAGACGGTGATCGCCGCCGCCCCGGATCGCCCCTGGACGGTCCTCTTCTCCTCCCATTCCCTCGACGATGTCCAGCGCCTCGCCGATTCCATCGCCGTCGTCGTCGCCGGCCGGCTTGTTCACCATGGCGCGACCGACGACCTCCTCGCCGCGGTGCGCCGCGTGCGGATGCGCGTCGACGATGCCCTTCCCCGTCCGCTGCCGGCAGGGATCGACGTCTATGGCGCGCAGCGCTCGGGCCGCGAGTGGACGCTCGTCATCCGCGACGGAGTGCCGGAGGCAGTCGAGCGCCTCCGGGCTCTCCCCGGCGTCGAGGTCCTCGGCGTCGATCCCCTCTCCCTCGAAGAGATCTTCAAGCACATGGCCCGCGCCCCGTCGGGCCGGAATGAAGAAAGGAGCCAGTCATGAACGGTTTCGATCAGCTCGTGTGGCGGGAGTGGCGATGCAGCCGCACGATCCTCTTCGTGGCGCTGGGTATCATCGTCGCACTCCTCCTCTTGGTCTTCAGCCTGCCGCAGCCCCCCGAGACGGCCGGCGGAAAGATCAGCGTCGTTGATAGGATGGCGGTTGTCGGCTACTTCGCCACATGGATCGCCGTCCACGTCAGCGTCTTCCTCCTCCCGATGATCGCCGCCAACAGCCTTGCCGGGGAGCGGGCCGACCGGTCGGCAGAGTTCATCGCACCGCTCCCGGTGTCGCGCTCGGTCCGTCTGGTGGCGAAGGTCGTGCTCCTCGCAGCCGTGGCGATCGCGCTGTGGGCCCCGGTGCTCTTGGTCGCTCCGCTTCTCGGAAATTCACAACTCGTCAAAGCCGACGACTACCGATCCGGACTGGGGCTGCTCGGCATGGTCGCCGCGTTCACGCTCCTGGCGACGGCGCTGGCCTGGCTGCTGGCCGGCTGGGTCGAGAGCCCCGTGATCGCGGCGGTAGGGGCGATTGCCATTCCTGTCGCCGTCCCCTGGGTCATGTTTAGTCTGCAGGTCCCCTTCCTCGCCCCGGCAAGCTTCTTCAGCTTGTGGTTCGATTCCCAAGGAATCCCACAGTCCCTCACGCTCCTCGTCGCTGCCGCGTTCTTCGCGGCCGGCAGCGCGCTGTATGTGCGTCGGCTCGAATGAATCACGCTCAACGACCGCCGAACGCGTCAGCCCGCCGCCCAGGCGGCGTCGACCGCGGCGGTGACCTTCGCCATGGCTTCGTCGAACGGCCCGGGGAGAATCGCGCCGGCGGCTGCCTTGTGGCCGCCGCCGTTGAACGTGGCGGCGAGGAGATTGCAGTCGACCTTGCCCCGGCTGCGGAAGCTCACCTTCACGCGCGCGTCGGGCTGCTCGATGAGGATCACGGCGACCTCCGTTCCCTTGACCGCGAGGGTCAGATTGACGAGGTCTTCGGTGTCACTCGGCAGGGCGTTGACTTCTTTGATGTCGGACTGGCGGACGGTCGAGTAGATCACCTTGCCGTCGTGGGCCGGCTTCGCCCCGGCGATCGTCCGCCCGACGAGGTGGAGGCGGGCGAGCGAATCCTGCTCGAAGAGCTCCCGATAGACCGCCGGGGGGCTGGCGCCGGCGTCGACGAGGCGGCCGGCGACGCGAAAGGTCTCGGCCGAAGTCGAGGGAAACCGGAACCCGCCGGTGTCGGTCGAGAGGCCAGCGTAGAGCGGCGTGGCGATCCGCTCGGTGAGCGGCACTTTGAGCCGCAGTGCCACCTCGCTGATGATCCGGGCCGTCGCCTCGGCGGTCGTGTCTTTGAACCAGCGATCGGAGAGATCGTCTTCGCTGACATGATGGTCGATCACGAGGACCTTGGCACGCATCTCCTTGGCGACATCGGCCATCGCTCCGAGCTGCGCCCAGGCGCTGGTGTCGACGATGAGGAAGAGATCGCGGTCGGCGAGGTCGGCCATCTTGACGCCGGTCTGGAGCGATTCGATGCGCCGGTCGGGGTCGATCCAAGCGAGCGTCGGCGGGGTCGCCTGGGCGTTGACGATGCGGACATCCTTGCCGATCGCCTCGAGGATCCCGAGCATTCCCAGCTCGCTGCCGAGTGCGTCGCAGTCGGGCCGGACATGGCTGGTCAGCACCACCTTCTGGCAGTTTCGCAACACCTCTACGAGGGCTGCCCAGTCGAGACGCGTCGAGGACATGGAAGCTCCGTGGAGGAGAAGGGAGGGAGGGAAAAGTCGGCCGGTCAGCCACTCGAAGCGGATGGGAAGCCAGCGGCGACGGCGCCGGCTCGGGCGACGTCGGCCGCCAGCTGGGCCTTGAGATCGTCGAGCGATTCGAAGCGGCGAGTGTCACGGAGCCGTGCGAGGAAGTCAACGTCGAGACGCTGGCCGTAGAGGTCGCCGTCAAAGCCAATGAGATGGACCTCGACGGTCACCCCCGTGGCGCCGAACGAGACATTCGGGCCGATGTGGATCGCGGCCGGGTACGGCGAACGCGGCTCGATCCCTGCCCCGACTGACGGCGCGGGGGGATGGGCGAGGCCGGCATAGACCCCGGCGGCCGGGAGGAGCGTGGCGATCCCCTCGAGATTGGCGGTGGGGAAGCCGAGGGTCCGCCCCCGGGCCTGGCCGTGGACGACGAGCCCCTCGATCCGGTATGGAGCGGTGAGCAGCTCGCGGGCAGCCTCGATCGCCCCGGCGCTGATCAGCCGGCGGATCCGCGAGCTCGATACTGCCTCGCCGCCGGCTGTGAGCGGCGCGACGGTGATCACCTCCACACCGTCATCGGCGGCGAGCGACTCCAGCAAAGCGAGGTCGCCCTGACGATCGGCTCCAAAGCGGAAGTCGGGCCCCTCGACGATCGCCGCGGCTGCAACAGCCCCCCGGAGGACCTCCCGGTAGAAGCCCGCCGCCGGCTGGGCGAGGAATCCCTTGTCGACCGGCTGGACGAGCACCGCGTCGACCCCGAGAGCGAGAAGGAGCTCGGCACGGCGATCAGGGGTCGAGAGCGCCGCCGGGGCGGCGTCGGGGCGGAGGATCCGGGCGGGGTGGGGATCGAACGTCAACACCGCCGTCGGCAGGCCGAGGCGACGACCGGTGTCGAGCAGACGCGCGACGATCGCGGCGTGGCCGATATGAACACCGTCGAAGTTGCCGACGGTCACCGCGCAGGAAGCGTGGCCCGGTTGCCAGCAGGGGCCGGCGGCAAGTAGACGCGGGGCGGCAAAGTGCGGCAAGGGAGGGAGGAATATCGTGGGAACGAGGACTGTCGGGACGACGGCGGCCCCGCGGAGCCAGGACTCCCCCGAGTCTAGCCTACGCGCGCCTTTCCCGCGGGAAGGTCCCTCCTTGGTGACGGTATCATGGTGTCTTGCCAATGAATCCCAGCCCATGAATCCTTGAATCCCTGCTTCGGATTGCGCCCCGCTGCGGCGGACACCACGGATCCTCACCACCGATGACGGACGACAAGCAGATCTACCTCTCGCCCGATCTGACCAGCCGCCTGGCGGCGATCGACATCGGGTCGAACAGCGTGCGGATGCTCGTCGCCGAGGCCCTCCGCGGCGGCACCTACCGGATCCTCGACGAGGAGCGGGAGCCGACGCGCCTGGGCCGCAGCGTCGCCTCGGGGGTGCTCGACGATGAGTCGATGGCACGGACGCTCCAGGCGCTGCGCAGCTTCCGGGAGATCGCCGCCGGGTATCAGGTGACCAACCTGCGGACGATCGCCACCTGCGCCGTCCGCGAGGCCCGCAACGGGCCCGACTTCTGCCGCCGCGTCCGCGACGAAGTGGGGATCGAGATCGAGGTCATCAGCTCCGAGCGGGAAGCGCGGCTGGCGTTTTCGAGCGTTCAGCACGCCATCGATCTCACCGGAAGGAACGTCGTCGTTGCTGACATCGGCGGCGGCAGCACCGAGATCGTGTTCGCCACCGGCAACCTCATCGAGGCGATCTATCCGACGACGCTCGGCGCCGTGCGGCTCACCGAGCGCTTCGGCAGCGGCGATCCCCCCGATCCGGCCAAGTTTCTCGCCCTCGAGGAGGAGGTGGCGACAACCCTCAAGAAGAAGACGTCGCGGCCGATGTTTGCCCCCCACTTCCTCGTCGGCTCCGGCGGCACGTTCACCACCGTCGCCGAATTGGTGATGGCTTCGAAGGGGGAGAGTGATCTCCCCGTCCCCGGCTATCGCGTGTCGCACGCCGAGATCCGCCATCTCATCGACCGGCTGCGAAAGCTGCCGATACGGGCGCGGCGGGCCCTGCCCGGCATGACCCCGGACCGGGCCGACATCATCATCGCCGGTCTGACGATCATCGACGGGCTTCTGAAGCGCTTCCGGGTCAACACCCTCGTCGTCCACACACGCGGCGTCCGCGACGGGCTCGTTCGCGAGATGCTCGAGGAGGTGCTCGGGGCCAACGAGGCGCCTGTTGACCACGCCGCGCTCCGCGACGCGGCCATCGAACGGCTGGCGTCGGCCTGCTCCGGCGAGGTCGAGCATGGTCGGGCCGTGGCTTCGCTGGCCGGCCGGATCTGGGAG
>Ga0209598_10001143_pt1 | contig 21725 bp, 23 predicted proteins | sample M_140807_EF_Meta_FD_187317 | JGI IMG/M metagenome (GOLD analysis project Ga0209598, IMG submission 187317) | Freshwater microbial communities from Lake Montjoie, Canada to study carbon cycling - M_140807_EF_MetaG (SPAdes) (version 2) | ecosystem: Environmental > Aquatic > Freshwater > Lake...
GCGGGGGTCTCAATGGAATCGGCCTCGTGCATCGCCGCAACATTGCGCAATCCGAACATACGGGTCACCAGAATGGCTGCATTGAAATTCAGTCGGGTCGCCAGCGCGAGCAATCGAGACTCCTTGCCTGGCTCGGTGCGACCGACACCGGCGAAGCGACGCAGATCGACCACTGTGTACAACGCACCGCGCAAATTGACCAGCCCCAACAGCCATGACTGCGTCAGCGGCACCGGTGCGATCGCATCGGGAACCGGCACGATCTCACCGGCCTGCGACAACTCGACCAGCCAGCGCTGTTCACCGATCATCAACCCGAGACGTGCATCGGATGCAGGTTCGCTGGCCACATCGTGCAGGCGCGCCTCGACGCGCTGCTGAACCTCATCACGCCCGCCCGGCGTCGATTGGGACATTGCGCCAGCCTCTCAGTGAACCAGATCGGCGATCTTGGCCAGCAACTCATCGACATCGACTGGCTTGATCACATAGCCGCGCGCACCCTGGCGCATGCCCCAGATGCGGTCGGTGTCAGCCGATTTGCTGGTGCACAGAATGATCGGAATCGACTGGGTCTCAGGATCGCGCCCCAGTGCGCGCGTGACCTGAAATCCGTTTGCCCCTGGCATGACTACATCCATGACGACCAGCACCGGCCGCTCGAGGCGGATGCGTGCAATCGCCTCGGTGCCATTTTCTGCAGTGACCACCGAGTAGCCCCTTCGGGACAGCAGGTCGACGAGGAAATGACGCTCGGTGGGGGAATCATCGACCACCATGATCTTGCGGGTGCCCGTCGCTGCGGTCGGGGTCGGTTCGGGCAGGCTCATCGCACGGGTACCGCCAGAAGGGTTGAAGGACGGAGCACGTCAGGCGCCCACCGGGCGGCGGGCATGTCGGGCCACGCACTGCAGCAGGCTGTCCTTGGAAAACGGCTTGGTGAGGTATTCCTCGCAGCCGACCATGCGACCTCGCGCCCGGTCGAACAACCCGTCCTTGCTCGAGAGCATCACCACCGGGGTGGCATGAAGCCGTGGGCTTTTCTTGATCAGCGCACAGGCCTGGTAGCCATCGAGCCTGGGCATCAGTACATCGCAGAACACCAGATCCGGCTCGTGATCGGCCACCTTGGCCAAGGCATCAAAGCCATCGTTGGCCAGAACCACACTGCAACCAGCCTGAGAGAGAAAGATCTCGGCGCTGCGCCGGATCGTGTTGCTGTCGTCGATCACCATGACCTTGAGGCCGGCGATCGAATCAGTGGGGTTCAGAGATGTGGTCACCGCGTGCTCGCCTTCGTGTCGCATTCAGGAAGTGCGCGGACTGGGCTCTCAGAGCTCAACCATCTCGAAGTCTTCCTTGCGAGCCCCGCATTCCGGACAGGTCCAGTTCATCGGGACATCTTCCCAGCGGGTTCCGGCGGGGATGCCTTCGTCCGGAACGCCGACAGTCTCGTCGTAGATCCAGCCGCAAATCAGGCACATGAAAGTTCGATTCGTTGCTTGCTCACTCATGCTGTGTCCGTGGAGGTCCATTAGAAGGGGAGTGGGCGCATGTTACCTTCTCGCCCCGATGAGGCCCGCGGATCTGCCGACGGGCGGGCCGCCTGAATCCGTTCATACCCAGGACACATGACTGCCACCCTGCGCGGCCTGTACGCCATCACACCCGACGACACCGACAACCAGCGGCTGTGCTCACTGGTTGCCAAGGCCCTTGCGGGCGGTATCGATGCCCTGCAGTTTCGTGTAAAGGGCGGCTCTGCAGCCGCAAGGCTCGCTCAGGCGCAAGCCGTGAAGCGGCTGACCGACGCAGCAGGCGTCCCGCTCATCGTCAATGACGATGTGGCCCTGGCCTGTGCAATCGATGCGCAGGGCGTGCACATCGGCCGCGACGACGGCGACCCAGCCCAGGCCCGAGACCGCATCGGGCCTGACAAATGGCTCGGCGTGTCGTGCTACGACGATTTTAGGCGGGCGCAGGCGGTGATCGGCATTGCCGACCATGTCGGGTTTGGCAGCGTCTTTGCCTCGCCAACCAAACCACATGCGGTGCGTGCACCCTTCACGCTGTTCACGCAGGCGCGCGAGCTTGGGCTCAACAGTGTGGCCATTGGCGGCATTGATCGCCACAATGCTGCTTTACCGATCGAAGCCGGTGCTCAGGCGGTGGCGATCATCACCGACATTTTTGCTGACCCCGACCCTGCAACTGCAGCCCGCATGCTGCGAGAAATCGTTCATGCCGCGCTGTCGAGACAGTCAGACTCAGGTTCAGACTCAGTCAGCCGCAAGTAGAGGCCCCAACAGGCTTCGTGCTACCAGGGCGTGAGCGACAGCACCTTCAACACCTCGCCTGTCGACACGTCGACCAGGACCGCGCCATCTCGGGCAGGCGCACGTAGAGGCAGATAGCGCAGTTGCTGCTCAGTTCGGCCGCTTGATGCAATCGCAGCATCGATTTCGGCAGCGCGCTGCGGGTTGAGCGAGCGCAGTCGGGCAATCGGCAAGGCCCTGGGCAATGCGGCCTGCGCCTCGTTGGCGTAGTCGACATACAGCTTCGGGTGATGCTGAACATCGCGGCCACTCTCGACTGCTTCGAACAGGATTGCGTTGCGCTCCTGCTGTGAGTCGGGCATCCGGGCGGCCACCCAGCGCGGCCCGAACGGATCGAATGCGGTCAGCGGGTTGGAGCGCGCTTCACGCCGCGCATCCCCTTTCAATTCGGACGGTGCCACCACCTCGAAGCGGTCCTTGACCAGCACCACGAAGGCGGGTCGCCCCTGATGCACCGTGTGCAGTCCATAGGCCAGCGCGGCCAGCTGCAGGGCGGCGATGGTCGCCAGGTCCAGAGACAGGTTGCGCTTTCGGCGGTCGAATACGATCAGTGTAAACAGCGGGCCGAGCGCCACATCGACACCCAGCATGATCAGCAATATCGAATCGACCCCGTGCAGGCGGGTCATCGGCTCGGGATACCAGGCCAGCAGCACCAGCGCCATGACAGCGATGGCCACGATCGCGGACAGCGAGAGATGGATGGCCGATGCAGTCAGGCGATCTCGAATGCCCGGGCGCAAGGCAGGCCGCGGCGCTTTCAAGGGCTTTGCAGCCGGACGGGGGGGATCCTGCCTCAACGCCAGCGGGCGCTTGTCGGCAGCGCCTTGCGTTGCAGCGTCCACTTGAGGCAGTTCAGTGCGAAACATGTCGTTCGGATGGGCTTGTAACGGTTATTGCCAACAGGTGATGCGGTTTAGTCAATCCAAGTGAGTCTAGTCGGGGCGGCCAACTGTGGAAGCACTGACCCGATGTGCGGCTGAGCAAAGCGTGGTGGACGTGAGATGTTGGTGTGGTTCGATCTCAACGGCATTCGGCCGGCGCAAACTTCGCAGGCAAGGTGCCTGCGCTGCCGCCCTTCGCAGATCCGGCTGCATTGCAGTACCAGGCAATCTGATTGGTGGGCACGACGCCTTGAGTCAGACCCGATGCGCCATCGCGCGGCGCCAGGATGAGCGTGCCATCACCTGCGACAGGGCTCATCGTGACCACGATCTCGCCGTTAGCCGATACGGCCAGGTTGCTCACATTGCGAGTGCCCGGAAAGGCGGCTGTGCCGCCGACGCCGGGCGTGCCGAGATTGATCTGGCTGGCATTGGCCGCGTTTTCAGCGACGGTCGTCTTGAAGCCTGAGGCGAGTTCGAGGCCTTCGCTGGCTCGCGCCCGAACCGCATAGTCCTGATAGGCCGGCAAGGCGACTGCGGCCAGGATGCCGATGATCGCCACGACGATCATCAGTTCAATCAGGGTGAAGCCCGATTGCTTGATGGGTTTGGTGTGTTTCATGGTCTCTCCTGATTCAAATGAACAAGGGCAAGGCCGAACCGAGTCCGGACTTGCCCCAATTGCGCAACAGTTTGCACACGAAAAAAAAGGGGGTCGCAGTGCGACCCCCCTTCCCTGCTGACGACGCGATGGTGTGCTGTCGTCGCATGCCCTCGCTTATCGGCACTCGGCCGGAACGTACTTCTTGTCGGTGGTGGTCGCGCACTTCCAGGTCACCGAGGTTTGGGTCGGGGTGGTGTCGGCCACCCAGATCGGGGTCGGGGTGAGCGTCACGACAAAGCTGGCAGCCTTGGGAGTGCCTGTCACCGTGATGATGCCCGTGCCGCCGACTCCAACCGAGGCAACGTTCGTGGTCGCCGCCGGTGCCGCCCAACCTGCCGAGGCGCCACCCGATGCAACCGGTGTGCCATTCATGATGTTCTCGGACACCGTGGTCTTGGCGCCGGAGGCCAGCGACAGGCCCTCGGTCACACGGGCGCGGATCATGTAGTCCTGATATGCAGGGACCGCCACTGCGGCCAGGATGCCGATGATCGCGACCACGATCATCAGCTCGATGAGGGTGAAACCTTTTTGCACTTGCTTGATCATCAGAGTTCTCCGGTGGGTTGATCCGGGCCGCGATGCTTGCGGTGGATGCAGGACATACAGCGAAGGCCGTGCCAGCAACCATTTGACCGGCCTGGCTCAGAAGAGGCCGCATCCACGCCGATGATCGGTCGCGACCGTGCGTTAGATGGCCTCAATCCGTGGCAAACACAGAACACGGTGACGCGATGCGTCACACCACCTTGGACCGGCACTGACGACAAGCGTCACATTCCTAGCATCAAAGTGCCGCGTTGCGTCGATTGAAATTCGACCCCGTCCGCAAACCGCGGCTGCAATTGAAGCGGCCTCTCAATTTGCGAATGCGAAAAAAAAGGGAGGCATCATGCCCCCCTTTCCTGCTGACGACGCGATGGTCTGCTGTCGTCGCATGCCCTCGCTTATCGGCACTCGGCCGGAACGTACTTCTTGTCAGTCGTGGTCGCGCACTTCCAGGTGACTGATGTCTCTGCAGGAGTCGTGTCGGCTACCCAGATCGGCGTCGGGGTGAGTGTCACAACGAAAGCTGCAGCCTTCGGAGTGCCTGTCACCGTGATGACGCCCGTGCCGCCAACTGCAACCGAGGCAACATTCGTGGTCGCCGCCGGTGCCGCCCAACCTGCTGTCGCGCCACCCGATGCGACCGCTGTGCCGTTCATGATGTTCTCGGACACCGTGGTCTTGGCACCGGAGGCCAGCGACAGGCCCTCAGTCACACGGGCGCGAATCATGTAGTCCTGATACGCAGGCACCGCCACAGCGGCCAGAATACCGATGATCGCGACCACGATCATCAGTTCGATCAGGGTGAAACCGTGTTGCGCTTGCTTGATCATCTCAGTGCTCCAATGGGTTGATCCAGACCGTGATGGCCACGGCGGATGCAAGACATACAGCGAAGGGCGTGCCAACGCCCATTTGAATCGCCTGCAGCAGCCGACGCCTTTCACACTTGGACGAACGGTCAGGACGGTGCGTTCGGTGGCCTCAAGCCGCGGCAAGCACGTCACACAGTGACGCGTTGCGTCACACGCCAGCAAAGCTGAGTTGACCCGATGCGTCACCTGTGTGCGAGGAGGTGACGCGATGCGTCGTGAGGGCCGTTCGTGCCTTGGCCATCAAGGCGTCGACCCGAATGCAGCGGGCGCGCCGCGTGCAACTCAGATCTCGAGGACCAGTCCGCGGGTCAGCATCCGGGGATTGAATCGTCCTGCCCAGGCATCGACCTCGCGGGCAATCAGCTCGCTGTCTGAGGGCTTGGGATGGCTCACCCAGATCTGCGGCTCGGTGCGCAGTCGGGCGAGCTGCTCGGCCAGTTCGATTGGGTACAGGTGCTTGGCGGTGACCGCAAGGTCGCGCTCCCGATTCGGAAACGCCGTCTCGATGATCAGATGGCGCAGGTTCGCCACACCATTGACCACGCGCCAGAATTCCTCGGTCGGCCAGCTGTCGCCAGAAAAAACCAGCGCCGCCTCGTCATTGAAGACCTGATAACCCAGCGCCGGCACGGTGTGATTGGCCGGCAGCGCTCGAATCGAGCGCGCACCCAATGTCACCGTCTCGCCGAGCTGAATCGGCGTGAACATCAGCCAGGGCCGCTCGTAATGGGGAATCTGGGTGAAATCAGGCCAGATCACCCAATTGAAGATGTGGGCGCGCAAGGCCTCGATCGTTTCAGGCAAAGCGTGCACGACCAGCGGTGAGGCTCGGCGCGCGCCCACCGAATCGATCAGCAAAGGCAGTGCGGCGACATGGTCGAGATGCGAGTGCGTCAGAAAGACATGGTCGATGCGCTGCAAGGCTTCGACCGATAGATCCTCAACGCCGGTCCCCGCGTCGATCAGGATGTCGTCATCGATCAGAAAGGAAGTGGTGCGCGCAAATTCACCAATGCCGCCAATGCCGCCACTGCAACCCAGCACACTCAGCTTCATGTGATGCGCTCAAGTCCGACCGCACGGTCTACGAGCTGAGGCGATACAGGCAAGGGTTCGGTGAGCGGTCCGGTCTCGTGGGTCTCATCGGCCGCAGCATCCGATGACCAATCATGCCGATGGGCTTCGAACTGAACCGGAGTCCACAGACCGACCGGCTCGCTGCGTCCCTTAATCTCGGCCTGGGCGACGAACTGCAAGGCCATGCTGCGCACCGACATGCGGGTGGCATCGCCAATGGCAATCGGCAACCTGAACTCTTTGGACAGGCCCTGGATTCGCGAGGCCAGGTTCACTGCGTCACCAATGACGGTGTAGGAGCGACGCAGCCGTGATCCCATGTCACCGACCCGCACGATACCGCTGTTGATCCCGATGCCCACATGCAGCCTGGGCCAGCCGAGTGCGGCGAACTCCTGGTTCAGCCGCTCAACTTCCTCTTGCATGGCAATGGCAGCCGCCACTGCGCGGTCCGCGTGATGCGGATCGTCGACCGGCGCACCCCAGAAGGCCATCACCGCATCACCAATGTACTTGTCGACCGTGCCGTCATAGGCGTGGATCACCTCGGTCATCGCGGTCAGGAATCGATTCAGATAGTCCCGCAACTGCTGGGGATCCATCTTCTCGGCCATTCGGGTGAAGCCCCGAATATCGGCAAAGACGATGGTCAGCTCCTTGCTCTGGCTCTCCATCGGCACGTTATGCGGGTCGAGAGTCATGCGCTCAACCAGTTGTGGAGCGACATACTCGCCAAAGAGATTGATCACCGCACGGCGGGCGCGGCCTTCGATCACGTATCCGGCGACCAGATTCGTCACCGCAATCAGCAACAGAGCCAGCACGCTGGTGGCCAGTGGCATGACCCAGCCCATCTTTGCGAACGCCACCGCATTCCAGCCCATCAGTGTGGTCAGGCCCAGCACCGTCATGCCGACCACCCCGGCCACACCGGAAACGGACATCGCCAGTGCCGCGGTGATACCGACCACCATGATCACCAGAGCCGAAATGGTTGGCGCCTCGGGCGGACGGGATCGAAGCGTGCCTTCGAGCGCGCCGGCAATCAGGGAGGCATGAACTTCCACTCCTGGATAAACCTCGCTGACCGGGGTCGATCGCAGATCGGCCAGACCAGGCGCCGAGGTACCGACCAGGACGATCCGGTCGCGAAACAGCCTCGGCTCGACACGGCCCTCCAGCACGTCGGTCGCTGAGACATATCGGAATCGGGATGCGCCGGCACCACCAGCGCCAAGAAACGGCACCAGTGCAGTGGACCCGGCGGACACTGGAATTCGGGCTTGCTGGCCTTTCTGTCCGAATCCGAGGCTCGAGACATTCAGCCCATCGGTCGAGAACTGGATCGGGGCGTTGCCGAAATAGATGCGAAGCACCGACACCGCAAACGATTCATAGAGTTGCTCGCGGTATTCAGCCAACAAGGGCAGGGAACGCACCACGCCATCGCGATCGATCACCGGATTGAAGAATCCACTGGCTTTTGCGGCGCGAGCGATCGGGGCGACATTCGCGCCGTAGCCATTCCAGCTGGTCACCGTGAGGCCCTTTTCGGCAAGGGTGGATGCCGGCCACACCGGCCTGGGCAATTGCCCGGTCGCCACCGCGCCCAGCTCGCTTGAAAAGTAATAGCCGACCGCGACCGGCGCGCCTTCCAGCGCTCGGGTCAACACCAGGTCTTCTCGGGGTTGTGGCTCGGCAAAGACCAGATCCAGGCCGACCGCTCGGGCGCCACCGGGGTCGGTGATGATCGAAGTCAGCTTGGCCATCTGCTCGCGGGACCATGGCCAGCGCCCCTGCTCGGCCAGGCTGCGCTCGTCGATGTCGACGATCACGACTCGGCTGTTGGGCTTGACCGGCTGAATGCGCAGTCGAGCGTCATACAAGGCGCGATCCAGCGTGCCAACCAGAGGCAGTGTGATCTCACTGACCTCGCAATACACCGCGACAACCGCGATGAGCAATCCCGCGGCCGCTCGCCGAGTTCGCATGGAGAAGAGGTCGCGAAGTGCCATCGTCGCTCAGTCCGGTTCGGGCCCATGGTCCGGGCCGAACTGGAACACGCAGGTGCCGAGTTCGATCAGATCATCGTCATTGAGTTCGCGTGAGCCGAGTCCGATCGGCTCACCGTTGATCAAGGGGCAGCCCCGGCCATCCACATGGGTGAGATGGTGAGCATGGCGTCGATGAGCAATGACCGCGATGCTGCCGCAATCGGCTCGCAGGCTGACCTTGGGCCGGTCGATGCGGATCGTCTGACCCGCTCTCTGGCCTGTCAGTCGCTTGACGTGTGCAACCAGAGGGCGTTCGAAGGGCAAGGCCAGCAGCGGCTCTGCAACGTAGGTGAGGGTATACACACCAATCTCGATGCAATCCCCATCGAGCAGAACCTGACGGGTGACCGGCACGCCATTGACCAGGGTGCCGTTACGACTGCCCAGATCGGTGATCAGGGTGACTCCGTGTTGCGCATGCAGCACCGCATGCTCACCAGAGACTGTCATGTCATCGAGCAGGATGTCGTTGAGCGCACGCCGACCGATCGTCAGCCGAGCCCGATCGATTGCAATCCGTCGAACCACCCGGTGGGCCGTGCTCAGGACCAGAGAAGGAACTGTGGTGGTATCGCGCTGTTGCATGGGCACGGAAGCTTCGCGAGGCCTGGGTACTGGGCGCGGTCAGATCGCGGTCGACGCGAAGGAAGGCCCCGATCGGCCTGCGTGCGGAAACAGGCGAGGACACGCGACCGGTACGGTCACGGCGAATGCGGGGTGATACTGAGCGCGTGAGATGGAATGCGCGCAAACGCGGGCGCTGGCAAGCGCCGAAGAGATGTTGCGCGGAAACATGTGCCACGTCAGCCTCCCGGCTACGTGGCAATTGGACGGCGCGGCTGTTGCCGCAGCGGGCATGGCGAAACGGTCTTCACTCATGCCCGGCAGACTAGCGGTCGCGCCGGACGGCTTGGATCAAGCCGAGCCGAACGGAATGCGCCGCCCGCCCGGCGGCATGCCAGTGCTGATTAGAGCGCTTCGACCTTCCGGCGTTTCAGCATGAAGTAGCCGGTGCCAGCGACCAATGCAGCGCCGATAAGTCCAGCGATGCGCTCCAAGTTGTGGGCGGTGGTTCCCCAAGACTGGGCACTGTGCTCGACCCAGTCGGAGATTGCCGGATCAGACAGCGCGATCTCTCCGGCGATGAAACCCAGCAGCGCAGCCCCCAGCCAGACAATGACCGGAAAGCGCTCGATCACCTTGAGCAACAGGGTGCTGCCGAAAATCACCAGAGGAATGCTGATCGCAAGACCAATCACCAGCAAGGTGGTGTTGCCCTTGGCCGCCGCCGCAACAGCGATGACGTTATCCAAGCTCATCACTAGATCGGCGATCAGGATGGTTCTGATGGCGGTGGCCATCGAGCCTTTGCCCTCACCGTGTCCGGCCTCGTCATCTTCATCTTCGGGCAGAAGCAGCGTCACACCGATATACAGCAGCAACGCGGCACCGATCAGCTTGAGCCATGGCATTTGAAGCAACTGCGCAGCCACCAGCGTCAGCACGATCCGCATCACAATCGCGGCAGCCGAACCAATGAAGATCGCCCGCTTTTGCTGCGCGGGCGGCAGCGAGCGAGCCGCGAGAGCGATCACGACGGCGTTGTCACCCGACAGCAGAATGTTTGCAATGATGATCTGGCCGAGAGCAACCCAGAACAAATGTGATCCGACATCCAAAACGACTTCTCCCGCGTTGTTTTAATTCGAGCCTGCTCAGATGGCTGCTTTCAGCAGACGCCCCATCTCTGAAGGATTCTTGGTGACGGTGATGCCGCAGGCAGCCATCACTTCAAGCTTCTCCTGAGCCGTGCCTTTGCCACCCGAAATAATCGCGCCCGCATGGCCCATGCGCTTGCCCGGGGGAGCGGTCACACCCGCGATGAATCCAACCACCGGCTTTTTCATGTTGTCCTTGATCCAGAGGGCCGCAGTCTCTTCATCCGACCCGCCGATCTCGCCAATCATGACAACGGCATCAGTCTCGGGATCGTCGTTAAACATGCGCATGACATCGATGTGCTTGAGCCCATTGACCGGATCGCCGCCGATGCCGACGGCAGAGGACTGTCCAAGGCCAAGTTCGGTCAGTTGCCCGACGGCCTCATAGGTCAGCGTGCCCGAACGCGACACAACGCCAATACGGCCCTTGCGATGGATGTGGCCAGGCATGATGCCGATCTTGATCTCATCCGGCGTGATGACGCCCGGGCAGTTCGGCCCAATGAGGATGGTGCGCCGGTTCTGTTTGCGCATGCGGTCGCGCACTTCGATCATGTCGCGCACCGGGATACCCTCGGTGATGCAGACAACAAGGTCGAGGTCGGCCTCGATCGCTTCCCAGATCGCAGCCGCAGCGCCTGCGGGCGGCACATAAATCACCGAGGCATTCGCACCGGTTTGCGCTTTTGCATCCTTGACGGTTGCAAAAATGGGAACGCCCTCGAAATCTTCGCCGGCCTTCTTGGGATTCACCCCTGCGACAAAGCAGTTCTTGCCATTGGCATATTCGCGGCAGGCACGAGTGTGGAACTGACCGGTTTTGCCGGTGATGCCCTGGGTGATGACCTTGGTGTGCTTATTGACCAGGATCGACATGGTGGTTCGCTCCGGATTCGGGTTAGTGCGCGGCTGACGCAGCGGCAACGACCTTCTCGGCGGCTTCGGCCATCGAGTCAGCAGAGATAATCGGCAGACCTGAGTCGGTCAGCAGTTTCTTGCCGAGGTCTTCATTGGTGCCCTTCATGCGGACCACCAGCGGCACTTTCAGGCCGACCGCGCGCGAGGCGGTGATCACACCTTCGGCGATGGTGTCGCATTTCATGATGCCGCCGAAGATGTTGACCAGGATGGCCTTGAGGTCCGGGTTGCGCAGCATGATCTTGAAGGCCTCAGTGACCTTCTCGGCAGTGGCGCCGCCGCCGACATCCAGGAAGTTGGCTGGCTCTCCGCCAAACAGCTTGATGGTGTCCATCGTAGCCATCGCAAGGCCTGCACCATTGACCAGACAGCCGATATTGCCCTCGAGCTGAATGTAGGCGAGGTCAAATTTGGAGGCCTCGATCTCGGCCGGATCCTCTTCGTCGAGGTCGCGCAACTCAACGATCTCGGGGTGACGGAAGAGCGCGTTCGAGTCGAAATTGAGCTTCGCGTCGAGTGCGATGACGTCGCCGCTACCGGTCAGAATCAGGGGATTGATTTCGGCAAGGCTGGCATCGGTTTCCCAGAACGCCTTGGCCAGGGCCTGGAACACCGCACGCGCCTGGGACACGGACGCATCAGGAATGCCGATCTTGCGGGCCAGGTCATCGGCTTGGGCATCAGAGAGCCCGGTTGCCGGATCAATCGACACTTTGTGGATCAGTTCGGGCGTCTTATCGGCGACTTCCTCGATGTCCATCCCGCCTTCGCTGGACGCCATCACAGTGACCTGTTGCGTCACGCGATCAACCACTAGGCCGACGTAGAGTTCCTTGCGGATGTCCGCGCCTTCTTCGATGAGCAGCCGACGGACCTTCTGGCCGGTGGGACCGGTCTGATGGGTCACCAGTTGCATGCCAAGGATGCGGTTGGAGTAGTCCTTGACCTCTTCGATCGACTTGGCAACTTTGACACCGCCGCCCTTGCCGCGCCCGCCCGCGTGGATCTGCGCCTTGACTACCCAGACCGAGCCTCCAAGTGCTTCGGCCGCCTTGACAGCCTCATCGACTGAGAAGCAGGGAATGCCGCGCGGAACCCTGACGCCATAGCGTTTCAGCAATTCCTTGCCTTGGTATTCGTGGATTTTCATCGGGTCCTCGTTGATCGGTTGGACGTGAAAAGGCTAATGCGCCGCAGGCGTCTTGAGTCGCGCGGCACTCTAACACAGGCGAAGCTTCGCCCTGAAAGTGCTCAGGCGCTTGAAGCTGCGAGTTCAGTCGGTGACTGGATCGCTTTCGCCATCGGATGTGTGCCCATTTTTCAAGACCCAGGCGATGGCCTCCGAGGTAAACCCGCGCTGAGCCAGGAAGCGGTGTTGACGCGCGCGCTCCAGCGCATCTGAAGCATGCTCGCCAAAACGCTTCGACCAGGCCCGCAGGGCTCGCTCGCGTTCACTGTCCTTCAGGTCTTGAAGAATGGGCGCGCTGACGCTTACATCGAGACGATGAGCTTGCATCTCGTGCTCGATACGTCTGAGCCCGAAGCGCGCACTGCGCCGATGAGCGAGGCTTTGCGCAAATCGCTGCTGGGACAAGTAGCCCGACTGCTCCAAGCCATCAAGGACTGACTCGAGCTGTGAATCCGACTCAGCATGGGGCGCCAGCTTCTGTGCGAGCTCAACCCGACTGTGTTCTCTCTGGGACAAGAGCCGAATCGCCCTCCCCTTGAGAGAAATCGTGCGCGGCGCCGCACGCAATGTCATGAGACGCCGCGCAAACCGATGGTGGATGTGTTGACAGCCTTAGTCAGGCGGCCTCGGCCGAACCCTTACCGCCCTCGATGACCTTCAGACCGCGAGGCTTCACGCCATAGTGGTGACGGACCTTGTTCTCGATATCCAGCGCGGTTTCCGGATGCTCGCGCAAATATTCGCGCGCGTTGTCCTTGCCTTGACCGATGCGATCGCCGCCATAGCTGTACCAGGCGCCACTCTTTTCGACGATATTCGATGCCGAACCGAGATCCAGAATTTCGCCTTCGCGCGAAATGCCCTCGCCATAGAGGATGTCGAATTCGGCGGCCCGGAATGGCGGTGCAACCTTGTTCTTCACCACCTTCACCTTGGTCTCGTTGCCGACGACCTCCTCGCCTTTCTTGATCGACCCGGTGCGCCGGATGTCGAGGCGCACCGAAGCATAAAACTTGAGTGCGTTGCCGCCGGTGGTGGTTTCAGGGTTGCCGAACATCACACCGATCTTCATACGGATCTGGTTGATGAAGATGACCAGACAGTTGGTGCGCTTGATCGTGGCGGTGAGTTTGCGCAGCGCCTGGGACATCAGGCGGGCCTGCAGGCCGGGCAGGGAATCGCCCATCTCACCTTCAATTTCAGCCTTGGGGGTCAGTGCGGCCACGGAGTCGATGACGATCATGTCCACCGAACCCGAGCGCACGAGTGCATCCGCAATCTCCAATGCCTGCTCGCCGGTATCTGGCTGGGAAATCAGCAGGTCTTCCAGGTGGACACCGAGCTTGGAGGCGTACTGGACATCCAGCGCATGCTCCGCATCGATAAAGGCACAGGTACCACCCACCTTCTGCATCTCGGCGATGACCTGAAGGGTGAGCGTGGTTTTACCCGATGACTCAGGGCCATAAATCTCCACCACCCGCCCGCGGGGCAGACCACCCACCCCGAGTGCGATATCCAGACCGAGAGAGCCGGTGGAAACGACCTGAATGTCTTCGGCCACTTCGGCGTCGGACAACTTCATGACCGACCCCTTTCCGAACTGCTTTTCGATCTGCGCAAGCGCAGCGGCAAGGGCTTTGGCTTTTTCGACTTTGGCTTTGGAGTCGTCCATTGGAGATCCTGATTCGAGGGTGGCTGAGTGGGCTGGAGTAAAAACAGTATCTCAGGAAACTACTGTACACACAACCAGTCTTTCGACATAGGCCATCCGGTTGATGCGGGGTGCGGACAGAGCGTCGCAGCGGCCAGGCACGCTCAGGCGGTCGGCGGGCGATCGGCCCACGCTCCCGACACGCCGCGCAGGGCTTCACGCATCGCATGAATGGCCGACTGCCTGCGCACCGCCGCCCGATCGCCGTCAAAATGCCGGGTTTGGGTCCAGACGAGCGGGTCAGCTTGCGGCTGCAAAGGCAGGCGGATCGCCCAGCCAAAGCACACCGTGCCGACCGGCTTACCCGGCACGGCGCCACCCGGGCCGGCAATCCCGGTCACCGATAGCGCCACACCAACCCGGGCCCGGCTCAGTGCGCCGCCCGCCATTTGAGCCGCAACCACTTCGCTCACCGCACCATGGCTTTGGAGCGCTTCGTCCGTTACGCCCAGGAGATCCTGCTTGGCCGCGTTTGAATAGGTCACGAAGCCGCGATCGAACCAGGCCGATGAACCGGCGATTTCCGTCAGGGCGCGGGCGATCAGCCCCCCGGTACAGGACTCGGCGCAGGCTACAGTCAGACCGAGTGACCCGAGCAGCCCGCCCAGGGCGGCGCCCTCGGCCAGCACCGCCGACTCGCTGGCGTCAGGGTCTGAAACACTCATGCTCGCAATCCGCTCCACACAGCCACCGCCAGCAGGGTATAGAAGGCCGCCACAAGATCATCGAGCATCACACCAAATCCGCCCTTGATGCTTTGGTCGAGGTAACGAATCGGAGGCGGCTTGAGCACGTCAAAAAACCGGAAAACAAAGAAGGCGGCCAGTTGCGAGCGGAAATCCGCGGGCACCACCAGCAGCACGAGCCAGAACGCAATGACTTCATCCCAGACCATGCCACTGTGGTCGGGCTTTCCGAGATCACGGCCAGTGCGCTCACAGGCCCAGCAGCCCAGGGCAAAGCCCAGTAGCAGCACGATCCACCAGCCAGCATCGGACAGCCAGGGATCGATCGCCAGGAAAGCCGCCCATGCCCACAAGGTGCCGACCGTTCCGGGGGCGACCGGCGACAGGCCAGAGCCAAATCCCAGGGCAATCCAGCGGGCCAGGCGCGGGCGCATGAACCCAAAACTCGGACCAATCGGTGCCCGCGGGGCGGGGGCGTCGACCGGCTCGGCGCGCACACGCGCTGCGGACGGCACAGGCTCAGCGGAAGTGGTCGAAGGATCGGGCATCGAAATCGAGCGGTTGACCATCGGCCTGGACGATCTTCACACCTGGGACGGTGTCGATTTGGCCGATCCGGGTGAGTGTAAGGCCCAATTCCGAAGAGATGAACCCGATATCCCCACGACGGGCCGGGTTCGCGCAAAAGAGCAATTCATAGTCATCGCCACCGGCCAGCGCCAGCTCGGCGCGTCCCGCGACCGGCAGATCCAACAGCACCGGATGCAAGGGCACCCGATCGAATTCGATTCGGGCGCCAAGACCTACACCCGATGCCCCACCTGACCGATCAAGCACATGAGCCAGGTCCCCCACCAGCCCGTCGGACAGGTCGATCGCCGCCGCACCGACCTCGGTCAGCGCGAGCCCCAGCGCCACTCGAGGCTGCGGGCGCTCAAGCCTCTCCAGGGCTTGAGAGCGCACTGCGGGCTCGGCGGAAAATGGACCTCTCAATCGATCAGCCACCGCCCAGGCTGCGCCGCCCAGTTGGCCCGACACCCAGATGTCGTCACCGACCCGTGCACGATCGCGGCGCAGCGCTTTTTCGGGCAGCACATCGCCAAACACCGTGATGCACAGATTCAGTGGGCCCCGGGTGGTGTCGCCGCCGATCAGCTCGCAGCCATGGAGATCGGCCAGAGCATGCAGGCCGCCAGAAAACGCCCGCAGCCAGGTCTCGTCTGCCTGCGGCAGGGCCAGTGCCAAGGTGAAGGCAAGCGGTCTTGCACCGATTGCAGCGAGGTCAGACAGATTGACTGCGAGTGCCTTGTGACCCAGCGAAGATGGATCGACATCGGCAAAAAAATGCCGCGACTCGACCAGCATGTCGGTCGAGATGGCCAGCGCACCCGGCGCAACCGATGCCAGCAGCGCGCAATCGTCACCGATGCCCAACAGCGCATTGCGTGCCTGACCCGGGCGCTCGAAATAACGTCGGATCAGCTCGAATTCACCGGGTGGGTTCATACGTTAAGGCAGCGCCATGACAAGCCGATTCAGCGCTCAGCGCGGCCTGACCTCGGTCGGTCGTGCCCGGGCTGCGACCTTGTCGAGCACGCCGTTGACGAACTTGAAGCCGTCAGTTCCACCGAAGGTCTTGGCGAGTTCAACCGCCTCGTTGATCACCACCCGGTATGGAATCTCCAGGTGACGGGTGAGTTCGAAGCCGCCGATCAGCAAAGCGGCATGTTCGACTGGAGAAAGCTCGTTGACAGGCCGATCAAGGTGCGGGGTGATCTGCTCGTGCAAGGCATCGATTTCACGGACCACACCATGCAGCAGTTCGACGAAATGCTCGCGGTCGATCTTGTCGACATTGGGTGCGTTGGACATCAGGTGCGCCTCGATGGCGCCCGCGTCATCACGACTGACCAGCCATTGATACAAACCTTGCATGGCCAATTCACGGGAACGCCGCCGCGCGCTCTTGGGCGGCGTGCGTTCAAAGCCTGCACGCGAGCCGCCCTGGGCGGCCCTTTCAGGAACACTCATCGACCCGAATCACTCATCATCATCGTCGTCATCGTCTTCGCTCAGCGCGCCGAGCGAAGCAGACAGGTTGGCCATCTCGACCGCCACTCGGGCGGCATCGGCGCCCTTTTCCTTTGAACGGGCATGAGCCTGCTCATCGGTGTCGACCGTCAGAATCGCGTTGGCCACTGGGACGCCGTAATCGAGCGAGACCTGCATCACGCCCTGGGCGCTGCGATCAGACACCACCTCGAAATGATAGGTCTCACCGCGCACGACTGCGCCCAGTGCGATGAGTGCATCGAATTCCGCGGTGTGTGCCAGCTGGCGCAGTGCGAGCGGGATTTCCAGCGCGCCCGGTACCGAGCACAGCAGCACATCATCGGCGCTGACACCGAGGCGACCCAGTTCGGCCAGGCAGGCTTCACGCAGAGCGACGCAGATGGGTTCGTTGAATCGTGACTGCACGATGCCGATGCGCAGGCCTTCGCCGTTCATCTCGGCGTTGAAAATTTCGATGTCCATGTGGATGTCCTCAGGATTGGCTGAATCAGGGTTGGGATTCGTATCCGACCACCTGCAGGTCGTAGCCGGCCATGCTCGGAATCCGGCGAGGCTGCGACAGCAGGCGCATGCGACCCACACCCAGTTCACGCAGGATCTGCGCGCCCACGCCGTAGGTCCGCAGATCCATCTTGCCCTTGCCACGTGACCGCCCGTCGCTCGGCTGCGTGCCCGACATGGCATCGAACTGACGCAACAGCGCACCGGCGTCCTGCGCACAATTGAGCATCACCAGTACGCCCGCGTCGCGCTGTGCGATGGCTTCCAGCGCCCGATGGACCGACCAGGCATGACGGCCTCGATCGACTTCCAGCAGATCCAGAACCGACAGGGGCTCGTGCACCCGCACCAGCACTTCATCTTCCGGGCCAAAGGTGCCGCGCACCATGGCCACATGCGGCGAACCACTGGGCTTGTCCCGGAACATGATCATCCGGAATCCGCCAAAAGGTGTCTGAACCGACCGCTCGCCGAGTCGCTCGATCAGGCTTTCATTGGCGCTGCGATAGTGGATCAGGTCGGCGATCGTGCCGATCTTCAGGCCGTGCTCACGCCCGAACTCGATGAGGTCCGGCAGCCTGGCCATGGTGCCGTCGTCCTTGAGAATTTCGCAGATGACCGAGGCTGGCGTCAGGCCGGCAAGTTGAGCGAGGTCGCAACCCGCCTCGGTGTGTCCGGCCCGCATGAGCACGCCGCCCGACCGCGCGGTCAGCGGAAAGATGTGCCCGGGCTGAACCAGGTCTTCAGCCTTGGAATCGGCCGCCACGGCAACCGCCACCGTCCGTGAACGGTCAGCCGCCGAAATCCCGGTGGTCACGCCTTCCGCCGCTTCGATCGACACCGTGAAATTCGTGCCATGAGGGGTGCCATTGACCTGCACCATAGGTACAAGGTTCAACTGCCGGCAGCGCTGCTCGGTGAGGGTGAGACAAATCAGGCCGCGGCCGTACCGGGCCATGAAGTTGATCGCTTCGGGCGTGACGAAGTCTGCCGCAAGGACCAGATCGCCCTCGTTTTCCCGGTCTTCCTCGTCGATCAGGATGACCATGCGGCCAGCCCTCAACTCGGCGATGATTTCAGGCGTGGTAGCGAGGCGATCGCCGTGTGGGGCGGGCACTTCAGGGCCCTGGCGAGATGAAAATTCGGTGGTGGACATCGACAGGACCGTAAACGGGCCGCCCCGCTGCGCGCAACAGGTCAACCGCATGATCGTTAACCGGTGGAGTGTACCGGAAGCGAGATGAACACCCTGCCGCCGGACTTAGGGGTCGGACCCCTCGCAGTGCAGGCACCGGTCGAGCTTGGCCAACCGTTCGACGGGTCCACGACCGGTCAGGCGCGACGCTTGCCTACGATTGCGAAATGCCCTCAAGAAGCCCCTCATGACGACCCCTTCGACACGCAAGCGGCCGCCATCGCGCAGTCAAGGCCCGGATGCAGTGCCTGAGCGACCCCAACGACGGGCGAGTGACCGCATCGCAATCGACACCACGGCAGTCGATGCCGAGCCACTGAAGCCGACGCGCATTCCGCTGGCCATGCGTCTGCCGCTGGCGGGCGCAGCGTGCATCCTGGTGGCCCATGGATTGGTGGCGCTCGGGATCAATGCCTTGAACCTGCAGGGTCATCCGCATCCGGTTCTGATCATTGCCCTCGTTGCCGTGTTCAGTCTGCTGCTGACCGTCGGACTGCTGTACAAGATCGCCTCGGGCCTGTCTGCACGGCTGGCCGAAATCGTCGAGGTGCTGGGCCATTCTCGCATCGGCGATTACTCGCACCGGATCGAGCGCGGCCTGGGTGACGACATCGGCCGCGTCGCCCACAACGTCAACCTGCTGCTGTCGAGTTCGGCCCAGCGCGAAAAGCGCGTGCTCGAATCGGCGCTCTCAGACCCGCTGACCGGCCTGCCGAACCGGACCCTGCTGACCGAACGCCTGCGCCACATGCTCGCGCTGTCAAGGCGGCAGCCGACACCGTTTGCAATCGGCGTAATCGACCTGGATCGATTCAAGTTCGTTAACGACACGCTGGGCCATGCAGCCGGCGACACCGTGCTGGTCGAAGTGGCCAGGCGATTGCGCGCCACGGTTCGCGACAGCGATACGGTGGCACGACTCGGTGGCGACGAATTCGTGCTGCTGCTCACCGGCGGCGAGGCGACCGTGCGGGAAGTTGCATCCCGGATCATCGATGCGATGCAGATGCCGATGGTCCATCTGGAGCAGCGCATCGATATCGGTCTGTCGATCGGCATCGCGCTGTACCCGAACCATGGCGCAGACGACCGCACCCTCTTGCGACATGCCGACAACGCCATGTATCAGGCCAAGCGCAGGCGATCGGGCATCGAGGTCTTCAGCGGTGAGACAAACGAAGTTCGGCGCAGCTATCTGTCGATGCTGGGCGAATTGCGCAAAGCACTGGAAAGCGGGCAGATCCTGCTTGAATATCAACCCAAGCTCGATGTGGCCAGCGGCCTGATCGTCGGCTTCGAGGGGCTGGTGCGATGGAAGCATCCGACCCGAGGCATGGTTCAGCCATCGGAGTTCGTGCCATTTTCGGAGCAGAGCGGATTCCTGCGCGAAATCACCCAATTCGTGGTCAACGAGGGCGCGCGCTTTTCGAGAAGTCTCAGTGACCGCGGCCTGGATCTGGCGATCTCGATCAATGTCTCGGCACAGGACATCGAGCACCAGGGCTTCGCACGGATCATCGAGGCGATCTTGCACGAGCAGCGCCCCGAGCCGGGCCGACTGTGCCTGGAGATCACTGAAAGCGGGCTGGTCAGCGAAACCGCGACCGCGGTCGCCAACCTCAAGGCGGTCGCGGCACTCGGCGTGAGGCTGGCGGTCGATGACTTCGGGACTGGCTACGCAACCCTCAAGCAGTTGCAGAACCTGCCGGTGCACGAACTCAAGATCGACCGCTCATTCGTGAGTGGCATGAACGAAAACCGAGGTGGACAGACGATCGTGAAATCGACTATCGACCTGGGCAAGCAACTCGGCCTGCGAGTCGTGGCCGAGGGCGTAGAGACGGTGGGCGAGCTGCGCGGACTCTCAGCCATGGGCTGCGACGAAATCCAGGGCTATTACGTCGCCAAACCCATGCCTGCGGAAGAAGTGATCAATTACGTGCGGATTCGCAACTCACTTCAAGGCATTGCGCGCAAACGGATCGGTGCGCTGCCCACCAAAGTCTGAGCTGCCGTCCAGACCGCCAGGCTTTCAGCCGTGAACCGGCTGATCGCCGTCACGCAGCATCCGCTCGACATAACGCGCAATCAGATCGATCTCCAGATTGACCTGCGTGCCCTGAACCAGATGCTTGAGCGTCGTCATCTCGATAGTGTGCGGAATCAGATTGATGCTGATGATGCAGTCGCGCGAGGCTTGATCCACCACGCTGTTGACCGTCAGGCTGGTGCCATTGACCGTCACCGAGCCCTTGTAGGCCAGGTACCGGGCGATCGAGGCCGGCACACGAATATCCAGCCGCCATGATTCACCGACCGGCTCGAACACCACGACCTCGCCCAGACCGTCGACATGGCCGCTGACCAGATGGCCGCCGAGCCGGTCAGACAGTCGCAGCGCCTTCTCAAGATTGACCTCGCCAGGCTTCGACAGCCCCGCGGTCTTGTCCAGACTCTCCAGAGAGACTTCGACCCTGAACCGATTGCCTTCGATGGCCACGGCGGTCATGCACGCGCCCTGGATGGCGATCGAATCACCGATGGCCACATCGGAGAGATCGAGGCGTCCTGCATCGATCGTCAGGCGAAGGCCTGCGCCCTCACCCAGTGATTCGACGGTTTCAATTCGGCCGATGGCGGCCACAATGCCGGTGAACATGGATCAACTCCTCGATCAGGTGGGCAGCCCGCGACCCGCGAATCGGGCCATCAGGCGAAGATCCGGCCCGATCCGCTCGACGCCGGTGAAATGCAGCTGCATGCGATCGTCCAGGCTCGGCGGAGCATCCAGATCGAAAGCAGCCAGGCCCTTGCCCAGCAGTGCAGGTGCCATGTACATGAGCAGCTCATCGACCAGGCCTTCTCGCAGCAGTGAGCCTGCGAGCTTGGGGCCGGCCTCTGCATGCAGCTCGTTGATACCGCGGCGCCCCAACTCGGTCATGAGTTCGGCGAGATCGACCTTGCCGCTGCCATTGGGCAGGTGAATCAGCTCGCAGCCGCGGTCACGCAGCTCGCGGGCCTTGTCGGGTTGATCGACCGCGCAGGCGATCCACAGCGGGGCGCCCGCGATCAGCTTTGCATTGAAGTCGAGTTCCAGACGCGAATCGACCAGCACCTTGATCGGCTGGCGCGGGGTTGCGATGCCTCGCACATTGAGTTGCGGGTCGTCGTCGCGCACGGTTCCGATGCCGGTGAGGATCGCACAGGCCCGCGCCCGCCAGGCGTGACCATCCGCGCGCGCCGCTTCGCCGGTGATCCACTGGCTGCGGCCATCGGGCAAGGCGCTCAG
>Ga0209598_10001144_pt1 | contig 21719 bp, 22 predicted proteins | sample M_140807_EF_Meta_FD_187317 | JGI IMG/M metagenome (GOLD analysis project Ga0209598, IMG submission 187317) | Freshwater microbial communities from Lake Montjoie, Canada to study carbon cycling - M_140807_EF_MetaG (SPAdes) (version 2) | ecosystem: Environmental > Aquatic > Freshwater > Lake...
CATGACGCGGTCTGTCTTGTCTGCCCTCCGTTCAAGCATGGATGATCGTATTCTGTTTTAAGATGACTGCTGGCAGATAAATTGAGTAGGTATCCCCCTGCGGGTTGATCTAAGTATGATTTGGACATCAGTTGCTCCCTGCCGCAAAGCAGTTGAAATGACAGCCAGTTATGAATCGGTTTTCCTGGGTTCTCGAATTTATCTGGTTTCATGCCTTTGTCTTTTGTTTTGACTCAGATGTCTGTGGTGCGGATTCCTTTAGCCATTCATTGATCTGGAGAGCTTCAGCATTTATCTCTACTGCCTGTTGCATTACGACAAGGTCGTCGCTTGTGTACTGAGTTGTGCTCGAATCCCCAGTTTTACCGGTCAGCATCTCTACTGCTCGGTACGAGATGCCAGCATTTGTGGCGTTGTTGATGATTGTCTCTCTCCATGACTTGGTCATAAATCCCTTGGATTTATCTCTCATCCTCCTTTGCAACCGATCACCCCATCCTTGCCCGGGTGTCATCGGCCTTTCCTGTGGGAATGCAGCGTCTTGATTATTGTCATCAGCGTATCGCTCCCATAGTTTCTTGCCGCAACTAGGTAAGGGAACGAACCGGTCTGATGCGACGGTCTTTAATCCTCCGCGTGTGCCAAGGGCTCCATGCCCCCTCTGTTCCCATGCTGTAATTCGAATGCAGTGATAGATCGTCTCGCCGACTCGGCGAGTGACAAAGTCACACCCCCTCAGACCAGCAATCTCCTGAATTCTCGCTCCTGTCATGGCTTGAAGAATGAATACGTCATAACTAGGATCCTTTGTGCCTTTTCCATTGCAGAGCATTTTTCTGTTGATATCTATACCTGCTTCCTTGCTAATGACATTGTTGTAGTCAATCGTTTTTTTGGTTGCCAACTGATTTCTGAGTGTCGACTGGCGGTCCTTGGGAAGATTCAGGAATGGATTCTCTGCCAGTATCTTGTGTTTCGTGCCACATGAAAAGATGCTACTCAGGAATTTCAGTTCCTTTTTGGCGCTTGAGATTTTTAGGTTTGATTCGCTTTGGAGAAACGTTCGATATTCCAAAACCATCTCGCTATCAATGCTTGAGGGCAGCTTTACCAAATGCTTTTCAGATGCCCACCGTTGCAGACGCTCAACTGCATTGGCAATCCCTTTCATGGTTCCCACTGCAATGTCCTCGCTCTCTTTTGCTTTAAGCAGCGCTTCCCATGTTTTGCTCTTATGCGTGAGCGATGGTTTGGACGGCTGGAGCTCGCCAGCTTCCTTTCTTTCATCCGCTTTGCCGATGTGCTCTAGGACCAGGGAACCGAAGCGCATGAAAATTAAAGATATCTGATCGGACGGAGGCCTGTAGCCCTGATCCCAAATCAGACGCTGAAGTTTTTGCTCCTCTTCGTGTAGCGATACAAGGACATCCCCTGACCTCAGTTCGAAGAATGGTTTGAAATCTGATCCTGCGGCCCTGATTGAGCCGAGATCCCGTAGCCCTTCCATAAACCCTCGCCAGAGGTCGAGGTTCAGCTGTTGCAAATTTGCCCCCCGTTGCCATGCCTTGATCCACACGCTGGCAACGGTCTGAGAAATTCCTTCGAGGTCTTGGCTGCTGTAGCGGATGGTGGGCTGCGTTAGGGCAAGCTTTCGCTGCTCCAGTTCACCTGTTCGGAGGTAGCAGTAAGCCTTTGCTTCCTTCAGGTTCTCGATCAACGTACCGTCAGGCCTCTTGATCCACTCGTTAAACCGTCCATTGCGCTCAAAGGCTCCTGGAAATTCTTTGGCGAGGTGGGACCAGTCCTTCACATAAAAAAAGCCCTCGCGTCCCTGGCGCCGATAAAGGCCAAGGCCACGAGGGGTTCCCTCGATTCTGGATGGTTTGTCCCTGCCCATGGTCCCCAGTTGATCTTGTGGAAGATCTTGGGGACCATTCTTGGGGATTTCTCAGTACTTGTCTAGTGGTAAGGGATCTGGCTCAAGCGTCGTAGTACATGGTGAATTCGTGGGGATGGGGTCGCTGACGAAGTTGCTGTACCTCCTCATATTTCAGGGAAATCCAGTTGCTGAGGAAGTCCTCAGTGAAAACTCCACCGGCTAGCAGATAGTCCTTGTCCCCATCAAGGGCCTGCAGGGCGCCATTTAGCGAAGAAGGCACTGTGGAAATGCGGCCCAGCTCTTCGGCTGAAAGTTCAAACAGATCAACATCGGTGCCATCGCCGGGATCGATTTGATTACAGATGCCATCTAGGCCAGCCATCATCATGGCGCTAAAGGCCAGGTAGGGGTTTGCCAGGGCATCGCCGGAGCGGAATTCCAGGCGCTTTGCCTTGGGATTAGGGCCAGTTAAAGGAATGCGCACGGCCGCCGAACGGTTGCCCTGGGAATAAACCAGATTTACCGGTGCTTCAAAGCCTGGCACCAGCCGTTTGTAACTGTTGGTGGTGGGGTTGGTAAAGGCAAGGAACGAGGGGGCGTGCTTCAGCAGCCCACCGATGTACCAACGGGCCGTTTGGGAGAGGTTTGCGTAGGTGCCTTCACCAAAAAAGAGGGGTTGCCCCCCCTTCCAAAGGCTCTGGTGCACATGCATGCCGCTGCCGTTGTCGGCAAAGACAGGCTTGGGCATGAAGGTGGCAGTGCGCCCATATTTTTTAGCCACATTACGAACAACGTATTTGTAAATCATTACGTTGTCGGCGGCATTAATCAGTTCCGCAAACTTCATGCCTAGCTCATGTTGGGCCGTGGCCACCTCATGGTGCTGCTTTTCGATAGGTACCCCCAGGGAGCCCATGGTGAGCAACATTTCGCTGCGCATGTCCTGCAGGGTGTCGTTAGGGGCAACCGGGAAATAGCCCTCCTTTAATTGAACTTTGTAGGCCAGGTTGCCCCCCTCCTCCAGGCGGGCCGTGTTCCAAGGGGCCTCCACTGAATCCACGCTGTAGAAACTGCTCCCGGAGCCGGAGCTGTAGCGCACATCGTCAAAAACAAAGAATTCCGGTTCCGGGCCAAAGAAGGCCGTATCTGCTAGCCCCGTGGAGGCGAGGTGATTAAGTGCCTTTTGGGCCAGGGCCCGGGGGCAGCGACCGTAGGGCTGGCCACTGCGGGGCTCCTGAATAGAACAAATCAAGCTAAGCGTTTTATGGCGATAAAAAGGATCAATCCAGGCGGTATTTGCATCGGGAACCATCGCCATATCTGATTCATTTATTGCCTTCCAGCCCCGAATAGAGGAGCCGTCAAAGGCCAACCCCTCCGTGAAGGATTGCTCCTCCACCAGGTCTGCACATACGGTGAGATGCTGCCATTTGCCGTGCAGATCAGTGAATTTCAGGTCAATGAGTTCAATGCCCTCATCCTTTATGCGACGCAGGATGTCTTGGGGGGCAACGGCCATGGCACTGACTCGGACAATTGGTTGGTTTGCGGAAGGTACGGAGCCGTGGGTCGCCAACTTGTAGCAATTGCTACTTTTTGTGGCCGGGGGCAGCGGTCTGCCTGCTCAGGTAACCGTTTCTGTCAGATCCGTGGAATCCCAGCCGTTTCAAGGGATTGACAGCGTTTCTGGTGCTAGTTTCCGGCCACTGATATCGGTGTCATGCAGGACGCGATCACAGGTCTAATCGGCAGTTACGACCAAAAGGGCCGTTACCTCGACCGCTCCGCCATGGACCGCCTAGAGGCTTACTTCGGCGAAGCTGAAACCCGCTTGGCGGCCGTGACCACCATCAACCGGGAGGCCGCTGAAATCGTGCGGGAAGGCAGCCAGCGCCTTTGGCTAGCTGATCCTGAATTGTTGTTGCCAGGGGGCAATGCCTACACCACGAGGCGTTTGGCAGCTTGCCTGCGGGACATGGATTATTTCCTTCGTTACATCTCCTATGCCCTAGTGGCAGGGGATTGGCGAATGCTTGATGAAAGGGTTCTCAATGGCCTTGATGACACCTACAAATCCCTGGGGGTCCCCACCGGTGCCACCGCCCGCGGCATTCTGCTGATGGCGGATGTGCTCACCGAGCAGTTGGCCGCCCAAGGGGTGGGCAACCTTTCAATTGTGCGCGAGCCTTTCGAACATTTGGCCAGGGGCCTAGCCGAAATCAGTATCACCGGCGGTTGAGCTGAGCCTCAGGCCAGGCTCAAGCATTTTTGCAGCCTCTTTAGTGGGGCCCACGGAGGCCAAACACCTCCCTGCATAATCTTCTTCGTTACTTTCCTGCGGCGCGTGACCCTTTCTTCGCTCTCCCCTGTCCTTGAGACCGTGAGCGAGGCCCACCGCCTGCGGCTTGAGCCGATCTCCACCCCTGAGCGGCTGCTGCTCGGCCCAGGGCCTTCTAACGCCCACCCCAAGGTGCTTCAGGCCCTTGCCCGGCCGCCCTTGGGCCATCTGGATCCCCTCTACCTCGAATTGATGAACGAGGTGCAGGAAATGCTGCGCTACGCCTGGCAAACCGATAATCGGATCACGATTCCAGTGAGTGGCACCGGCAGTGCTGCCATGGAAGCCACGATTGCTAACAGCATCGAAGCTGGCGAGAGTGTTGTTGTTGGGGTGATTGGTTATTTCGGCCAACGCCTGGTGGACATGGCCGGCCGTTATGGCGCAGATTTACATGTAATTGAGGCCCCCTGGGGGGAGGCCCTCAGCCTTGAGGCCATTGCCCAGGCCTTGGAGCAACACAAACCAGCGGTGTTGGCCCTCGTCCATGCCGAAACCTCCACCGGCGTGTGCCAGCCCCTGGAGGGCATTGGCGAACTCTGCCGCCAACACAATTGCTTGCTGCTGCTTGACACGGTCACTTCCCTCGGGGCAGTGCCGCTCAAGCTGGATGAATGGCAAGTGGATCTGGCCTATAGCTGCAGCCAGAAGGGCCTCAGTTGCCCCCCAGGCCTTGGTCCCTTCACCATGGGTCCTAGGGCTGAGGAAAAATTAGATCGGCGCCAGAGCAAGGTGCCGAACTGGTACTTAGATATGTCTGGGTTGAAGTCTTACTGGGGTAACGACCGCACATACCATCACACGGCCCCAGTGAATATGAATTTCGGCCTCCGGGAGGCGCTGCGCCTGCTCTGTGAGGAGGGCATCGAAAACGCCTGGGCCCGCCACCGTCGCAACAGCGAAAGGCTCTGGGCGGGCCTGGAGGCCCAGGGGCTGGAATTACATGTGCCGTTGGAGCTGCGCCTCCCCACCCTCACCACCGTCCGCATTCCCCAGGGGGTTGATGGCCGTGCCTTTGCCCTGCACCTGCTTAATAAGCACGGGGTGGAAATCGGCGGGGGCCTTGGCGTTTTGGCTGGTCAGGTGTGGCGGGTGGGCCTGATGGGCACCAACAGCACCCCCGCCAACGTGGATCTGCTGCTCAATCTGCTGGAGCTGGAACTACCTGCCTTCCGGAACACCGCTGCTGCTGCTTAAAACGTTTTTGCTTAAACCACCGCTGCAACTGCAGGCGGCAGGCCTCCTCCTGCACCCCAGCCACCACTTCCATCCGATGGTGGGCCGTGGGCGAAAGGCTCAGGTCCAGGCAGCTGCCCAGGGCACCCCGCTTCGGGTCCCTGGCGCCGTAAACCACCCTGCCCATGCGGGCCTGCACCAGGGCCCCAGCGCACATGGGGCAGGGCTCCAGGGTCACCAGCAGGGTGTGCTGGTTGAAGCGCCAGTCCTGGCGCAGGCGGGCTGCCTGGGCCAGGGCCTGCAGTTCCCCATGGCCCAGGGGATCTTGGCTGGCCTCGCGGCGGTTGCTGCCCCATCCGATCGCCAGGCCCTGGGGATCAAGCACCACCGCCGCCACCGGCACCTCCCCCCGATTACCCGCCTGGGCCGCCAGCCGCACCAGCCGTTCCATCCAGAAGTCGTAGGAGTTATCCATCAATGGTGAGAATGGCCGATCAACGGTTGCCTGGCTTGGTTGCTCCCGTTACTGCCATCGGCCCAGGGGAATTGCCCCTGTTCCCCTGCCCCCAGGGCATTGATCCTGGCTTGCAGGATTTTTTAGATGGGGCCAGCCAGCTGCTCTGCCAATGGCTGGGCGATAGCCACCTGCACGGTCCCAGACCGGGCTTGAGTTTGCAACCCAGTGCGGAACCAGGCCAGGACGGTAAGGAAGCGGCGGCATTGCTGGCAGACCTGCAGCAGCTCATGGCCGGTGGATTTAGACCCAACCATCCCGGCGCCCTGGCCCACCTGGATCCACCGCCCCTGAGTGTTTCGATTGCCGCTGATTTGATTGCTGCCGGCATGAATAACAACCTGCTGGCGGAGGAGTTATCCCCCTCCCTAAGCCGGTTGGAACGGGGCTTGTGTGCTTGGCTGGCCCAAACCTTGGGCCTAGGGGCCGAGGCCTCAGGGGTGCCCGCCAGTGGGGGCAGCCTCAGCAATCTGATGGCGTTGGTTTGTGCCCGGCGGGCCGCAGGTCTCCAGGGCCGCAGTGATGCGGTGGTGATCACTGGAGCTGCCTCCCATGTGTCCTTAGAAAAAGCCCTAGGGGTGATGGGGCTCCCTCTGGAATCCCTCTGGCGTTTGCCCTTAGACCCCCAGGGCCGTCTGCAGGCGGAAGCGGTAGCCGCTGCCCTGGGGCGCTGTCGTCAGCGGGGAGTGCCGGTGATTGCCGTGGTGGCCACCGCCGGCAGCACCGTGCAGGGGTTGGTGGATCCCCTCCAGGAGCTGGCTGCCGTCTGTGGCACTGAGGGGGTATGGCTGCATGTGGATGGGGCGATCGGGGCGGTATGTGGCCTGGTGGACTCCCAGCGCTGGCGGGTGCGGGGCATTGGTGCTGCCGATTCGGTAACCCTCAATCCCCAAAAACTCTTAGGCGTGAGTAAGCCCTCCTCGCTGCTGTTGTTGCGCAATCCCCAGCATCTGCAAGACAGCTTTGGCACCGGTTTGCCTTACATGGAGCCCGCCCACGCCGGGGCCCATGGGGGCGAACTCGGCCTGCAGGGCACCCGCGGGGCCGAGGTGTTGAAGCTTTGGCTCAGCCTGCAGCACCTGGGCCTTGAAGGCATTGCCACGCTGCTGGAGGGGGCCTTCCAGCGGGCTGAGGGGCTGCGCCAAAGGCTTGCCCCCTTACCGGTGGCGCTGTTGCCCGGCGATCTGCATTTGGTGAGCTTTGCCAACCAGGGGCCTGACCAGGGCTGGCGCGATGGTTGTCACCGCCGATTGCTGCAGGGGGGCTTCTGGTTATCAAAACCTGATTTGGCTGGCCAACCTTTGCTTAAGGCGGTGTTAGGTAATCCCTTCACCACAGATCAGCACCTAGACCAGCTGGCAGCATTGGTGCAGCAGAGCTGCATGGGTAAAACAAAGTGAGCAATGCCAAGCCCCGGGGCCGTTGGGTGGCAATCGTTACAGGGGCCCTGTCGGTGGCCATTGCCCTGGCTTACCTGCTGATGGTGCTGCTGCTGGACCGTCAGGGTCCGCTGCTGCCGCCCCCCGCCGAGGCCCTTGGCGGGGCGGTAATTGCCGCTCCTTCCCTGTCAATGGCTCCACCACCCGGGCCAGGGCTGCCTCCAGGAAGCGCCTGAGGTCTAGGTCGCGCCTTTGCAGGTCGAAGTGTTTCCGCACCACTTCCCCCATGCCGCCATCCCCCCAATCCTGTTGTTGGCTGAAATAGGTAATGAAACTGCGGCCGGCCAGGCGGGTGAGCCAAGCGGCAGTTACCGCTTGCACCGCTTTTGAGGCCAGCAAAGCCGGCAAATTCAGGCTGAGGGCGCTGGCGATCAGTCCAGCCCCGCCCTTCACCACCCCGAGGCTGGCCAGGGTGCGCCCCAGGGATAGGGCTAGCTGTTGCCCCTGGTCGCGGCTCATCGCCACCCCATAAACCTGGCCAATTTCCACCACCATCTGGGCATTCACTGCTGCGGTGCCCAGGAGATCCAGCCCCGGCAGGGGGGTGACGGCGATTACGCCAGCGCCTATCCAGCTGTACCGCTCAACGATGGCCTGGGCCTCCCGTTCCCGCTGTTGAGTAAGCAGTTGTTGGGAGGCCTCCGCCAAACGGCTGCTCTGCAGAAGAATGTTGTCGGCTAGCAGCTCTTCCCCCTCCTCCCGCAGCACGGCCGCCAGCCGCCGCAGTAGCCGTTCGATTTCCGCTTGGGGCTGCAGGGGTCTTTGGCCAGGCCTGGGAATTGACTGGGGCTGGGCGCTGGCGGTAACCACATCAATTGGCTGCACTAAGCCCTCACAGCGGCGCCGCAACTGGTGTAAGAGGCGCAGTTCTTCTGTTTCGCCGCGCAGATCACATTTGTTGAGCACTAGCACCAGGCGTTTTCCCAGCTGGGCCAGGGCCTTCAACACACCAAACTCACTGGCCCGCAGGTCGCCATCCACCACAAACAGCAGCAGATCCCCCTGCACCGCCTCCTGGCGCGCCTCCTGTTCCCGCTCCAGCCCCCCCTCGCCGGCCTCGAGGATGCCTGGGGTGTCCCGCAGTTGGATTGACCGCTGCAGGCCCTGGAGCCGCAGTCGATAGCTGTGGCTGCGGCTGGTGGAACCCATGGCGGCGCCCACGGTTCCCACTTGATCGTTGAGCAGGGCCCTGATTAAAGAGGTTTTACCGCTGGAGCCACTGCCAAATACCACCACGATTAAATCGCCCCGCTGGAGGGATTCCTCCACCTGGCGCCGCTGTTCCTCTAGGGCCTGGCGGGCCACGGCATCACGAATGCCGCTGAGCTGTTGGTCTATGGCAGCCAGGTTTTGGCGGGCGGCCTCCTGGCGGTTGCCGGGGGCCTGGGGGCTGAGTTTGGGTCCAGGGCCTTGGCCCCGGCCTTTTAGCCAAGGCAACAGCAGGGGATAAAGGGCCAGCCCCAGGGCGCCCACCAGCAACAACAGCGTTGGTGCCACTAGCCAGGAGGGCAGCCAATAACTCAGCTGCCAAAGCACGCTGCTGATCGCCTGCAGCACCATTGAAAAAACGATGATTCCCAGCAATAGGCCTGCGATCAGCAGCCAAAGCCGAGGAATCTTCATCGTTTCGCTTCAGCGCTGGTGCTGCCGCGGCCAGCACTGCGAATGATGTCGCCCCAAAGCTGGGCGGCCAGGCCACTGGTGCCGCCGCTGGGGCTGCTGTCGTCGTTGCCCAGCCAGATTCCCATTATCCAATGGCGACTGGGTTCATAGCCAATAAACAGCAGATCGCGGCCCTCGTTGGTGGTGCCGGTTTTGCCCCATTCTTGGCCCCCTAGGGAAGCGGCCGTGCCGGTGCCCCCCTGCACGACCCCCCGCAACAGGCCCTGCATCAGCCGGGCTTGGCCTGGGGGAATCACCCGCCGGCCACTGGTGGCGGTGCGGCTTGGTTGGCGGCAATTTTTGGCCGGATTGGCACAGGGTTCAGCATCGGTTAGCCGCCGGATCGTGGTGGGGGCCATCCAAAGCCCATCGTTGGCGATGGCCCCATAGGCGGCGGTCATTTCCATAAGCCGCGTTTCGCTCTGCCCCAACACCAGCCCTGGCACCGCCGCCAGGGGGGTGGTAATGCCGAGATCACGGGCCTTCTTAACTACCGCCTCCAGGCCATAGCGGCGTCCCAGGCGCAGGGCGGCGGTGTTGCTACTAATCGCCAGGGCCTGGCTGAGGCTGAGCGAGCCGCCACAGCCGCTGCTGAAACTCTGGCCGCCCCAATCCACCGGGTCACAGCTCACTGGATCCCAAGGCTTCAGGCCCCTTTCCAGGGCCACCAGATAAGTCATCAGCTTGAAGGTGCTGCCCGGTTGACGCAGGGCCTGGGTGGCTCGGTTGAACTGGCTGGTGTTGTAGTCCTTGCCCCCCACCAGGCTCAGCACCCCCCCCGTGCGGCTGTCGAGCACCACCACGGCCCCCTGCTGCACCCCCCAACCGTTCTCCTGGCGCAGGTATTCCCGCAGCTTGGTTTCAACCACCTCTTGGAGTACCGGATCCAGATGGGTTTCCACAAGAAAATTCCCTTCCGCCGCGACCTCTGGACCCAGCAGATTCTCCAAATCCCGCTGCACCTGGTCGGTATAAAAAGGGGCAGGTCGCCGTTCTTTGCCGCCACAGGCCTTGGCGTCTAGGAGCACTGGGGTGCGCCTAGCGCGGCGGGCATCGTCGGAAGAAAGCCTTCCCTCGTCTGCCATTTTTGTGAGCACCCCATTGCGGGCGCTGAGGGCCTCCCGGGGGAAGGCACAGGGGTCATGGCCGTTGGGGGAGGGCAGCAGGCCCACCAGCAGGGCCGCCTGTTCGAGGCTTAAATCCCGGGCCGACCTTCGGAAGAAATGCTGGGCGGCATCCTCAAAGCCCCAGCCCACCCCCAGATACACCCGGTTCAGATAACTAAGCAGCAGATCGCGTTTACTGAAGCGCGCCTCCAGTTGCAGGGCCACCAGTAGCTCTCGCCATTTGCGGCCAAGGGTTTCCCCCTGGCCCACTTGCTCGGGATAAAGGCTGCGGGCCAGCTGTTGGGTAAGGGTGCTGCCGCCTTCCAATACCTTGCCTCCCAAGAGGTTGGTAACCAAGGCGCGGCTGGTGCCGATCGGATCAATGCCAGGGTGCCACCAGAAACGGGTGTCTTCACTGGACAGCAGTGCCTTGACCAAGGCTGGCGAGAAGTCCGCCAACCCTTGGTTTTCCCTATGGCCATCACTGGTAACACTGGATAGCGGCTTATTACTGCGGTCATAGAGGGCCAGGGGGCCCCGCACGGTGGCCAAACTGCCCCGCACCGGCACCTGCAGGCTGCCCCAGGCCAGCAGCAGCATGCCAAAACCCGCCAGGCCGAGGCCGGCGGCACTGGCCTGGCGGCCCACAAGCTGTAGCCAGGGACGGCGCTTGGTTTGGCGAAACTCCAGCTCCGGCAGCTCTGCTTCCTTGCTGGGCCCAAGCCGCACCCGATCGCCAGCCCTTAATTCAAGGGATTGGAGCTTGTGCCCCTGCCAGGAGAGACCGTTGGTGGAGCCGTTATCAGTGAGCAACCAGTGGCGCCCTCGTTTTTCCAGCAGCGCATGGCGTTTGCTCACGGCGCCGTGGTTAATTACCACCTCCCCATCGGGATCACGGCCAATCCTGTACACCTCGCCATAGAGGGGAATGCGCAGGGATTCGAGCCCCTGCTGATGCACCCAGAGTTCTGCGGCCTCCATCAGCGGCGCCTCAGGCTGTCTAAAACCAGGCTGAACACCGCCAAGTTGATCGCTACATCGGCCAGGTTGAACACCGGAAAAGAAATCGGCACCAGTTCAAGAAAATCAACTACTGCCCCCAAGCGCCAGCGGTCTAGCCCATTGCCAAGGGTGCCCCCCAGCAACCAGCCGGCCGCCAGCAGCCAGCTCAAACGCCAGTGGCGGCCGGCGCGCCACAGCCAGGCCAGCAGCGCCACCGCCACCCCCAGGCTGATCAAACCCAACCAGCTGGCCCCCTGGGGGAAAAGGCTGAAGGCGGCACCGTTATTCCACACCAGCCGCAGGTTCAACAGTCCTGGCAGCAGCGGCTTACTAACCCCAGGGGCTAATTCCTGAAGTACATATTGTTTTGATGATTGATCGAGCAGCAGCACCCCAAGGGCCAGACCGAGGCTGAGGCGGCGGGGGTGGGTAAGGGTTGTCAACGGTTGATCAGCAGCAACGGCCGCAGCAAGCGGGCCAAAACTGCCACCACACAGCAGAGCAGCAGTTGGCCTGGCAGGGGCAAAAGGCTATAGGTGATTGCCAATTGCGGCAGGCTTTCCCCCCAGCGGTGGGCGAGGCTGCCCAAGGCCAGGTTGATCAGCCCACAGAGCTGAATTGTGACCAGGCCCAACACCGCTGAGCCAGCCAGGCGATCGAGGCGACCCATGCCCTCCTGCTGGCTTAGGCGACCGCAGAGCCAGGCCGCCGGGATGAAGCCAGCCAGATAGCCAAAGGAGGGTTGCTGTAGATAAGCCAGACCCCCTCCGTCCTGAAACACGGGCAACACCGCCATGCCAAGGCTTAGATAGCCCACCGCCGCTAGCATCCCCGAACGGGGTCCGCAGACCAGGGCCGTGAGCAGCAGCGCCGGCACCTGGGCAGTAATCGGTAATTCCTTGAAATCAAGGCCCCGCTGGGCATCCCACCAGGGCACTGCCGGTTGCAACAGGCCACCGGTGAGGATGAGCAGCAGGCCCACCAGGGCCCCCCACCAGTTCAACAAGGCGCGCAAGCTTCCGGCCCCTTCGGTTGCCGCCATCCTGCACCAACTCCCCAAGGGCAACAACGGTGAACCACAACCCAGAAGTAATTTCCGAGCAAGATCCAGACCAAGAGGAGCAGCAAAAACTGGCCTCGCCCCTAGCACCCCAGTTCCCCGTTGGCGCCCTGGTGCAGCTCAAGGAAGCCCAGCCCTATCTAAAAACCGCCGCAACGATGCCAATGCTGCGGCCCGCTGATCTGGTGGAAGCAGGGGAACAGGGGGAAGTGATGGCCCTCCGGCCCCTGGACCACCGGGCAGTGCAATTTCGCAGGGGTCAGTTTCTGTTGCCGATCACAGCACTGGTGCGGGGGCCTGAACCCAACACTGATCCCAATGCTTCTGGGCCTTAACAAGGGCTGAAGCCGGACCACACACACTGAGGCTGGGTTCTAGCAACCAGCGCTGGGCCACCGCCTGCACTTGCTCGGGGCTAATGCTTGCCAGCCGTTCCAGGGCCCGTTCGTTGTGGTCAGCGGGGAGCCCATGGCTGAGCAGCAGGGCCAGGCGATCGGCCCGTTGGCTGCCTGTTTCGCGGCCTAGGGCCTCCTGGCCCCGCAATTTCGCCTTAGCCAGGGCCAGGGCGGCTTCAGCCAGGGGGGCCTGATGCAGGGCCTGCCATTCGCCGTAGAGGGCATCCATCGCCTCCGGCAGGCGCTCGGCCCCCGTGGATAGATGCCAAACAAAGGGGGAATCACGGCGCCGGGCCGGTAGATCAGTGCCCACGTCGTAGGCCAGCCCCAGCTCCTCGCGCATCACCTGAAACAGGCGACTGCTCATGCCTACCCCCAGGTGCACCTGCAATAACCGCAGGGGTAGGGCATCGCCATGGGCTAGGCCCACCGTGCGGAAGCCGAGCATCAGCACCGCCTGTTCGGTGTCGGCAGCCAGCAGGGCTAGGGAGCGGGCGGGGTTAGGGGCCACGCTTCTTTCGGCCACGGCGGCGGCAGACCATTGGTCAAAGCGGGCCTGGCAGCGCTCCAGCAGGTTGGCTTCCGGATCCCCAGCCACCACCAGTTGGGCGCAGGCTTGGGGCAAGTGCAGAGCAGCATGTTTCAGCTGATCGGCTTTGATGCTGGCCAGTTGGGGGGCCAAGCCCAGGGGGTCATGGCCGTAGGGGCCGTTGCCAAAGAGCTGCTGGCGCAGTTGTTCGTGGCACAGGTGGAAGGGGTCCTCCTGGAGCCGCTGCAGGGCTTGAAGGTTTAAATCCCGCTCCAGCCCCACCTGGGAGGAGGCGCATTGGGGTTGCTCCAGCATCTGCAACAGCAGCGGCAACAACGTGTTGGCATCAGCCCGAGCACATTTGAGCGCCACCACCAGCAGATCATCCCCAGCCTCACAGCGCAGGTTTGCCCCAAGGCCCTCCACCAAATCAGCAAACGCTTCGGCATTTAGGGAGCCACAGCCACGGGTTAGCACCCCTGCCAATAGTTGTTGCTGGCCGGCCCGCCCCACTGGATCCAGGTGACTGCCCAAGGGCACCACCAGCCTTGCCGCCAAAATTTGCGCCCCGGGTTGGGGTAAACAAACCAGCTGATTCATGCGGGCAGCACCTCAAGAATGCTGGCGTGGGCGGCATCCCACACGGGGGCCAGGGCCTGCAAGCGCTGCAGATCCCAATTTTCCAGCCGTTGCAGCGGCGCATCGAGATCTAGTAGGCGCCCCTGCAGGGTGGCCTGGGCCAATTGATGGGTCACCTGACTGGTGGCTTCTAGGCCAAAGCTGTGGCCATGGCCTAGAAGCCGCTTGGCCCGGTCAAGTTCCTGGGCACTGATGCCCCCTTGAACGTCCTGAAGCACCTGTTGCACAGCCTTAATCACACGAGGCAAATATTCAGGCTCGGTGGTCGCCTCCAAAATTGCGAGGCTGCCCTCCTCCAGGGGGTGAATATCTAGGTCGATCGTTTCCACCAACTGCAGCTTTTCGCGCAACTCCTCCACTAACCGGCTGCGGCGACCCTCCGCCAGCAGGGTGGCCCAGAGCTCATGGCCCATTAGGGCATCCAATTCTCCAGCCGCCGGGCAGGGCCAGGCCATCAACAATCGAGCCGATTCCAGCCTTGGCAAAACCAGCTGCTGGTGACCAGCCTGGAAGTTAAAAATGCCGCGGTGGCTATCTCGCTCGGCGCGGCCCAAGCGAGCGATCGGTCCGGCCTCTAGCTGGGCCAAGAGCAGGGCTGGATCGAAGTTGCCCCCCACGGCCACGGCACAGCGGTCGCTGCGGTAGTTGCGCTGCTGGAATGCCGCCATCGAGTGGGGCGTATGGGCCAGAAGATCCGGCTTGAGCCCAAGAATTGGCCTGCCGTAGCCATGGCTGCCACAGGCCTGGCTCAGCAAATGCTGGAAGGCCAATTCCTCCGGTTGATCTTCACTCTGGGCCAGCTCCTCCAGCACCACCTGGCGTTCCAATTGAAAGGCGCCGGGCTCCAGGCTCGGCTGTAACACCAAGCGCGGCAACAATTCACAGGCCAGCCCCAAGCCCTCCGGCGGCAGCAACAGGTGATAGTGCACCTCATCAAAACCAGTGGCGGCATTGCTGTACCCGCCCAGGGATTCAATTTTTAAATCAAAGGCCCCAGGTCCAAGCCCTTCGCTGCCTTTAAAAACCATGTGTTCAAGGAAGTGGGCTAGCCCGCTTTCCCCTGGCAGCTCCTCGAGGCTGCCGGCCCGGCACCAAAATTCCATGCACACCACTGAGGCATCCGCCAGGGGCAACAGGGTGATCGGGCAGCCGTTGCTGAGGCTGGCCTGAAGCGGGGCAGGGAAGCCCAGGGCGGGTCTTAGGACAGCCAGGGGGCGGCTCATTCATTGGCAGCCATCATCGCCAGTAATCGGACCCCCCTGGAGTCACCCCTAGGGTGAGGGTGTGCATCGGAGCCGGAGTGGACTGCCAAGTCAATGCGCTTGTGGAAAAGATCGCCGCTGCCCTGCGACCCCAATGGTCTGATCTGCCTGAGCTGACCAAGTTGCCCCTTTCGGCGGAACTCCAGGAGATCAGGGGGGAACTAGAGGGGGATGCGATGGAAATCCGCAACGAATTACTGCGCTGCCGCGGCCTGCGTAAGATCCATTTAGAAACGGCCCATGTGGGCAGGAATCTTGACATTCTCCACTGTGTGATGTTTCCCGATCCCTGTTTTGATTTACCCCTATTTGGCGCCGACATCGTTGCCAGCCGCGGGGTGGTATCAGCGGCCATCGTTGACCTCTCCCCCAGCGGCGAATGCTTGCCAGAGGCCTTAGCCCAGGCCCTCGCCGCCCTGCCCAGGCACCCCTATGGCCAACCACGGGAGGTGCCTGCTTGGGGGGAAATCTTTTCTCCCCAGGTTTTATTTGTACGACCTTCCCCTGGGGAAGAGGAAGATTGGTTTCTCAAGGATGTGATTAGCTATCAGAAACTGTTTATTGCGGCTGTAGTCAACTGCCAAGCTGACCCCCCAGATCATCCTGCCAGCCAAAAACGCTACGAGGGCCAACTGCATTACTGCCAACAACAGCGCCGTAACGACAAAACCAGGCGGGTTCTTGAAGTGGCCTTCAATAAACAATGGGCAGATAATTATATAAATAATTTGTTGTTTGATGATCCTTTGCCCCCTGGTATTACCCATGGCTCCTAACCCCGTAATGGAGTGCTCTAGCCCCCCAGCCACGGCCCCTGTTCCCCAGGCTCCCGCCAAAAAGCCCAACTTCCCCTGGCTTTGGCTAACAGTGGGCGGCCTGGCCTTTGCGCTGGTGGTGGCCTATGGCTTCCGCAAGCAGTGGCAACCCCCTCGGCCTGGGGCCCAGGGCTCTGCCCCAGTTAATCGCCCAGCTCGAGCGCTAGGCGTAACTGCCCTTGGCCGCCTAGTGCCGGCTGGGAACGTGCGGCGCCTGGCGGCCCCCAGTGGCTCCATGGGATCCATGCCCCGGGTGGCAGCCCTGGAGGTGGAGGAGGGCGACCGTGTCCAGGCGGGCCAACTGTTGGCAAGTTTTGATAATCGTGTTGATGCCCTAGCCGATTTAGCTGTGGCAGAGGCCACGATCACCAGCCTGGGGCAACGGCGTCGGATCCTGGAAATAGATTTAGCTAGGTATCGCCGCCTGCAATTGGCTGGCGCAGTAACCACTGAAGGGGTTGAACAACGGCAATTACGCTTATTGGAGGTGCAGCAGGAGCTAACTAAGGCCCGGGCCGAACGCCAGCGCCAGGCGGTAAAACTGCCCTTTACAGAATTGCGTGCCCCCTTTGCCGGCACCGTGCTGCAGATCCATGCCCGCAGTGGTGAACGACCCACGGAAAAGGGGGTGCTGGAACTGGGCCGCAGCGACCAGATGGAGGCGGTGATAGAGGTTTATGAAAGTGACATCAATCGGGTGCGGTTGGGTCAATCCGTCACCATGCGCAGCGAGAACGGCGGCTTTGAAGGCAGCCTTCGTGGCGAGGTGATGCGCATTGAACCCAGCGTGCGTCAGCGCCAGGTGCTCTCCACAGACCCCAGTGCTGATACTGATGCTCGCATTGTGGAAGTGCGAGTGAAGCTTTTACCCACCGATGCCAACCGGGTAAAAAATCTTTCGGGCCTGAAACTGATCGCTAAGTTGCAGCCATGAGCCTCTGGCCAGCGCAATGGTGGCGCGCGCGGCGGATTCCGTTGGCTTGGCTCTTACTTAGCCGTCAACCGGCACGGTTGGCCATTGCCCTGGCGGGCATCAGCTTCGCCGGCATCTTGATGTTTATGCAGTTGGGATTCCGGGACGGTCTCTTTGATGCCAGTGTCACGATCCATCGCTTGTTTGATGCCGATCTGGTTTTGATGAGTCCCCGATCGATGAGTTCGATCAGCATGGCTGGATTTCCCGAACGGAGGCTGATTCAAACCTTGGCTGATCCTGCGGTGGAAGATGTCACCCCAGTGCATTGGAATTTTGTGTTGTGGCGTAATCCAGAAACCCGTCAAACCCGCTCGATCCTTGCCCTTGGCTTTGAACCTAGCGACAAATTGTTTATTAATTCGATGCTGGGCACCCAAGCCCCGGAGCTGCGGCAGCGAGGGCGGGTGCTCTTTGATGAGCGTTCCCGGGCGGAATTTGGCCCAGTGGCCCAGTGGTTTCGTGGGGGGAAATTGGTGGAGTCTGAGGTGGCTGGCCAGCGGCTCAGGGTGGCTGGCCTGGTGCAACTGGGCCCATCATTTGGGGCCGATGGAAATATGATTACTAGCCGCGAAACTTTCGTTAGCCTCTTGCCTACCAGCCCCCACGGCAGCATTGAACTGGGCTTGATTCGGCTTAGGCCTGAGGCTGATCCGCTCCAAGTGGCAGCTCGCCTAAAAAAACAGCTCCCCCAGGACGTAAGCATATTTACAAAGCAACAATTTATTGAATTTGAGAAGAACTACTGGCGAAGCAGCACAGCCATTGGCTTTATCTTTACCCTTGGGGCCGCCATGGGCTTTGTGGTGGGTTGTGTGATCGTTTATCAGATCCTTTATGGCGATGTAAGTGATCACCTGCCGGAATATGCCACGCTGATGGCAATGGGTTACAAGCTAACTGATTTATTGGGGGTGGTTGCCAGGGAAGGATTAATGCTGGCCCTAATTGGCTACCTGCCTGCCTATGCCGCCGGTGAGGGTCTTTACGCTCTAATTCGTAACTCCACCAAATTGCCGGTGGGCATGGAACCCCAACGGGCCCTATTGGTTTTCAGCATGATTTTGGTGATGTGCATGGGATCTGCCCTGCTGGCCATGCGCAAGTTGGCCGATGCAGACCCAGCGGAGATTTTCTGAGATGGATGTCCCCAGGCAAAGCACAATCATTAGAGCCCACCAGCTTTGCCATTCCTATGGCCAGGGGGAGCTGCGCCGTCAGGTGCTCCAGTCGATCGACCTCACCATTAGTGCTGGCGAGGTGGTTTTACTAACCGGCCCCTCCGGCTGTGGCAAAACCACCCTGCTCACATTGATTGGTGCGCTGCGCACGGTCCAGCAAGGGGAACTGGAGGTGCTTGGCCTACCGATGCAGGGGGCTAGCCGGGATCAACGGCGCTCCGTGCGCCAGAAAATTGGGATGATTTTCCAAGGCCACAACCTGCTGCGGTGTCTCACGGCTGAACAAAACGTGCAAATGGGGGCAGACCTTTTGCCGAAGCGCAGCTATGCCACCCGCCGGGCCCTTGCCCGCCAATGGCTGCGGGCCGTGGGCCTGGAGCCTGAATTGGGCAAGCTTCCCCACGATTTGTCTGGGGGCCAAAAGCAAAGGGTGGCCATTGCCAGGGCGCTGGCTGCGGAACCGCGCCTCTTGCTAGCTGATGAACCCACGGCCGCCCTCGACAGCCGCACCGGCCGCGAAGTGGTGGATCTGCTGAAGTCGTTGGCCCGGGACCAGGGTTGTGGGGTCTTGATGGTGACCCACGATCCCCGCATTCTTGATGTGGCTGATCGGCTCCTGGAGATGGAGGATGGCCAACTCCAGGAAAGAAAGGTGCTGCCGCAGGCGGGGCGCTAAACTGCAGATATAAAAAGGAGTTGATTGCCCCCATGGCAAAGCGCAGGAACCTGAAACGGGAAAAGCAAGAACGTAACCGTGCCTATGCCCGTAAGTTCAAAAAGCGCAAGCTGCGCAACGACGGCCGTGGGGAAGGTGCTGGTAATGGGGTGACAGGCACCGCCAACAACGGTGGCGCCGCTGATTGATTCCTGGGATTTCGGCTGGAACCATGGGTTCTGGCCGACATTGTTTAGGGATGTTTGCTGGTTAAGGTGAGCACGATTTTTTGAGCTCAATGCTCCTCCAGCAGTTGTCCCTCGGGGGACCGGTAATGCTGCCATTGCTGATCCTTTCCATCTCAGTGGTTTCCATTGGGGTGGATCGATTTGGTTTTTGGCGAAAGATTGGCACCGCCTCCTCCCCCCGCTGGAGGCGCCTTGAAGAGGAGCTTTCCTCTGGCCAGCCCCTTTCCCCCGTAACCCTTGGCAGCCCCGCCGCCAGCCTTTTACAACGGCTTGACAACGCCGATGGGGAAGCAAACCGTCAACTGGTTTTGCAACTAACACTGCAGCAGGAACGCCAGCGCATGGCCCGCGGCGAACGGGTCCTGGAAGCCTCCGCCGCCCTTGGGCCCCTGTTGGGTTTGCTGGGCACGGTCACTGGTTTGATGCGAACCTTCGCCTCCTTGGGCCACCAGGGAGATACGGCTAACTCCGCCAGTCTCGCTGCCTCAGGTATTGCTGAAGTGTTGGTGGCCACTGCCATGGGCATTCTTCTTGCCCTATTGGCAATTGTCGTTTTGCGGGTGAATAGCGCCTATCGCACCTCCCAGTTGGCCCTGCTAGAGCGGGTTGCCCTGGCCTACGAACTCAACCAGAGCCGCCGTGTTGGCCCCCATGGCTGAGTTGCCCTGTAGAGATAGCTGGGATCGTTCCAGTGCCATCAGTGGTCTGATTCCGCTGATTGATGTGTTGTTGGTGGTGCTTTGCTTTCTTGTGTGGGTTGCTTTGGCCCCCACAAGTTCTGGGAGGCATCCCCTGGCCAGCAGCCAGTCCCTTAGGCCTGATGGGAGTAGCGCTCTCCAGGTGGTGGCCCTCTCATCAAGCGGCCACTGGTTTATCAATGGCCAAGCAATTAAAAAAAATGAATTGCTAAGCCAATTAGGGCGGGAAAGCAGCAGCCCCCAACCCGCCCGGATACTGTTTCTGGCTTCAGAAAACCTACCCACTGAAACCGTGGGAGCCAGCTTCCAGCAACTCAAGACCAGGGGCGGCGAGCGGGTACGCCTGAGGCTGCCCACCCCTGGAGCGCAGCCATGAAAAGTCTTCAGCGCTGGCCGAGACCCTGGGGAAGAGATTTAGATACTGCTGAATCATCCTTAGGCCCTGAAATTGATAGCAACCTCTGGCTGCCCTTAGCCGATGTGCTGCTGGTGCTGATTGCCTTCAGCGCCCTGTTGATTCCCCAACGCCCAGGCCTGCCAGGGGCCGTTGGGGATTATCTGCCCATTCGGATTAATGCCATGGGCGAAGCATCCCTGCAGGGGCGGCCCCTACCGCTGCGGCGCCTGCCGGCCCTGGTAAGGGCCTACTCAGAGCTAAAGCCCACTGGCCGGTTGCGGCTATTGCCGGATCCAGATGCCCCCTGGGGGGCCCTAAGGCCGGTGCTTGGGCTGCTTAAGAACTCGCCCACCCCAGTGGACCTAAAGCTCCCCGCTGGCAGCATCAGCCCATGAAGGCTCCCCAGCCCCTTCAGCTGGGCCAGCGGCTACGAGCCCATTGGCGGCAACGGCCCCTCTGGGCTGTGCCCCTGTTGATTGCCCTGGGCGCCCATGGGCTAGTGCTACTTACACCGCAGCTGCCAAGCCAACGGCCCAGCGGCCAGGTTCAGCAGGCCAGTGACCAGGCTGAGTTGCTTGAAATCAGCCAGCAATTACTCAGTGAAGATCAAGCCAATCACTTGAATTCACAACCACTGCAATTACCCGTAGACACCCTGCCCCTGCCGCCTCCGGATTCAAAACAATCCAGCCCTGGGGGGGCACCGCCCAGCGTCAGCCAGGGCGCCAGCACCAATGCTCCCCTGGATCGGGGGGGACAAGGGCCTAAGCATGATCCCCCCTCGACCCTGCTCGAAAAGCTTTGGGCCGAAGCAAAACCCATCGATGCCGCACCGCCAGAGGACCTAGCTGATTCTTCCCAAGGGCGCCAGCTCCCCTTGGCGACGCTGGTCTCCGCCCTCGGTGCCGTGAAGGACGGCATGCAACTAGCCCTGCCGGGGGGCAGCCTGCTGATTCGCCTCAATGGTGATACCGCCACCCTTTGGCGCACTCCCGCCAACTGAGTCGATCAGCGATCATGGGGGTACCGGTATGGCCCCCGTGCTTTTCAGTGTTGTCATTCCCACCTATAACCGACTGCCAATCCTGAGGAAATGCCTCAGGGGCCTTGAGGCCCAGCGGGGCCTAGGGCCTGATGATTTTGAGGTGGTGCTGGTGGATGACGGTTCCACCGACGGCACCGTGGAGTGGCTCCAGCAGGAGGCGGAGGCCTATCCCCACGTGCGCCTGGTGTGCCAGGAGCACGGCGGCCCTGCCCTGGGTCGCAACCTGGGGGTTAGTTGCGCCCGGGGGGAAGTGATTGTTTTTATTGACAGTGACCTGGTAGTGCTGCCCGATTTTCTTAGCCAACACAGCAAAAGCCTGCGCCAGGCCTGGCAGCGTTTGGGCAACCGTCTCTGTTTCACCTATGGGGCAGTTATAAACACCCATAACTTTGATAACCCCACCGCTGAACCCCACAAACTCAGCGACTATTCCTGGGCATACTTCGCCACGGGCAATGTGGCTATTGATAAGCAACTGCTCGAACAATCAGGCTTATTTGACAGTGCCTTTCGCCTCTATGGCTGGGAGGATCTGGAGCTGGGGGAGCGGCTGCGGCGGCTGGGTGTCCAGCTGGTGCCTTGCCCAGGGGCCAAGGGTTACCACTGGCATCCGCCCCTGTCCCTCGATCAGCTGCCAGAACTGGTGCAGAAGGAACAGGAACGGGCTCGGATGGGTTTGGTGTTCTATAAAAAACACCCCACCCGC
>Ga0209598_10001145_pt1 | contig 21718 bp, 15 predicted proteins | sample M_140807_EF_Meta_FD_187317 | JGI IMG/M metagenome (GOLD analysis project Ga0209598, IMG submission 187317) | Freshwater microbial communities from Lake Montjoie, Canada to study carbon cycling - M_140807_EF_MetaG (SPAdes) (version 2) | ecosystem: Environmental > Aquatic > Freshwater > Lake...
AGGCGCGGCACCTCGCCCCGAGCGCTTCGTGATCTTTCACCCGCTCCAGGGGACTGTGCTGCCGATGTTCGTGCCGACCGGCGGCGAGCGTGACTTTGAGCTCCCGTTCTTGCTCGAGCCGCTCGCGCCTTATCGCGACGAGCTGCTCGTCTACGGGGGGCTCGACAACCTGGCGGCGCAGTCCAATTCGGTGGGCAACGCGCACCAGAACGCGAACTTCACGCTGTTCACGGGTCGGCCGTTCCCCTTTCAGGACGCCGAGCGCATCACAGCGGGTGGGCCCGACATCGCGCAGGTCTTGGCGCAGCGGCTGTCGGCGGATGTCCCCTTCGAGCGGCTCGACTTCGCCGTGGGCGGCGCGCGCGGCTTCGGTCTCGTGCGCGGTGAGTTCATGTTCCGCGCCTTAGGCGAGCCCGTGGACGCCTTCAACGACCCGTCCGTCGCCATCGCGCGCATCTTCGGTGACCAGCGCCTCTCGGCGGAGGAGGCCTTCGCGCTCAGGGCGCGGCGTGCATCGGTGCTCGACGGCGTGCGCGGCCTGTTCACGCAGGCGAGGACGCGGACGGATGCCGAGGGACGCCGCGCGCTCGACGCCCACGCCGAGAAGGTTCGCGCGCTCGAGAATCGCCTGCTCAGCGGGCCGGGTGCGTGCGTCTCGCCCACATTCGAGGCCCCGCCGAGCTACAACTTCGGCTACGACGACGACCTCTCGACGCCCGCGATGATCGACATCCTGGTCACGTCGCTCGCCTGCGGCCAGACGCGCGTCGCGACGCTCGAGTTCCAGAACGCCCACGACCACGCCTTTCCGTGGCTCTGGGCCCGCAACGGCGGCCCGATCGTGGACACAGAGGTCTGGGACAACTGGCACGCGATGGTGCACGCCGACTACCAGCCGGGCATGGAGTGGGTCTACCGCTGGTACATGGAGAGCTTGGCGCTCTTGTGGTCGCGGCTCCGCGCCACGCCGGGGCCGGACGGCCGCCCTCTCTCGGAGACGACCATGGTGCTCTACCTGCCCGAGTTCGCGAGCGGTCGCCACTGGACGAATGGCATCTCGGGGTGCGTGCTCGGGCCTCGCGGCGAGGCGCAGGGCGGGCGCTTCGTGAACGAGTTCACCGTGCCGCTTGAGCAGTTCATTTCACGCAGCAACTACGTGCCGTGGCGGTCGACGACCCAGCAGTTGTTGACGTCGACGCTCCGGGCGTTTGGCGGCGATGACGAACACTTCGGCGCGGCGCTCGATGGCGGCCCGCAAGGCGGCCTCCCCGGCTGGCTCGGGTGACGATGCCGCGCGCGCTCGGACGACTCTGCGGGGCCCTGCTCATCTTGAGCGCCCACGCTGCGTCCGCGCGCGATACGTGGACGACGCCCCACACGGGCGTTCGGGTGCTCGAGCGCGTGACCGACAGGCCCTGGCGCATCTACGCGGCCAAGATCGACCTGTGCGCGCGGGGCGTCTCTGTGCGCGCGACGGCGGCGGCAGAGAAGCGCCGCACCGTGTCGTCATTCGCCGATCGCGTGGGCGCCGAGGTTGCGACGAACGCAGACTTCTTCACCTATGCCGACTACAACCCAACGGGCTTCGCGATGAGCGGCGGCGAAGTTTGGCACGCGGATCTGCGCGGCTCGGGCGACGTGTTGTTCGGCGATGACCGCGCGCTCCTGAATCCCCCTTCGAACGCGCTGCTCAGCCCGCCGCCGGCGTGGGCGCGCGAGGGGGTCGGCGGGCGACCCATTTTGGTGGACAACGGCGAGGTCCTGCCCAGGTTCAGCCGCGGTGACTGCGCGGACCGTCACCCCCGGACGGCCATCGGCTTCACCGAGGACCGCCGCACGATGATCATGCTGGTCGTCGACGGTCGCTCGAACGCGAGCGTGGGCATGAACTGCGCGGAGCTCGCGACCACGATGCACGGGCTCGGCGCGTGGCGGGCGATGAACCTGGACGGAGGCGGCTCGTCGGCGATGTATGTCCGCGGTCGGGGCGTGCTCAACGACCCCTCGGACGGCAGCCAGCGCGTGGTGGCGAACCACTTGGGCGTGCAGGCCACGGGCTCAGGTGCCCCGGGGAACTGTGACTTCACCTACGGCGAGGCGCTCGACCAAGCGGGCGTGCTCGCCACACCCGGCGGCACGGACGTGAACGGCGACGGGCGCGCGGACATCTGCGGCCGCGCCGAGGCCGGCTATCGCTGTGTCCTCGCGCTGCCCGAGGGCGGCTTTGGCGGGCTGTGGGAGGCCCCAGGGACGGGCGACGCCCACGGCTTCGACGTCGCGTCGCGCTACGCGACGTTCCGCACGGGTGACGTCACGGGCGATGGCCGCGACGATGTCTGCGCGCGCGGCGGAGAAGGCGTGCGCTGTTGGCCCGCGGGCGAGGCCGGCTTTGGCGCGCCCATCGACGGGCCCGCGTGGAGCGACGACGCGGGGTGGACCAGCGCGCGCTACTACTCGACGCTCCGCCTCGCCGACACCAACGGCGACGGCTTGCTCGACGTCTGCGCGCGCGCCGCAGCGGGCGTCCGGTGCCACCGGGCGACCGGCGCAGGCTTCGAGGCCGAGCCGACGCTCGGGCCCGCTTGGAGCGACGACGCCGGCTTCGGCGACCCCGACCACTTCGGCACCCTGAGGTTCGGCGACTTCACAGGCGACGGTCGCGCGGACGTCTGCATCCGCGCCGCGGCGGGCGCCCGGTGCGCGCCCGCGACAGAGGACGGCTTCGGCCCGGAGATCGAGGGCCCCGCGTGGAGCGACGACGCCGGGTTCGACGACGTGTCCCAGTGGAGCACCCTGCGCTTCGAGGACCTCGACGGCGACCGCCGCGCCGACCTGTGCGCGCGCACGCCCGACGGCCTGCGCTGCGCGCTGTCGACCGGCGAGGGCTTCGGCGAGGTCTTCGACGGCCCCGCGTTCCGCAACGACAACGGCTGGAGCGACCATGACAACTACGGGACGCTGCGCGTGGGCGACGTGGACGGCGACGGCGACCAGGACCTGTGCGCGCGCGGCAACGCCCGATTCTACTGCTGGCTCTATGCGGACCGCGCGTTCGCGCAGCGCATCGATGGTCCCGAGCTCTCGGACGCTGCGGGTTGGGGCGCTTACTTCTACAACACATCGATCCGGCTCGCAGACGTGAACGCAGACGGCCGGGCTGATGTGTGCGCCAGGGGGAGCGCGGGCGCGCGATGCTGGCTGTCGCTCGGCCTGAGCTTCGGCGACACGGTCGCGGGCCCCGCATGGACGGACGAGGCCGGCTGGGACGCACGCAAGTACGGCTCGACGCTCCGCATCGCGGATGACGCTCGACTCAATCCCACGCAGCCCGCACCGCGAGAAGATGCGAGCGTACCCGACGCGCACGCCCCCGACTCAGCGACACGCCTCGAAGACGCAGACCGCGATGCCATGCTCGACGTCGCGGTCGACGCGACGCTTGAGCCCGCTCGAGACGCCCCACCGAGCGCAGACGCGCGCGCACCGTCCGTGGATGCTGCGCCTGGGGGCGCAGGCGCGCTGTCCCGCGGGGTGAGGTCACACGGCGGCTGCGGCGTGCGTCCCGGGCCCAGCGCGCCCTCGGCCTGGGGAGCGCTCTTCGTTGCCCTCGCGGTCGCACGGCGGCGACGAGTCCTCTCGAACCTCCGAGACTTGAACGCCGCTGAGCCGCCTTGCACAGTGCGCGCCATGCATCGACGCCTCTCCTGTGCACTCTCCGCCCTAGCCCGATGCAGAGCGGCGCCGCCGCGCCCGCGACCCACGCCGTGGGTGCAATCCGCGCCACGGTCGAGGCCGCAAACGCTGACCGCGCGCTGCTTGAGCGCCTGCTCGGCGGCCTCACGTTCAACCTTGAGATTCAAGCGAATCCGGACGAGCGCGACTTCTACGCCCAGCAGAGCTACGGCAACGCGACGTGCCAAGCGACGATGCGCTACCCAGCGAGCTGCACACGGTCGAGGCGTACCCATCCAGCTTTCGCGTGTCCGGCCTGACGTTCGACGACTTCTACCCCACCCACGCCGCGCCCCGAGGTGTCTATGCGCCGTGTCCCGCTCGCTCTCCACGCTGTCTCGCGAATCGCGCTGCTCAGTGCGCTGATCCCTGCCCTCGCCGCTGCACAAGGCGCCCCGGGCCTCGCAGCGGTCTACTTCAACGAGTCGGAGTTCGCGGGCGCGTCCGTGGCTGCCCCGCCCAGTGATGTCGCGTTCGACTTCCTCGAGGGCAGCCCCGACCCAGCGATCGAACCGAACTCGTTCACGGCGCGCTACACGGGGTACATCAACCCGCTTTACTCCGAGGTGTACCGCCTCTGGACGCGCTCGGACGACGGCGTGCGCCTGTTCGTCGACGGGCAGCTCGTGATCGACAACTGGACGCCCCACGCGCCGACCGTCGACGAGGCGAGCGTGCCGCTGCGGGCGAACGTGCCCGTGCCCGTGATGCTCGAGTACTTCGAGCAGACCGGCGGGGCGCTGATCGAGCTGGGCTGGGAGAGCCTGCAGCAGGGCGAGGAGACGATCCCAGCGGACCGGATGTCCAGCGCGTCCCCGTTTCCTGCCGGCTTGCCGGTCGTCAGCGTGACGTCGCCCGACACCATCGCCACCGAGGGCACGCCCGATTCCGCCCTCGTGACCGTCTCGCGTTGGGGCGACTTGTCTCAGCCGCTCAGCGTGGACCTCGCGCTTGGCGGGACCGCCGAGCAAGGCCTCGATTTCACGCCATTTTCGACGCGCGTTGAGCTGCGTGCGAACCAGAGCAGCGTGCGGATCACGGTCTCCCGTCCGGACAACCCGACTTACAGTGGCCGGCGCGTCGTGGAGGTGTCCGTCGCAGCCTCGGCGAACTACACCGTGGGCGCAGCGAGCGTCGCTGCGGTGACGCTCATCGACGATGAGACGCCGCCGCGAGACCCCGTCTATGTGGTCACGGGCACCGTCACGACGGGGCCGGAGATCGACGGCGAGATCGTCGTTCAGGCGCTCGACGCGAGCGAGGCCGTGGCCGCGCAGCAGGTGCTGCTGGACGACGGGACCTACGCGCTCGCTGGCCTCGAGCCCGGGACCTATACCGCGCGGGCGTTCCTCGACGCCGACGGCGACCGCGTGCTCGACGTCGGCGAGCTTGAGGGCGTGGGCCCCAGCGAGCAAGGACGCGTCTCCGTGACGCTGCCCCCTGATGCGCTCGAGGTGCACTTCGCTCTCGGCAATGTGCCCTCAGCAGACGCGGCGCTATTGGCCGACGCAGCGGTCGTGACAGACTCGAGCCCGGCATCGGACGGGTCGAGCCTCGCGGACGCAGGGCCCGAGGGCGACGGGCCTGTCACAACCGACGCCGAACCTGCCGTTGACATGGGCCGATGGGTGGACGACGTGGGCGTCGGTCCCGCAGACGCGGGCGACCCTGCGCCAGCGACCCAATCCGCCGGCGGATGCGCCCAAGTCGGCGCACAGAAAGTATCGTGTTGGGGCCTCTACGGGGTTACCCTTGTCTCACTCTGGCTCTCTCGCCGACGGAGGTCCCGCGCATGAAGTCGCGCTCGTTCGGTTTCTCTCACGGCCTCGCCCTGACCGCCCTGTTCGCGGTCGGCTGCGGCGCATCGGGCTCAGGCGATGGCCCCGCCCCCGGCGGGTCGGCCAGTCCGACCCCCGATGCGCAGGTCACAGGCGGCGACACCCCCGCCCCCGGCGGTGACGCCCCCGCGCCCGGTGGCGACGCCCCCGCGCCTGGCGGCGACGCCCCCGCGCCTGGCGGCGACGCCCCCGCGCCCGGTGGCGACGCGCCCGCCCCCGGCGAGCCCTGCGTCGACAGCGACACCTTCTTTGTGCGCAAGGTCTGGCGCGAGACGATTCGACCGGTCTGCGCGACCTGCCACAGCGCGAATGGCTCCGCCGCGCAGACCCGCATGGTCTATGTGCCCGAGGGTGCGCCGGACTGGCAGCGCCGCAACCTCGAGGCCTTTTCGGGCGTCGCGCTCCTGCAGCAGGACGGCGTGCCGCTCGTCCTCTTGAAGCCCTCGGGCCGCGTGGCGCACGCCGGTGGCGCAGCGTTGCCTGAGGACGCACCAGGCCGCGCCGCCGTGGCCGAGATGGTCGACCGCCTGTCTCACCCCGACGCGTACACATGCAACGTCGACGCCCAGAAGCAGGATGTCTGGGCGGGGATCGAGCTGCTCGATCCCGCCGAGACGCTCCGCAAGGCGACGCTGTTCTTCGGCGGTCGCCTGCCGACCGAGGCGGAGCTCGCTACGGTCGACGCCGCCGGGATCGCGGGTCTGGAGCCCGCGCTGGATGCGGTGCTGCACGAGGACGCTTTCTACAACTGGGTGCGGTGGACCGCGAACGACCTGTTGCTGACCGATAAGTACGTGGGGAACTCGCGCGCCGTGGACGCGATCGATCCGATGGCGTACCCGCAGGCGAAGTGGTTCTCGGTGGCGGGCGTGTCCCCGGGCACCGGCGACGAGGCGACGTGGTTCCGGGCCGCGCAGGTGTTCACGAACGACTCTGTCGCCCGTGAGCCGGTCGAGCTGGTGGTGCACCTGCTCAAGGAGGACCGCCCCATCACGGAGATGCTCACCGCCGACTACACGATGTTGAACGCCTTCTCGGCGCGCGCCTATGGTGTGCAGGACAGCGTGCGCTTCGAAGACCGCTTCGACCCCCGCGAGTTCGTCGAGGCGCGTCTGCCGGGCGTCCCGCACGCGGGCGTGCTGAGCACGCCGATCTTTATGTCGCGCTACCCGACGACCGAGACAAACCGGAACCGGGCGCGCGCGCGTGTCGTCTACAACAACTTCTTGGCGACGAACGTGCTCGAACTGGGTCAGCGCCCCATCAGCGCCGACTCGCCAATTCACAACCCGACCCTGAACGACCCGCAGTGCAATGTGTGCCACAGCGTGATCGACCCTATGGCAGGCGCGCTGCAAAACTGGAGCGCCCGCGGCGGCTACCAGGACCTGGACGCCTGGTACCCCGAGATGGCACCGCCGGGCTTCGGCGGCGAGATGCTGCCGCTCGAGGACCGCGCAACCGGGGCGACTTGGCTGGCCGAGCGCATCGTCGCGGACCGCCGCTTCGACCGCGCGATGGTCCGCTGGATCTTCAAGGCCGTCGTCGGCTCGGCGGTGCGGCGTGAGCCCCTGGCGCCCGCGCCGGGCATGGAGGCATCGCCTACGTATCTCGCCGCGCTCGAGGCCTTTGAGGCGCAGGCCGACGACCTGGCCCGGATGGAGCGTGAGCTGCGCGCGAACGGTCACGACCTGCGGGTGCTCATCAAGTCCATCGTGCGCAGCCCTTACTTCCGCGCGGACCGCAGCGCGTCGCCCGACAGCGTGCCCGGCATCGCGAGCCAGCCAGACGTGGGCGTCGGTCGCCTGATTACGCCGGAGCATCTCGCGCGTCGGGTGCAGGCGATCACAGGCTTCCCGTGGCGGCCACGCGCCGAGGGCGTCGACTACTTGCTCGACGCGTCGCAGTACAAGGTGCTCTACGGCGGCTTGGACAGCGACGAGGTCGTGGAGCGGCCGACGGAGGTCAACTCGCTGATGGCGGCGGTGCAGTCGCGCATGGCCACGGACGTCTCCTGCCTGATCGTGGCGCAGGAGCTCGCGCGTCCGAGCGCCGAGCGTCGCGTGTTCGGGGGCGTTGAGGTGGGCTATCGGCCGCTTGACGCCAACGGCTTCGAGGTGCCACAGGCGCAGGCGGCGATCCGCGAGACCCTGAAGCGCATGCACTGGATGTTCTTGGGTGAGCGCCTCACGGACGACTCGCCTGAGCTTGAGCGCACGTGGCGACTCTTCCTGGAGACCTACCAAGAGAACGTCGCGGCGATGGCCTCCGGCGCGCTCACGCCCAACCTGTCGGATGCCTGCCGCGCGAGAACCGACTACCGCACCGGCCTCGAGCTGCCCGCCGACCGCCGGATCATGAGTGATCCGAACGGCACCGTGCGCACGTGGCACGCCGTCGTCTTCTACATGCTCAGCGACTTCCGCTTCCTCTATGAGTAAGGGGCCAGCCATGCAATCGAATCGACGCAGTTTTCTTCAGGCGCTTGGCCTGGGGGTGGCGGGGCTGACCCTCGGCTGGCCGGTCTCGCAGGCGCAAGCGCAGGGCGGCTGGAACGGCCGGTTCCTGCTCTACGTGCACGCCGGCGGCGGGTGGGACCCGACGAGCTTCTGCGACCCGAAGGGCCGAGAGGCCGCCGGCTCACCCGACCCGATGAACAGCTACCTGATGAGCGACATTCGCTCCGCAGGCGGCGGCAGCCCGCTTCGGTGGGCGCCCATCGGGGACAACGACGCGTTCTTCCAGCGTTACGGTGAGCGGCTGCTCATCCTGAACGGGCTCGACACGTCGACGAACGGGCACGACTCGGGCACCCGCTACGCCGCGAGCGGCACACTGGCGGAGACCCACCCGTCGATCGCGGCGTTCTACGCAAGCGTGTACGCGCATGACTTGTCGATGCCGTTCATCAGCAACGGTGCGTACGACTCGACGCGCGGCCTCGTCAGCAAGACGCGCATCGGCAACATCTCGGCGCTCGAGCGGCTCGCAGACACGAACGATCTGGGCGGCAGCGTGGGGATGCTCTCCCGGGCGACGCTCGACCGCATCGAGCGTGCACAGGCGGAGCGCGAGGCGGACCGAATGGCGCGCAGCCCGTTGCCGCGCGAAGCCCAAGCCCGCGCGCAGCGCATCGCCGCGCGCGCGACGGACAGCGGCATTGGCCGCCTGCGGGCCGAGCTGCCCAACCTGCAGAACTACCGCACGAACCTGGGCCGTCAGGGCGCTGTGGCGCTGGCTGCGTGGCGCGCGGGCGTGTCTGCGAGCGCGAACGTGACGACCGGCGGATTCGACACGCACGCGAACAACGACCTCGGTCAGGCGACTGCGCTCACGAACCTGACTCAAGGGCTTGATGAGATTCTGCGTGAGATCGAGCGCAGCGGCGCGACCGACCAAGTGACGCTCATCGTGGGGTCGGACTTCGGACGCACGCCGGGCTATAACGACGGCAACGGCAAGGACCACTGGCCCGTGACGAGCATGATGCTCCTCGGCGCCGGCGTGCGGGGCAACCGCGTGCTCGGCGGCAGCACCGCCCGGCACCGCCCGCTCACGGTCGACGCGCAGACGTTGCAGCCGTTGCCCGAGGGCACGCCGGGTCTGGTACTCACGCCCGCGCACGTGCACCGCGCGCTCCGCACACACTTGGGCCTGACGGGCACCGAGGCCGACCGCCTCTATCCGATCGCGGCCGAAGAGCTCAACTTCATCGCCTGACCGCCGCCGGGCCTGTCAAAGAGCCCGGAACAGGACCTTGCTGCGGCGCTTGTGGTCGTAGCGCGCGCGGCGCTCCGCGGGCAGGCGGCGCACCGACACGGGCTCGAACGCGCGCTCGCGAAAGAAGTGTGCGCTCTGGGTCGTGAGCACGAACAAGTGCGATAGCCCCTGCGCGCGCGCGCGGTCGGCGACGAACTCGACGATGGCCTCGCCGCGCCCCGCCTCACGGTACTTGGGGTGCACGGCCACGCAGTAGAGCTCGCCGACGTTTTCGGGCTGAAAGACCTCGAGCGCGGCACAGCCAATGACCATGCCGTCGCGCTCGACCACGATGAACCGCTCCAGCTCGTGCTCGAGCGTCTCGCGGCTGCGTCGGACGAGCACGCCCGCGTCCTCGAGCGGGTGCAGCAGCTCGAGCACGCCGGGGATGTCGTCGAGGCGCGCGGGCCGCAGGCCTTCATACTGCTCGGCGGTCACGAGCGTGCCGCGGCCCTCGCGGGTGAAGAGCTCCTGCAGGACCGCGCCGTCGAGCCGTCGCTCCACGAGGTGCACCCGGCGCACACCCTCACGACACGCCCTCGCCCCCGCGAGCAAGTGCTTGGCCGTGTCCGCGTGCAAGTGCTTACCGTCACGTGCGATGGCCTCCGCCTCGTCTGGCCCGAGCTGGTGCAGCAGGCGCCCGCGTCGGTCGACCGCGCCCTTGCCCTCGACGATGGAAATGAGCTTGTCGGCCCCGAGCGCCGCCGCCGCCGCCGCCGCGACCTCGTGCGACGAGAGGTTGAAGGCCTCGCCGGTCGGGGAGTAGCCGAGCGGCGAGAGCAAGACGATGGCGCCGCTGTCCAGGCGCTGCTTGATGGCCTCGACGTCGACGCGCCGCACGCCGCCTGTGTACTGAAAGTCCACGCCGTCGCGGACGCCCCACGGCCGCGCGAAGACGAAGTTGCCCGAGGCGACCCGCAGCCGCGCGTGCTCCATGGGGGAGCTCGGCAGGCCCATGGAGAACAAGCCCTCGATGCGGCCGCGGATGGAGCCCACGGCGTCCTCGACGCAGCTCATCGTGGCGCGGTCGGTGACGCGGACGCCGTGGTGGAACTTGAGGGGGATGCGACGCTCTTTGAGGCGCCGTTCGATCTGCGGCTTAGAGCCGTGCACGAGCACGAGCCGCACCCCGAGCGCGTGCATGAGCGCGAGGTCGTGCACGAGCTTCGGAAAGTCGTGGTCGATGACGGCCTCGCCCCCGAACATCACGACGAATGTACGGCCGCGGTGCGCGTGAATGTACGGCGCGGACGCGCGGAAGAACTCGACGAAGGGGCTCGTCGCGGGGGCGGCGCGACGACGCGGCGCGGGTGCAGCCTCTGCGCCGTCACTCACGACTTCGGCTTCTTCTTGGTGCAGTGGCCCCGGGGTCTCGCCTGCGCGCTCGTTCACGCCTCGTCCCTCACGCAGAACCGCTCAATGAGCTGCGCGACCACATCCACGGCGGGCCGGAGCGCTGCGAGGTCGATGTACTCGTTCGGCTGGTGCGCGACCGCGATGTCGCCCGGCCCGAGGATGACCGTGGACATGCCCAGGCTCGACAGAAACGGGCCCTCGGTCCCGAACGCGACAGTGCCCGCGCTGTGCCCTGTGAGCGCCTCGCAGGCGCGCACGATGGCCGCGTCCGCGGGCGTCTCGAAGGGCGGCACGGGCGGGTGCAGCGGGCCACCCGACAGCGTGAGCTCGAGGCCCTCGAGGGCGCGCGCGACACGCGCGTGCAGCTCGCCCCGCACTGCGTCGAAGTCGAGCCCAGGCAGCAACCGAACGTCGTGGTGCAGGGTGCAGTGGCCGCAGATGCGGTTCGCGCTGTCGCCACCCCGGATCGCGCCCAGGTTGAAGGTCGTGATCGGCGGGTGCAGCTCGTCGCGTCTGTGCCGCGCCGCGAGGGTGTCTTGGTACTCGACGATGGCGTTCATCGCGCGGCGCATGCCGTCGAGCGCGTTCCGGCCCAGGCTCGGGTCAGACGAGTGCCCCGCGCGGCCCTGAATCTCCAGCGCCTCGATGGACACACCCTTGTGCATCCGAATCGGGCGCAAGCCCGTCGGCTCTCCGATGACCGCGTGCCGCGCGCGGGGTCGACCCGCCTGAACGAGGGCGCGCGCGCCGGCCATCGAGCACTCCTCGTCCGACGTCGCCAGCACGATGAGCGGCGCGCGCAGGTCGCGTTCGTCGAACCGCGCCGCCGCCTCGAGCGCTACGGCGAAGAAGCTCTTCATGTCCGCGCTGCCCAAGCCGTAGAGGCGTCCGTCGCGCTCGGTGAGCTTGAAGGGGTCGCTCTGCCACAGGGGGCCGTCGAACGGCACGGTGTCGCTGTGCCCTGAGAGCACGAGCCCACCGGGGCCGCGGCCGCGTGTCGCGATCAGGTTCGCCTTTTGACCGTCGGGCGTGACGGGCATGATTTCACATGCGAAGCCCGCGCCCTCGAGCCACTCCGCGAGCAAGTCGATGACGGGCCGATTGGGCATATCGTGCGCCGCCGAGAGCGCGCTCACGGAGGGGGTGCCGACCAGACGACTGATGCGCTCAAGCAGCTTCATCGCTGGGTCTGCCCGCCATCGAGCGCGATGGCCTGACCGTTGATGCCGAGGGCGCCGTCCGAGATGAGCCAGCAGACGGCTGCGGCGACCTCGCTCGGCTGCACTAAGCGCTGCTGGGGGCTCAGCGCGGCCAGCTCAGCGCGCGCCGCCTCGGGGGTCCGGCCCGTGGCGCGCACAATGCGGTCAATCGAGTCCTGCGCCATGTCCGTCTCCACAAAGCCGGGGCAGACCGCGTTGCTGGTCACGCCGCGCGCCGCGACCTCGTGCGCAAGTGAGCGCATGAGCCCAACGACGGCGTGCTTCGACGCGCTGTACGCGGCCGTATAGCGGTAGCCGACGAGCCCCGCGTTGCTCGCCACGAAGACGACCCTGCCCCACCCTGCGGCGAGCATGTCGGGCAGACACGCGCGCACGAGCCGAAAGCTCCCGATGTAGTTCACGTCGAGGAGCGCTTGGATGTCGTCGTCCGACGTACGGTGCACCGGCGCGCTCCGGGCGATGCCCGCGTTCGGGATGACGACCGAGATTGGCCCGAGTACCTCACGCACACGCGCTACGCCTGCTTCGACTGAGGCGGCGTCACGCACATCCATTGGCACCGCGAGCCCACCGATTTCCTCGGCCAAGCGCTCGAGCGCGGCGGCATCGCGCGCGGCGACGGCGACCTGAAGGCCCTGCGCCGCGAGCGCCCGGGCGACGGCCTCGCCGATGCCCCGAGAGGCGCCGGAAACGAGCGCGACATGTGCGGGGTGCGTCATGTGCGCAGCATCGCGCGTCGACGCGGCCCGCGCAATGTTCCGGGGTCGAGCGCGCGGGGCGCTCAGTTCGCGGGCTTGAGCTCGGCGACGATGCCCCAGCGGACGAGCTTGCCCTCGTCGACACGCGCCCCGTCGACGACCTTGAGCGTGTACTCGCCATTCAGCGGCTTGTCGTTCAGCTCGGTGACGGGGATGACCTCGTGAATGTCGTCCGCGCCACCGCCGCGCTTCTCCCACAGGACCTTGACCGAGGCGCCGTCCTTGAGCAGCTCGACCCGCAGGTCACCGACGAAGGGGTGCGCGATGTCGAGCTGTACAGAGACGACCGCCGCGACATCGGTCCGCTCGATCTTGAGCGAACGCGTCAGGCCTTTGAGGTCGTTGTCGGGAATGACGGCATCGACCTCTTCGAGCTGAACGAACGCGGTGCCCTCACCTGCCTGACCGTCGGTCGGCTCGGTGACGGGCTTGCGGGACAGCTCGAGGAGCTCCTTGACGTGGTCGTAGGCGAGCGGCACGTCGTACTCGGCGACGGGGCCGGTGCTGAACCACAGGAAGTCCGGCTGGAAGCTCTGGCCCCACGCGGGGTGCGTGCTCGTGCCGATGATCCACTCGCCGCCCAAGATCGCGCCCTGCTCGTCGAGCTCAAGCACGTACTTGTAGCGGTCCGAGCGCGTGTATGCAGCAATCTCAGGCACCTTGGGGCTCTTCGAGGCCTCGGACTCGGTCACGTAGTAGAGCGTCGTGTTGACCTCGGCGAAGCGCTTCGCCTTCGCGTTGATCTTGCTGTAGTCGGCGTCCTTGGAGCCGATGAGCTCGAGCGCCTTCTTGACGTCGATCTCCTCTTGCTTGGTGACCTCGAACTTGTAGGCGGGCTGGTTCCACACCTGGTAGTCGTAGGTCCGGTCCTCGGCGATGGCCATCTGGTGGCGGCCGATCATGTTCGCCACCACGACGTGGAAGGAGCCGGCGTTCGTGTCACGGCACGCGGGGTCCTTGATGCGGCCCGTCTCGTCGCGCTCAGGCGTCTTGGTGTTGCAGCGGCCGCCCAGGATCATCGAGCGCGAGCGGTTGTAGGCCTGAATCATCAGCGCCTTGATGTCGCTCGGGTAGAAGGTCACGCCGCGGAACTCGACGGGGTGAATCGGCTCCGGCTCGTTCAGCGCGGCGGGCACCCACGCGTGGCACAGGCCCCACCACGTCTCGACGCCGTCGTAGCCATCGCCGTCGCACTCGTCGACCTTCATGTCATCGTCGGAGTCAACGCCGTCGCGGGCCTTGGCGTTGCCGCGCTGCGTCGAGATGTAGCGCGCCAGCGGCCCGAGCTTTTCGTAGTACGCCTTGTCGAACGCCCCCATGCACGACGACGATGAGTACGGCTTGAGGGCCGCGAAGTCGGTCTCCGGCATCCAGCCGTTGAAGGCGAGGTCGTACTTCTCTGCGGGGGAGAAGCCGTTCACGCCCTCGTCGCCGGTGTAGCGCGCGTTGATGCCGTCCTGGTAGGTCGGCCAGTAGGTGTCCGGCCACGGCGTATTGGCCGAGACGCCATTCTTGGGCAGGTCGGAGAGCGTGTACTTGAAGTCGCGAGCGGCAAAGCGCGCAAAGGCCGCCGGGTCATTGCGGTAGTCCCACGCGTCGGCCTTCGCCTCGCCGGTCGGCTTGGCAGGCGTGCCGTCCACGTTTACGCCGTCGAGCGAGTCCGTGTCCACGGGCGAGGTCTGAGCGGCGTCGTCACAGCCGGAGAGCGCGAGCAGCGCGGTGGCCGCGAGCGAGAGCGAAATCGAGTGAGTCATGCGCATGTGGTTTCCCCTAGCTGAATCGGGGACACACGTCAGCAGGGATCGTGCCAGCGCTGATCGGCCACTGAAGTGGCCACCCTCACCGCCCGACGAGCTTGGAGCGGTCGGCGCGCATCACGATCTCCGCCTGACCCGACAGCACGCGCTCGCAGGCCTCGGCGTTCAGCTTGATGAGGCGCCGACCGTTCTCGGTCAGCAGCGTTGCCTTGGGGCCGGGCACTCCCGGGGGGCCGGCGGCGACGTTCGGGCACCCCGCCGCAGCCGCGCCGCCGAACTCCGCGGCCGTGACGACCCGTACGCGCTGCTCGGCGAAGGGCGCAGCCTTGTCCCGCACGGCGACCACGAGGCCGATCGGACGGTCGAGCGTACCGCGAATCTGCAGGTCGGCGGGGACATCGCTGCGGCACACGATGCTCGCAACGATATCGTCGAAGGTGTCGAGCAACTCGTTCGTGTTCGCCGCCTCGAATGCGTAGTTTCGACAGCCGGGGTTGTCCCTGTTGCCGCTGAGCGCGATCAAGTTGTCACGGAAGTTACCCTGCGCGCCGATGTTGAGGCTGAAGACCGTGGCCTCGTTGTTCCAGAGCGCCTGCGCCTGCGGTCGTCCGTCACCGCCTTGGTTGAAGGCGCCATCGGTGGCGAAGAGCGTGTAGCGGCCGGTGTCCACCGTCGCCTGAAAGAGCTGCAGCGCGCGCCCGAGGCCGGCCGCGTAGTTCGTCGCCGAGCCGGGGCAGCCGTACCCATTGAGCATGTTCACGATGGCCTGCTCGTTGCCGGGGGCGATGGGGATGACGCCCTGCACCCCCTGCGCGAAGAGCACGGCGCCGTAGTCCACGCGGTACCCGCGCGACATCAGACCCGCGACGGCGGCCTGCTGCGCCCCGCAGCGCGACCGCCCACCCCCAAAGTTCGCGCCCATCGACCCGGAGACGTCGAGCACGAGGACGAACTTTGGTCGCCGCTCCTCGACCTGCTCGATGACGCTCTCCGTCGCAAAGCTGTCGGCCGAGGCTACGACGTCGACGCTCGGCGTGTCGAAGAGCTGCGTGGGGACGTCGATCGTGCGCCGAGCGAGGCCGCCGCCCGGCGGCCATTGGATCGTGAACCCGTGCGGCGGCCCCTCGACCTCGATGATCTCCGGGCACCCCTCACCCGCCTCGAGCATCGGGCGCACGACATCGCAAATACGGCCGTTGGCCTGAGCGGGCCCGTACTTGCGGAACGCCTCGCCGGCCGCGAGCACGATGGCATCCGCGCGCTGTCGGAGCCGGTCTTTCTCCGAATAGGCCCGCCCGAAGACGTAGCTGAAGATCGTGAACATCACGAGCACGATGGTCGCGCCGAAGATGATCATGGTCGCGGCCGCGCCGCGCGCGCGGAGACGCCGGCTCATTTGGCCTGCAGCACGATGGGCCGGCGGTTGCGACCCGAGCCGCCGGTGTCGCCCGACTCCATCTCGCTGGCGCCTTCGGCCCCCAGATCGACGGTGACCGAGGTCGGCGCACCGCCCCCACCGCCGCCGCTGGCCGAGGTCGCGGTGCTCGAGCCGATGATGCCGGCGCCCGGCTTGCTGGTCACGGCGCGGCGGTTCGCGACGACGATGCGCACGTCGCTCGCGTTGAAGCCCACGGGGCTCTTGCGCGGCCGCGCCTGCGCCTGTGCGCTCATCACGCGCCGATAGGCTGCACCGTGGGTGTCGGTCAGGTCAGCGCGGCCGCCGCAAGCGGCCAGAGGGACGAGCAGCGACAGGCACAAGAGCAGGCGTGGGGTCGTCATGCGGGGTCTCCTCTGAGTGATTCAGGTCAGGGCGCAGGCGGCGCGGACGGTGTTTGAGGCTTGAGCGCGTCCAAGGCGCGCTGCGCAGGCTCGAGGCGAGGGTCAGCGGCGAGCGCCTGCGTGTAGAGCGCGCGCGCCCTGGTCGGATCACCACGCAACTCGTGTGCCACCGCCATGTTGTGGAGCGCGCTCGCGGCGCCGCCCGCCTCGCGAAAGACGCGCTCGGCGTCCGCGTCGCGTCCCAGCGCGGCATAGGCGAAACCCAGGTTCATGTAGACCTGCGCGGCGTTCGGTGAGCGCCGCGCCGCCTCTTCGTAGGCGACCACGGCGTCGGCGTAGCGCCGCTGCAGGTACAAGCAGAAGCCCAGGTTGTTGTGAAACCGCGCGACGTTGGGCTCGAGCGCGAGCGCTTGGCGGTGCGCCGCCTCGGCCTCGGCATGGGCCTGCCGCAGGTCATGCAAGATCCCGAGCGCCGACCACGCGGGGGCCAGCTTGGGCGCGAGCCGCACGGCCTCGCGGAGCGACGCCTCGGCCTGCGCGAAGACGCCGCGGTCGCGCAGCACCGTGCCGAGCAGGTAGTGCAGCCGCGCGTCCTCGGGCTCACGGGCGAGGGCCTGCTGGAGCATGGGCACCGCCTGGTCCGTGGCGCCGTGCGCGACCAGCAGCTCCGCGAGCTCTACGGTCAAGGCGTGGTCGACCTGCCCGTCTAGAGGCGGCGGTTCGTCTTGCGGGTGGGCCGCCTGACCTGCGCGCGCCTGGTCACGCGGCCCGCCCGAGGCCCCGCCGCAGGCCGCGAGCGCAAGCCCCGCGCAGAGGGCGAGCGCCGCCCTCACCCGCCCCCCTTGAGGCTGTCGAAGATCATCACCACTGCGGGACCCAGAATGACCAGCAGCGCGGCGGGCATGAGGCAGAGCGTGAGCGGGAGCGTCAGCGCGGCCGTGACCTTGCCTGCGGCCTCCTCGAGGCCCAACGAGCGGCGCCGACGCGCGCTCGCGGCATACTCCCGCATACTCCGGCCGAGCGACGCGCCGAGCTGCGACGCCTGCCCGATCACGTTGCACATATTGCGCATGTCGTCGGAAGTCACGCGGTCGGCGAGCTTGCGAAAGACCTCGGGGACCGCCAGACCCGCCCGGATCTCAGCGACGACCACGGAGAGCTCATCCGCCATCTCCGGCTCGGAGTGGGCGATCTCGCGCGCGACCCGCGCCAGCGCCTGCTCTAGTCCGAGGCCCGCCTCCATGCACGTCACGAGCAAGTCGAGCGTGGCCGGGAGCGCGCCCGAGATCGCGTCCTGCCTCGCCTGCGTGCGCGACCCCAGCCACCACTCCGGCACGTAGTAGCCGAACAGCAGCGACACGGCCGCGATGAGCAGGTCGACGTCTGAGAGCGACGACAGTGCCAGGACCGCGGCGGTGATCCCGAAGCCGACCACCACGGACACACCCCGGGCGACGGAGTAGAGCTCGACGGCGTGGTCACTCCGCAGGCCGCCGCGCGCCAAACGCCGCTTGAGCTCCGAGAGGTCCGCGAGCGTCTTCGGCCGCATGAGCTCCGCGATCGCGCCGTAGCGGGCGACCGCGGCGGACCGCGCCGCCTCTTGAGCAGACGAGGCCTCGCGCTCCGCGTCGAGCGCCGCTTGGTCGGCGTCGAGCGCACGGGCCTGCAAGAGCGACCGCATGGCGAAGATGACGGCGCCTGCCGTCGCGAGCCCCGACGCGAGCGCGGCGAGCTGGAGTGTCTTCTCGACCGCCATCGTCAGCCTTTCGGGTTCACGAGCCGGCGCACCCAGACCACGCCGAGCAGGTACATGACCGCGGCCACGATCAGGATCGTGTGGCCCATGGCCGAATCCGTGAGCTGCATCAGGTACTTACGGTCCCCGATGAAGATCAGCAGGGTAAATGCGGGGGGCAGCAGGGCCAGGATCATCGCGCTTGAGCGACCCTCCGCGGTCATCGCCAGGAGCTTGCGCTCATACGCAGACTGCTGGCGCATCGTGTCGATGATCGTCTCGAGCACCTCGATCAGGTTACCGCCGGTCTGTCTCAAGACGAGCACGGCGACGACGAACTGGCGAACAGAGCGCGCGCCCTCGACCCGTTGCGTCATGGCGAGCAGCGACTCGTCGATGGGTCGACCCAGCTCGACCTCCTCGGCCACGCGACGAAACTCCTCGCCCAGCGGCGCCTGAATCTCCGACGAGGTGACCCGGATCGTCTGCGCGAGCGACTGGCCGGCGCGCAGCGAGATCGCCATCACCTCGAGCGCCTCGGGGAGCTGCTCCTCGATACGCATCAGGCGCTTCTTCACCCGGCCGACCAGCCCGACCCACGGCAAGAAGCCCAGCACAAGCGCCGTCATGAACGCGAGACCGACATCGAAGGTCAGCGCGATGATCGCCGCGAAGCCGCCGAGCGCGAACACGCCGCAGCGGGCGAAGAAGGCGGGGACGCCTGCGGTGTCGCCCGCCTGCGCGAGCCGCTGCGCGATGGTCGCGTAAATCGGCATCGACTCGAAGAAGCCCGCGTTGGGGTCCGCGCCCTTGCGAAGCAGCGCTTCGGCCTCGCCCTCGACCACATCGGCTGAGCCGAGGCGCTGCGCGAGCAGGGCCTTCTCGACAGACCGGCGGCTCACGACCCACCAATAGGCCGCCTGCAGGACGAAGAACGTCGCCGCGCTGCCGAGCACGACGATCCAGGGGCCGGGGCCAGAGGTCACCGCGTCACCGCGCGCCGGGGCGCTTCAGCGCGCCCGAGCGATAGAAGCGCTCAAGGTACTGCGCCTCGTTGACATAGGCGTGCTCCCCGATGATGCGCCCCTCGTCGTCCACGCCCTCTTGACGGTACGCGAAGACCTCATTGGTCGAGACCCGGTCGGCCTCGAGGCCCAAGACCTCGGTAATGCTCGTGATCTTGCGCTGACCATCGGGCAGGCGGTTCGCCTGAACGATGACGTGCAGCGAGCGGCCGATGATCTGCGCGAGTGCCTCGGGGCCAAGCTTGACGCCGCTCATCGTGATCATCGTCATCAGGCGCTGCAGGGCGTCGTCGGGGCTGTTGGCGTGGAGCGTGCCCATCGAGCCCTCGTGGCCGGTGTTCATCGCCTGCAGCATGTCGAGCGCCTCGCCGCCGCGGACCTCGCCAACCACGATGCGGTCTGGCCGCATCCGCAGGGCATTGCGCATCAGGTCGCCGATGTGAATGGCGCCGCGCCCTTCGATGTTGGGCGGGCGGCTCTCGAGGCGCACGACGTGCGGCTGCTGGAGCTTGAGCTCGGCGGAGTCCTCGAGCGTGATGATGCGCTCGCCCGACGGGATGAAGTTGCTCAGGCAGTTCAGCAGCGTGGTCTTGCCGGCGCCCGTGCCGCCGCTGATGACGATGTTGCACTTCGAGCGCACCGCCGCCTTCAGGTAGTTCATCATGTCGGCGCTCAGCGCGCCGCGCGCGACGAGGTCTTTCGCGCTCAGGGGCGTTGCGCCGAAGCGACGAATCGAGAGGGCTGCGCCGTCGAGCGCGAGGGGCGCGATGATGGCGTTGACGCGCGAGCCGTCCGCGAGGCGGGCGTCCACCATGGGAGAGCTCTCGTCCACTCGCCGGCCGACGCGACCCACGATGCGCGTGATGGTGTTCACGAGGTGCGCGTCATCGCGAAAGTGAGCGTCGACGCGCTCAAGGCGGCCGCTGCGCTCGACGTAGATGACGTCCGGCCCGTTGACCAAGATATCGCTGATCGTCGGGTCCGCGAGGATGGCCTCGAGCGGGCCAAGGCCGGTGATCTCATCGAGGATGCTCGTAACGACGAGGTCACGCTCGGTCGGCGCGAGGTTGATGCCCTCCTTCTGGACCAAGCTCTCGACGAGGTCGCGCAGGCGCGTGCGGACTTGCTCTCGCGTGAGCGCTGCGACCGCGCCGACGTCAATGCGGTCGAGCACCATCTGGTGGAGCTTGCGCTTGAGCTCGTCGAGGTCGCGCCCCTTCGGCCCGCCCTCGCCGCCCTGCAGACGATCGATGATCCGCATCGCCATGAATCAGCGCCCTCCGAGCAGCCGCGAGAAGAAGCCACCCGAGGCGACGTTTGCCTCGGGAATGCCTGCGTAGTGGTGCGTGAGTGCCTCGATGTCGCGGGTGGCGCGCGCCGCAGGCTTTACGTCGGACAAGAGCGAGCCCAAGTTGAGGGCGCGCTCCACGAGCGGAAAGTCGTTGTGCACGACGGCCTCGACGGGCTGACCCAGTGCCTGCTGAATGGCGTCAAGCGTCACCGGTGCGTTCTTGACGTAGCGGTTCAGGACGATGCGCACGCGATCGGGTCCGAAGCCCAGACGCCGGAACAGCCGCAGCGCGCGCCCAGCGGCCCGAACCGCGGGGACGTCCTGCGTGACGACCAGCAGGACCATGTGCGCCAGGTCCATCGCGGTCACGGCGTGGTCGCCAAAGTCGCGCATGCCGTCGAGCACCACATAGGGGTACGTTCGACCGAGCGCCTCGAAGAGCCGCGGCAGCCGCTCCGACGTGACCTCGGCGATCTCCTCGATGCGGTCGCCCTGCGCCAAGAAGCTCAGGCCGCTCGCGTGCCGGTCGAGGCCGGTCTGCAAGGGCGCGCCGCGCGCCTTGTCGACCTCGCGGCAAATCTCGGCGAGGCTGCGCTCGGGGCGCACGTTGAGGCTCACGGGGACCGCGCCGAGCTGCAGGTCCAGGTCGACGAGGACGACCGGGCGGCCGAGGCGCGCGAGCGTGCCCGCGATGTTGATCGCGAGGGTCGTCGCCCCGACGCCGCCCTTCGGCGCGAACACAGCGATGGTGCGAGACTCGGACTCGGGCGGCGCCGGCGCCTCGACGGGCCGCTCGCCCGCGCCCGTGTTGGAGACAGGCTCGAGGTCGTCGACGCCGAGCATCATCGTCTCGGCGCGCGGCGGCGAAGGCGCGCGCGACTTGCCGCGCTGCTTCTCAAGGTCGCTCAGCTTGACCACGAAGGTCGCGTTGCGCGGGTCCTTGATGCCCCCGCGGCTGCCCTTGTCGTCCGTCACGCCGCCCCCCTCAACGCCAGAAGCCAATCGGCCCCACAGGCCGCCCGCCGAGGAGCGCGCCCTCGACCTCCTCGACGCCGCTGCCGCCGTTCGCCGACGGCCCCGCGCTCTGCCGAGGCGCGTCGATCTCGTTCAGGTTCAGCAGGAAGAGCTCGAGGTCAGACGGGTCGTTGACGCGGTCTTGGCCCGGCAAGGTCGGGAGCTGCCCCGGGTCGAGGGGCTCCGCGAGCCGCGCCGTCACGACGACGATCAGCTCGGTCTGGCGACGCTGGAAGTCCTTGCTCGAGAACAGGAGGCCCAAGATCGGCAGCTGCCCCAGGCCCGGCATCTCGCGGAGCGTGTTCTCCATGTCGTCCGTGAGCACGCCCGCCACGGCGAAGCTCTGGCCATCGCGCAGCCGCACGGTCGTCGAGCTCATGCGCTTCTTGAAGCCCGCGAGCGTGCCATTGTCGAGCGTGGGGTCGCGCGCGGTGACCTGCGTGGTCGTGACCAG
>Ga0209598_10001146_pt1 | contig 21713 bp, 30 predicted proteins | sample M_140807_EF_Meta_FD_187317 | JGI IMG/M metagenome (GOLD analysis project Ga0209598, IMG submission 187317) | Freshwater microbial communities from Lake Montjoie, Canada to study carbon cycling - M_140807_EF_MetaG (SPAdes) (version 2) | ecosystem: Environmental > Aquatic > Freshwater > Lake...
AAAAGAAAGACGCAAATCTATAGAAGGCAAGGAAAGAAGGAAATCTACACACGACCTAGCAGCAGTTATTATAAATAAGAAGTAGAAGGAAACATCAATAAATATCAAATATTTAGAAATGTTTTAAAAAGTGGGAGGAGTAAATGTATAACTAATATTGTAATATCAGTTTTTTTAGAAATATGTGTGCGCGAGAATGCATCGCTCTACATAGATAATTAATTTAGATATAATAAAGTAAGGCATGGGTATCTTTAACAATCCAGCACAGAAACCCAAAGTTAAAGCCGGTTATGGGACTGCGAAAAAAGCACGGAATACGCTCCAGCGCCTCCGTAAAGAAACACGCAAACAACAGAGGCAAACTGCTAGAACAATGTACTTCCGGGCAAAGTACCATAAGTATCAAACTCCCGGAATGCGGAATGCGATGAAGATCTACGGTGATTTTTTGAAAACGAAAAATTGAGGCACTGGCTACACTAGAAAACAACCCAAGAAAAATGCCTCCCCGTCGTCGTAATCGTTATGAATTTGAGCACCCGGATGAAGAGCTTCCGAGCGGCCTCCCTCTTCCAGTAGTAAATGCCAATGTGTTCCATCCACCTGTAATCCAGCACATTGATAATCAGAACAATCGTATGCTAGAAGAAGCACTAAAGGCCAGTCTTGAAGGATTTGGTCTTGAAGAAGCCAAGGAGGAAAGCCAGCAGACAGCAGGCGACGAACTATTTAACCAAGTTCTAGAACAACTTCCCTATCTTAAGCCAGCAGCGCGACAGACACTTCATCTTATTACTGGTCTTGATGATATCATCAGTCATGAGAAGAATCAATCCAGTCCATCCAATGTAACAGAGATCCAACGTATCCAGCAGAGTCTACAGAATGCTCTAGATACAGGCGAAGCCCCTCCAGCAGAAGACACTGATGCCGCCCTTTCCTTTATTACGGGATATGATATGGAAGATATCAAAGGAGCAGTGTATCCACGTGTGGAATCTGAGATTCTACGTCTGCTAGTGGAAGAAGCAGAAGCAGAAGCCGAGGATGAAAATGAGCAGATTCGTAAAGCACTAGAGGAGTCTATTCTAGAGGAAGCTCTCCATACAGCCAAGCAAGAAGCAAAGGAAAAGGCAGAAGCAGAAAAGACCGTAGGCGGTTATAATCCTCAAACTCCCGCCGAACGCCGCGCTGCGCGTCTAGCAGCGCTTGACCGTCTTGAAGCTGCTTCTAAGGCAAAGCCGACCTAAGATAGCTAAAGCAGCCAAAAATCCGCAGGGCACTGCAGAAATTTAGTATAATCAACTTGAATTGTTTCCAACAAATTTATATCTTTTCGCTTGAATACAGCCGACCCCCGCCCATCATCAAACTTCCGCACTAAATCATATTTGCTAGAAGCCGAGAGTTCAGCAAAAGCCCCTCTATTTTTACAGAGATTCACGTCCACTAAAACCCACATTTTTGGATTCATTTCCTTAAGGTTTGAGAAATCACCTATACTAGAAAAGTCGCCACCATCTAGCACAATTACATCGTATTTTTCATTCAAAGATACAAAAGGTGATTTTAACCACAAATAATGTTCACGATCGTACATCAAATCATAAATCGGCCTAATCGCAGCCGGATTTGGAAACTCGGATAAGTCTTCACGAAGAAGAAACTCCGTTTTATTAAGCCGTCCCCAAATAAATTGCGCAAATGAAGTACTTAACCATTTACGATTGTTAATATATTGATACCGCGCCTTGTGAATAGCCGGCTCATTTGTATCAAATGAATAAAGCCGCGCATTCTGCTCGGTTCGTTGTAGTATACCATTTATAAGAGCACGAGTTGTTCCCATACCTGAACCAGTTCCCACTTCCAAGAATACTTTAAAATCTGGATTTGCTCCTGCTAGAATTAAAAAGGTAAAAAGTTCATGATTTTCAGCAAAATCGCCCATTATTTATTTTAATTATTAATTTTTTTAAGCAGAGTTCGTTTACTCTTAAGAAAATTAATACTTTACAGTCTAGAATGGACAGTCAACAAATGGTGTGCGGGCCAATTACATATCTAGCAGGTGGTCTTCTTGGAGATTTTATTAATCAATTGTCCGTCATTCAAGAAGTTTATAAATCCACTGGACGAAAAGGATTTCTTTATGTATCAAATCGCGGCGACGCGTTTCGGTTTGGCCTTGAACAATTACACAAGGATACAAAAGATATTATAAAAGCACAGGAATACATATTTGAATATAAAATTCACACAGGACAAGTATATGATATTGATCTTACTAAATGGAGAGAATCACCTCTTCTTTATCAGAAATCATGGGCAGAAATTTTTCAATCAACTTACAATATCCCATGGGGAAAACATAAGTGGTTAACATATAAAACAGACCCCGATTTTCAAGATAAAATTGTAATCTGTTATTCAGCGCGCCGAGAAAATAAACAAATTAATTATAAAGAATTATTCAAACAGTTTCCCGCAGATAAAATCCTATTTGTTGCTATGAATATTGAAGAGTATGCTTTTTTCAGCGAATTATCTGGAACAAATTTGCCCTTACATATATGTCCTACACTAGAATCTCTTATAATTATAATAAATAGTTGTGCACTATTGATAAGTAATTTATCAGCTCCAATTCATTTTGGTTTAGCATTCCATAAACCATGTGCGGGTATTCTTATGCCAGGTCTTCAAGATAATATTCATATGGCTAATTTTCCCGAATATATGAAGTTTTATCAGCCAATTATTTAGAGATGAATCATATATTGAGGATTAGCCTGTAAAAAGGTAACAACAAGAACAATAAAAAACACATATATAAGAAATTCAACATGGCGATGTTTTCCTGCTAGAATCCGTATTATAATGTCTGTAATTCCCCATACTGCTATCCACCAGATTTGAACGAGTGTAACAGCAAATAAGAATACATATAATTTAGTATCCATACTTCCCTTATTTAGGCCGCTTTTTTATTGCTGGAGGGCAAAAATTTGACGCTGGAATTTGTGTATTAGATAAACATATTCCTGTTCAGATGTCTTCTTCCCCCGCAAAGTTCTCAATGGTAATGATCCGTAATCTCAAGAGTATTGAGGATACTCCTAGCAATGATGACCGTCTCATCATTTCCCGCGATGGTCAGTATTTTAATGTCACTTACACCAACAAGCCGGAGGGTGTTAAGCAGGTGGTATCGCTAACAGCGAATGATATGTTCAAGTATCTTAAGAATACACTAACGCTTCTATCAAATGACGATGAGCCCTTCAGTCACATTCAGTTTAACTTTCCCGCAGTTCCGGCTGTAATGTATAAGACGAGTAATATTGATATGGTGTATGATGTACTCTTGGATCAGTTTGATAGTATGATTGCGAACTGGCCGATTAATGCTTAGAGCGTTGTTTCTTTCGTGTAACCCTATTTTTTTTTTTTGGGAGTGCTTTTAACGCTGCTAAACGAGCCGCAGCGGCCGCAAAACGTGGATATGCTGCCAACTCTTCCGGAGAAAGACCTGCATCCGCAACAGGAGCAGCAGGAACAACAGGGCGCATTACGAAACTATCATCATCATTAATTTCATATGGCCCTGTTCCATCACGAACATAAAAGAAAATATAGGGCTTAGCATATTGTAAATCTCTATTATCCGCAGAAGGCAGATTTGCGGGTAAGTCAACCTGTGTCGCTGATGGAGGAAAATCGTCAATATGCCACCATTCTCCATTACGTAAACAAAGCGATGTATAATGACCGGCATCAATTGTTTCTCCATGATGACATACAATTCCATATAATCTATAGCGTGTAGAACCCGCATTTTTTGGCTGCCATCCTGCGGCATGAAAATCAGCAATATCAAACATAGGCACAATAGGAATTGTATCTTGACGATTGCCACCAAATCCAAATAATTCTACTTTTAATATTAATGTATCTGGAATTACACGAAATTTTTTGGATTCTGCTGGGTCATTTATCCATTGATTAAATCCACCCGGAGATATTTGTTCATTGCGTGAAATAGGTGGTGCAGCAACCTCAAATATTGTATCAACAGTTCTTACTTCTTGAAGTTCGTTATTGATTCTACAATATCCATAAAGTGGTGCTAGCATAGAATGGCCACCGGGTGTATCAAGTGTCCGCACACTTTTAATAGGAGCAGTAACTTGTTTTGTTATTATATTAAAAAGAGTAATACGAAAAGAATCTGCGTCACTTTGATTGAGTGGAAAGAATATGTCTCCTAAAACATTTCCTCTAGTGACTTCATACATGCGCGTATAAAAATTGGCTTGTTTAAGCAAAAAGCCACTTTGTGCTACTGGAAGAGGTAAACGCATTGCTTCAATTAGTTCAAAAAACGCATCAATGGTTTCTCCTTCTTTAACATCTACAGGATTTGCCTGGTTAATTACTTTTAAAGGCCAATTTTCACAACCAACAAATCCAGGTAGATGCGCAATACACTGTAAAACTGAATTCATATAACATACTGTTGGAGGTTCTGTATTTTGTAAAAGAGTGATGGGGCTAACAGGAAGAGCTCCATTTGATAATAGAGTTTCGCGGATTTGTGTAGTAATATTTTCTCCTCTAGTAAATCTATCCTGTATTTCATCAAGAACATCATATATTTCTTTGCTAGAACGTTTACTCCTCTGCTCTGTTAATTTAGCTGCGTATTCTTGTTGTTTTCGCCATTTAATCTCTTCCTTTTGCTTTAATTTTGCATCTGCTTCTAGTTGTTTTGTATCTACATACATACGCCAGAGTCGTATTCTATCCCCCATTCCCTACTTTACTTTAAGGATATTTCCTTCTCTTTTATACACACACGCATAATACAACCCCGCATGAATATTTTTAAAGATAGTGTGGCAGATTTCATCATTATGTTCAAATATACATTTCTGTATGTTTATCTCAACTTCCTTACATATTTGTGGCAGTGGCTCCGGCAACATTCTTATTCTATAAACCTAAAGTAATCACTTAAATACAAACTAGAGTTATGGAATATAAATTTTTCAAAAATATTGCTTCACTTATTGTGTGTACATCCGCACTTGGTCTTTCTTGCTACGAGCAATATGAACTTGTGTATACAATAATTATGACGTATGTAGTGGCTGATCTGTTCTATTCGGAAGAATTTGATATTCTGCTTCACCATTGTATTGTAATTTGTTTTATATCATCAATTATCACTGTACCACCAGCAGACTACCTGCTAGAAGCTAGGACAGTAATAAATGTAGAAATAAGTACTGTATTTTTAGCCCTTAATAATTTAATAAGGGATAAACATATTTCAGTTCCTACAGCTATTGGTAATTCTAATAAAATTCTTTTTGCAGTCACATTTACAAAATATCGTATTTGGGATTATTACTGGGTTTTTATTTCAAGAAAGTCATTCTCAAATCCTATTACAATGGTATCACTTTATAGTCTTTTTTTGTTAAATATGTATTGGTTTTTTCTGATTTGTAGGAAAGCGTTCGGGTCTAAACCGCGTATTTTGACCCCAGTTCATAAAGACCAGAAGACCGAGGAATTAGTCCCATGCTTTTCAGGGAAGAACGCTTCGTAAAACCGATTGGTTTACCCTTTTGAAAATTCCTCTTGGCTTTCAGCGTTTTCGCAATGTTTTTAAAGGGGGATTTACGCACTCTTTTAGCATTAATAGGAAAAGGTTTTGTGCTAGTGGCCATTCTACTTAGAAGCGTTCATTTCTTGAATTATAAATTCAGGGAATGAATATTAAAAAACCGACTAAACTATTTAGTTGGGGATCGTAACGCGGGCCCACTTGAGGTTGCGAACAACGCTGGTTTCGCTGTTCACGCCGAGCTCAATGTAGACGATGCCGTACTGCGGTGAGGCACCCGCCGTGGCAATTACACCATCGTTCGTGGTGGTGAGGGCCGCCTGCGTCACGCGCTGAACCTTGCGGAGCGTGCGGATGCCGTAGCTTCCACCGCCCGTGGCTACAGGGAGACGCACCGTCTTGCCCATGTCGCGGAGAACAACGAGACCAATAGTGAGGCCATCGCCAGCATCAATCGTGATGGGGCTGCCAGCAGCGTTGTAGAAGTCGCTAGAGTTGGCACTCGTGCTGCTCAAAACAGTCGCAGTGTTGACATAGAACTGGGTTCCACGCTCGGTATTAGCACTTGTACGCAAGACTGACATTTATATTCTGGGTGTAGAAAATAATTTACTCCCCGGCAATTTAGGATGGCATCAGAAGAACGCGCTGGAATTATTCTGTTTGATGCTACCCGGTCCAGAATTCTTTTAGTTCAGAGCCGCTTCACAGGAAAATGGGGGTTTACAAAGGGTCACGCAGAAACATGGGATATTGATCCGCTTGAAACAGCAACCAGAGAACTCAAGGAGGAGGCGGGCTACCTAGAGGTTATCCATTACAAAATTACAGAGGGTCCGATTCTTTTACGCGATAGACCGTATTGGATAGCTGTCTTACGCACTGATGAAACACCGACACTGAACCGACTTGAACAATCTGGCATCGGCTGGTTCAGACTCAAAGAAATCCCCCGGCTCAGGCTAAATGAAGACGTTCGGCTTTACTTGGCCAGCAGTGGAACATAAATCCGTGTATGTTCAACTTGACCGCAGATATCCGGTATATCAAAACCTGGAATATCCTTGAATTTTGCGAAACAGGCATCACGAATTGCCTTCGGTATTTTAGACGCAGAGTCAGAAGAAGCAGTATTAATATCTGCTCGTACATATCGCATAAATGTAGCACAATCTTTCCGTGAAGTGGGTGGCAAAACTAATTCTTCCTCCAATTTCCTACGTATTAATCCCCAGACAGCAGACAGACGTTTATGTGTTTCCGCTGACTGTGTCCATGCCAATTTATCTTGAAGCATATTCATGAGCGATGTCATAATTGTTAACGAACCAAAAATCCAGGAGATTTGGAATCCATCCACCGAATAGCCTCCAGCAATTATGTTTGATAGACCGCTTATTGCTACGCAGACATTAATCGCAACCATTAAATTTCGGGACTTACGGTCAAAAACTGTGTGTGCCTCAGAGTGCATCCATTCGTAGCATTTAGCCTGGTCGCACCATCCTGCCAACAATGTCTCAATACTAGAATCCCATTTAATGGAATCGGATTCTAGAATTTCTACTTTATCAACCGACATCTATAATTTGCGGGTCTTTCTATTGCGCCTGCGATTTCTACCGCGACTTTTACGGCTCTTGACGATATTTTCATAATTCTTCCCAAGATTAGCACTTTCTTTACGCATACCCAGATACTTGAGCCTGCGTAGCACTTTATCTGTAAACTCTCGGAAATAAAACATTCCTTGTAAAATCTTCTTTTCCTCCTTTGTTAGCTTAGGTTTATCATTTACATTCTGGATTCGTATAAAATCCACAAATTTATCCATTACTGCTTCTTCTTCCGCCGTGAACTTTCTTTCAGGAATCGGTATTGTAGGTGAAGCAGGTAGAGATAGTGGGGATGATCCTCTTTCTCCTTCATTGATTTCTAAATTGTTGTTATTATTATTGTTATTATTGTTATTATTGTTATTGTTATAATTGCTCCGATGAGCAGCACTAAAACTTAAATTAAGATCACCCATCCCTATTTTATGCCAGCGGATTTATCCGAGATGTCGGCTCTACATAAGATAAACCAAGGAAGTCAAAAATATCCTTCTCGGAATTCATTGCTGGAGGCACTGGAACTCCGTCTCTAACACGCTTGAGACCATGCTCGGAGAGCGAATATCCCTTACTCAAAGCATGCCGGCGCATGCTGACATTAAACACATCCGACCCAGTAAAATATAGAATTGTGTACCAATACTCCTCAGGCTTACATAATAACAAGTCCACATGCCGATGTGTCTGATGGCGTGGAAGACGACACACACCCATAAACTTGTGTTCTCCCCGAGCAAACTCTCCGCGGATATAGCCCTCATCCACAAGCAAATCTATAAACTGCTGAAAGTGTGAAGAAGCGACCAAGTCACTCAAGGTCCGACTAGTAATCATTACATCAAAATCCCCGGATGTAGGTAGCCCCCGACGATAAGACCCAACAACTACCATTTCAAACTCTTTTGGCAGGATCTTTCTTACATAAGCTTCATGCTTTTCCATCTCAGCACGTGGAATGCGCTTCTTCAAATCATCAATATAGGTCAATCCAACGCTCTGCGCATGCGTCAGTAAATCCGGATTAGCCGCCGCTGCTGACTTCAAGGCCGCAATCGTCTTAATCTCATGTTTGGTAATCAAGTCCCGGGCTTTAGCAGGTCCAATCCCGTGAACTTCCTGGAGCGCGTTATAGGCTTCTAATGAGTATTCTTCCTTTGCCTCCTCAGCTTCTAGCAGATGGCCTGTTTCTAAGACTTCGGCAACTTTTGCCGCAATTTTTGCTCCAACACCCGGCAAATCCTTGACATCCGCAATGGAGTGAACTGCTGGAAGTCTTTCAATCTCCTTAATTGCTTTCGTATAGGCTCTGGCCTTGAATGGTTCGGACTCAGCAATTGACTTCTGCCGGAGAGCAATTAGAAAATTAATGATTTGTGTTTTTTTGTCAGACATCTATTCTTAGATTGCGTTTGGTTTTTATATCCGCTAAGAATAGAATATGCCTAGTCCCGGTGAACTCCTTTCGCGTGGCTTTTCAATGGGTGGAAAAGTTAAGAATGCTGAACTTGCTGCTATTGCTGCGGGTATCAATGCCAGCGGTCACTATAGCCGTCGCGGAAACAACCGCAGAGCCAATGAGGCCAAGGCGCAGGCCATGCTCAAGTGGTACACAAACTCAGAGAAAAAGGGGAAGGAGGGCGGCAAGGCCTTCCAGACTCGTCGCAACTTTGCTCGTAACCTAGCCGCTGCTCTTGCTGTTTCCCCGTCTGGCTCCCGTGCGTCTAGCCGTGCCTCTAGCCGTGGTTCACGTAGTAACCGCAGCAACCGTGGTCTCCCTGTCTTAGCCGCTGCCGGAGCCGGACCCAATAAGGCCAAGCGCACCTACACGCGCAAGAGCCGCGCCGCTCCTCCCGCTTCAGGCACATGGCCTCTCCTCAAGAAGTCCCGTCAGCTCTGGACGGTTAAGGTTGTTCCAAGCAGCAGCCGTGGCAAGGCCACTGTCAGCAAGTTGACCGGCAGGGAGGGAGGCAAGTTGCTTGCTTCCAGCCACAATGTAACAGCCGGAAAGGCCGGTCGCTCAGTTCTCCAGCAGGCTCTCCACGAGGCCGAGGGTGCTTTTGAGAACAAGGTAGCGGATGGCTACACGGAAGTCCGCAGTGTTCACCGCGGCACAAATAATGAACTCAAGTCCATTAATAACTTTGTTCCTAGTTAAATAGATGGACGAAGTCCTAGCAAGTAGAACAACTATAGGCCCAATGATTAATTCTAAGTTAGAACCAATCATTGTACGAGCACAGACACGTAAGAACCGTCCTTTGAATACGAATCAAAATAAACGAAATATGAATACTGTGAAAGGCTTATCTCGTCTCTTGGATAAAGCAAAAAACAGGAATAATCCGAATTTCCAGCGTAAAAGCGAATGGCTGACTAGGCTGAGCCGAGCAATGAATGAACAATATACATTTAATAATTTGGAGCAGGCGTTTCATTCTCCACTACCTGTCTTAGCTCCTGCGCCAACTCCTGTACTAAAAATTGAAGCCCCTACACGCATTAATGTACCATTAGATAGAACTAGGAAATATAAGATGCCCGCACCGCAATCAGGAAAGTTTCCCACGCTGTATGGTAAGTCCAAGACCGGCAAGACGCAGGTTTGGCAGATTGAAGTAATTAAGTCTGGTGACGGACCCGCTGCTGCTGGAGGTGGTCAAACAGCAATTATCCGTGTATCCTATGGCTACGAGGGAGGCAAGCAGGTTGTAAATGAGAAGGAAATTACAAAGGGCAAGAATCTCGGCCGAAAGAACGAGACGAGCCCCTACGAGCAGGCTCTGCTAGAAGCCCAGTCCACCTGGGAGGGCAAGATTGATGGAGGCTATGCTGAGAAGTTGGGAAATGCGCAGGCTCCGGGTCTAGCTTCCGATAATGCGGTCGCCGCGCATAAGACAGTTAGCCCAATGCTGGCACAGGATTATCACAAGCAGGGAAAGAAGATTGTATTCCCTTGCTATGTTCAAGCGAAACTTGACGGTGTTCGCTCCATCTTCTTTAACAATGCTCTAACCAGCCGTAATGGTAAGCCCTTCTCGGGCCTTGACCATATTATTGCTGAACTGGCTCCGGCCACTAAGGAGGGTCTCATTCTAGATGGCGAGGTTTATTCTACCACGCTAAGTTTCCAGCAGTTCGTTGGCTTGGTTAAGAAGAAGACCTATACGGCGGCCGATAAGGAGCAGTTGAAGCATGTCAATCTGTGGGTTTATGACTGCGTGAATGACGCCCCCTTTGAAAGTCGTCTAGCAACTCTTAAGGACTTCTTCAGTCGCAACAAGTTCACGCAGATTCATCTGCTGCCCACTGAGGAGTGCAAGAGCCGTGAGGACCTCAAGGGCTTCCATGACAAGTATGTGCTAGAGGGCAACGAGGGTCTGATGGTGCGAAATAAGCAGGGAATGTATCAGTTGGGTGCGCGCTCCTACGACCTTCAGAAGTACAAGGAGTTTGAGGATGCTGAGTACAAGGTGACGGGTTTTACGGACGGACAGGGACTGGAGAAGGGTCTTGTCATTTGGACCTGCGAAACCAAGGATGGGCAGCACTTTCAGGTAAGGCCAAGGGGCACTCATGAGGCTCGTGCAGAGATTTTCAAGGATGTGACTAAGAATCCCAAGAAGTATATTGGCAAGGAACTGACGGTTCGCTTCCAAGAGTTGACGGGTGATGGCATTCCCCGTTTCCCTGTGGGCATCAGTTTCCGCGATTATGAGTAACTAAAATAAAAACAAACAAATAAAAGTAAAATTGATATATTTTATTTTTATTGGTAAAAGTAAATGTTGCTCCTTTTCTGCTTGATTGCTGCTGTATCTGCTGAGTCTTATTCACGTGGCTATCTACGGGATATGAAGAGGCAAGAAGAAGAAAGAAATAATAATGAAATTATTAATGATGGTGTTCGGCAGATTAAAGATTTAGTTCTGCGTGAAGCCCAAGCAGGACACACCTATCTAACTTTATCTTATCCCGGATGTGAAGAAATTATTAGAAATGATCAAAGGTTTACTGTAGAAAGATGTGAATATATTGTAAAACATATAAAAGATGAAATAACTGCTAAATTTCCTGATAGCGATTTAACATTTAATGAACAAACAAATAAATATAAACTTGATTGGTCATAATAAATTTGACAGACCCTTTTCTAATAAAGATGGACTATGCTCCAAAGCACCTTAGATGGCTTTTTTCAAATTAAACCTCAAACAAGAAAAGCAAAACCGAAACCGCATGTCTATGAGCAAGCAAAAGCAGCCCTAGAGCCACTTTTCATACGCCCTATACCAGATGATCCTCGTTACGCAAAGCAACTAGCAGAAGAATATGAACTAATAGATAAAAACCGCTTTGCCCCCGTTTTCCTCCAAGTACGGACTGTGCTAGAAATCGTCCGGTCTCTTGGTCCTATTGCTCCACCACATATTATCCGCGGCTCAGCCGGCTCATCCTTAGTGACTTATCTGCTCGGAATTACCCATGTTGACCCAATTCTAAACGGCATTGAATTAGCTCGTTTCATGAACCATCTCCGCAAAGATATGCCCGACATTGATATTGATGTGCCTTATAACCGCCGCGAAGAGATTTATGGCCTAATCGCAAAGAAATACCCAAATCAAGTCGGTCGTGTCTCCAATTATAATCTGTGGACCGACAAAGTGAATACCCGTCAGACTATAAAAGACATTCTCAAAGAACACAATAAACCCATCCCCTCAGCAGTAAATCGTAAAGGCGCAAAACCCGAAAAATTCTTGACCGCAGAAGAACTCAAAGAGTTTACGGTTAAGAAAGACGGCAGACAAGGAACACTGAAAAACTACAGTAAACACTGCGGCGGAATTGTAATCTTTGAAGAACAGGGCGAAGTGCCGGAAGAACTAAGACTCAAAGAAATAGAAGCGGATGGCATTCCTCTTTTCCAGATTAATTTGAATAAGGATGACACAGAAGATCAAGGTCATATTAAGATTGATTTGCTGAGTAATCGCGGTCTAGCACAGTTGACCGATATTTGCGCTGAGCGTCCTCTAATGACATATCCTACCCGAGATGCGCAAACCGAGAGAATTTTCGCCAAGGGCTGGAATATTGGCATAACTCTTGGTGAAAGTCGCGGAATGCGAAAACTCTTCATGGAAATGAAACCGGAAGGTGTAGCAGATATTGCTGTTGCTTTAGCCCTAATCCGACCCGCCGCCGCAGCAGAAGGCAGAAAACAGGAGTTCTTAGAAAAATGGAGACTGCTAGAAGGCCAGCCACGGACACCATTAGATAGACCAATTGTGTTTGATGATGACGCAATTCATAAAATCCGGTATATTCTCGGTTGTGATTCCGCACAAGCCGATAAGTGGAGAAAAGCATTTGCTAAGGGTAATCCCAAACTCCGTGTTGAGTTTCGCAAAGAAATGGCTGGTCGGCACTACACCCAGACGCAGATAGACAAAGTGGTAGATGATTTGAACCAACTAGTCTATTATAGTTTCTGCAAGAGTCACGCAGTCTCCTATGCTCAGTTAGTTTGGGCCTTAGGCTACTGGAAAGCCCATCGCCCTCATGAATTCTGGTGCTCGGCCCTTAATCATTGTAATTCAGAATACAGAAAATGGGTTCATTACAGAGAAGCACGGTGTTCTGGTCTTCTGCTTAGCAGAGAACCACCACCCTATAGAGTCGGTACCCGTGATGGTAAGCCCACTCTTCAACCTACAAAAACACAAGAGCAGCAACTTTTGAAGCAGCCATCCCCAGCAGAGGATTTCAAAACGCTTGGTTATTGGATAACCGAAGAGTTCTTGCCAACCTGTGGGCTTCAATATGAACCACAACTCCGTTTGGACGGGCGCCGCACAGTCAAGTTCCGAGGAATTATTGCTTCCGGCAGACAAATCAGCCGAGATCATGGAGTCTGTACCTTGATATGCCTCGGTATCGGCAATCGTGAATATCTAGATATTGTTATCCCGAATCAAAAGCGGGGAGACCTTTTCGGCTGGGCCGCTCTAGAAGGCCGAGGAATTCAAACAAAACCAGGAACCGTTGAAGCAATAAAAATTAGCGGAGTTTCAATAAAGACTCTTCTTTAAGAAATTCTTTCTTAGCTTCCTCAAGAGTCAGTCTATCTTTTTCGGCTTGTATGTGTTCATTACATCCATAGTTAATCACCTCTGTAGGTTTATTATTAATATAGAACAGTGTGATGCGTGAATTACATAAATGGTCGGGTCCTAGCCAAATACCATGTAGTCCTGAAAGTTCAAACATTCTTCCAGCAACACGAACAACACGAGACATCTTATTTTAAAGAATCTTATTTTTTATGATTTTTTCCGCATAGTAAGTACCATAACAATCGCATAAGGAATGGGCTGTTTAGCCGTTGCTTTGAATCCCATCTTTGTATAACAAGCTATTGCTGCTTGATTTCCCTTTTCCACATCTAATTTCCACCGTGTAACATCGCTAAAATGCTTAAATATTTTGTTAAAAGCCCCCGAGCATATTCCCCGTCGTTTATATCCATCGTGGGTATGAACCATTGTAATGTAACCCGTTTTAGGCGTCAAGAATAATCGCGAAGTAAACACAATTGTATCAGGAGTCCAGATTATATAATACATAATAGACCGCTTTTCTTGCTGGAAGTTCGCAATTACATCATCTAGTGTAAAAAATCCTTCTATGCTTTGGTAGTCCCCATGATCATTTAGCAGCGCGTTAAAAGATTTTAAGAGCACAGGATTTGCTAGAAGCTTAACAAGTTCCGGTGTATCCATAAAAGCCTCCCGCATCCTATTGTCTGAATATACTTTCAGTATCCTAAGTAGGGGATGATATCAGAAAAGATTGTTTCTGTTCCACAATTTGAACATCTTATGAAAACTGGTCTCAAAGAATCATTTGAGGACTCAGTTAAGGATTTACGCGGACACAGTGTTTCATATGAAAATATATCTAAGGAAGCGGCTAAAGATAAACGTAACACTAAAATCGCTTTAACATATGACGGCACAACAGTTATATCTACTGCTCGTTTGCTATGTCCCTCAGCTGGAAGATGTGAAATTAACATGGTCTATACGAATCCAGCCTATAGAGGTCAAGGATACGCCATGAAAAGTGTAAAAAAACTGACAAAGAAAGCGAAAGGGAGTGTGTATCTTATCGTTAAGAAGGCCAACACTTCAGCAATAAGATGCTATACGAAAGCGGGGTTCGTGTTTAGTAGAGAAGACAACGGATATGACAGAATGGTCTATAAGAAAAAGCAGACACGTAAAAATTGAATGCGCGCCCACCCTCAAGAATAAGCGGACAAAATGCCAGCTACTAAAGAAATCAAAGATGAGCGTTGTGTGAAATGTGTCACAAACGCAATTAATAATCCCACCTCAACACTTACTAATCTATCAGATGCTCTAGATGGGCTGAAGGGTGTCCGAATCTTTCAGGATGAGATTGATGCTTGGATTTATAAGGCGGTTGAATTCCAACGCTACGACATGATCTTAGAAATCCTCGGACGAAGAAGCAGATGGCCGTTGGTCAAACTAGAGTCAGCAGTCTTGCGCACATTGATTTTCAAAAACCCCCGCTATCTAGCAAAATTCGTAGCGTCTCCAGCCTTTCATCCGGAGTGCGCGTATCATTTAGAAATGCTTGCGAAGACAAAGGATGAGGATGTTCATCGTCTAGCAACTCTATTTGCGCTTCCTCGCACAGGGAAACTGCTGGATGCGATAAGATGGCTGTTTTCCTGGCGTTTATATCGGCAACTTTTCCACAATAATCCTGATATTCAGCGTCGCATTCAACAGCAAAAGCGTCTGCTTCGCTTCTGGCTTCTCATAGTCAAAAGAAATCTTCCAGCATGGAGGGATTCTTTGTACTATCCGGGCACTGGCGCCCTTTATCGTAAGGCGTTTGCCTCTTTCAAACATGACTTGCCTTGTATGCTTACTTGCGTTTGACCTGCTTCCGTGTCTGCTGTTTGCGCTGTACTTGCTTCCGGGTCTTTTGCTGTTTGCGCTGTACCTGCTTCCGGGTCCTCTGCTGTTGACGGCGTTTCGGCCATTCTACCTTAGGATGCCATACACCATCATAATTATAATATCCAGCACCCCAAGTCATTTATTTTAGATGAATAAAATTATTCTTACTTGCGTTTAACCTGCTTCTTTTGCTGCTTACGAGTCTGCTTCCGGCTTTTCTGCTGCTTTCGTGTCCGTTTCCTTTCTTTTTTTTCAGAATAATATAAAGCATCCATTGCTTCAGAACTCATGGGAATTTCGGGTATTGAGTCTTCCCACTTGGGCAAAGATGGCATAGGACCGGGTTTGTCCCTTAGATATGTATCAATATATTTTTGCATAATATCAAAAGGTGTTACTGTTTTATCTTTGAATAGTGGTTTTTGCATGAACGCTACTTTCTTTGCCTCCGCATCTGGTCCAGAAAAAAAAGACTCATGCTTGTAAATAACATCAGGGCAATTCTGTGAAGATTCCATTAAATGTTTCGTAATTATGGGAAGAGTCTCTAATGTGTCATAATCAACAAACACCTTTTCATCAGCCATAATACGCAAAACTGAATAAATAATACATGGTTTAAGATTTGACATCTCTACTTATTACTTCTGTTTTCTTGTAAACTTCTGCTTCCTTTTCTGCTTCTGCTTGCGTGAACGCTTACCTCCAGCCCCAGCAGCCTTGGCCATTGCTTGTACAGCCTTAGCACTTTCATTACCAGCAGCCAAATTATTTAGAGCACTTGCTGCTACATTTCTAGCAACCTTGTTTCTGCGTGCCTGTTTTTTTGCCCTTCCAGCAGCAATTTGTTCCTCTGTAGCGTTAGGGTCATGGCTAGCATTACTATTGACTCCATTGTTGTCATTTTCGTTGTTCACATTTTCTTCATTTACCATTCCTGTCGGAGATCCTCTTCCAGCGTTCTGAGGAATCCGAATGGCCAGGCCTGCTCCACCAGCGCCGGCCTGAGCCGGTTGAATAAGAGCATTCGCGGCTCCTCCACCCCCTCCACTTCTAGCCCACGCAGGAAGATTCAGATCCAATGAAGAATAAACGCAATCTTCCGGCTTGAGTCTATCTACAGCACATTGAGCACACATCCTCATTTTAGGATTAGTAGGACCGCTACACAAAACACCTTTCCTTATACAATTATCGCATTTTAACATCCCTACTTTTGGCAAAGGTTTTTGATTCTGCGCCCGTAAATTATAAAAACGTCTATGTCTATATTCAATGTTAAATTCATTTCGTAATTGATTTATATTTTCGCGTGATAATTCTCTTTTATCTCCTTTCCACCAATTTAAATTTTGCCGCAATAAGCGTTGGCGCACTGCTTCTGTTACATTATCACCCATCCCTAGTCAAACAAAATAAATAAATTTGAATTCATAAATTTCCAACAACAGTAATAAGAAAATGCCTTCTTTCATTGCCTGGAATGTTAATTCACTCAAGAATATTGTTAAGAAGAATAATTTTCAGGAGTTCATTAAAAAGGAAAGTCCCACAATCCTCGGCCTCGGGGAAACAAAGTTAAATGGCACAGAAAAGGAAAAGGAGTTTCTCCAAGAGTTGGACGCAGCCTTCCCCGAATATCCATTCAAGTATTATAATACGAGCAAGGCAAGGAAGGGATATGCTGGAACTGCTATGTGGTCCAAAGTAGAGCCAATCTCGGTTCAGTATGATACGCATCCAACAGATCATGAACATAGTCAAGAGGGACGAGTAATTACTCTAGAGTTTCCTAAATTCTATGTGGTCCATGTATATACACCGAACGCAGGGCAAGATCTAAAACGCCTTGATTATAGAACGAACGACTGGGATACTGAGTTTCACCGCTTTATCACGAAGCTAGAAAAGAAGAAGCCAGTAATCCTCGGCGGTGATCTCAATGTAGCCCACAAGGATATTGATATTTTCAAGCCGGAAACTCATCATCGTTCTGCTGGATTCACCGATGAGGAAAGAGCCAATTTCTCCACACTGCTAGAAGATATGGTAGATACATACAGGGAAAAGCATCCCGAAAAGCAGATCTTCACATATTGGACATATCTCTTCAAAGCGCGTGAACATAACAGAGGCTGGCGTATTGATTATTGGCTGGTTTCAAAGATTCTAGCAAAGAAAGTCAAGGAAGCAATTATTTATTCAGACCAAATGGGTTCAGACCATTGCCCGGTAGGCCTCATCATCTAAGTATTTTCCCTCTAATAGATAGGGATGGAACGCAGTTGGGCTAACATGATAGAGGAAGAAGACCCTAATTTTTTTAAGCCTAAAAGCCGGTCGCGGTCAAAGGCGATTGAGCCACGCGCCGCAACTGCTGAAGCCAAAGCCTATGGCCGCGGAGAAGTTGTCCACCGCCGAGCACCGAAGTGTCTTAAAGGGTCAAACTGTCCTAATGCGAACTGTACTTTTTTCCACGGAGCTAAGGAATGTAATTTCGCTGCTGGAAAACACATTAATACAAGGAGATGGCTCCCTGGTGGTAAACCGAATCCTCAAAAGGGCAAGAAGATGGTCTGCGGGAAAGGATCCGCCTGTGAATTCAATCATCGCAGTGCAACACGCCGAGCATCAACGGAAAAGAAAGTCTATGAGAAAGCCCGTTTAGAGCAAGCCCCTGTTCTTTTATCGGAGGCTGATTTGGTCGCTGCGTATCCCGCAATAGAATATAAGGCAGCGGATGCTTGGTCCACAGATGAAATGACTCCATTAGATAAAAAATGCTTGATGGCAAGTTTAAAAAAGAGCCCCGCAGATTTTGATGAACATGGTGATTATATTGATATTCGCTTTCATAATAAAAGCAGAAGCAGAAGCGGAAGCCGCCGTAATAAAAATTGAAAGCCCAAAACCATAAGAAGTAACCGGAACAAAAATGGCAGAAATTATTAAGACAACCGACTATAAGAAATTTGTAATTAATGGCAAGGAAGTGCCTTTCTCCGCCCTAGACCGCTGTCTTACCAATGACAAAGTTGTTGCCTCGTCATCAGGCAAATGGTCTATGGTAGTCCGGGGAAAGCAGCCACCTCTTGTTGGCATTCTTGATTGTCTTAATAAGACCCGCTATGGTTTTACAGCAAAGAATGTCCCGATTTATCTCTTTCATCCTATGAATAAGGCATATCCGCCCTTTCGTGTCGGCTCAACGATTGACCCGACGCAAAATTATCTTTCCGTAATTCAATATGAAACTTGGGAACTTGGTCAGTCTATGCCTCGTGGATCTCTCGTTCAGAATCTGGGCCCAGTTGGAGACTTTGAAGCAGAGGCAGCAGCCCTATACTGGCTATACAGTCCATGGACGGGCTATACCAAGAAGACCTCTGAATACACATCCCCAGAGTTTGACGTGACAGACCGTATTGAAATCCGGTCCGACTACGGCTGGCAGACATTCAATGTGGACCCCGATGGATGCACTGATATTGACGATTGTTTCTCATATCTATGGGATGAGTACCAGCAAACAGTCCAGTGCGCGATTACCATTGCGGATGTGGCCGCAATGATTGATGAGGGTTCTCCGATTGACTTGGCTGCTAGAAAAACGGGTCAGTCACTCTATCAGGATGGTAAGAAGCCGCGGCATATGCTTCCTTCCACAATTGCTGAGGATTACGGTTCCCTTTCACCCGGCGATCAGCGTATTGGCATCACCCTCTTCTTTGATTATGATAAGCAAACAAACTTCATTGATAATATTCATTTCAAGGAGACAATCATTACAAATCAAAAGCAGTATACATATGAGTCTATCAAGGCGACCCATCATGCGGATCTTCTCAAGATGCTTTGTGGGAAGCTTACTCCGGACCTTGGAGAGCAGGTAGAAGATCCCCACAATTGGATTGCTGCTCTTATGATTTTCTACAATACGGAGTTTGCACATTATATCCAAGGCACAGCAGGAGGTCTTCTTCGTGCGCACAAGGAAGCCGATCTTCAAAAGCAGGAGATGCTAGAAGCCATTGACCCTGCCCTTAAGTTTCTAGCAATGTCCTCTGCTGTCTATATTCCCGCGACCGTAAAAGACACCCGCCATCATGGTCTGGACGCAGAGGTCTATACCCATGCTTCATCGCCTCTCCGCCGCTACGCTGACCTCCATAATCAGCGAATTTTCAAAGAGATTTATCATGGAACAGAGCAGCGTCCAGCAGATCTTCAGTTGCTGGAAAATCTTAATCAGAAAGCGAAAGACGCAAAGAAGTATGAGCGGGATTATGGATTTCTCCAGGCCATCTTTGAGACAAACTCAAAGATTATCAGCGGAAAGGTTATCGGTCTCAAGCAGAAGAATTCTATTGTTCGGATTGAGATGTGGATTCCCGCATGGAAGCGGATTCTTAAGATTTCACTTGCTGGAAACACGACTTCTGAGAAGTCAGCGGAGGTACTAAGCCGCGATGAGAAATCTGCGCATTCCATTACAGTTGGTCAGACACTAGATTTGGCCTTCTCATATGATTCTACAAAGTGCAATTGGAAGGAACGAATGATTTTCCGAATTATTTAGTTTCGCGGTAATAATCCAGCATATTATACATTTCTTCTAAAAATAAAAATTGTTCAGTCGTTACAGTTAAGACACTAATATCTTTTTTGTTAGATCCAAAGTCAAAAAGAGAATCGCCTATATGTATCCATGTACGTTTATTATCCGATTTGTTTAGTTTTAATTCCATACGAATTGCGTCCCCCTTGTTTATTTTAATTGATTGCTCTCCATCAGTTATTTTTAGAACATCCATGTTATCTATTTTAAAATTATATTCTTAATTTATTTAAACGCACTCTTATTATTAACATAGGATGGAAGAACAGCAGCAAATTTTGGTCGTAAAAGGCTGGGAAGGATTTGCAGATCGTCTTCAGGCTCTTTCGCATTGTATGAATTATTGTATAAAATACAAAGCGGCAATATGCATTGATTGGCGTGATTATATGTGGGGACAGGGAACAGAAGATTTCGCTGATTATTTTGAGATTGTTGGAATCCCAGTTGTACCTCTTGCTACTGTTCTTACTCGTGTAACAGCCGGTGCTTCTATCAATCCTGCGGCTTATACATATGAGTTACTTCGCGAACCACCTTCACAAGTTATCCATTTTACGGAATTTCAATCTAAAATAGATAACTCATGTCTCAAACAGGAAGGCAATATTATTGTTCATAATTCAAAGGGAACACGAATGTGGCATTTGAGTAATCTTATTCAGAATATTCGTGTAGCAGAGTCTGCTAGAAAGCAAATTATTCAGCAACTGAGTGGATTACAACTACCCTATACTTCAATTCATTTACGAGGAACTGACCGTAAAACTGATACAACTATAGCACATGTTGCTAGTGGGTACGCAGCACTTCCACCTCATGCTAAAGTCCGTTCATATGTAATTACTGATATGCGTACGTTAGCTGAAGAATGGATACAGAAAAATCCAGAATCAAAATATGTAAATGAAAATGCGCCTGTTCTTAAAATCGCCCCAGTCACACAAGGAACACATATGTTAGCAGCTGAGGTGTTGGAATTCTATGGAATTACAAAACGAGAACTGAATTTAAATACAATTGCGGATTTTCTCGTTATTGCCTTTGCTTCATGGGGGGCTGGACATGGCGAAAGTACATTTACTAAACTAGCAAGTTTTATGCGACAAGGTGGTTCCATTGGAGTCGGTAAATGGTTAGATTGGTCTCCAGATAGAGCATCTCTTAATTCGCAATTTTCAACTCTACCGACTCTCTAAATGGGGGCCAATCAATCCTAATATCTTCTTTCTTTATAAGATTATTTTTAAAATTTGGTTGATCAAGAGTAAATGGTATTGGATCAATATTATAAGATAAAATTTCATTTTCTTCTTTCCGGACGTATGTACATTCAAACACGTTAGGAATAGTAATATTATTTATTTTTTTTGTACCACAGCAATTATTAGCATGAAAATGAACAAGCCAATGAGTTTTAGCAAGTCGCGCGGGAATTATAATTTGTTCCGCTGAATGAAATTCAATCACAAGTTGCCGAATTTTAAGCAAATCAGTATCTGAAAAACTTTGAAAAAGATTATTTTCTCCTCCTTCAATATCCATTTTCATAAAAATATTCTGATATTTTCCAAAAAAAAATTTCATGTTAGTTGTCGTATTTGTTTCCTGTGAATTTAAATTCTTATTTGAATAAAATAAACGATTGCTTGTTGGTTTTGGAAAATTATTCAGTGTGCCATCAAAAGCATAACAGATAACATCTGTATACTTTTGTAAGAATGCTTCCTCAAAACTTATATCATTTCCAATTCCTCCCGATAAAAAAACATCATAATTTGCTGAAAGATCGCAAATAATATATCCTCCATCATTATTTTTACCAAGACGAATCTTTGGAT
>Ga0209598_10001147_pt1 | contig 21711 bp, 19 predicted proteins | sample M_140807_EF_Meta_FD_187317 | JGI IMG/M metagenome (GOLD analysis project Ga0209598, IMG submission 187317) | Freshwater microbial communities from Lake Montjoie, Canada to study carbon cycling - M_140807_EF_MetaG (SPAdes) (version 2) | ecosystem: Environmental > Aquatic > Freshwater > Lake...
GAACTTGCGATGTGCCTCTGCGTCTTCGTCGTCGCCGCGAAGTAAGTCAAGATAGAAATCGTAATGCGATTTCATGTGACGATCTGGGTTCATTGACATAAAGCCGGCATGCTGCAAAAAGCCGGGGTAGACGCGTCGGCCCGCACCCGGGTACTGCGGGGGTACCGTATGAATCAGCTTTTGCTCAAACCACTCGAAGGGTTTGGTAGTGGCTAGGCGGTTGACTTGCGTCGGTGAACAGCGAGGGTCGATCGGACCGCCCATCATGGTCATGGTGCGCGGCAGACAGGGGTCTTTGTTGGTTGCCATCAGCGACACCGCGGCCAACGCAGGTACCGTGGGCTGACACACCGACATCAGGTGAACGTCAGGGCCTAAGTGGCGCATGAATTGCTGTAGATAGCGCACATAGTCGTTCAGGCTAAAGGCGCCTTCTGAGACGGGCACCATGCGCGCATCGATCCAGTCGGTGAGGTAGATTTCGTGGTTAGGCAGTAGGGCACGAACCGTATCACGCAACAGCGTCGCATGATGCCCAGACATTGGTGCAACGAGCAAGATGGTTGGATCGGCTTTACGTGCTTTAGCGGGCAGATCGCGCGTAAAGTGCAGCAAATTACAGAACGGAAGCGCCAAGGACACTTCTTGATCAACCGCAACTGACTTGCCGTCGATTTCGGTAGTCGGAATCCCCCAAGTGGGTTTTTCGTAAGATTTACCCAAGCGGTAAATGAGTTCGTAACTGGCGGCGACTTGTCTGGCTAGCGGAGTGTAGGCAAAAGGGCTTGCTGCATGCGTGAATAACTTGGCGCTGACTTCACTGAAGTGGGTGAGCGGTGCCACGAGGGCGCGCTGCATTTCATGCATTTGATAAAGCATTGAGCGAATCCAGTTGTGTGCTTGAGGCTCTGATTATCACCCAATCTGAGAGACACACCACCGATTTGAGGAGTTTTTTATTGCAATGCAGCAAAATGTCGTATTGGTGCGACGTGTCGGCTGGCTTTGCCGTTGTTACCAGTAGTTTTCGACTGCCAAATTGCCAGCCACGCCGCGTCTACCCGCTGCAAACCCACGTTCGCTGAGCAGGCTACGCATATCTGTGACCATCGCTGGATTGCCGCATAGCATCACTCTGGCTTGATTTGGGTCAAGCGACAGGCCCGCCCGTTGCTCAAGCTCGCCAGAGCTCAGCAGGGTGGTGAGCCGAGCGGGTGCGAGGCTCGTTGCACGCAACGAGGGTGATAACTGTTGTGTAAGGGGCTCTTGTGTGGTGATGGGTAAGTAGGTCAATTGCCCGGCGTGCTGTTGCATCAAAGATAAAACCTCGTCGCGGTAGGCGAGTTCGAAGGCATGACGTACGCCATGCACTAAAACAATACGCTTGAAGCGCTTAAACGTTGCGGGGTCGCGAAGCATGGATAAATAGGCCGAGAGCCCTGTACCCGTTGCAAGTAGCCATAAATCTTCACCATCGACAAACGAGTCTAGGGTCAGAAAGCCAAAGACGGTGTTGTTCACCCACAGCGCATCGCCTACGCGCAATCGTGCCAAAGGCGGGCTGAATTTACCGTCGGGCACGACCACAGAATAAAACTCTAGTTCGTTTTCGTTTGGGGCAGACACCATTGAATAGGCGCGCCATTCATTGGGTGTTTCGGGAGCGGCAGGGTCTAGGGCGAGCCCAAGCCTGGCAAACTGACCCGGTACAAACTTAAAGCCGGGTGGACGGGTGACAGTGAGTGAGAAAAGTTTTTCAGTTGCCCAAGCCGTTTTATGGGTAACGGTTTGCTTGGTGTAGCGAGGGGCGACGACCGGTGGTTGAGTCATTGCGGCGCGCGTGCAAGCGAGTAGGCGCGGGTCAATTACCGCTCAAGGTGCTTAAGTTTGTCGGGTACGTCAAGCCAATCATCGGCGTCAGGCAGGCCGCCTTTACTGCGACTAATGCTCGCAAAAAGTGGCGATAACTCGGCATTGAGCGCAATAAATTTCATTTGATCTTGAGGAACGTCTTCTTCAGCAAAAATGGCATTCGCAGGGCATTCAGGAATACAAACGGCGCAGTCGATGCATTCGTCGGGGTCGATCACTAAAAAATTAGGGCCTTCACGAAAACAATCGACCGGACAGACGTCAACACAGTCAGTAAATTTGCACTTGATACAGTTTTCAGTCACTACGTGCGTCATATCGTTTACCAAGAAGCGTTTATGTAAAAAAGTATTTTACCTAAACCGTCTCTCTTGTGTCGGGATACCCGTTTTATCAACGCTGTCTGTGCTAAGGTTTTAGGTAAGTTAGAGCGTCATTTTATTTTATTAGGTTGGGACACGAATGGTTATCAAATCGCTGCTTGATACGGATCTGTATAAATTCACCATGATGCAGGTGGTTTTGCATCATTTTCCGGCTGCGCAGGTTGAATATCGCTATAAGTGCCGCACGCAAGGGGTCAATCTACGTCCTTATCTTGACGAAATTCGTCAAGAAATCCATGCGTTGTGCCAGTTGCGTTTTGAGCCAGCCGAACTCGACTATCTTAAAAGCCTGCGTTTTATCAAAAGTGATTTTATTGACTTTTTAGGTCTGTTTCACTTGCCCGAGAAATGCATCGAGGTGTCGGAGGGTGAGTTGCCTGGTGAGATCGCCATCTCAGTCAAAGGCTCCTGGCTTCACACGATCCTATTTGAAATCCCTGTGTTGGCGATTGTCAACGAGGTGTATTTTCGTAATGTATGCAAAGACCCCGACTGGGCTGAAGGTCGAAAGCGCCTGCAAACTAAGATGAAGTTGGTGCTTGACGCTACCGATCTGGCTGAATTTCGTGTTGCCGAATACGGCACGCGCAGGCGTTTTTCGCACGTCTGGCACGAAGAAGTCGTGACGACAATGAAGGCCCAGATGGGCGAACACTTTGCCGGAACCAGCAATGTTTGGTTTGCGATGAAACATGGCGTGTTGCCGCTTGGCACGATGGCGCACGAATACTTGCAGGCCTGCCAGGCGTTAGGGCCACGGTTGCGCGACTCGCAGGTGTTCGCCCTTGAGACTTGGGCGAAAGAGTACCGAGGCGATTTGGGGATTGCGCTGTCGGATGTGTATGGGCTCGAGGCTTTTTTACGCGATTTCGATATGTATTTTTGCAAATTATTTGATGGGGCACGTCACGACTCGGGTGACCCCTTTGATTGGGGTGAGCGCATGATTGCGCACTACGCCGCCAATCGTGTTGATGCACGCACTAAGACCCTGGTTTTTTCGGATGCGTTAACATTTCCACGCGCCATTGAGTTGACGCGTCGTTTTGCTGGGCGTTGCCGCACAGCCTTTGGCATTGGCACGAACCTGACCAACGATTTGGGCCACGAGCCGTTGCAAATTGTCATGAAAATGATTCGCTGTAACGGGCAACCTGTGGCGAAAGTCTCAGATGCACCCGAAAAAACGATGTGTGACGATAAAGCGTACTTGGCGTATTTGCGTCAGGTGTTTGAACTTCCTGCGGCCTAATTGATTCAAGGATTTTTATGAGTAACATTCACCGAGTAAACGTTGGTAAGCGCTTGTCTGACATGGCCGTGCATAACGGCGTCGCCTATTTGGCGGGTCAAGTCGCAGATGACACCACCCAAGACATCACCGGTCAAACTGGACAAATTTTGGCTGTGATCGATAAGTTGCTAGCCACAGCAGGGACCGATAAAACTCGTATCTTGATGGCACAGATTTTTGTGGCCAATATGAAAGAGTTTGACGGCATGAACAAAGCTTGGGATGCCTGGGTGGCCGAGGGCAATGCCCCACCGCGCGCGACCATCGAAGCCCGTTTGGCAAGTGCCGATTACAAAGTTGAAATTGTCGTCACTGCCGCGGTGTGAGGGTGAATCGCTGAATGGTTTACGTTGTCTAAGGTCTCTACAGCAGATCTTCATACATTGATCAGCGGCTTAGTGCCCGCTGATGAGTCTTTGTTGCAGCGTGCGCTCGATTGGGTAACGCCTTTACTGTCTGAACAAGTGACGGGCGGTGGCGAAACCTTATTGGCGCATGCTCTTGGCTCAGCCCAAATTTTGGCAGCCATGCAAGCCGATGCAGCTACGCGTGTCGCGGCCTTACTGATGTTTATCGCTGAGCCTACCGAGACTGCGGGGTTGAAGTCTCAAGGGTCGAATACGGTTGCCGATCTGTTTGGCCACGAGATTGCCCAGTTAGTGCGAGGTACCCATGCGTTGTCACGCTTAGGTTCGTTGGCCAGTGGTGCAAGTGCTGGTGCACTGGATTCGACCGATCAAAAAGAAATGTTACGCAAAATGCTATTGGCGATGGCTGCCGATTTGCGCATTGTGTTGATTCGTCTCGCTTCGCGCTTACAGACACTGCGCTGGCTTGCAGCAGAAAAACGCCCGTGTGATCCGATGCTCGCGCGCGAGACACTTGATTTGTACACGCCACTAGCCAATCGTTTGGGGATTTGGCAGATTAAGTGGGAGATGGAAGACCTAGCCTTTCGTTTCACTGATCCCCAGCGATACAAAGACATTGCAAAATTGCTCGAAGAGAAACGCATTGAGCGTGAGCAATTTATTGCACAGACGATTGAGCAATTGGCGCAGGGGCTCGCTGCACGAGGGATCGTCTCTGAGGTGTCAGGTCGGCCTAAGCACATTTACAGTATCCATAACAAAATGCGAGCTAAGCAGCTTGCTTTTAGCGAGTTGTATGACGTACGTGCCTTACGGATCATTGTTCAAGATGAGCGCGAGTGTTATGCCGCGCTTGGGTTTGTACACGAGCAATGGGAGCCGGTATCAGACGAGTTTGATGACTATATTTCGCGTCCCAAACCGAACGGCTATAAATCTTTGCACACGGTGGTTGCCGATGCGGCGGGTCGTCCTTTTGAGGTGCAGATTCGCACCCGGGCGATGCACGAGTTTGCTGAGTTTGGCATGGCTGCGCATTGGCGCTATAAAGAAGTGGGGGGGCGCACTGGACAGTCGGCGACGGGGCAGGCCCCTGCAGTGGCTGCATACGATCGGCAACTTGCCTGGATGCGGCAGCTCTTAGCCTGGAACACAGAGGCAGGTGCTCAGTCGGACGAACCACAACCCAGCAAGCCGCGTCGAGTCACACAAGATCGTATTTATGTGTTGTCGCCGCAGGCGCGTGTGATTGAGTTGCCGATTGGCGCGACGCCAGTAGATTTTGCTTATCACTTGCACTCAGACTTAGGGCATCGCTGCCGCGGCGCACGGGTAGACGGGCAAATGGTGCCCCTCAGTACGCAGCTTCAAACCGGTCAAACGGTCGATATCGTGACCACAAAATCTGGTGGGCCGTCGCGCGACTGGCTGAACCCCCAACTGGGCTTCTTGGCAAGCCCGCGCGCGCGCGCCAAAGTACGCGCTTGGTTTAACGCGATTGAATTGGCTCAGCGTACCACGCAGGGTCAGGCATTGGTCGAAAAAGAGCTGCAGCGGCTCGGTAGAACGGCGATCAATCTCGAGCAACTGGCCCAACAGCTTGGTTTTGCGCGAGCGGATGATCTTTACGTGGCGGCAGCAAAAGAAGAGTTTAGTTTGCGCCAAATCGATGCCGTGTTGCAACCTGTCGCGCCGGAGCCTGAGTTACGTGTTGAAGATTTGATGGCGCAGGCACTGCGTGCAGAAAGCAACAGTTCGTCTGGTAAAGGCAGCGTGCTGGTGGTTGGCGTGGGGTCGTTGCTCACACAGTTGGCGCGCTGTTGCCGCCCGGCACCGCCCGATGCGATCCAAGGGTTTGTCACGCGAGGGCGTGGGGTGTCGATCCATCGTTCAGCGTGTTCGACCTTTGCCGATTTAAGCAAGCATCAACCCGAACGCGTCATCGAAGTCGCTTGGTCTGAGGGCACGCCTGGGTCGGTCTATCCGGTCGAGGTCATCATTCAGGCGCAGGATCGCTCTGGTTTACTGAGAGACTTGTCCGAGGTATTCGCACGTTTACGTTTGAACGTGATTGCCGTCAATACTCAGACCAAGGCATCGATCGCCTACATGGCCTTTACCGTTGAAATTCGCGATGGTAACGATCTGCAATACGCACTCAGCGCGTTGGGTGAGGTGTCGGGTGTGTTTTTAGCGCGCCGTCGTTAGCCAAAAATGCGTTTGAGCGTGAGGTTTACTGCGTTTTTTTACGCCTCAGACTGCTAAACTAAGGACTTTGGCGCTAAATCTATCCCAGTGCCCCGTTGGGCATGTGTGGTGGCGCAAAACGCGTTGGGCATATGGTTGCCCGCGCAGCTTGGTTTGATCCGGAGATCTGATCTTGAAACCTTATGATTTTCCTGATGCAAAAGGTCATTTTGGCCCTTACGGTGGCGTGTTTGCGGCCGAAACCCTGATGCAGGCAATTGAAGAGTTGCGCTTGTCTTACGAAAAGTATCGTAATGACCCTGATTTTGTGGCTGAGTTTGAATACGAACTGAAGCACTTTGTTGGTCGTCCCACGCCGGTGTATCACGCGCGCCGTTGGTCAGAAGAACTGGGTGGTGCGCAAATCTGGTTTAAGCGCGAAGACCTCAACCACACTGGCGCCCATAAAATCAACAACAGCCTGGGTCAGGCTCTGTTGGCGCGCCGGATGGGAAAAAAACGCATCATCGCTGAAACCGGTGCCGGTCAACATGGTGTCGCTACCGCTACGGTGTGCGCTCGCTACGGGATGGAATGTGTGGTCTACATGGGCATCGAAGACGTCAAGCGTCAATCGCCCAACGTGTTTCGCATGAAGTTGCTTGGGGCAACGGTGGTGCCTGTGACCTCGGGTTCACGCACACTCAAAGACGCTTTGAATGAGGCGATGCGCGACTGGGTCACGAACGTTGACAACACGTTCTACATCATCGGTACGGTTGCGGGTCCTCATCCCTATCCTATGATGGTAAGAAATTTTCACTCAGTGATCGGTAAAGAATCGATTGAGCAAATGCCGTTGTATGCAGGTAAGCAGCCGGATTACGTGTTGGCTTGCGTCGGTGGCGGTTCAAACGCTATGGGCATTTTTCACCCCTACATTCCTTTCGAGCAGACGAAGTTGATTGGTGTCGAGGCCGCCGGCGAGGGTGTTGAGAGCGGCAAGCACTCTGCAACGCTGACTGCCGGCAAGGTTGGCGTGTTGCATGGCAATCGCACGTATGTGCTGCAAGATGAAAATGGTCAGGTTGCCGAAACCCATTCGGTGTCAGCAGGTCTTGACTACCCAGGTGTCGGCCCCGAGCACGCCTGGCTGAAGGATAGCGGTCGTGCGTCGTATGTTAGCGTCACCGACGACGAAGCACTCAAGTATTTTCATCATTGCTGTCGCATCGAGGGCATCATCCCTGCGCTCGAAACGTCCCACGCGCTGGCGTATGCGGCCAAGTTGGCGCCTACGTTGTCTAAAGACAAGGTGATCCTGATTAATTTGTCAGGTCGTGGCGACAAAGATATCAACACTGTGGCGCAGCGCGCTGGCATGGTGCTTTAAAGGTTTTTATATTCATGACTCAATACCCAGATCGCATCGCAGCTGCTTTTGCCCGTGCTACTGAGCAAAAGCGCGCAGCGCTTGTTCCTTACATTGCGGCCGGTAACCCGTTACCTGCCACGACGGTCCCGCTGATGCACGCTCTGGTCAAAGCGGGGGCTGATGTCATCGAACTTGGGATTCCGTTTTCAGACCCAATGGCTGATGGCCCAATTATTCAGCGTGCCGCCGAGCATGCCATCGCACAGGGTGTCGGGTTGAAACACGTGTTGGCGATGGTGGCTGAATTTAGGTCAACCGATCAGCAAACGCCTATCGTTTTGATGGGTTATGCCAATCCGATCGAAAGTATGGGTCAAAAACAATTCGCCGAGCAAGCGCAGCTTGCTGGTGTGGATGGTTTGTTAACGGTGGATTACCCCCCCGAAGAGATTGGTGAGTTTGTTCAGATGCTTGAGCAACACCGCATTGCTCCGATCTTTTTGTTGGCGCCCACGTCGACAGAAGAACGTATTCGCGCTGTGGGTCAGATCGCTCGTGGATATGTGTATTACGTTTCACTCAATGGCGTGACTGGTGCAGGCAATCTTGACACCACAGATGTCGCGACTCGCTTACAGCGCATTCGTCAGCATGTCTCATTGCCGGTTGGTGTCGGTTTTGGTATTAGTGACGCCCAAAGCGCACAAAAAATCAGTCTTGTGGCCGATGCAGTTGTGATCGGCAGCAAGTTGATCGATACCATGACTAAAGCCTGCGCAGGGCTGCCCCTTGAACAGCAGTCACAAGCTGCTATCGACGCCGGTGCGACGTGGTTGGCTGGGATTCGTCAAGCGATTGAGGTCGCCAGGTTGCCCTCGGGCGCAAGTGAGCACACTCGTGTTGCAGGCGCTCAGGCAACCGGAAACCAAGCATGAGTTGGCTAGGTAAATTATTACCCCCTCGTATTAACAAAACGGTTAATACGACCACTACACCAACCAAGCGAGTCCCTGAGGGGGTTTGGCTTAAGTGCCCTGCTTGCGAAGCTGTTCTGTATAACGAAGATCTGGCCGCTAATTTACACGTTTGTCCCAAGTGCGATCATCACATGCGTCTGGGTGCGCGCGCCCGCATTGAGTCGCTGCTCGATATCGAAGGTCGGGTCGAGATCGGGTCTAACACGCGCTCAATGGATCCGCTCAAATTCAAAGATTCACGCAAGTACCCTGAGCGTATCCAAGAGGCCGTGCGTCAAACCGGTGAAAGCGATGCGTTGATTGTGACCAGCGGCAGTATTCATAGCGTGGCTTGCGTGTTGGCCTGCTTTGAGTTTGAGTTCATGGGTGGCTCGATGGGGTCGGTGGTGGGTGAGCGCTTTGTGCAAGGGGTGCAGGCGGCAATTGCTCAAAAAGTCCCCTTTATTTGCGTCGCTGCTTCTGGTGGCGCGCGTATGCAAGAAAGTTTGTTTTCGTTGATGCAAATGGCTAAAACCAATGCCATGTTGACGCGCCTGTCAGATGCCAAGTTGCCCTTTATTAGTGTGCTCACTGATCCCACTATGGGTGGCGTATCGGCTAGCTTTGCGTTTATGGGCGATGTTGTGATTGGCGAACCCAAGGCCTTGATCGGTTTTGCTGGCCCGCGTGTGATCGAACAGACGGTGCGCGAAAAATTGCCAGAAGGTTTTCAGCGCTCAGAATTTTTACAGCAAAAAGGTGCGATTGATATGGTGTTAGATCGCCGCCAATTACGTACAGAGCTTGCCCGCTTGATGGCGATTTTGACCAACCAACCGGTAGATGCTGTCACGGCGTAGTGGTCATGAGGCTCTGCGGCAAACGCTAAAGGGGTTTATCGGTTGGTCAGTTCTTGAATGAAACGAACAGCCTCTCCACCGACCAAGCAACAATTCAGAACGATGCATAATGAAAACGGCGACCTAGGTCGCCGTTTTCGTTTGCTCTCCCGCAAGCAAGCCGCGGGGCAGGGCCAAGCTCGCGTTAAGCGCGCGTTTCGACTTGCACCAAAGGTTCGTTTGAAACCACAACCGCAGGCTTGCGCTCGCGACCGAGTTTGATACTGACGGTCGGTTGCTCGGCCATGGTTTGTGCGACACGAACCGGATCGCTTTCAATCCACTGCAGTCCAGCCGAACGTACGATGGCGTGCAGCGTTGCCAGATCTGCGACAGGTGCAGGGGCAGGTGCTACGTTGCTTGGAGCAGCAGCTTCGGCAGCAACCGGTGCAGGTGCTGCCATAGCGACTGCTGCAACTGGAGCCGAGTCAGGAACCGGTGCTGGTGCTTGTGTTGCAACGGCGACAGGTGCAGCAGCAACAGGAGCCACAGCAACAGGAGCAGGGGCAGCCGCAACAGGGGCAGCCGCAACAGGAGCCATAGCGGCAGGAGCAGCAGCGACTGGAGCGGGAGCAGCGTTTGCGACAGGCTCGGTCACTGAGGCTACGTTCACATAGGCAGCGGGTGCTGCAGGTGCGACGTAAGCGGCAGGTGCTGCTGGCGCTTGAGCCGCAGGCGTTGCAACGGGTGCCACAGCAGCCTGAACAGGCGCAACGTAAGCCTGCGATACCGGTGCCTGATAGGTTGGCGCGACGTGCGTTTGCAACGGCGCTGACGCTGGCGCTGCCATGGCTGCGGGCTGAGTCGTTACGCCAACGCCTGGCTGAGCCTGGGAGTCGGACTGTTGCACGCTTGTTGAACCATCTTCGTTCTCAAAGCCTGAACCTTCGTCTTGACCGCGCTTACCGCGACGGCTACGACGACGACGGCGCTTGCGTTCTGGATCGCCGCTGTTGTCGTCGTCAGAGCCTGGCTGACCCTCTGGGCCGTTTTGCAAGTGACGTTGATCATCGGCTTGCACAGAATTGCTTGCTTCGGTGCGTGGGCCTTGTGGCTGACGAGGTGCTTGCGCAGCCCCGCTTGCTTGAGCGCCCGCGGTAGCGTTGATTGCCTGCGTGCCCTCAGGGCCCTCTTGCCGGCCGTCACCTTCGTCGCGACGGTGGCGACCACGACCGCGAGGGTTGCGACCACCTTGGCGAGCGGCGTCATCACTCTGCTCTGCACCAGCGGTGCGACCCGTACCCTCATCGCGTGGTGGGCGGCGATTATCGGTGTCGGTTGATGCCTCTGCGCCTGGGCGGGCGTCATTGCGATGCTCGGGGCGACGACCGCGATGTTGACCGCCACGATTTCCGTTGCCGCGGTTACCCTGGCCATTACGTCCACGTTCGCCACGCGCTTCGCTAGGTTTGGGCGCTTCTTCGACTTTTTTCTCTTCTTTCGAGCCGCCCGAGAGCCAGCCCATCAAGCGCTTGAAGAAGCCAGGCGATGCTTCGGTTTCTGCAGCACCGGCTTTCTTGGCTGAGGCTGAAGAGACTGGAGCTGGTTGCGAGGGCGTGATGCCTTTGACCAAGGCTTCAGGTTTGGCTTTGACTTCTTGTTCTTTAGGCGCCCAGCTCATGTCTGTTGAGGGTGCATCGACCATATCGAAACTGGTCTTGATGTCTTCAAGTCGTGGGTCGTCGTGTCGCAACCGCTCAATATGGTGGTGCGGCGTTTCGAGGTGGCGATTGGGGATCAGAATCAGGTTGACCTTCAGGCGAGCTTCGATCTTGGTGATGTCTGAGCGTTTTTCGTTTAACAAGAAGGTGGCAACGTCAACCGGCACCTGAGCATGTACGGCGGCCGTGTTTTCTTTCATGGCCTCTTCTTGCAGCAGACGCAAGACCTGCAGGGCGCTTGATTCAGCGTCACGTATCACGCCGGTGCCGTTACAGCGAGGGCAGGTGATGTGTGAGCCTTCGTTTAAGGCAGGGCGCAGACGCTGGCGTGAAAGCTCCATCAAACCAAAGCGCGAAATTTTGCCCATTTGTACGCGTGCACGGTCAAAGTGCAACGCGTCGCGCAGGCGATTTTCAACTGAGCGTTGGTTTTTGGTGTCTTCCATGTCGATAAAATCGATCACGATCAGACCACCTAGATCTCGCAGACGCAATTGGCGCGCGACTTCGTCGGCGGCCTCTTGGTTGGTGCGCGTAGCGGTTTCTTCAATGTCGGCGCCACGTGTTGAGCGGGCCGAGTTGACGTCGACCGCAACCAACGCTTCGGTGTGATCGATGACGATCGAGCCGCCCGAGGGCAATTCGACGGTGCGCGAATACGCTGTTTCTATTTGGTGTTCGATTTGAAAACGTGAAAACAGGGGCACATCATCGCGATAGCGTTTGACGCGATCAACGTTGTCAGGCATCACCACACTCATAAAGGCGGTGGCTTGATCAGCGATATCGTCGGTATCAATCAATATCTCGCCGATATCTGGCGAGAAATAATCACGAATCGCACGAATCACTAAGCTTGATTCAAGATAGATCAGGATCGGTGCTGGGTTATCTTTGGCAGCGCCATCAATGGCGGTCCAAAGTTGCATAAGATAAGACATATCCCACTGCAGTTCTTCGGCGTTTCGGCCGATACCGGCGGTGCGGGCAATGATGCTCATGCCGGGTGGGATCGTTAATTGATCCATGGCTTCGCGTAGCTCTTGACGCTCTTCGCCCTCGACACGGCGCGACACACCGCCGCCGCGTGGGTTGTTGGGCATCAAGACCAAATAGCGGCCTGCCAGCGAAATAAAGGTGGTGAGGGCTGCGCCCTTGTTGCCACGCTCTTCTTTTTCGACCTGAACGATCAGTTCCTGGCCCTCGCGCAAGGCGTCTTGAATGCGCGCCGTGCGCACATCGACACCTTCTTTAAAGTAACTGCGAGCGATTTCTTTGAACGGCAAAAAGCCGTGACGTTCTTCGCCGTAACTAACAAAGCAGGCTTCGAGGCCGGGTTCAATGCGGGTAATGACACCCTTATAGATGTTGCCTTTACGTTGTTCACGGCCGGCGATTTCAATGTCAAGGTCGATGAGCTTTTGCCCGTCGACGATGGCAACCCTAAGTTCTTCAGGGTGTGTTGCATTAAATAACATGCGCTTCATGGGATGTTTCTCCATTTAAATGGCACGTCGGAAATCGACGCGCAGCCACGCGTTGCTGGCTGCGAAACACAGAAGTTGGCAAGAGTGTTCGCGCACCAACAACGGGCGCGCGAAGAAAAGGTCTTTAGACCGGCACGGCGCACCAGTAGGCGCGAGGTTCGTTCAGCAAAAAGGTCAGAGTCACAGTTGTGGTTGACTAAAAAAGGTGCTGAGAACATCAGGCGCGACGTAGAGTCAGGCGCCTGCTGCAGGGATACGACGGTTTCTTGCATGTGCTTCAGTATCGCGCGCGACACGAGGGGCACACATTTTTAAGCGCGGGCGTAACGTTAAAACGTCGCAACGGCGTGCTTGAAATGCATCCCGGTCTAGCCGGCGACCAGCAACCCACAAGCGATCAGAAAGCACACGGTACAATGAAGTCCGCGATCCAGACGGAGACGCGACAACTTAATGCATCTCGACGCCAGAGGGCTTTCTCAACCCCTTTAAGGCTTCGCGGATTATATGCCGCTTTTAGCCATGCGCAAAGAATTCTCAGTATCTGCACCGATTTCTGCCCCAAAACCCGCAGCAAGCCTAGGCCTTGCGGTTCGAATGGTTGAAGTCACCGATGAGCACGACGGCCAGCGCCTTGATAACTTTTTGATGCGCTTGTGCAAAGGTGTGCCTAAAAGTCATATCTATAAAGCAGTGCGAGCGGGCGAGGTGCGTATTAATAAGGGGCGAGTGGCTCCGGATACCCGCATCAGTACTGGGGATATCGTACGGGTGCCCCCCATGCGCCTGCCTACGCCCGAGCAAAAGCGGGCGGTGCCCGGGCTAGAGTTTCCGATCGTTTTTGAAGATGAGGGCTTATTAGTGATTGACAAGCCCGCGGGTACGGCGGTGCATGGCGGCAGTGGGGTCTCTTTTGGCGTGATTGAAGCACTGCGTGCTGCACGCCCAGACGCCCGCTTTTTAGAACTCGCGCATCGACTCGATCGCGATACTTCGGGTTTATTACTGATTGCCAAAAAAAGAAACGTGTTGCTTGCCTTGCACGAAATGTTTCGCTTAGGTGGTGGAAGTAAGCATTATTTAGCCTTGGTAGAGGGTGATTGGGTCAATGCACGCCAGCATATCCGGCTCCCACTTGCCAAATGGACAACTCAAACTGGCGAGCGTCGAGTCAAGGTGCAGACTGAAGGGCAGGTTGCCCACACCATCGTGTCTGGCCTCAAGCGCTTTAAGGGCTTTAGTTTGGTTGACGCCGAACTACGCACCGGCCGCACACATCAAATACGGGTGCATTTAGCCTCGAGCGGGTTTCCTATTGTCGGCGACGACAAGTACGGGCGCGATGAAAGCCAAGCACAGCTTAGCCAACTTGGCTTTTCACGCATGTTCTTACACGCACACCGTTTTAATATGCCGCATCCGCTGACCCAAGAGCCCTTACAGCTGGTCGCACCTTTGCCCGCGGTTTGCGAGAAACTTCTGCAACAATTGCAGCCTCTGCAGGCGTTGTAACCGCCGTCACTTCAACGACATTTGTTTCTTTTATGCACTTGACCACTCATCTACAACCAACGCAGCAATCACCCCGGCACCTGGCACCTCATGAATAAGTATTCTGTCATAATTTTTGACTGGGATGGCACCCTGATGGATTCAACCCACAGCATCGTGCAAGCCATCCAAGGCGCCTGTCGCGATCTTGAGTTAAAGGTGCCCACCGCTGCTCAGGCGGCTTGGGTGATTGGTTTGTCGCTTGAGCCAGCCCTGCGTCGCGCCGTGCCTGATCTGACAAAATCCATGGAGCCTCTATTTTTAGAGCGCTATCGCCATCACTATTTAGGCAAGGATAAAGAGCTCAAGTTATTCGATGGTATCCCCGAGCTATTGAGCGATTTGAAGGCGACTGGCACCACGCTCGCCGTCGCGACCGGCAAAAGTCGCGTGGGGTTGAACCGCGCTTTAACTGCCACCGCGCTGCACAGTACCTTTCAAGCCAGTCGCACGGCCGACGAAACCTTTGGTAAACCTCACCCCGGAATGTTGCTCGAACTCATGGATGAGTTGATGGTTGCGCCAGAGCTGGTCGTGATGATTGGTGACACGTCGCACGACTTACAAATGGCCGCCAATGCGGGCGTACATGGGGTGGGCGTGGCGTACGGCGGTGCGCACCCCGCCGACGAATTACGCGCGTGCCCCAATCAAGGTGTGATCGAACAAGTTGCCGACCTACGCCAATGGTTGTTTGAGCGTCTGGCCTGATCAAAAGCCTCGACACCTCAACCTGTTTTGACGACCCTTGGCGTCAGGTCGATTTCATCCGCTGCAATTTAGTCGTTCTGCAAGGTTATCGTTGGCAAATCGTGCAGCGTTGGTTATTCTAAAGCAGTGATTATTTCGCTAGATCATTGCTAGTCGTGCGGATCTTTTGTTGTTTTAATCACTATTTGTTCGAGCAGCATTCTTGGTGGCTTCGAACGTCGTCTTTCTAAACTTTCAAACTTGAGAGCCAGATGCCCAATTACCGTGCCCCCCAGATTCACAGCTCTGAAATCACCCCTGAAGAGGTTTGGCAAAGCCGTCGCCACTGGATGAAAGCGGCGGGCGCCTCAGTGTTGACGGGGGCGGCGGCGGGCTGGCCCTCTATTGGTGGCGCGGCGAGCTTGCCTAGTCTTGAGGCAACGGTCTCAAAACAGTTCTTCACCATGGAGCCCCGCACACCTGAAAAAGACGCGGCGTCTTACAACAATTTTTACGAGTTCGGCTTGGATAAAGGTGATCCAGTTAAGCATGCGCATAGGCTGCAAACCAGCCCCTGGAAGCTTCGCATAGAGGGCGAGGTGGTCAGCCCCAAAACTTTAGATATCGACGATATTCGTAAACTCGCACCTCTTGAAGAGCGCACCTATCGCATGCGTTGCGTCGAAGGGTGGTCGATGGTGATCCCGTGGATTGGTTACTCAATGTCCGAGCTGTTAAAGCAAGTGCAACCGACAGGCAACGCAAAGTACGTTGAGTTTATTACCGATGTACAGCCTAAAAATATGCCCGGTTTGAGCTCGCGCACCATTCAATGGCCGTACAACGAGGCCTTGCGTTTAGACGAGGCCATGCATCCTCTGACGATGTTGGTGTTGGGGATGTACGGCAAAGTCTTACCCAATCAAAACGGTGCACCAGTGCGCCTGATGGTGCCCTGGAAATACGGTTTCAAATCAGCCAAGTCCATCGTCACGATTCGTCTGACCGAGAAACAACCCGTGAGTAGCTGGATGAAAGCCCTGCCGAGCGAATATGGCTTTTATTCAAATGTGAACCCCGAGGTGTCACACCCACGTTGGAGTCAGGCGACAGAGCGTCGCATTGGCGAAGATGGCGTGTTTGCGCCGAAGCGCAAAACGCTGATGTTCAATGGCTATGGCAACGAAGTGGCGTCGTTATACACGGGGATGGATCTGCGTAAAAATTATTGATGATTCGCACAGTCTCTGCTCGCACGCTTGATCGCGCAAAAATCTTGCTCTTCGCTGCAGGTTTGTTTCCGCTGGCCCGTTGGATTTGGCTTGGGATGCAAAACGATTTGACAGCTAATCCGGTTGAGTTTTTGTCGCGCTCGTCGGGCACCTGGACTTTAGTGTGCCTGCTCGTGACGCTGTCTGTGTCGCCGCTAAGGCAGTGGCTGCAGCAACCAGCGTTGCTACGTTGGCGCAGAATGTGCGGTCTGTTTACTTTCTTTTACGCGAGCCTTCACGCGCTCGCTTGGGCGTGGTGGGATCAAAGCTTTGAGTGGGCACCGATGCTGTCTGATGTTTGGAGGCGACCCTTCATCATGGTCGGCATGGCGGCTTTTTTGACAATGTCGTTGTTGGCGATTACCTCAACCCACGGTTGGATGCGCAGGCTTGGGCGACGCTGGCAGCACTTGCATAGTTTGATTTATGCGATTGCCTTGCTTGGTTTGTTGCACTACTACTGGCACAAGTCCGGTAAAAATGATTTCACAACGGTGGCGATCTACGCCGCCGTGACGGCGCTGCTGTTGGGCTGGCGTTTGCTGCGTTTTCAAAAACGTCGAGCTCCTTAAGCCCGTAGCCCCTAGCGCTTTAAAGCCCCGAGCCATTGGTGGGTAAGGCTCGTAATCTGGCTGCCGTTTGTGCGTCGGGTTTGCTGTTGACTAGCTCGGGCCGATAATGCATTTGAAACGCGGCAATCGTGTGTAGGGTGTTTGCGTCAAAGTAATTAGATTCGGGCACGCTATAGCCCACGCGTTTTAATTGCTTTTGAAACCAGCCTGCGTCGGGCGGGCCATTGCGTACGTATTCAGCTTGATATTTTGCGGCTGCAGCCTCATCAAACCAGCGACCAACGCCGGCCTGCGCGAGTTTTTTCCAGGGAAAAGCAGGCCCTGGATCTTGTTTGCGCAGCGGCGCGACATCGCTATGACCTACGATATTTTCAGGTGCAACGCCATGACGCTTGGCAACTTCACGTGTCAGCGCGATCACTGCGTCGATTTGTGCGGGAGGAAACAAAGGGCCGGCATCACCGCTACTATTGCGTGCCCAACCCGGATGCACAATTTCAATCCCGATTGACCGAGGGTTGATGAAGGTACGGCCGTACCAGCTACTCTCGCCGGCGTGCCAGGCACTCAGGTTCTCATCAACCAACTTATACACGACCGGTTTGCTATCGTCAGACACAACGTAATGTGCACTGACCTCGCGGTTGGTGAGGGTCAGCAAAGCGCTTGGCTTGGTTGACGCCGTATAGTGCAGCACGATGATGTCGATGCGGCTATTTTTGCCGTTGGCCTTGAGTGTCTCATCTAGCTGGTAAGAGCCGCCACTTTTTTGCGACGCACAGCCTGCTAAGGCCAGCAACAGCAAAACGACTAACAGCGACCGACAGCGAGCGAACGTTGCAAAAGCCTGCTCTCGTATGAGAGTAAAGAGAGTCTTTTGTGGCTGGAGCCGAGCGCCTATTTGATATTGCGGTAAAACAAACTCAGTCATTAAATATCTCAGTCGTTGAAAATTGTAGTCGTTAAAAATCTCAATCGTTAAAAATTTTAGTTGTTAAAAATATTAGTCGTTAAAATCTCAGCGGTTAAAAATCTCAGCCGTTAAAAATGTTATTCATTCTCGCTTAGTCGCCCGCCCGCGCAGAAGATGACGCTAAGCAGCTTGAAACAAAAACAGAGTCGGATGCTTGTCGAGCTCGGGCTTGGATTGGGATTTCCATTGTGTGACTGTGAGCGTACGTATCCATTCATCTTTGGTGGTGAGTGAGCGTGCGACACACAGCCGGGTGTTGCCCTTGAGATGTTCAAGCAAGCTGCTGAACATCGCCAGGTTGCGGTAGGGCGTTTCGATCAGCAATTGAGTTTGCTTTTGTTTGCTTGAGGTTTGTTCCCAAACTTGTAGCTGCCGGCTGCGGTCGGTGGCATCGACTGGCGCATAGCCATGAAACACAAACCGTTGACCGTCAAGCCCGCTTGCCATCAAGCCCAAGAGGATCGATGACGGCCCCACCCAAGGTTTGACCGTGACGCCCCAGTTGTGTGCGATGGTGACTGCACGCGCACCTGGGTCAGCGACCGCTGGGCAGCCCGCCTCAGAGACAAGACCAATATCGAGACCTGCGCGCAAGGGCTGCAGCCAGCTTTGCAACTGCGCGTCATCGACGCGTGGGCTTAATTCATGAATGGTGATCTCTTGCAGGGGTCGAGCGAGCGCCACCAGCTTTAAAAATGCGCGGGCAGTTTTAGCGTTTTCTGCGATATAGCAGCTCAGTAAGCCTGCCTGCGCTTGCGCAGCTGCAGGTAGCCACTGCTCGATCGGAGCTAGCCCCAAGCCTACGGGCATGAGATGCAGGGTGCCGCGTGCGGAAGAAGACGATGGTGTTGTCATTGAATGTGTTCATCTAGTGGATCGAGCCCAACCTGGGCGAGCATTTTAGTCAACTCGATGAGCGGTAGCCCAATGATTGAAGTTGGGTCGCTACTATGCATGCTTTGCATCAGCGCAATACCCAGGCACTCGGCTTTGGCGCTGCCTGCCGTGTCAAAGGGTTGATCGATGGCAATGTAGCGCGCGATTGCAGCCTCAGTGAGGTGGCGAAAGACACAATGGGTTGGCACAACCGTGCTTTGCACGTGCGAGCCTAGCACCACGGCCATCGCGCTAAAAAAAGTGACTGTCTGGCCCGACAACTGCCGCAATTGCGCGTGCGCAGCGACAGCATGACCAGGTTTGCCTAAGGGGCGGTCGTGAAGCGAGGCGACTTGATCGGCCCCAATCACGACATGCATGGGATAAGCCTGAGCGATATGCCGCGCTTTGGCAAGCGCCAGTCGCAAGGCCAGCTGCTCGGGCGGCTCACCTGGAAAAGGCGTCTCATCAACATCCGGCGAGACAGGCAGGAAAGGAATTTTTAGCCTAGAGAGAAGTTCTTGGCGGTATTTGGAGCTTGAGGCAAGGATTAAACGAGGGGTCACGAGGGGACTTTGAACTTTAGCCAAGGATTAAACGAGGGGTTACAAGGGCAGGGTGGTGTGGTTCTGTCTATTGACGTTAAGGGGGTAAACACGCTATTATCTCTTGCTTTGCTGCTTCTGTAGCCGCACAAAAGCTCACTTAGTTACACCGCGCTGCTGTTCTGTTTTAAAGCATAAAAGGCGGCAAGGATAAGAGGATGTCAAAAGATCTTAGTCCAGGCTTTAGGTTAGGGGTACCGCCTGTCGTTGACGTGTTCGAGTTTGCGCGCCGCGGTCAGTTGATAGAAGGGGTATTTTCGGTCAATCGGCTAGATCGCTTGCTTGAAGATGTGCCAGAACAGCCCTTTGCAGAGTTGGTCGCTCTTGAGCAACCCCCGCAACACCCCGGATTGGTAAAATATTCGCTTCAGGGGCGGCGCAGTAAGGTCGGTAAATTGCAGTTGGTAGTAAAGATTCAGGCTTTGCTGTTGCTTGAGTGCCAAAGATGCCTGGGGGATTTGATGTTCCCGGTTGACCGGCAAACCGTATTTGAATTAGTGGTGCGTGAGTCTGACCTCGATCACGGTGATCTTGAGGATACCGATTTAGATGCACCTGAAAAGATAATGGGGTCTCCAACATTCAATTTGTTAGAGCTTGTTGAAGACGAAATGATTTTAGAAGTGCCCTATGTGCCTAGGCATGAAATATGTCCTGAGCCCTTAGGTGAGGTAGGAACTGAGGCGCAAGCTCCAGATTCTGCCGCAGAGATGCAGCGCCCCTCGCCATTTGCAGTATTGGGGCAGCTTAAGATTAAAAGTCAGTAGTTATTATTGAGATGGTTGGCGTACAATTCGCCGATCCACAGGAGTTGTCATGGCTGTTCAGCAAAATAAAAAATCCCCATCAAAGCGCGGTATGCACCGTTCGCATGATTTTTTGGTTAATCCGTCTACTGCGGTCGAGCCTAATACTGGCGAGCAGCATCTGCGTCACCACATTAGCCCAACCGGGGTGTATCGTGGCCGTAAGATCCTCAAGACCAAGACTGACGAATAAAGCGGGTTGACGGGCTACTGGCCCCCGCGCGCCGCTGCATCCTCACGTGTCTGCCGTGATTCGTATCGCGATTGATTGCATGGGTGGTGACTCGGGACTTCCAGTCACAATCCCTGCTGCTTTTGCCTTTGCCCAACGCTTTTCAGATACCCATCTACTGCTGGTTGGGCTATTAGAGCCAATCAAACAGGCAGTGGCTGAACACGCTAAACAATATCCAGACGTGTCGCCAGACCGCATGACGATTGTGGCGGCGACTGAGGTCGTCCATATGGATGACTCTGTTGAAATCGCGTTGCGACGAAAAAAAGATTCGTCAATGCGGGTTGCTGCGCAAACAGTCAAAGATAACAAGGCTGATGCCTGTGTCTCGGCGGGCAACACCGGTGCCTGGATGGGCATTTCAAAATATGTCTTAAAAACACTGGACGGTATCGACCGACCAGCGATTGCGTCTGTCTTACCGAATCAACTTGGTGGCACGACCATCATGCTAGATCTCGGGGCCAACGTTGATTGCTCGGCCCAGCATTTACTGCAGTTTGCCATCATGGGTACCGCGTTTGCCCAGGTCGGTAAGCAAAACCCTAATCCTTCAATTGGCTTGCTCAATATTGGTGAAGAGGCGATTAAAGGCAACGAGGTTGTGAAGCAGGCGGGCGAATTACTGCGCAACAGTTCGTTGAATTTTTATGGCAATGTCGAGGGCGATGATATTTTTAAAGGTACCGTCGACGTTGTCGTGTGCGATGGCTTTGTGGGTAACGTGGCCCTAAAAACAGCCGAAGGTGTTGTGCGCATGATGTCGCAGATGTTGCGCGAAGCCTTTACCCGCAGCCTAGGTGCGAAGGTGCTCGGTTTAGTGGCCTTACCCGTGCTCAGGCGGTTTCGGGCGCAGGCGGATAATCGGCGCTATAACGGCGCTGCGTTGCTTGGTCTGCGTGGTGTCGTGATTAAAAGCCATGGCTCGGCTGATGCGATTGCCTTTGGTTTTGCACTAGACTGCGCCCGCGCCTCGGTGGCAAATCACTTACTATCGCGCACGACGGCGGCGATTGCGCAATTGACGCAAACTCAATCCCTCGCCGCGACCGACGGTACCGGAGACCTCGCATGACACAGGCATTGCCCTATGCGCGAATCATAGGTTCAGGTAGTTTTTTACCTCCGCGCTGCGTCAGTAACGACGAATTGGCTGCCGATCTTGCGTCACGAAACATCGAAACCTCTGATCAGTGGATCTTCGAACGCACTGGGATTCGACAGCGTTACCTTGCCGAGCGCGGTGTCAAGACCAGCACCCTGGCGACTGAAGCCGCACGTCGCGCGCTTGCCGATGCGCAGGTCGACGCTAGCGAAGTTGATCTGATCATTTTGGCAACTTCAACCCCAGATTTTGTGTTCCCAAGTACCGCCTGTTTAGTGCAGGCCAACCTAGGCAACAAAGGGTCGGCCGCTTTTGATGTGCAGGCTGTCTGTAGTGGCTTTGTGTATGCGCTGACCACGGCCGAGGCTTTTATCCGTGCCGGTCGGGCTCGCTGTGCCTTAGTGATTGGCGCTGAGGTATTTTCAAGCATCCTCGATTGGAACGATCGCGGCACCTGTGTGTTGTTTGGTGATGGCGCCGGCGCAGTGGTTGTCAAAGCCAGTACCGAACCCGGGATCTTGTCGGCCGAATTACATGCA
>Ga0209598_10001149_pt1 | contig 21697 bp, 20 predicted proteins | sample M_140807_EF_Meta_FD_187317 | JGI IMG/M metagenome (GOLD analysis project Ga0209598, IMG submission 187317) | Freshwater microbial communities from Lake Montjoie, Canada to study carbon cycling - M_140807_EF_MetaG (SPAdes) (version 2) | ecosystem: Environmental > Aquatic > Freshwater > Lake...
CTTTGAACTTGCCTGCGGCCTGCGCTGCGGCCATCAGTTTTTGCGAACGCAGCGAGTACTCGTCCTGGTATTCGCGGCTGAGTTTGTAGCGGGTTGCCACGACATCGGCGGTGTCGATCATCGGCATCCAGAAGTCGGGGGAGATCTCGGTCAGGTGGTCATCCTTGCCGCCGCCGCCGCCGCCCTGATAGGTGATCGAATCGACACCCGCGCCGACCATGATGTCCATACCGTCTTCGACGATGTTGCGGGCAGCCACCGCGATGGCGTTCAGACCCGAAGAGCAAGCGCGGTGCAGCGTCATGCCCGAGGTGGTCACAGGCAGCCCCGCCAGCAGGGCGGCTGCGCGAGCAACGTTGCCCGATGCGGCGACGCAGCCCGAGATCACGTCCTCGACTTCAGCCGGGGCCACGCCCGAACGCTCCACGGCATGCTTGATGGCATGACCGAGCATGGTCATGTTGGAGGTGTTGTTGAAGCCGCCGCGAGCCGCCTTGGCCAGGCCGGTCCGCGCGTAAGAAACAACGACTGCTTGCCGCATGGTGTGTCTTCCTCGGTGTGTTGGATTCGGATGGGGTGAACCCCTAACCTTACACCTTCAGAGGCTTTTGCGTCGGAATGCGGACCGGAATTCGGCGAACTACGCACCCAGGATCCAGCCCTCGATCGGGTCGATGACCGCAGGCAGCCCCCAGTTGCGATCACGTCGACGCCATGCCCAGTCGGCCTGAGCCAGGCACAGCACAGCATCGAGCAGATCGGCGCCGGCATCCTCGATGCAGTCGTGTCGCAGGGCCTTGAAATCGATCTGCGACTCGAAGGGGTGCGCACCCGTCTCCAGGGCCCGCACCAGCGCTTCGCGGGCCGCCTGCCTCAGCGGGTCCTTGCGGTACTTCGGGTCGTCGCTCTTGTAGGACTGCCGGCCCAGCACAGCTCGCGCCAGCAGACCCGGATAGCCTTCTAGTGCGATACGGCCGAAATCGGTGCCCTGCTCGTTCAACCCAGGAATGGTGACCCCCGCTTCGAGCAGGCGTGGGGCCCCCGCATGCAACATCAGGGCCACCGGCGGGTTGATCCACTTCATCGACGGGCTGCTGCCTGCCAGCAGGTCAGTGGCCCGATGCGCAAACTTGCTGCCAACCGGGCGCGCATCGCACCAGGCGCGGCAGTGCTCGATCAGTTGCGCACGCGACAGGGCGGCAAGGCGCTGTGTGACCTCGCGCCAGGGCGCGGCTGCAGCCAGCGGCCAGCCCAGGCCCGCGACGAATGCACGCGGCAGCCCGAAGGGAAAATCGAATGCACCGACCCATTCGCCGGGTGCGGCCAACCAGTCATGCCAATTCGGCAAGGATTCGAAGCGCAGGATCTCGCGCAGGACCACCTTACCCGGGCCGGCCTGGGCAATCGCAACCGTGATCGGTTTTCGCCGCGTCGGTGCGCTGCTGAAATCGACACCGATGAGCTGCATGGTCATCGATGTCGATCAGTTCGGATCGGCAAAGGGCCTTGCACCGAGATACTGATTGATCGACGAGGCCGAAAGACCCGAAAGGTTCAGAGGACTGTTCAGAAAGCGGGTCAGGCCATCGATGAACGCGTCGTTGCGGTAAGCCATCGTTCGATTGCCGATGTCGCGGCTGATCGAATCCAGCGTAGCGGCCAGATCGCTCCCGGTAGAAAGGGCCGAGATTCCGGCCAGATACATGCCATAACGAGCACTCAGAAGATCACTCGATGCGCCGCGGGTCATCAGCTCAGCCGGCTCGGTGCTACTGGCGCCGATTTTGAAGTACTGAATCACCTCATTGGCCGCGGCACCGATTCGCACGCTGTCGATCGAACCGGCAGCCTCGGCTCGCCGAACGATCAGGTCAGTGATCGGCGTGACATGCGCGATGAAGAGCCGTCCGTAGGCAGTCTCACTGGCTGGCGTGGTCGGGACTGCGCGCAGCACCCCGAGAGCGATCCGATTGCCGCTGGCTTCATCGAGGTAAGTTCCGCCCTTCGCCTCGACGATGAGCGAATCGACGCTGGCATCGAATTCAAGCTGATAGCCGCCGGCAGCATCGGTCTGACGGCAGCGACCGAGCGATTCAGAGACCACGCCATTGACGATCCGGTAGGCACAGACCGTCGCATCGACAACCCGCCCCTTGGCGACCACACCGCTGACTCTCGTGATATTCGACGGCGACACCGGGTCTGTCGACGAGCCGCTGCCGCAGCCGGCCAGGACGAACGCCACAGTCCAGGACAGAACGCTTGCCAGGGAGCCCCGCAACGAGGCCTGTGCGAGCCCGCAGGCGCTGCGACTGGATCGAATGGGTAACGGCTGACTCACGACTGAACTCCTGAAATCGATTGAAACGCTCCGGAGCCTAGCAGCAAGTCACGCAGCGACTCGATCGAATCGGCCTGCTCGATCGTCTTGTCCTGCCGCCATCTGAGGATGCGTGGAAAGCGCACAGCGATCCCGGACTTGTGGCGTGGCGACAGGGTGATCGCTTCGAATCCGATCTCGAATACCAACGAGGGCGTGACGCTGCGCACCGGGCCGAAGGATTCGATCGTCGTGCGCCGGATGACAGCATCGACCGCCTTCATCTCCTCGTCGGTCAGGCCCGAGTAGGCCTTGGCGAACGGGAGCAAGCGTGCCTCGGCATCGGGCTGCCGTTCCCACACGGCAAAGGTGTAGTCGCTGTACAGGCTGGCCCGGCGGCCATGTCCGCGTTGCGCATAGATCAGGACCGCGTCGACGCTGAACGGATCGAGCTTCCACTTCCACCAGAGACCACCGGCCGTCCGGGTCCGGCCCACGCCGTAGCTCGAGTGACTGTGTTTGAGCATCAGACCTTCGGCACCGAGACCGCGAGCCGCCTCACGACGCTGCGCCAGATCGGCCCAACCCAACGGGTCGGTGTTCAGCGTGGGCGACAGGCACAGGCGGTGCACCGACCACGGAGCCTCCTCGTCGCCCAGGGATTGCACGAGTTGTCTGCGGCGGATCTGCAGCGGGCGATCGCGCCAGTCCTCACCGGCCCATTCGAGCAGGTCATAGGCCACGAAGATGACCGGCGTCTGGCGCAGCAGGCTGGCACTGATGCGCTGGCGTCCGATGCGCTTTTGCAGGGCCGCAAACGGCAGTGGCCGCTGTTGCGTCGCATCCCAGGCCAGCACCTCGCCATCGAGCACCACACCCGAGTCGCCAACTCCATCCTGACTGACCCATTGCCGCGCAGCCTGTTCGATCTCGGGCAGGCGTTCGGTGAGGAGCTCTTCGCCTCGGGACCAGATCGAGCATCCGCCGTCGCGCAGGACCAGCTGGGCACGGATGCCGTCCCACTTCCATTCGACCAGCCAGTCAGACGCAGGCCCGAGTTCCGCCGGGTCGTCGGTCAGTGGGTGAGCCAGAAAAAACGGATACGGATGGCTGCGCTGCTGCGCGCGAGCCTGCGGCGAGTCGACAGGAGAGATCAGTGCGCCATAGCGACCGGCATCAGGCGCCGTGCGCGGATCGGTGTAGCCGATCATGCGCTGCGCAAGGGTCTTGTGATCAATGCCGGCAACATCCGCCAGGGCACGCGCCACCAGCAGCTTCGACACGCCGACCCTCAGCCCGCCGGTGATGAGCTTGTTCATCACGAATCGCCCGTTCCAGTCGAGATGGGCCCACCAGCCCAGCAGCCGCTCCGACTGGATATCCGGGTCGGCATCACGCAAAGGCAGCAGGCGCTCGCTCATCCATCGGGCCAGACCGGTCAGGTCATCATCCATGCCGTCGGGCACCAGATGCGCAATCGTCTCGGCCAGATCGCCGACCGCTGCATAGCTCTCTTCGAACAACCACGTCGGGATGCCGGCTGCGCTGGCGGCCAGTTCACGCAGACGACTCGAGGGCACGAGCTGACGCGGCTTGCCGCCGGCCAGAAAATAGACTGCCCAGGCGGCATCCTCGGGCGGCGCGGCCCGCAGGTAGCGCGCCATCGCGTCGACCTTGTGCAGGGTCGAGGTCGATGCATCGAGCTCCAGGTAAAGCATTGCAAATGCCTTCACGCCTCGGCCCCCTCCTCACCGCCGAATTCGGTCTGAAACGACTCGGCCTGCAGGCCCTGAGACTGCAGCCAGCGCACCATGACCGGCACCTGACCATGCGTGACCACCACCCGTTGCGCGCCACTCGCAGCGATCGCCTGCTGCAGCCCCGGCCAGTCGGCATGGTCTGACAGCACGAAACCGCGGTCGACGCCGCGGCGTCTGCGTGCGCCGCGCAGGGCCATCCAGCCTGAAGCCAGCGCATCGCTCGGGTCTGGGAAGCGGCGCATCCAGGGACTGCCGGCCACCGAAGGCGGTGCCAGCACCAGTGCTCGGCCGAGGCTGGTGCGGTCGTCGATCTCGCTCACCAGTCGGGTCTGCGGCAAGTCGACCCCTGCAGCTCGATAAGCCCGATTCAGCGGCTCGACCGCGCCGTGGCAGACGATCGGACCGATCGAGGGATTGATACCGGCCAGAATGCGCTGCGCCTTGCCGAATGAATAGCAATACAGCACGCTGGCCCGGCCGACCTGCGCGTTGTCATGCCACCAGGCGTTGATCGAGTCGAAGACCCGGGACTGCGGCGCCCAACGATAGACCGGCAGACCGAAGGTCGATTCGGTCACGAAGGTGTGGCAGCGCACCGGCTCGAAGGCTGCGCAGGTTCGATCCGACTCGACCCGATAATCGCCGCTGACCACCCAGACTTTGCCGCGATGCTCGATGCGCACCTGCGCTGAGCCCAGCACATGTCCGGCCGGATGCAATGACACCCTGACGCCCTGGATATCGACCGACTCGCCATAGCGAAGCGTCTGCAGGTTGATCACGCCGAGCCGCGCCCGCAGGACACCCTCGCCCGGCGCGGCAGCCAGATAGCGCTGATGCCCGGGTCGGGCATGGTCGGCATGGGCATGGGTGATGACTGCGCGATCAACCGACCGCCAGGGATCGACATAGAAATCGCCTGCTTCGCAGTACAGGCCCTGAGGGCGCAGCCTTAGCACGACCGTGCCCCCCTCAGAAACGCTGATGCTCGCCTGACACCAGCACGCCCAGGCGCAGCAGGCCGTAGGCCAACCATCCCCAGACGCGCCGGTACAGCGGCCGATGGCGCGGTTCGTCGGGCGGGATCGGCAGGCCGCCTTCGTGGATGGCACGCAGGATGCGATCGCGCAGTTCGGCAGCAAAGCCGGCGTCGCGGATCACCAGATTGGCCTCGCGCGCGAGCAGCAGTGAAAAGGGATCGATGTTCGAGGAGCCGACCGTGGCCCAGTCGTCGATCACCGCCACCTTGGCGTGCAGGAAACTGCGGTGATACTCGAAGACCTCGATGTCGCTGGCCATCAGTGACTCGTACAAGGCCTGGGCGGCCCGATGCGGCAGGACGTATTCAACCCGTCCCTGAAGCAACAGCTGAACCTTCACGCCCCGCCGAGATGCTTCGCGCAAGGCGCGTCGAAACCGACGGCCTGGAAAGAAATAGGCATTGGCGATCAGCACTTCCTTGCGTGCCCGTCCGATCGCCTGGAGATAGGCGCGCTCGATCTCGCGGCGATGCGCCAGATTGTCTCGCAGCGCAAGATAAGCCCCCTCGCGCCGGCGCCGAAAACGCAGCGCCAGTGCGCGGGCCTGATCGAGCCCGGCATTGACCGTGCGCTGCAAGGGCCGGTTCGCAAGATGCTCCCAGAGCAGCTGCATCTCGACCTGCACGGTCTGCGCAATCGATCCGCCGACCTGCACTGCGTAATCGAGCCGCGGGTGCTCGAGCTCGCCATGGTTCGGATCCCAGTGGTCGTCGAGCACGTTGATGCCGCCGATGAAGGCGGTCTGGCCGTCGATGCAGGCCAGCTTGCGGTGCAGGCGCCGCAGTCTGTCGCGACTCGGCCAGATCGAGCGCGGCATGGGTGCATAGACCTGAACCTGCACACCGGCATCGCTCAAGGTCCGGGCGATCGGGTCAGGCAATGGACCGGTTCCGAAGCCATCCACCACCAGATGCACGCTCACGCCGCGCCGGGCTACGCCGGCCAGTGCATCGGCGACCCGCCGCCCGGTCGGGTCATCGGAAAAAATATAGGTCTCGAGCCGGACTTCGCGACCCGCCCGATTGATCGCGTCGATTAAGGCCGGGAAATACTCCGCCCCGGATTGAAGCAACTGCAGCGGGGGCGGCGGCATCGCGTCCGATCAGAACCGGTAGCCAATGCCCAAGGTGACATTCATCGACTCCGGCTTGAACCGGTCGGTGTAACGGTAGGTCACGCCGTTGTCGACGACCGTCACCACCACATCCTTGCGGCCATACAGGGTCTGGTGGAACTGGGCGAATCCGTAGAAGTTCGAGCCGAAGTTGTACTGCCCACCAACACCCCAGAGAAACCCGCTGTATCCGGTGGAGGCGCTGTAACGGTCTGCCCAATAGGGCCGTGTGAAAACATATTCGCCGCTCGTCCAGCCATAGCCGATACGGCCATACAGCATCGCCGAATCACCCAGTCGAATCCCGGGCTCGACCACCAGCCCCCAGCTGTTCTTCAGGGTCATCGACACGGTGTCGTTGACCTCCTTCAGTGTGAACGGTGAGTTCTGTGTCGTGGTACCGGCTTTCTGATTGCCCAGGATGTAAAAGCCCGAAGCACGCACCGAAAACCCGTTGAAATCCCAACCGTAGCCGGCAGAGATTTCGCCAACGGTGCTCTGATCATCGGGTTTGACATTGAACCAGCCGGTGAAGTCGATCTCGGTCTTCGATTTGACGACAGCGGCGGCCCCCTGCACGAAGGCACCTGCAAAACCGAGCGGGCTGTCCGGGGCAGCGAGCACGGGCGCACTCAGTGTGCTGGCCAGCAGGGCGCTGGCTGCAAGGGACGTCGCACGGAAGGCTGGGATCATGATGCAGGTCTCCTGAAGAAGGTGTACTGAACGATGCCCGCGAAGACTGATGTCCGGGGTTGAAGCTGTCAAACCGCCAGGCTGAAATCGGCCACCAGCGGGGCATGGTCTGAAAGCCGCGCCCAGGCCGGTCCGCGCAGCACATCGGCGCGCTGCAATTCGAAACCGCGCTGATAGATGCGGTCCATGCGCAGCCAGGGCACCAGCGCCGGGTAGGTGCGGGCCGAGCCCATCACCTCACTCACCTGCAATGGATCGGTCAGTCGCTGGCTGAGCCGGTCACGCCAGTCATTGAAATCGCCTGCGATCAGCAGGGGGGCGCGCTTGGGCACTTCGCGGTTGATCCACTCGACCAGAGCATCGGCCTGACGCTCACGGCTGCGGGCAAGCAGGCCGAAATGGATCACGAAACAGTGGACGGTACGGCGCCCGATCCGGATCACGCAATGCAGGACACCGCGCTTTTCCAGCGCATGGTCGGAGAAGTCGCGGTTCTCGCGGCGCACGATTGGAAAGCGCGACAGCAGCGCGTTGCCATGGTGCCCATGCAGGTAGTTGGCATTGCGCCCGTAGGCCGACTCGAAGGTGTGCTTCAAGCCCGGCGATCGGGCCAGATACTGCTCCTGCGGTTCGCCCGGCCACTGCTCGAAGCGGTCGGCATTGCGATCGTTCTTGCCCTGCACTTCCTGCAGGAAGATGAGGTCGGCATCGAGTTCGTGCAGGCGATTACGCAGCTCATGCACGGTGGCCACGCGGCGAATCCCGTACAGATCGCGGATCACCCCTTTGTGGATGTTGTAGGTCGCCACCCTCAGCCCGGGGCGAATGGGCTCGGTGGCATCTGTCATCCCGGGGTCCGCACGGGCAACTGACGGATCGCCTCGACATTGGTCGGGGAAAAGCAGCGCTGTGCCGCCTCTTCCCAAGGCAGCCACTGATACTGAAGATGCTCTCGGGGCGCAATCTGCACCGGTTCGATCTGTGGCAAACACAGGCTGAAGACATGTTCGGTGTTGTGGGTCACACCCTCGGGATAGCGCCCGCGCCAGTGCGAGTAGATCTCGTAGCGGTTTTGCTGGCGCCAGTCGGTCAGCACGAAGCGCGAGGCATCTATCCCGGTCTCTTCGAGCACCTCGCGCCGGCAGGTGAGATCGAGCGGCTCATCGATCGCATCCTTGCTGCCGGTCACCGACTGCCAGAAGCCGGGGCGATCGGCACGCTCGAGCAGCAGGACCTGAAGGTCCAGTGTGTGAATCACCACCAGAACCGATTCGGGAATCTTGCTGCCCATGCCTGCCCCGCTGATTCAATGTGTTGATGCCGGTGACGCCGACGCGTAAGCGATACCGCCCGATCAGGCCTTGGCCTCGGGCATGCGCAGGCGGATATGCAGCTCGCGCAACTGCTTCTCATCGACTGGCGACGGCGCCTGTGTGAGCAGATCCTGGGCCCGCTGGGTCTTCGGAAAGGCGATCACATCGCGGATCGATTCGGCGCCGGCCATCATGGTCACGATGCGGTCGAGCCCGAAAGCAATGCCGCCATGGGGCGGCGCGCCATACTGCAGGGCATCGAGCAGAAAACCGAACTTGGCACGCGCTTCTTCTGCATTGATGTTCAGCGCCCGGAAGACCTTGGACTGGACCTCTTCGCGATGGATCCGCACCGAGCCGCCGCCGATCTCCCAGCCATTGAGCACCATGTCGTAGGCCTTGGCTACACAACGGCCCGGATCGGTACTCATGAAATCTTCATGGCCGTCCTTGGGTGCGGTGAAAGGATGGTGCACCGCGACCCAGCGGTCATCGTCCTTGTCGTATTCGAACATCGGGAAATCGACCACCCACAGCGGCCTCCAGGCATCTTCGAACAGGCCCTGACGACGACCGAACTCGGAGTGCCCGATGCGAACGCGCAAGGCGCCGATCGCATCGTTGACCACCTTGGCGGTGTCGGCACCGAAGAAGATGATGTCGCCGTTGGCCGCACCGGTGCGCTCGAGCACCGCTGCCAGCGCGGCATCGTGGATGTTCTTGACGATCGGGGACTGAAGGCCCTCGCGCCCCTTGGTGACATCGTTGATCTTGATGTAGGCCAGGCCCTTGGCACCGTAGATGGCCACGAACTGGGTGTAGGCATCAATTTCGCTGCGGGTGATCTCGGCACCGCCCGGCACGCGCAGGCCGACCACCCGGCCGCCTTCCATCTGGGCTGCGCCCGAGAACACCTTGAAGTCGACATCCCGCATGACATCGGTGAGATCGGTGAACTGCAGCTTCACCCGCAGGTCGGGCTTGTCGGAGCCGTACAGGCGCATTGCTTCGGAATACGCCATGGTCGGGACGGGTGAGGGCAGCTCCACACCCTGCACCGAGCGAAAGACCGTGCGGATCATTTCCTCGAAGATCCCCCGGATCTCGACTTCATCCAGGAACGAAGTCTCGCAGTCGATCTGGGTGAACTCGGGCTGACGGTCGGCACGCAGGTCTTCATCGCGAAAACACTTGGTGATCTGGTAATAGCGGTCAAAGCCCGAGACCATGAGGAGCTGCTTGAACAGCTGCGGGCTCTGCGGCAGCGCGAAAAACTGTCCGGCATTGACGCGTGACGGCACGAGATAGTCGCGGGCGCCTTCTGGTGTGGACTTGGTCAGCATCGGGGTTTCGATGTCGATGAACCCCAGCGCATCGAGGTAGGTGCGAACCTGCATCGCCACCTTGTAGCGCAGCATGAGGTTGTTCTGCATCTGCGGGCGGCGCAGATCGAGCACCCGATGGGTCAGGCGGGTGGTTTCCGACAGGTTGTCGTCGTCGAGCTGGAAGGGCGGCGTGACCGACGCATTCAGGATTTCGATGTCGTGGCACAGGATTTCGATCTGGCCACTGCGGATACCGGCGTTATCGGTGCCGTCGGGGCGTCGGCGCACCTTGCCGACCACCTTGATGCAGAACTCGTTGCGGATGCGCTCTGCGGTGGCGAAGGTCTCGGCACGGTCCGGATCGCAGACCACCTGAGCAATGCCTGTGCGATCGCGCAGGTCGATGAAGATCACGCCGCCATGGTCGCGACGGCGCTGTACCCAGCCGAACAGGGTGACGATTTCGTCGAGGCGATCAAGGGACACCTCACCGGTGTAGCAGGTACGCATGCTCAGGAGACTCCGATAAATAACTCAGTGGATTGCGCCGCAGCCCAGCGCGCGACGCAGGGTGTGGGGGTCAGGTACTGGATTCCGGCAAGGCCCTGGCGCGGGTACCCGGCACCACCACGCCCATCGAGACGACATACTTCAGCGCTTCATCCACCGACATGTCGAGCTCAAAGGTTTCATCCCTGCGCACCATCAGGAAGAACCCGGAGGTCGGATTCGGGGTGGTCGGAATGTAGAGGGAAATCATCTCATGCGGGTTGTTCGCGCCATCGTGGCCGACATGCCGCATGACCTCGTCAGCCGGCACGCCAGTGAGAAAGCCGATGGTCCAGCTGCCGCGACGCGGGTACTCGAAGAGCACCGCCTTGCGAAAGGCATTGCCCTGCGGCGACAGCAGGGTGTCGCTCACCTGCTTGACGCTCGAGTAGATCGTGTTGACGATCGGAATCCGGGACAGCAGCTGCTCCCACAATCCGACCAGCCGCTGCCCCAGAAAGTTGGTCGCCAGCAGACCGGTGAGGAACACGATCAGCACCGTGAGCAGCGCGCCAAGCCCGGGCAGGTGTCGGCCGAAGATCGCGACCGGCTGCCACTGTGCAGGCAGCAGCGACAGGCTCAGGTCCATCGTGGTGACGATGAGGTTCAGCACCCACAGCGTGATGCCAATCGGGATCCAGATCAGCAGGCCGGTGATCACATAGCGGCGGAACATCGGATCTCTCGATTGGGGTTAGACATGACAGAGGCCTTGACCGTGCCGCATGCCGCGGCGGTTCAGGTCGAAGCCGGTGGGGTTGAGGCAGGACCGGAGGTGCTGCTGGCGGCGCTGCTGCCTGATGTGCTGCCTGAGGTGCCGCTTGAGGCGGACGACTCCGACTTGGCTGCGGCCGCGGTCTCGGTTGGCGCATTGGAGCCGCCGGCGGCTGGGGTGCTGTCGCCCGCCTTGGCCTCATCCGGCTTGGCCGCCTTGCCCTTGCCGCCCTGATCGCGAAAGTCAGTGACGTACCAGCCGCTGCCCTTGAGCTGAAAAGCCGGTGCGGTCAGCTGCTTGCGAAAGGCGTCGGCATTGCATTCGGGACAGACGGTGAGCGGCGCATCCGAGAACTTCTGGATGACATCCTTGGCATGGCCACAGGATTCGCAACGGTAGGCGTAGATCGGCATGGTGTGGTGCGTGCCGGCTGACGGCGGCTGCGTTTCGGAAAACCTTGAATTATAGGATGTTTTTGTTCAATCCGGTGCAGGGTCCGGGTTGAGGGCATGCACAGCCGGCACGGCCCGATCATGATCGACAATCGGCTAGGCTTAGCTCGACGGCTGACGACGACGATTGCAGCCACCCCCAACCCGACAGGAGACACACCATGAACAAGGATGCATTCGAAAAAGGCCTCAAGACCCGCCGCGAAGTGCTTGGCGCCGAGTATGTCGACAACTCGCTCAAGGCGGCTGACGACTTCAACATGCCGATGCAGGAGCTGGTCACCGAGTACTGCTGGAACGAGATCTGGAACCGGCCCGGGCTCGATCGCAAGACCCGCAGCATCATCAACCTGGCGATGCTGGTGGCCCTGAACCGGCCGCATGAACTGAAGCTGCATGTTCGCGGTGCGATCAACAACGGCCTGAGCAAGGACGACATCCAGGAAGTCTTCCTGCAGACCGCGATCTACTGCGGCGTGCCGGCGGCCATCGACAGCTTTCGCAATGCCAAGGAAGTCTTCAAGGACATGGGGATCTGAGCATGGCGGCCTTGCGGATCGGCTTTATCGGATTGGGGCAGATGGGCGTGCCGATGGTGCGCAATCTGCTGCGAGCGGGCTTTTCGGTCACCGGGTATGACCTGAATGCGGCGGCGGTCTCGAGCCTCGCAGGCCAGCCCGGTTTCAGTGCAGCCGAAAGCGCGGCCAATGTCGCCGCAGGCTGTGACGCGCTGATCCTCATGCTGCCCGACAGCACGATCGTCGACGGCCTGCTGTGGACGCAGAAGCTTTCGGACTCGCTCAAACCCGGCCAGATCCTGATCGACATGGGCTCGTCCGATCCGGTCTGTTCGCGAGAAAACGCGGCCCGGCTGTCGGCACTCGGTATCGGCTTCGTCGATGCGCCGGTGTCCGGTGGCGTGCGTCGGGCGGTCGATGCCAGCCTGGCCATCATGATCGGTGGCGAAGCCGATTCGGTTTCGAGGGTTCGCCCCGCACTCGAAGCGATGGGCAAGACGCTGGTTCATGTCGGCACGGCCGGCGCCGGTCATGCAGTGAAAGCGCTCAACAACTATGTCTCGGCTTCGGGTTTGCTTGCGGCCTGCGAGGCGCTGGCGGCGGCCGAGTCTTTCGGCATCGACCCTCACCTGGTCAATCAGGTGTTCAATGCATCCAGCGGCAAGAACAACACCACCGAACACAAGGTCGAGTCGTTCATGCTGTCGGGTGCATTCAATTCAGGCTTTTCGATTGCGCTGATGAGAAAGGATGTGAAAACCGCGCAGGACTTCATCACGCGCATGGGCACGCCCGGGCGATTCGCTGATGCCTGCTTCACGAACTGGGAGCAGGCCGAGCAGTCGCTCGAGCGGGGTGCCGATCACACCGCCATGTACAAGCACATCAAGGGGACATGATGAGCGGACCGTCGCTTCGGATCTGGGAAGCCTATGCAATGCGCTATGCCACCGTGCAACGGCGCAAACGCGAGAACTTCATTGCCCATGACATCCATGATGAAGACGGGACGATGGACTACTTCGTGTGGTTCCTGCGTTCGGGCGACGAGACCATCCTGGTGGACACCGGTTTCAGCGAGGCAGCGGCGCGGGCACGCAAGCGCAATTTCCTGCGCTGCCCGATCGACTCCCTGCAATCAGCCGGCATTCACCTGGAGGACATTCGCGAGACGGTGATCACCCATGCTCACTACGACCATGCCGGCAACACCCGCAAACTGCTGAAGACCTCGTTTCACCTGCAGGAACGCGAGATGGCCTATGCGACCGGCAAGGAGATGCGCCACGCCTTCATGCGCCATGCCTATGACCCGGACGATGTCTGCGACCTGGTCTATGCGAATTTCCAGGAGCGGGTGGCCTTTCATGACGGGGCCTATGAACTGCGCCCGGGCATCAGCGTGCACTGGGTGGGTGGCCACACCCGTGGCCTGCAGATCGTGAGGGTGCACACCCGCCGCGGCTGGGTGGTGCTGGCCTCTGACGCCTCGCACTATCTGGACAACCTGCGCAAGCGCTCGCCCTTTCCGATCGTGGCTGATGTCGGTCAGATGATGAGTGCCTACGAGCTGGTCGAGCAGCTCGCCGAATCGCCCGACCACATCATCGCCGGACACGACCCGCTCACCCGACAGATGTACCAGGCGTCGGGGCCAGAGGGTCTGGAGATCGTGTCTTTGGCGGACCGGGTGAGTTCGGTCCGCTGAGCCAATCGAGCCTTATTCAGGCTCGACGCCGGCGAGCTTCAAGGTGCTGCGGTAGCTCTCGTACTGCTCTTTCACCAGCGTGCCGAGCTGCTCCGGCGTTGAGCCGGTCAGCTGGAAGGCCTGCTGGTTCATGGCCGCCTGGACTTCCGGCTTGCTCATGGCAGCGACGAACTCCCGGTTCAGGCGGGTGACGATCTCGCGCGGCAGTTTGGCCGGACCGAAAACGCCTGCCCAGGAGATCAGCGAGAACTTGGGCATGCCGGCCTCGGCGATGGTCGGTACATCCGGCAAGGCCGTGCTGCGCTTGCTGAGGGTGACCGCAATTGCACGCAGGCGGCCTTCCTTGATGTGCGGCACCGCAGTGCCAGCTGAGCAGACCATGAACTGCACGCGGCCGGCGATCAGGTCGGTGAGGGCCTGTGGCTCGCCTTTGTATGGCACATGAACCATGTCGATGCCGCCCAGCGATTCGAACAGCGCCGTGGAGACGATGCCGGTGGTGTTGCCGGTTGCGTAGTTCAGCTTGCCGGGATTGGCCTTGGCATAGGCGAGCAATTCAGCCACGGTTTTGGCTGGCACGCTGGGGTGCACCAGCATCAGGAAGGTGTAGCGACCGATGTCGGCGATCGGGGTGAAGTCGGTCACCGGATCGTAGGGCGGGTTCTTTTTCATGGCCGGGGCGGCCGACATCGGGCTGTTGGTCGCGAACAGCAGGGTGTAGCCGTCAGGGGCGGCCCGCATGACCTCGGCCGCCGAGATCGCGCCATCGGCGCCGGCCTTGTTCTCGACCAGCATCGGCTGACCGATGGTCGGGGTCATTGCGCTGGCAAAGACCCGCGCAATGGTGTCCGTCGCCGAACCCGGCGGAAAGGGCACGACAAGCTTGATCGGTTTGCTCGGATAGGTTTGCGCACGCGCAGCATGCGGGAAAAGGCCGAGCGCAGCACCTGCGGTGAGCAGCGAACGTCGGGTGGCTCGATGGGTCATTTGAGTCTCCGTGAATCAGTTCGGGTTGATAAGTTCGAGATTCAGAAGCCGGCCAGCACGAGCTTTCCGACCATCTTGCCGGATTCGATCTTCGCGTGGGCGGCGCGAAGGTTTGTCGCGTTGATCGCACCCAGGGTTTCACTGTGCGTGGTGCTGATGCGACCGGCATCGACCAGCCGGGCCACCTCGTTGAGGAGCTGGCCCTGCTGCGCCATGTCGGGGGTCTCGAAGCTGGAGCGGGTGAACATTGCCTCCCAGTGCAGCGATGCGCAGCGCGCCTTGAGCGGGCGGACATCGAAGGCGGCGGGGTCGTCGATCACGCAGATGCGGCCCTGAGGCGCAACGATCTTCGCCAGCTCCGGGAAGTGCTGGTCGGTGTGAGACGCTGAAGATCCGCTCAACCCAGCGCACGCCGGTCGCCTTCAAGCCCTGGGAGATCGGCTGCGAGTGGTCGATGACCGCATGGGCGCCCAGCGCTTCGATTTGCGCACGCGATTCGGGCCGTGAGGCGGTGGCGAGAATGCGGGCTGCGCTGAGCTGACGCGCCAGCTGGATGGCGATTGAGCCGACGCCACCGGCGCCCGCTGTGATCAGCACTGTGCCGGCATCGTCCTGGGTGCTGGCCTGTTCAGTGCGCGGCAGCCCGAGCCGATCGAACAGCGCCTCCCAGGCGGTGATCGTGGTGAGCGGCATCGCGGCGGCCTGTGCGAAATCGAGCGAGCCAGGCTTGTGACCCACGATGCGCTCATCGACCAGATGGCGTTGGGCATTCGTGCCCTGACGCAGACGCGATCCGGCGTACCAGACCGCATCACCCGGCTTGAAGAGCGTGACCTGCGGGCCGACCGCCTCGACCACGCCGGCTGCGTCATAGCCGAGCACGGTCATCCCGCCATCAGGCGGGGCGACATTGCGCCGCACCTTGGTGTCGACAGGGTTCACTGAAATGGCTTCGATGCGCACCAGCAGATCTCGGCCAGCGACGACCGGCTCGGGCAGCTCGACATCGATGAGGCAGTTCGGATCGGAGGTGGGCAGGCACTGACGGTAGGCGATGGCCTTCATGGGGAGTCTCTGTGTTGATTTGCAGGCGGGCGGGGCGGGATTCTAGCCGACTCGAGCGGCTAGAAACTGCAGGCCAGGCCGATCGAAACGCCCGTCACATTCGAGCCGAAGACATAGCGGGCGACCAGCCGTGTGCGGGTGATCCAGACCGGGTACCTGGATGAGTCGATCTCGATGCCAGCACCCAGGGCGGAGAGATAGGTGATGCCCAGCACCTTGGCCTCATCACCCATCCAGCGCGAATGGGTGGCTTCCAGCACATATCTCAGCGGCCGATCAAGCAGCGTGAGGCCGGTGGGTGCACGCCATCGCGACCAGAGGCCGGCACTGCGGGAGACCGCACTGCCCTGCGCGAAATTCGCGGTGGCATCGGTGGTGCGCAGCAAGATCTGCGTGTATCTCACCTCGACATCGATTTCGTAGTCTTCACGATAGTGTTCGTAATCGAGCATGAGCGAGCCGCCGTAGCCGATGGCATTGAGCTTGCCGCGTTCGAGGAAATCGAGCTCGTAGTTGGTCTTGCGATCGAGGATCCGGCTGGCAACCGACACATCGCTTGCGACCTGCCCGATCGAGATGTTGAGCATCGGTCGGAACTTGAGTTCAGCGGTGATCGGAAAATCCCAGCCGATGCCACCAGTGGCCGAAAATGAGGACCATTTCACCGGCAGGCTACGGGATTGCACGCCATCGCTGGCCACGAAAGTAGGGTCGTAACGGTTGAATGCAGCCGTGCCTTCCAGATAGAGCGGGGTGTCCTGGCTGAGGGTGAACCCGCCGCCCAGCGTGGTGAGGTTGAAGGCCGGATTGGAGGTCTTGGTGTCGCTGATCGAGAGCGAGCCGGTGGTCACATCCGGGGTGAGCGAATACCCCATGAGGGACAGCACGCCGTAAACGCGTTTTTCAATCAGCCCACCGACAAGGGTGAAGTCCCGGTTGGCTTGCGCCTGCGTGTTTGAAAAAGTGGTCTGCGCGCGAACCGAATTCGATTGCAGCGCGCAAACAAGCATGCAAGCGCTCAATAGCCCGCACCGAAGGACTCGCAGGTTCGCGCGACGACGCATGGTCAGAAGGGAATGTCGTCGTCCATGTCGCCGAGGTCGGCCGGCGCAGTGGGTTTGCGAGCCGGCGCGCTGCGCGATGCAGCGCCTGCAGGCGAACCACCGCCATAGGACTCTCGGCTGTAGCCGCCACCGTCATCGCTGCTGCCGCCACCGCCACCCATGCCTTCGCGCGAACCGAGCAGCTGCATTTCGGTGGCGATGACTTCGGTGGTGTAGCGATCCTGGCCTTCCTTGTCTTGCCACTTGCGGGTCTTGAGCCGGCCCTCGACATACACCGAGCGGCCCTTCTTGAGGTATTCGCCGGCGATTTCAGCGAGGCGGTCATAGAAGACCACCGAATGCCATTCTGTTTCTTCCTTCTTTTCGCCTGAGGTCTTGTCTTTCCAGTTGCGGGTGGTGGCAATGCGCACATTGCAGATCGCGCCGCCGTTGGGTGAGTACCGGGTTTCCGGATCCTTGCCAAGGTTGCCGACGATGATGACCTTGTTGACCGATGCCATGGGAAATCTCCTGAAATCAACCGGGCGCAGGCAGAACGGGCGGGCCGGCTGTGCCCGGAATGAGGGCCGAAATCAAGTTGCTAGCTTACCCCAGCGCCCTGCTTGAACCGACCCGTCTGCTCAGACGGATGGTCTAGGACTGAGGTCGCAGGGACTGAGTCAAACCCTTACGAAACAACCGCCGCGCGTCGGCCCGACCCGGGCGCGGGCCAGCGACGTGCGCCGGCGGCCAAGAAGAGCCAAACCAGCATGACCACCGCGCAAGTGACGAAGACCGATGCCGAACCGAATCTCGATGACGCCCAACCACCGACCGCGCCCCCGGCAAACAGGCCGAGTGCCTGCGTTGTGTTGTAGACGCCCAGTGCGGTTCCCCGGGCATCGGCCGGCGCCAGGCGCGACACCATCGACGGAACCAGCGACTCCAGCACATTGAAGGCGATGAAAAACACCAGCAACAGTGCGACAAACAGCCACAGACCCGCCGGCTGCGCAGCATAGCCGACCTGAACCAGCAACACCGCGGCCACGCACACCAGGAAGACCGGGCGCACCTTGCCGTGCTTTTCGCCCCAGTTCAGGCTTGGCGTCATCAGGGCAAACGAAGCCAGAACCACTGGAAGATAAATCTTCCAGTGCTCGGACAAAGGCAGGTCGATGCGCTCGACCAGCCAGGCGGGCAACACGACGAACATCGCCATCTGAACCAGATGCAGGCAGAAGATGCCCAGGTTCAGGCGCATGAGTTCGGTGTCGCGCAAGACGGCGCGCAGCGTCGTTCGGGTTGGGGCGAGGCCCTCGCCGTGCTCGGCCGGCGGCCTGGGCACCGAAGGTGGCACCGCCCACCAGGCCACGGCAATGCCCAGCAGGGCCAGAACCCCGGTGAGATGGAAAATCCCAGACATACCGATCGACTCATACAGCAGGGGGCCGACCACCAGCGACGCCGCAAATGTCAGCCCGATGGATGCCCCCACCAAGGCCATCGCCTTGGTGCGCTGGGAGTCACGGGTGTGATCGGCGATGCAGGCAGTGAGCGCTGCGGAAATCGCGCCGGTGCCCTGCAGGGCGCGTCCGATGATGGTGACATCGAGATCGGTGGCCAGCGCGGCCACCAGGCTGCCCACGGCAAACAGCAGCAATCCAAAGATGATCACCGGCTTTCGGCCGAATCGATCGGACGCCATACCGAAGGGCAACTGCAACAGACCCTGGGTGAGGCTGTAGGCACCCAGCACCAGACCGACTTGCATGGCGCTTGCGCCACCGGGCATCTGGCGTGCGTGGACTGCAAACACGGGCAGGATCAGGAACAGGCCCAGCATGCGCAGGGCATAGAGCGAAGCAAGGGACAGGCTGGCCCGCAGCTCGGTTGGCGTCATTCGGCCGGATGCCGGCGCGGCGGCAGGGGCGGAAATGTCGGACACGGAATCAGGCTTGCAATCGGATCGTGGGCTATATTAACAGGCTGCCCCGGCGCGGCCTGACCGCACCGATCGTCCTCATTCGCCCTGCCCTGCCCGGCTTGCATCCTGTCTTGCCGGGCCCATCAATGTCCAGCGAATCCTCACGCAGCATCCGCATTCGCGGGGCGCGTACCCACAATCTGCGCAACATCAGCCTGGACTTGCCACGCGACAGGCTGGTGGTGATCACCGGTCTTTCGGGTTCGGGCAAGTCTTCGCTCGCCTTCGACACGCTGTATGCCGAAGGGCAGCGCCGGTATGTGGAGTCGCTGTCGGCCTACGCCCGGCAATTCCTGGAGCTGATGGAAAAGCCCGATGTGGACCTGATCGAAGGGCTGTCACCGGCGATCGCGATCGAACAGAAAGCGACCAGCCACAACCCGCGCTCCACGGTGGGCACGGTCACCGAGATTCACGACTACCTTCGACTGCTGTTTGCGCGCGTGGGCACACCCTATTGCCCCAATCATCCGCAGCAGGCGCTGGCGGCTCAAAGCGTCTCGCAAATGGTCGATGCCACGCTGGCGCTGCCCGCCGACACGCGACTGATGATCCTGGCGCCGGTGGTCGTCGATCGCAAGGGCGAGCACATCGATCTCTTCGAGGACCTGCGGGCACAGGGTTTCGTGCGGGTTCGGGTTCGGACCGAAGGCAAGCACGACGCCAAGGTCCATGGACTCGACGAGATGCCCAAGTTGGCCAAAGGTTCTCGGCACTCGATCGATGTGGTCATCGACCGGATCAAGGTGGCTGCGGGGATCGGCCAGCGCCTGGCCGAATCCTTCGAGACCGCATTGCGCATCGGACAGGGGCGCGTGCTGGTGTCCGGCATCGACGACTCGCGCGAAATGCTCTTTTCGAACCGCTTTGCCTGTCCGCATTGCAGCCACGCACTGGCCGAGCTCGAGCCCCGCCTGTTTTCCTTCAACAATCCGATGGGCGCCTGCACCGAGTGTGATGGTCTCGGGACGCAGCAGTATTTCGATCCGCAGCGGGTGGTTCACTTTCCGAACCTGGGGCTGGCCGCCGGGGCAATCCGCGGCTGGGACCGGCGCAATGCCTTCTATTTCCAGATGCTGCAGAGCCTGGCCGCGTTCTACGACTTCGATGTCGAGACGCCCTTTGAAGACCTGCCGGCATCCATCCGAAACGCGATCCTTTACGGCTCGGGCGGCAAGCGCATTCCCTTTGTGCACATCGATGAGTCTGGCCGGACAGTGACGCAGCAGCAGCCTTTCGAGGGGGTCCTGCCGAATCTCGAGCGTCGATACCGGGAAACCGACTCGGCGCAGGTGCGCGAAGAACTCGGCCGCTATCTGAACACCCGCGCCTGCACGGCCTGTGAAGGCACACGACTGCGCGCCGAGGCGCGCCATGTGCGGGTCGGTCCCATGGGCGCAGACCAGCCGATCTGGACGGTCTCGGGATGGACACTCGGGCAGGCTCGCGCCTGGTTCGATTCACTCGAACTGCCGGGGTCCAAGGCGACGATCGGTGAGCGCATCGTGCGCGAGATTGCCAATCGGCTGCAATTTCTGGTCGATGTCGGTCTGTCGTATCTGTCGCTGGACCGTTCAGCGCAGACGCTGTCGGGCGGCGAAGCGCAGCGCATCCGGCTCGCCTCGCAGATCGGCTCCGGGCTCACCGGCGTCATGTACGTGCTCGACGAACCCTCGATCGGGCTGCATCAGCGCGACAATGACAGGCTCATCGCCACACTGATCCGCCTGCGCGACCTGGGCAATTCCGTGCTGGTGGTCGAGCATGATGAAGATGCGATCCGGGCCGCCGATCATGTCGTCGACATGGGCCCGGGCGCGGGTGTGCATGGCGGAGCGGTCGTCGCGCAGGGCACGCCGGCGCAGATCGAGGCGAATGCCGAATCCCTGACCGGGCGCTATCTGTCGGGAGCCCTTCGCATCGAGATGCCCTCCAAGCGCGTGGCAGCGGGTGAGCGACAGATCGTGATTCGCGGTGCACGCGGCAATAACCTGCGGGGCATCGATGTCTCGATTCCGGTCGGACTTCTGGTCTGTGTCACCGGGGTCTCGGGATCCGGCAAATCAAGCCTGATCAACGACACCCTGCATCCGGCACTGGCGCGGCACCTGTACGGCTCGCAGGCACAGCCTGCGCCCCACGATGTCATTGAAGGGCTGGAGCACTTCGACAAGGCCATCAGCGTCGACCAGAGTCCGATCGGGCGCACCCCGCGCAGCAATCCGGCGACCTATACCGGGCTGTTCACACCGATCCGCGAGCTGTTCGCCGAGACACCGATGGCGCGCGAACGCGGCTACGGACCCGGGCGGTTTTCCTTCAATGTGAAGGGCGGGCGCTGCGAGTCCTGCGAGGGCGACGGCGTGATCAAGGTCGAGATGCACTTCCTGCCCGACCTGTACGTGCCGTGTGATGTCTGCCACGGCCGGCGCTACAACCGCGAGACGCTGGAGGTGCAGTACAAGCAGCGCAACATCGCCGAGGTGCTCGAGCTGACCGTCGAATCGGCGCATGCCTTCTTTGCGCAGGTCCCAAACATTGCCCGCAAACTGCAAACACTGCTCGATGTGGGCCTGGGATATGTCCGACTCGGGCAAGCGGCCACGACCCTGTCGGGCGGTGAGGCGCAGCGCGTGAAGCTGTCACAGGAACTGTCCAAACGCGACACCGGGCGCACGCTGTACATCCTGGACGAGCCGACCACCGGATTGCACTTTCATGACATCGCCCTGTTGCTCGATGTGATCCACACCCTGCGCGATCACGGCAACACGGTGATCGTCATCGAGCACAACCTCGATGTCATCAAGACAGCCGACTGGATCATCGACATGGGTCCGGAAGGCGGCGATGGCGGTGGCACGGTGGTCGCGCAGGGAACGCCCGAATCGGTGACGCAGGTTCAGGCCAGTCACACCGGACGCTATCTGGCCTCAGTCCTCAAGCGCGCCAAAACCGCCGGCTGACGCCGTTTGGCCCCTGCCGTTCGACCTCTTGTACGCGTCCGTGTGTCGGAGCGTGATACCGATCACATCCCTTGTCATTGCCCTGTCTGCATTCGCGGCGCATAAAGGCGGGATTGACGCGACCCAAAAACTAGAAAGAGCA